>ENA-OWPJ01000003-OWPJ01000003.1-human-gut-metagenome-genome-assembly--contig:-NODE-3-length-366558-cov-10.7446_pt1 | contig 366558 bp, 306 predicted proteins | sample MGYA00248264_ERZ651846 | MGnify/ENA primary metagenome ERZ651846 (study PRJEB26924, sample SAMEA4378271) | human gut metagenome | biome: human gut; feature: human-associated habitat; material: faeces...
CCCGCCGCAGGCGGAGAAGCTCGCGAGCGAGCTTCTTTTTTGTTCTGGGAAGGTTTTTTTATGGTAAAAATATCCTGCATGGTCTTACTGTGCGTTTAAGAAAATGAACGCTGATGCAGGCGGGCTTTTTGCGCGAGTCCGGAGGGCATTCTTTTTTTGAAAAACTCTTGACATTTATAAAGAACCATAGTATAGTAATAAAAGTTGTGAGAACAACGCACAAGAAAGTAGGTATCCACCTCACCTCGGCACGATGCAGTGACCCTGGTTCATATTAAGAAACACGGATAGCGGCGGCGACGCCTGCGTGATTACTTAGAGGGTGGATAGAGTTGTATTCTATCTACTTTTTTTATGCAGGGAAACAAGCATGCAGAATTTTATGATGGAGGTGTACGACAATTAGCGAGTTAATGATTAACGAACAGATCAGAGACAAGGAAGTTCGACTGATTGGAGAGGACGGAGAGCAGCTGGGCATCATGTCCGCAAAGGAGGCTTACCGCATGGCTCAGGAGGCTGAGCTGGATTTGGTAAAGATTGCACCAACAGCGAAACCGCCGGTATGCAAGATTATCGACTACGGTAAATACCGTTATGAACTGGCTAGAAAAGAAAAGGAAGCCAAGAAGAAGCAGAAGGTAATCGAAGTGAAGGAAGTGCGGTTATCCCCGAACATCGACACCAATGATTTAAACACCAAGATGGGAGCGGCACGGAAGTTCCTGGAAAAGGGAGACAAAGTAAAGGTTACCCTGCGTTTCAGAGGACGTGAAATGGCACATATGTCCAAGTCCAAGTACATTCTGGATGATTTTGCAGAGAATTTAAAGGATATCGCAGTCATCGACAAGCCTTCCAAAGTAGAAGGAAGAAGCATGGTCATGTTTTTAACTGCTAAAAAGTAAAAGCGAACGATTAAGGAGGAAACAATAATGCCTAAATTAAAAACAAGCAGAGCAGCTGCAAAACGTTTCAAAAAGACCGGTACTGGTAAACTGGTAAGAAATAAAGCATACAAGTCTCACATCTTAACTAAGAAGTCTACCAAGAGAAAGAGAAATCTTAGAAAAGATATCGTTACTGACAGCACCAATGCAAAAGTAATGAAGAAGATTTTACCGTATCTGTAATAGACTGATTCGTTTAAGAAGGAGGAAAAACCGATGGCAAGAATTAAAGGCGGCATGAACGCAAAGAAGAAACATAACAGAGTGCTGAAGATGGCAAAAGGCTACAGAGGCGCACGTTCCAAACAGTACAGAATCGCAAAGCAGTCCGTAATGAGAGCTCTGACCAGCTCCTATGCTGGACGTAAAGAGAGAAAGAGACAGTTCCGTCAGCTGTGGATCGCTCGTATCAACGCAGCAGCAAGAATCAATGGTCTGTCCTACTCTAAGTTTATGTATGGTCTGAAGTTGGCTGGTGTTGAGATGAACCGTAAGGTCCTGTCCGACATGGCTATCAACGATGCTGAAGGCTTTGCAAAGCTGGCTGAGCTTGCTAAGTCCAAACTGGCTTAATTCAGGTTTTGGTTGATTTTACGTCTTTTCTCCGTCGGACAGCTTGCTGTCAATACGGGGAAAAAGACGTATTTATTTAGAAAACAGGAGGATTTTTGCCTTTTCTGGGAACAATGCAAATTGTTTAAAAAAAACAGGAAAAATCGAAAAAAACCTCTTGCATTATTTGGAAAGATATGCTATACTTAAGAAGTTGGCGGGAGTGCTGGAATTGGCAGACAGGCTAGACTAAGGATCTAGTGGCAGTTATGTCGTGTGGGTTCAAGTCCCATCTCCCGCATACATATTCCTCGATAGCTCAGTCGGTAGAGCACGCGGCTGTTAACCGCGCTGTCGTAGGTTCAAGTCCTACTCGGGGAGCTATGCAGAAGTGGCGGAATTGGCAGACGCGCACGGTTCAGGTCCGTGTGGTAGCAATACCTTGTGGGTTCAACTCCCATCTTCTGCATCACAGAGAGTTCGGTAAATGCCGGACTCTTTTTTTGTTTCATAGGAAATTACGTCCTATGACATAAAAACGCTCCGCGAGGATCACCATGGGTTGGAAGAGAGTTGGGCTGATGAGACGACCCGCCGCAGGCGGAGAAGCTCGCTCGCGAGAATGCGCGCCAGAGGAAAAAGGCTGCTGACGCAGCCGTGCTTCGGCATGAGAATGTGCCGCCGCGCATATTTTCCTGTTTATGGAAGCTCCCGGTATTTTATAATGAGGTGTTCCAGTTCCCTGGCAGCAATGCTCAGCGGATGGCCTTTCCGTTTCAGCATACATATTTTTCTTTCCGGAAGAGGTTTTTCCAGGGTAAGAAGATGAATGTGTTCTGCTCCTTTCAGGAAAGGCTCAGGGACAAAGCCAATGCCAAGATCGTATGCTGCCATGGGAACAATCTGGTCGGCGGCAGCAACCTCGACGCTGGGAGAGAAGGGAACTCCAGCGTCGGCAAACAGCTCGCTGTACAGACGATAGGACATGGTGGTTTTTTCCAGAGAGATCACCGGATAGTGAGCCAAATCCTGCAAAGAAAGTGTTCTGCCGCACAGAAAGGCGAAGGCATCTCCGCAGATGGCTGCATCACGGAAGGTTTTGATAATTGTTTCCTTCAGGCCTGAAATACTGGGCATGGGCGTGCTGACAAGAGAAAGATCTGCCAGCCCGTTTTTCAGAGCGGAAATTGCGTCGGGAGTGGAATCTGTTACCACCTGAATATGAACGCCGGGATATTGCTGCCGGTAGTTCCGCAAAATAGGAAGAAGAAAGCAGTGAAGAGCAGATTCACTGGCGCTGACCGTGACAATGCCGCTTTGAAGAGAACGATCCAGGGCGATTTCTTTTTCTGCCGCTTCCAGGTGTTCAAAGGCCACAGACACGTGGGCAAAGAGCTTTTCTCCCTCTGGCGTCAGCTCTGCTCTCCGATTGGAGCGGGAAAAAAGCGTGCATCCCAGAGTATGCTCCAGATTTTTGATGGTTCGTGTAATGTTAGGCTGGTTGCCGCCCAGGGCAAGGGCAGCTTTGGTAAAGCTCTGAAGCTTTGCCACATAATAAAAGGTTCTGTAATAATCGTAGCTGATCTGCATAAATCCTCCCTGAAAAAAGATAAACTTTGACAATATAATGAAGACAGGAACTATTATATCAAATTGATATGAATACAATATCAAATTAACATTTGAAATATAATGGTTTGTATTATAAGATAAAACCATTGCTTCGTCAACGAAGATAAGAAAATGGAAGGAGTTTTGTTGTATGAATAAAGATCTGACTGTGGGAAAAGCGGATCAGGTATTGTGGAGATTCTGTCTTCCGCTGTTTGGCAGTATTGTTTTTCAGCAGCTTTACAATATCGCTGACAGTCTGGTGGCTGGAAAGCTGGTGGGAGAAAATGCATTGGCTGCTGTGGGAAACAGCTATGAAATTACGCTGATTTTGATTGCCTTTTCTTTTGGATGCAATATGGGATGCTCAGTCTTGGTTTCCCAGCTTTTCGGAGCAAAAAGATATGGTGAACTAAAGAGCGCCGTTTCTACCGCCTGTATCTTTAGCGGGATTCTGTGTCTGGGACTGATGGCGTTTACGATTTTTGGCGGTGAGATGCTGCTGCATTTAATCAAAACACCAGAAGACATTTTTGCAGATTCTACGATATACCTGGATATTTATGTATATGGACTGCCGTTTGTCTTTTTCTATAATATTGCAACCGGTATATTTTCAGGGCTGGGAGATTCCAGAACGCCGTTTTTGTTTCTGGCAGCTTCCTCAGTATCCAACATTTTCATGGATATTGTATTTGTCCTCTGGTTCCTTCATATGGGGATTTCCGGAGTGGCAGGAGTGGCCTGGGCAACCTTTCTTTGTCAGGGGGTCAGCTGTATCCTGGCAATGACAGTGGTATTTCGGCGTCTGTCAAAAATTGGAAACGGTATCAAGGCGCCGCTGTTTGATCGAAGCCTGCTGAAGAAATTTCTGATTATTGCAGTTCCCAGTATTTGCCAGCAGAGCTTTATCTCTGTGGGAAATATTGTGATTCAGGGTGTGATCAACGGATTTGGAACAGCGGTTATTGCTGGCTACGCGGCAGCTGTAAAGCTGAACAATCTGGTGATTACGGCGTTTACAACCCTGGCCAATGGTATTTCCAATTATACGGCTCAGAATATGGGAGCCGGAAAGTATACGCGGGTAAAGGAAGGAATGCGGGCAGGGGTAAAGATTGTGTGGATTTTGTCTCTTCCTCTGTTTCTTCTGTATTTTTTTGCAGGAGAATATGCAATCCGTTTCTTTATGAATGAGCCTACAGCAGAAGCTGTCCACACCGGTGTTACATATCTTCGGATTCTATCTCCGTTCTATTTTGTAATTTCCGTTAAACTGGTGCTGGATGGAATTCTGAGAGGGGCTTCTATGATGAAAGCCTTTATGGTAGCAACATTTACAGATCTTCTGCTGAGAGTTGTGCTGGCTGCAGTTCTTTCCAGGACAGCGTTGGGTTCTGCGGGAATCTGGTGCGCATGGCCGGTAGGTTGGTGTGCAGCTACTGCCATATCGGGAATGTTTTATCGAAAAGGCGTGTGGCATCAGGAAGATGAGAAAATCAGAAAAAAATAAAAAAGGGATTGACAAAAGAAGACAGTTCCGCTATAATAACCATTGTTGACCGGTTGAGTTGAAAAACTCACAGGACAATGGTTCGCAGAAGTGGCGGAATTGGCAGACGCGCACGGTTCAGGTCCGTGTGGTAGCAATACCTTGTGGGTTCGACTCCCATCTTCTGCATGAAAGGAGCTCAGTATTTACTGGGCTCTTATTTTTGATGTAATAGGAAAGTGCGTCCTATGACATCAAAATGCTCCGCGGGGATCGCCGTGGGGTGGAAGAGAATATTTTGTCGCAGAAGCGACCTGCCGCAGGCGGAGAAGCTCGCGAGCGTTCTTCTTTCTTGTTTTAGCAGAAGTGGTTCTGCCGGTTCTGTATCTAAATGATGATTTTGTTTATATTTTTTGATTAAAATATATTTTTAAAAAATTTGAATAAACTGTTGACAAATCCTGAATGATTCGATATAATATGGTTGTTGGTTCGGTGAGAAAAACTTATCGGGCAAACGGTTCGCAGAAGTGGCGGAATTGGCAGACGCGCACGGTTCAGGTCCGTGTGGTAGCAATACCTTGTGGGTTCGACTCCCATCTTCTGCATCACAGGAGCTCAGCGTTTGCTGGGCTCTTCTTTCGTTTCTGGAAAATTTGGAGAATATGATCCGGCTATGGAAAAGGAGGAGGGCTATGATCGATTTGCATTTGCATCTGGATGGCTCGCTGAATGCGGAGCAGGTAAGAATCTTGGCGAAAATGTCGAAAACGGAGCTTCCGGTGCGGGATTTGCCGGGCCTAGAGAAGCTGCTGACAGTTTCTCCAGGCTGTACCAGTCTGGCAGAATACCTGGAAAAATTTGAACTTCCCTTGTCTGTTCTGCAGACGGAGGAGACGATTTCGGAGGCTGTTGCCATGTTGACGGAGACTCTTGCCGAGGAGGGTCTGTGCTACGGAGAAATTCGTTTTGCCCCCCAGCTGCATATGCAAAGAGGGCTGACCCAGAGACAGATCGTGGAATCTGCGGCTGAGGGACTTCAGAGAGGCAGCAGAAAAACACAGATGCCGGCTCAGCTGATTTTGTGCTGTATGCGGGGGGAGGATAATGACCGGGAAAACCGGGATACAGTTCAGGCTGCTGCAGAGTATCTGGGAAAAGGGATCTGTGGTCTGGATCTGGCTGGAAATGAAGGGGCTTATCCTACTTCTGGATATAAAGCTCTTTTTGCTATGGCATCAGAGGCAAACATTCCCTTTGTGATTCATGCAGGAGAGGCAGCGGGAGCAGAGAGTGTGAAATGGGCTGTGGAGTTTGGCGCAAGACGGATCGGCCATGGGCTGAGAGCGCTGGAATGTGAGCGGACGACAGCATTGCTTCGTGACAGGAAAATTCCTCTGGAGCTGTGCTATACCAGCAATCTTCAGACGAAAGCAGCTAATTCTCCGGAGACCTACCCGCTTCGCCGTTTTATGGAGAAGGGAGTCCGGGTGACGGTGAATACAGATAATATGACTGTGTCAGGAACGACTTTAAAACAGGAGTATCGCCTGCTTGGAATCCAGCAGGGGCTTGACCGGGGAATCCTGAAGGGACTGGCTCTTTCAGCAGCGGAGGCAGCTTTTTTACCTGAAGAAGAAAAAGAGAAGCTGAAAGCTGTGATTGAGAGGGAATTTTACAGCTGGCTCGAGGATAAATGGGAAAAATAATGGCAGATTTCTTGTATTTTCCACAATTCATTCTCAAAAAGGCTTGTTAAAATATAGCAAAATAGTATATAATAGCAACTGCGGGCCAAGATCTGGAAGGGTTTTGGAAATTGAGGAAATGTAACTGTTCAGGACGGGGCATCTTCTTGTCCGGTAAAGCCGAACAAGAAGCATCGGAGATTCCTCCGATGTGAGAACTGGAAGAAAGACCCGCTTACAAACAAGCTTGATACGGATTTTTCTTCCAGTTCTCCCGCTGTTCTGAATAGTTACGAGAAAATAAAGAAAACTGCGGCCAGAGAAACCAGACTGCAGAAATAAGATATTGGAGGACGTCATGCTGACATTAGAGAATGTTTCTTTTGAGGTACAGGCGGAGAAGGGCCAGAAAGAAATTATCAGAAACATGAATCTGACGATCGATGATCGGAAGTTTGTTGTTATTACAGGCCCCAACGGAGGCGGAAAGTCTACCCTGGCCAAGCTGATTGCAGGTATTGAGAAGCCGACTGCGGGGAAGATTTATTTTAACGGAACAGATATTACGGAGATGTCCATTACCGAGCGGGCTAACATGGGAATCAGCTTTGCATTTCAGCAGCCTGTCCGGTTTAAAGGGATTCAGGTGCTGGATTTGATTCGTCTGGCAGCAAAGAAAAATCTGTCTGCAGCAGATGCCTGTCAGTATTTGTCTGAGGTAGGCTTATGTGCCAGGGATTATATCAATCGTGAGGTAAACGGCAGCCTTTCCGGCGGTGAGCTGAAGCGAATTGAGATTGCTACGGTTCTGGCAAGAGGTACAAAAATGTCCGTATTTGATGAGCCGGAAGCAGGAATCGATCTGTGGAGTTTCCAGAATCTGATTCAGGTGTTTGAGCGGATGCGGGAGAAAACAGATGGTTCTATTTTGATTATTTCCCATCAGGAGCGAATTCTCAATATTGCAGATGAGATTGTGGTGATTGCTGATGGTTCTATTACCAGTCAGGGGCCGAAGGACGAGATTCTTCCGAAGCTTCTTGGAACGGCTTCCGCAGTGGATGCCTGTGAAAGATTTTACCAGGGAGGAATGCAGAAATGATAGATCAGATTCAGAAGAGGATCCTGGAAGAGGTTGCTGACTTGCACACAGTTCCAGAGGGGGCTTACAACATCCGCGCCAACGGCGCGTCGGCAGGACGCAATACAACGGCAAATATTGACATTGTTTCCAAGACAGATGTAAGCGGAATTGATATCCGCATTAAGCCGGGCACCAAGCATGAAAGCGTTCATATCCCTGTCGTATTGAGCGAGAGTGGTATTAAGGAAACGGTTTACAATGATTTTTATATTGGAGAGGACAGCGATATTGTGATTGTGGCAGGCTGCGGAATTCACAACTGCGGCAATCAGGATTCTGAGCATGACGGTATCCATCGGTTTTATGTAGGGAAAAATGCCAAGGTCAAATATGTAGAAAAGCATTACGGCGAGGGAGATGGAAACGGAAAGAGGATCTTAAACCCTGGCACAGAGGTTTACATGGAAGAAGGCAGCTCCATGGAGATGGAGATGGTTCAGATCAAAGGTGTGGATTCCACGATCCGTACTACTGTTGCAGAGCTGGCAGCAGGAGCCAGATTGGTGGTTCGGGAACGTCTTCTGACTCATGGAAGCCAGCAGGCAGTCAGTGATTATGTGGTTCGTTTAAATGGCGCTGATGCAAGTGCAGATGTGGTTTCCCGGTCTGTGGCAAAGGATGATTCCTATCAGAAGTTTGATTCTCAGATTGTGGGAAATGCAAAATGCAGCGGCCATACAGAGTGTGATGCTATTATTATGGGAAATGCAAAAATTGTTGCAGTTCCCCAGCTGGAAGCAAACAATATTGATGCAGCTCTGATTCATGAGGCGGCGATTGGAAAGATTGCCGGTGAGCAGATTATCAAGCTGATGACTTTGGGACTGACAGAGGAAGAGGCAGAAGCACAGATTGTAAACGGATTTTTAAAGTAAGACAGATACAAATGAGGGAGGATCAAGAGAGATCTTCCCTTTCTTCATTTCTTCGAGGCAATTTGTCTTTAGTTTTCAAAAAGCGCGAAAAACAGTGTTAAAAATTCAGAATTTATGATATACTATTACATAACTGTGGATAATTTGCATTGTATATTTTGCGCTGCAGGAAAGCAGATTCTGTGTCAGAGCAGATTTCTTATTTGTTTGAAAGAGCAGACGGAGAAAGGGAGTGGTAGGATGAACATCAGAGAAACTCGGGAAGCGTGGGAAGAAACATACCTGAGCCCTTATGCTGCTCTGTCCGGCCGAACACAGGGCAGAGACCGCAAAGAGGAACCCTGTGACATCCGGACGGAATATCAGCGGGATCGGGATCGGATTCTTCACTGTAAGGCTTTTCGGCGGCTGAAGCACAAAACCCAGGTATTTTTGGCTCCGGAGGGAGATCACTACCGAACCCGTCTGACGCACACGCTTGAAGTAGCTCAGATTGCCAGAACGATCTCCCGTTCTCTTCGTTTAAATGAGGATTTGACAGAGGCGATTGCCCTGGGTCATGATCTGGGCCATACGCCCTTTGGACATTCCGGAGAGCAGATTTTGAATGAGCTTTGTCCTTATGGGTTTGCTCACTACCAGCAGAGCGTGCGAGTGGTAGAGGTTCTGGAAAAGGATGGAAAGGGTCTGAACCTGACGAAGGAGGTTCGGGATGGGATTTTGAATCACAGAACCAGCGGCCACCCCTCTACTCTGGAGGGCGGCGTTGTGCGCTTGTCTGACAAGATTGCGTACATAAATCATGATATCGACGATGCCATTCGGGCGAGGATTTTTACAGAGGAAGAGATTCCATCTGAATACACGAAGGTTTTAGGACATAGTGTTCGGGAACGTCTGAATACCATGATTCACGATATTATTTATCAGAGCATGGATCAGCCGAAGATTTTGATGTCTCCCGGTATGGAAGAGGCTATGCAGGGGCTTCGTTCATGGCTGTTTCAGCATGTATATAAGAACGAAGTTCCCAAAGCGGAGGAGGGACGGGCACAGCAGCTGATAGTATCTCTTTACCGATATTATATGGAGCATGTTATCGAACTGCCGGAGGAGTATCTGCTGATGATGGTGCAGCAAAACGAATCAAAGGAACGAGTGGTCTGCGACTATATTGCGGGTATGAGCGACAGCTATGCCATTGACCGGTTTGAGCAGCTGTTTGTGCCAAAGGCGTGGAAGGTGTACTAGGAAAGAGGAGGAAGCAAGATGTATTATCCGGAAGAAATTGTGGAAGAGGTGCGTTCCAGAAATGACATTGTTGATGTGATTTCCGGATATGTAAAGCTTCAGAAGAAGGGAAGCAATTATTTTGGTCTCTGTCCGTTCCATAACGAAAAATCTCCGTCTTTTTCCGTATCCCCTCAGAAGCAGATGTATTACTGTTTTGGCTGCGGAGCCGGAGGCAATGTAATTACCTTTTTGATGGAATATGAAAGCTATACGTTTCCTGAGGCCTTAAAGATTCTGGCGGACAGGGCGGGAGTCAAGCTTCCCGAGGTGGAGTATTCCAAAGAGGAGCGGATAAAAGCGGACAGGCGTTCTATCCTTTTGGAAATCAACAAGCTGGCGGCTAATTATTTTTATTATCAGCTTCAGCAGCCCCAGGGGAAAATGGGGTATGAGTATTTTCGAAATCGCCAGCTGTCTGACGATACCATCAGAAGATTTGGGCTGGGTTTTGCAAATAAAACCAGCAGTGATCTCTATCAGTATCTTCGGGCAAAGGGATATGGGGACGATATTTTAAAGGATACTGGTCTGGTTACAGTCGAAGAGAGAGGAACTCATGACAAGTTCTGGAATCGGGTCATGTTCCCTATTATGGATGTAAATAACCGGGTGATTGGCTTTGGAGGCCGGGTAATGGGAGATGGCACACCCAAGTATCTGAATTCGCCGGAGACCCTGATTTTTGATAAAAGCAGGAATCTGTATGGATTGAATTATGCCAGAACCAGCAGAGAAAAATACATTCTGGCCTGTGAGGGATATATGGATGTAATCGCCATGCACCAGGCCGGTTTTACCAATGCAGTGGCGTCCCTGGGTACTGCGTTTACTTCCCAGCAGGCGGCTTTGCTGAAGCGTTATACGGATACGGTGATTCTGACCTATGACAGCGACGGGGCAGGTGTCCGGGCGGCTCTGAGAGCCATTCCGATTTTAAAGGAAGTGGGAATTTCCACCCGTGTGCTCAGCCTGAAGCCATATAAGGATCCAGATGAATTTATTAAAAATATGGGGGCAGATGCGTTCCGGGAAAGAATCCAGGCGGCTCAGAACAGCTTTCTGTTTGAAATTGATGTACTGAAGCGGGATTTTCAGCTGGAGGACCCGGAGGAGAAAACCAGGTTTCACAATGCAGTAGCCAGAAAGCTTCTGGAATTTTCTGAGGCGCTGGAGCGGGACAACTATATCCGGGCAGTAGCCCAGGCTCAGTTTATCCCCTATGAGGATTTAAAGCGACTGGTGAACCATATGGGAATGCAGGAGGGAATACAGCCGGCCCGGACGTCTAAGACTTCCGGAGATGGCTATGGCAGAGATACGGACAGCAGGAAGAAAAAGGAAAAGGATGATGGAATCCGCCGTTCCCAGAGGCTTTTGCTGACCTGGCTGATTGAACGGCCAGAGCTGTTTGAGAAAATCAAGGGCATTGTGGATGCGGAGGATTTTAAGGAGCCGCTTTATCATCAGGTGGCGCAGATGGTGTTTGAGGACCATGAAAAGGGGAATTTAAATCCAGCGGCTATTTTGAGTCATTTTATTAACGATGAAGAACAATACAAAGAGGCAGCAGCGCTTTTTAATGCCAGTCTTCAGGAGTCTCTAAACAATGAGGAGCAGAAAAAGGCATTTCTGGAAACTGTTTTAAAGGTGAAGAAAAACAGTCTGGATGAGGCAAGCCGGAGAGCAACAGACATCGGACAGCTTCAGCAGATTATCCGGGAACAGGCGGCATTAAAAACCCTGAAAATAACCATTGACTGAGAACATGCATGGAAAGGGCAGGCGGATGGATATGGAACAACAGGTACAGATGACCTTTGAGGAAAAGCTTCAGAAGCTGGCAGAGCTGGCGAAAATCAAAAAAAATGTGCTGGAAAACAGGGAGATCCTGGATTTTTTCCGAGGAGAAATTCTGGATCCGGAAAAGCTGGATCGGATCTATGATTTTCTGGACAGTCAGCATGTGGATGTACTGCGTCTGGATGAGGAGGAGATAGAGCCGGATCTGTTTCTGGAAGAGGAGATGGAGGAGGAAGAGGAGGTTACCGCTGATCCAATGGATTTATCCGTGCCGGATGGAATTTCTCTTGCTGATCCTATCCGTATGTATTTGAAAGAAATCGGGAAAATCCCTCTGCTGTCAACAGAGGAGGAAATTGAACTGGCAAAGCGGATGGAGAAGGGTGATGAGGAGGCTAGAAAAAAGCTGGCAGAAGCCAATCTCCGGCTGGTGGTCAGCATTGCCAAGCGGTATGCAGGGAGAGGGATGCAGTTCCTTGATTTGATTCAGGAGGGAAACCTGGGGCTGATTAAGGCTGTGGAAAAATTTGATTACCGGAAGGGCTACAAATTCAGCACCTATGCAACCTGGTGGATCCGGCAGGCTATTACCAGAGCAATTGCAGACCAGGCCAGAACCATTCGGATTCCGGTTCATATGGTAGAAACGATCAACCGTTTGATCCGAACTTCCCGACAGATGGTTCAGGAGCTGGGACGGGAGCCAACGCCGGAGGAGCTGGCAAAAAAGCTGGACATGCCGGTAGAACGGGTGCGGGAAATTAAAAAGATTTCCCAGGATCCTGTTTCCTTGGAAACGCCCATTGGAGAAGAGGAGGACAGTCACCTGGGGGATTTTATCCAGGATGATAATGTAATGGTTCCTGCGGACCAGGCGACATTTACGCTGCTTCATGAACAGCTGATGGAAAGCCTGGAGACATTGACGGAGCGGGAGCAGCAGGTGCTGCGTCTCCGATTTGGCCTGGATGACGGACGGCCCAGAACTCTGGAGGAGGTGGGACGGGTATTTCACGTCACCAGAGAGAGAATTCGCCAGATTGAGGCAAAGGCTCTCAGAAAACTCCGGCATCCCAGCCGGAGCAAAAAATTAAAAGATTATCTTGATTAAAGGAGCTACAGCGGCAGATGAGATTGTCAAAGCGACTGGAGACGATTGTAAAGCAGGCCGCCCTTGTATGCGGGGGAGAAGCGGCTGCAGATGTAGGAACCGATCACGGGTTTGTTCCGATCCGCCTGATTGAAGAGGGGGCGGCTGACCGGGTGATTGCCATGGATGTGCGAAAGGGGCCTCTGGAGAGGGCAAAGGAGCATGTAATACAGTTTGGTATGGAAGCACAGATTGAAACCCGTTTAAGCGACGGGCTGGAAAAGCTGATGCCGGGAGAGGCCAAAACGGTGATTATTGCGGGGATGGGCGGAGAACTGATGCTTCGGATTCTCCGGGAAGGAAGCCATGTGAGAAAGGAAATCCGCCACTGGATTTTGTCTCCCCAGTCGGAGCTGTCTTTGTTCCGGCATGGTCTGGAGGAGCTGGGCCTTACGATTATCCGTGAGGAGATGGTTGAGGAGGACGGCAAATACTATACGATCCTCACAGCAGAGCCGGGACAGATGCATTATGAAAAGGAAGCAGATTACCGATACGGAGCCCTTCTGATTGAGGCGAAATCTCCGGTTCTGGCAGAGCTTTTGGAGCGGGAGCTGATTCAGTACCGCCAGATTTTGGAGCATTTGGAAAGGCAGGAGAAGGAAGGCGCGCGGCTTCGGGCAGCACAGATTCAGGAAGAAATCAGACAGGTGGAGGAAGCAAGGAATGCAATGCAGACAGTGGATTGAAGAATTAAATAAGCTGGCGCCGGAGGCCTATGCCTGCGAATGGGACAATCCTGGTTTTCAGGCAGGGCGCAGTGAAAAGGAGATTCGCAGGGTTTTGGTTGCCCTGGATGCTACGGATCAGGTTGTGGAACAGGCGGTTTCGGAGCAGGTGGATCTTCTGGTAACTCATCACCCGTTGATCTTTAAGCCATTAAAGAGAGTCAATGATCAGAATTTTATCAGCAATAGGATCGTAAAATTGATCCAGGCGGATATCTGTTATTTTGCTATGCATACGAATTTTGACGCAGCTCCGGGATGTATGGCAGATCTGGCAGCAGAACGTCTGAGAATGAATCCTGAGGCTCCTCTGGAAATAACGGGAGAGGCAGAGGGAAAGCCCATTGGAATTGGAAAGCTGGGAACTCTTTCGGAGCCGCTGGGGTTAGAGGCCCTGACAGAGCGCGTAAAGCAGGCCTTTTCCCTTCCCTTTGCGGCAGTCTACGGCAGCAGGCAGGTGACAGAGCCTGTCAGCAGAATTGCAGTATCGCCGGGGGCAGGAGGCAGCATGATCGAGGCCGCTTTGTCAGCAGGAGCCCAGGTTCTGGTAACTGGTGATATTGGCCATCACGCAGGCATTGATGCAGTCGCCAGAGGGATGGCTGTTATTGATGCAGGCCATTATGGACTGGAACATATATTTATTCCTTTTGTGGCAGATTATATCCGTCGTCAGTCCGGAGGAAGCGTTCAGGTACTTACGGCAGAGCCGGATTTCCCGGTTCAGATTTATTAAAAGCAGGAATCAAGACGGAAAATGACAGAATGTGCGCAAATGCATGAAAAACGAACAGGAGGACTCAAATATGGTTCATGTGACAATCGGGGGAATTACGAGAGAGTATGAGGAAGGCACACAGCTGAAAACAGCTGCAGAGGAATTCCAGGGACAGTATGAAAATAATATTCTTCTGGCAACGGTCAATGGAAAGCTGCAGGAGCTGCATAAGGCGGTTCCCGACGATGCAGAGATTGGATTTTTGACAGCCGCTGATAAGCCTGGTATGCTGACCTACCGCAGAAGCGCTCTGCTGATGCTGTTAAAGGCATTTTATGATGTAGCAGGAAGAGACAGGGTACGGAAGCTGTCTGTGGAGTTTACTGTGGGAAATGGACTTTACATTGATACAGAGGGAGATTTTGAGCTGAATGAGGAACTGCTTTCTCAGGTAAAGGCGCGGATGCAGGAGTACTGTGAAGCCAGGATTCCCATTAAGAAGCGCAGCGTCAATACAGACGAGGCTATTGAGCTGTTTCATCGCCATAAAATGTACGATAAGGAGCGATTGTTTTATTACCGGCGGGTATCCCGGGTCAATATTTACAGCATCGGCGGTTTTGAGGATTATTATTATGGCTATATGGTTCCGGATACGGGATACATCCGGTATTTTGATTTGAAGCTGTATCAGGGGGGTATTATGCTGATGCTTCCGGATTCCTCTGATCCGAAAACAGTGCAGGAATTTGAACCTAAGGATAAGCTGTTCCAGGTTATGAAGGAGGCAGATGTCTGGGGGAGAAAGCTGCAGGTTCCCAATGTAGGCGCCTTAAATCAGTGTATTAGCTCCGGCGGTATGAATGAACTGATTCTGGTGCAGGAAGCGCTGATGGAAAAGAAGATAGGAGATATTGCCGAGATGATTGCTTCCAGGCCGGACAAAAAATTTGTTATGATTGCAGGCCCCTCCTCTTCGGGAAAAACTACATTTTCCCATCGCCTGTCCATTCAGTTGAGAGCCAAGGGACTGACGCCCCATCCCATAGCAGTAGATAATTATTTTGTAAACCGTGTAGACAGTCCCAGAGATGAAAATGGCAACTACAATTATGAGGCTCTGGAATGTCTGGATATTAAGCTGTTTAACGAGAATATGTCTGATCTTCTGGCAGGGAAACGGGTTCAGCTGCCTGTGTACAATTTTATTTCCGGTGAGAGGGAATACCGGGGCGATTATCTGCAGCTGGGACCGGAGGATATTCTGGTGATTGAGGGCATCCATTGTCTCAATGAGAAGCTGTCCTACAGCCTTCCCAGAGAAAATAAATTCAAGATTTACATCAGCGCTTTGACACAGCTGAATATTGATGAGCATAACAGGATTCCTACAACAGACGGGCGCTTGATTCGCCGCATGGTGCGGGATGCAAGAACACGGGGGGCTTCCGCGCAGGATACGATTCGGATGTGGCCTTCTGTGCGCAGAGGAGAGAAGGAAAATATTTTTCCTTATCAGGAGGATGCAGACGTCATGTTTAACTCTGCTCTTGTTTATGAGCTTTCTGTTCTGAAGCAGTATGCAGAGCCGATACTGTTTTCTGTTCCACGGGACAGTGAAGAGTATGTGGAGGCAAAACGTCTGTTGAAATTCCTGGATTATTTCCTTGGAGTCAGCAGCGAGGACATTCCCAGAAATTCCATTGTGCGGGAGTTTATTGGAGGAAGCTGCTTTAATGTGTGACGGGGAAATTCGTAAGTTGACACACCGGCAGAAGAATGGTATAGTAAATACCGAGTAAGACAGATGGTCGCTGCCGCAGAGCCGAAAGGCTGCGGGAGAGGAAAGTCCGGGCTTCACAGGGCAGGGTGCCAGATAACGTCTGGCGGAGGCGACTCCAGGGACAGTGCAACAGAAATATACCGCCGGTCCTTGACCGGTAAGGGTGGAAGGGCAGTGTAAGAGACTACCGCCCGGCTGGTAACAGGCGGGGCATATGTAAACCCCATTCGAAGCAAGACCGAACAGAAAGCATAAGGCGGCCCGTCTGCTTTCGGGTAGGTCGCTTGAGCCAGGTGGTGACATCTGGCCTAGATAGATGACCATCCAACGACATAACCCGGCTTATCGTCTTGCTCCTTTACAGAAGAGAAAGCCCTTCGCCTGAACGCGGAGGGCTGTTTTCATTATGTCATAGGAAAGTGCGTCCTATGACATAAAAACGCTCCGCGAGGATCGCCATGGGTTGGAAGAGAATTGGGCTGATGAAGCGACCCGCCGCAGGCGGAGAAGCTCGCGAGCGAGCTTCTTTCTTATACAGGAAGTTTTGTTCTTTGAAATGAAAGCGCACCGCAGAGATGAGTACTGCGTGAGAGGAAGAAGGATGCTGATGCAGCCGCACTCCGGCGCGGGAATGTGCCCTGCGAAGGAAGAAAGACTGCGCAGCAGAGAGGAAAATTCAGCAATGAATAAAATAGAAAAGACAAAGGGTGTTCTGGCAGCGGCAGCTCTGGCTGTTTTCTCTCTGGCAGGAGGAAGTCAGGCTCTTGCTATGGATGCTCCAGGAAGCGGAGATCCCCGCTGGGAGTACAGGGCAGATCACCACTGGTATTATCAGAGAGAGGATGGCTCTGTTCATACAGGCTGGCTTTCCTTTGAGGATGAATGGTACTGGTTTGATTCAGAGGGAAGAATGACAGAGGGCGGATTTCATGGAATTGATGGAAAGCGGTATTATTTTTTCAGCAATGGACACATGGCATGGAATCAGTATCTGGATTTGTCCTATTTGAATGAAGATGGGCAACCGGATGAGACTCATGATATTCGGATTGCAGGCGCTGGAACGCCTGACGGAGAGGCGAGGGATCTTCTGACGGATTATCTGTATCAGATTCCCCGTTCCTGGCTGGCACGGTTTGCAAAGGAGGACTGGCAGTTTCTGTTTTATCCGAATAAAAAGTTTTTTGAGGCACCAAATACCAGTCAGGGAATTTATTATGTGTATCACAGCACAGATACCTATTACAAAAAAGTAAAGTTTACCAGGCCGGAAGCAGTGCTCCAGGCTTTTGGAGAGTATGTGGGCTTTGCATCAGGGTGCTATCGGAAAGACAGTCAGTGGATGCAGGCGCTTTGGAAAGAGGCAAAACAGCTGCAGCCCCTTCTTCAGATTCCGGATATTTATTCCGGAGAGGCGCAGGTTTATTTTGGCAGCCTGTTTGCGGCTTATGTGGACGAAGAAACGCGGGATGAGGTGTTAAAGCGTTCTCCTGAAGCCGGGAGGATTCTCGATGAGATTTTAGTTTCTGCCGAAACGGAGGAAGCCGGAAAACGGATGAGAGAACGGCTGGAGAAAAGGCGGAAGGAGGATCTGGAACGGCTCTGGTGGGAAAATACAGAAAAGGGATATGGTCCTGGAGTTTCTGGAAAGCAGAGGCAGGGGAAGGGATCCTCAAATACAGCAGAAGAGCTGGCGGATTAATCTGCCAGCTCTTCCCATTTTTCATAAAGCTCTTCCAGGCTGCTCTGAATGGATTCTTTTTCCTGATTCAGTTCCATTAACCGGGAAACATCTGTGTATATTTCTTCCTGGCTGAGAAGCTGATCAATTTCTCCATCTCTTGTTTCCAGGCGAAGAATTTCCTCTTCGGTTTTTTTCAGGTCATTCTGACGTTTGCGGATACGGGCCTGCTCCTCCTTCTGTGCTTTCCAGTCCATCTTATTTTCAGACTGAAGCGATGCAGAGGAAGCAGCTGCATATTTTGCGGCAGCGCTGCTGTCTGAGGCAGAACTTCCTCTTCCGGCAGCAGCTACAGCACCGGAAAAGCCAGAGCTTCCGCTGACAGACGGATCCGTGTAAAGCTGATTCATCAGTTCCCGTTTTTCCAGATAATAATCATAGTTCCCAATATAATTTAAGAAGGTCTGTCCCGTCAGCTCCAGGATTCTTGTTGCGGTCTGGTTGATAAAGTATCGGTCATGGGACACATAAAGGACGGTTCCGGTGTAATGACGGAGCGCATCCTCCAGGATCTCCTTGGAGGTAATGTCCAGATGGTTGGTCGGCTCGTCGAGAATCAGGAAATTGGCTTCGGAAAGCATCAGCTTTGCAAGAGAAACCCGTCCCCGCTCTCCGCCGCTCAAATCAGAGATCCGTTTAAATACATCATCTCCAGTGAAAAGGAAGGCGGCCAGAATATTGCGGACCTGAGTGTTGGTCAGATTGGGGTAAGCATCGGAAACCTCCTCAAATACCGTTTTTTCCATATGAAGCACATGGTGTTCCTGATCATAATAGCCGATATGAACCTTGGAGCCAAGGGTAATAGTTCCGCTGTCGGATGGAACCATGGCGTTGATCATTTTTAAAAGGGTGGTTTTTCCCGTTCCGTTGTTGCCGATGACAGCAACTCTTTCTCCACGTTTGATATCAATATCCACCTGGGAAAACAGCTTCTGGGAACCAAAGGACTTTGCCAGATCCCGGATGGTCAGCACGTCATTGCCGCTGACAATATTTGGCTCCAGGGAAATGTGCATTTCATCGTTGACCTCAGCCGGCTTATCCAGAACCTGAATTTTGGAAAGCATTTTTTCACGGCTTTCTGCCCGTTTGATGGATTTTTCCCGGTTAAAGGATTTTAATTTGGCAATTACCTCTTCCTGATGGCGGATTTCCTGCTGCTGGTTTAAGTAGGCCTTCATCTGAGCAGCACGGATCATGGCCTTTTTTTCGCTGTAGGCAGTGTAATTGCCCTGGTACACACTGCAATGACCCTGCTCCAGCTCCACGATTTTGGTGACAACCCGGTTTAAGAAATACCGGTCATGAGCGACAATGACAACAGCGCCGTTATAGTTTAACAGATAGTTTTCCAGCCAGGAGATGGATTCCATATCCAGATGGTTGGTTGGCTCGTCCAAAAGAATCACATCTGGTTTGGACAGAAGAAGCTTTCCAAGGGAAACCCGTGTTTTCTGTCCTCCGGAAAGAGTGGAGACTTCTTTGGAAAATTCCTCTTCCGTAAAGCCCAGGCCTTTTAATACGCCGGTCAGCTCGCTTTTCCAGGCATAGCCGTTTTCCAGCTCAAAGGTATGGTTTAAACGGCTGTAGGAGGAAAGCAGCTGCTCCAGCTCCTCGCCGGAGGCATGCTGCATACTTAACTCCAGACTTCGAATCTGCTGTTCCATTTCAATAATGGGGCGTTTTACTTCTTTTAATTCTTCATAAATGGTTTTGGCGCTGTCCAGATCCTGGTGCTGGGCCAGATAGCCCAGGGTTTTTCCCTTGGAAAGAACTACCTCTCCTGTATCGGCGTTCAGCTCACCTACGATGATTTTCAGCAGGGTGGATTTGCCGGCTCCATTAATGCCTACAATGGCGGCTTTTTCCTGATCTTCTATATGAAAGGATACCTCGGAAAGAATCTGATCCGTACCAAAGGCCTTGCTGATATGGCTGCAGGATAAAATCATAAATATAAAACTCCATTTCTGTAAAATATCGTAACTATTCAGGACGAAAACTGGCAGAAAAATCAGTGTCAAGTTTGTTGTAAGAGGATTTTTTTCCAGTTTTCACATCGGAGGAATCTCCGATGCTTCTCGTCCGGCTTTGCCGGATAAGAAGATGGCCTGTCCTGAACAGTTACAAATTATCAATAATCTTAGTAAAAATCACTGATTTCAGTAAAATCCTTCTATCAGTATAATATAGGGATCCGTTTATTTCAAGTAAGTCTTACCTGTAGTTTTTCCTTTTCTCAGGGAAACGACATAAGAACTGCCTTATTTTTATGCAGTTTTTTGTTGCCGATTTGCCTGTCATACGTTATAATAGATACGTTAAGCATCAATATGAGTGATTGCGTACCTGTTCCGGACTGCCTGCAGGCACAAAAGACACTGCGGTTTTGTTTACCGGCAGAAGCTGCGGAATAATTACAGAATCAGGAAATGAGGAGATTCAAATGAGCGAAAGAAAAGTTGGAACAATATCAAGAGGCATCCGCTGCCCAATTATCCGTGAAGGAGATAATCTGGCTGACATCGTGGTAACCAGTGTGCTGGAAGCGGCTGAAAGTGAAGAATTTGCATTAAGAGACCGGGATGTTATTGCAGTAACCGAGTCTGTTGTGGCGAGAGCACAGGGAAACTATGCCAGTGTCCAGGCAATCGCGGAGGATGTAAGGGCAAAGCTTGGCGGAGAAACTGTTGGTGTGATTTTCCCGATTCTGTCAAGAAACCGTTTTGCAATCTGTTTAAAGGGAATTGCCATGGGCGCAAAAAAAGTTGTGCTGATGTTAAGCTATCCCAGTGATGAGGTAGGCAACGAACTGGTATCTCTGGATAAGCTGGATGAAGCAGGCATCAATCCCTACAGCGATGTGCTGTCTCTGGAGCAGTACAGAAGCCTGTTTGGTGAGAATCGCCATCCCTTCACCGGCGTAGACTATGTGGACTACTACAGTCAGATTGTCAGAGAGGCCGGCGCTGAGGTTGAAGTGGTATTTGCCAACAATCCCAGAGCAATTTTAGACTATACAAAGAATGTTCTGACCTGCGATATTCATACCCGCGCAAGAACCAAGAGAATTCTTCTGGCAGCAGGCGCAGAGAGGGTATGCGGTCTGGATGATATTATGAACGCTCCGGTTGACGGAAGCGGATGCAATGAGAGATATGGTCTTCTGGGATCTAACAAGTCCACAGAGGATACGATTAAGCTCTTCCCGAGAGAGTGCCGTGATTTTGTTCTGGATATTCAGAGCCAGATTCTGGATAAAACCGGAAAGCATGTAGAGGTTATGGTATACGGTGACGGTGCATTTAAGGATCCGGTAGGAAAGATCTGGGAGCTGGCAGATCCGGTGGTTTCTCCGGCTTATACGGACGGTCTGGAGGGAACTCCCAATGAGCTGAAGTTAAAATATCTGGCTGACAATGATTTTAAGGATCTGTCCGGTCAGGCATTGAAGGATGCTATCTCCAAACGGATTCAGGAGAAGGAAGACAATTTGGTAGGAAACATGGCTTCTCAGGGTACAACTCCGCGTCGCCTGACCGATTTAATCGGTTCTCTCTGCGATTTGACCAGCGGTTCCGGAGACAAGGGAACTCCCATTATTCTGGTACAGGGATACTTTGATAATTTTACAAATTAATCCTGGAAGATGCCGATAAAAACTGTGTTATACAGACAAAATTTTTTTGAAATCGGTTCTGGATTTTATACAGATCAGGTATTGTGTTTTTTGTAGAAAAAGTGATAAAATAAGCGTGCAGCAGAGGAAGAAAGAGCTTCCAGGGCTGCACGTTTTTTGTGTCATAGGAAAGGTTATCCTGTTATAATCAGGAAATAAAATTTCTTTTTAATTCATAGCAACAGTTCAGCTATGTGAAGATTCAGACAGAAAAAAGCGCTGAAAGCTTGTTTTTATAAGATTTGTCCTGTCTGAATCTTTATAGGGAGCACGCCCGATGCTTCTTGTCTGCTGTAAGCGGGCAAGAAGATGCATGGCTGAATGGTTGCAATTCATAGCGAAGGAGACGGATTATGTCTAAAGCAGATGTGGTATTAGGTTGTTTTTATGGAGATGAAGGAAAGGGAAAGGTCATTGACTACCTGGCAGCAGACGCGGATATTGCCGTGCGGGCTACAGGCGGAGACAATGCCGGTCATACAATTAAGACAAACGGAGTAAAATATGCAATGCATCTGATTCCTTCCGGAATTCTGTCCGGTCACACGGTTGGAGTAATTGGAAACGGTGTTGTTCTGAATCCTGAGGTTCTTCTGAAGGAAATTGACAATCTGGTTTCCCACGGATATGAGATAAAGAATCATTTAAAAATCAGCGAGAAAGCACACATTATTCTGCCTTATCACAGTATGCTGGATCTGGCCTTAGAGAAGGCCAGGAAGAATCTGAAAATCGGAACCACAGGAAAGGGAATCGGACCTGCATACTGCGATAAGTATGAGCGCAGCGGACTTCGGGCTGAGGATCTGTACAGCGACGATTTCCGTGAAAAACTGACAGCTCTGGTAGAGCATAAAAAAGCTCTGGTGGAGTTTTACGATCCGGAGAATGAGGACGCAAAAAAACTGCTGGATCCGGAGAAGATTTATGAGCAGTATACAGCTTATGCAGAGAAGCTAAAGCCCTATGTCTGCGATACAGTTACCTATCTTCATAAAGCAATGGAGGAAAATAAAAAAATTGTAGTGGAAGGCGCCCAGGCGACTCTCCTCGATATTGATTTTGGCTCCTATCCCTATGTAACCTCCTCCAATCCAACGATTGGCGGAATTATTACTGGAACCGGTATGAGTTCTGCAGATATGGGAAATGTTTACGGTGTGATCAAGGCGTATTCCAGCCGTGTGGGAGCCGGTCCTTTTGTGACAGAGCTTCTGGATGAAACAGGAGATCGCATCCGGGAACTGGGCCATGAGTACGGAACGACGACGGGACGTCCAAGACGATGCGGCTGGCTGGATCTGGTAACCTTAAAATATGCAAAGCGCGTCAATGGACTGACAGCTTTGGCAGTCAATCATCTGGATACCATTGGCCAGTTTGACCGGATTAAAGTCTGCGTTGCTTACGACTGTGATGGCAAAGTGACAGAGGATTTTTCCACCAACCTGAAGTTTTTAAACAGTGCAAAGCCGGTTTATCGGGAATTTGACGGGAATTTCGGAGAGATTTCAGACTGCAAGACCTTTGAGGAGCTGCCGGAAAATGCAAAGGCCTATATCCGTTTTATTGAAGAGTACATTGGCATTCCGGTAAAATTCATTGGAACAGGGGCAGAGCGGGAAGCCATGATTGTTCGCTGAGGCTTTCCGGAAAGAAGAGAGACAGCCGGGAGATTCCCCCAAAAAGGGGAAGCTCCCGGCTGTTTCTTGTAGTTCCTCTTTATACCATTGGAAAAAACAGATTTGCCATGAAGCAGGTTGCAATGCCGTAAAGGAGCCAGAGAGGAAGAAAAACTTTTAAAATATCTTTAATCTTGTATTGCCCGGCTCCGAAAGCAATGGCAATGGAAGGAGATCCGGTTGGTGTCAGCATGGCAGCGGTACATCCGGCGAAAATTGCCATGGTAAAGGGGCGAGGATCCAGTCCCTGAGAAAGTGCGGTAACAATGGCAAGGGGAACGAATACCTGTTGGGTTGCAGTATTGCTCATAAACTGTGTCAGAATTGCTCCGGCAAAGTAGAAGGCAAAGAGCATCAACATTGGAGATGGGTTTCCTCCCAGAAGTCCCATAATAAAATCTGATACAACAGCGCCCGCACCTGTTTTTTGCATGGCAGTTCCCATGGGAATAACACCGGCCAGCATAAAGATTGTGTCCAGATTAATAAAATTCTTAATATCATTTAAGTTAAGAATATTCAGATAACACAGCAGAATAACTGCAGCAACAGGAAGGACATACATGCCAAAGGGAAGGTATTTCTGGAAGAGAATTCCCAGGAAATTCAGGAAGAAAATCACATAGACAATATTTTCCTGCACAGGTGTCAGGGATTCCTTCTGAGAATTTCCAGAGTGAATGGTGCTGGTGACAATTTTGTTTCCTGGAAGACCTTTCCATCCGATTAGAAGGATATAGGCGAAAGCCAGGAGAGAAGGAACAAGGATCACCTTGGTATAATCAAGAGCTTCAATCATAACTGGTGAACCGTTTGCTTCCAAAAGGCCATTGATCATGACAAAGTATGCGCCGGGAAGAAGTCCCTGGCAACAGTGTGCAAGAACAGCTCCGGGAAACAAAAGATGGGAGGGCTGAACCCTGCTGCTGTCATCGAAGGCGGCCATAAAAGGAAGAAACATACTGATTAGAGCAGTAGGCATGCTGAACTGGATTAATATCAGACAGGAAAGCATGTAAACGAAAACGATCAGCTGACTTTTTCCGGAATGACTCATAAGAAGAGTTTTCATTTTTGGAACAAGACTTGTTTTGCTGAGTGCGCCGCTTAACAGAAACATGCCGGCAATCATAACAACATTTTTGTCGCTGAAGCTGGCATAGGTTTCGCTGAATGTAAGGACACCGGTGAGACATAAAACAGTGGAAGCAGTCATGGCAACCAAGCCAAGCTTGAATTTGCCGCATAAAAAGCCGATAATCATGAGCAGAAGCACGGCCAGAGTAATGATTAAATGAATATTCATACGATTTCCTCCTAGTCAGGTATGAGAAGCATTATTTGGCAGACAATTCTTTTTCAGCGCTGTGAAGCATACCCTTCATGTAACCCATAAAATAGGCTGCAGATGTATCAGATATGGTTTTTCCGTCCTGGTTAAAGAACGGATGGTCAATGTTAAGGTATCCGTTGTATCCGCATTGGATCAACTGTTTCATGATAGCATACATATCTGCATATCCGTCTTCTAGAAGCGTTTCCTCAAAATAGGGCATAACTGAACTGACATTGCGGAAATGAACAATGGAAATTTTGTCTTCCTGGCAGAAGGTTTTAATATCATCCATGAGATTACCAAAGTTTTCGCTTTCAAGCCAGCATCCGATACACATCTTCATAGTAAGATAAGGACTGTTTTCCACCATGGCAAACGCTCGTTTGTAGCAGTCTGTATTCCAGATTAAGCTATGAACACCTCCAAGGGAAGGAACAGGAGGATCATTAGGATGAAGAGCGAGTTTGACACCGGCTTCTTCGCATACAGGAAGTGCACGATCCATGAAATATTTAAAATTGTTCCAGATTTCTTCCTCACCGTATTCTCTGTCATTGGAAATCGGACGGGACAAAATTTCATCCATGTCACAGATAAAGGATTGTTCTCCTCGATTGTGGATTCCGGATCCGATTCTTGTACGGAAAATACCATTTGGCTGCCAAGCAAGATAATTGACAGGAATTCCGGCTTTTCCAAGAGCTCTGGTAAATTCATTGTAGCGTTCGATCCACAGATCCCGGGTTGGTTTTCCGAGATGGATGTCGGGACATTTCTGAAGATTGGGACAGCCTGCATCAGAAATAGTCAAATGGCAGCGTGCTGCTTTTTCTTTAAATTTCATAATACCATCATAAGTGGCATCTTCCATAAGAAAGTTGACTGCCAGATATTCGATTCCCATTCCGCGTATAGACTGCATCTGTTCTTCTGTCATTTTACTGGAACAGTTTGCCTGTACTTTTATCATTGTCTATGTATCCTTTCTTTGTTGATTCCCCGGGGTGATTTTGTAATTTTAATTATAAATGTTATTGAAAAAAAGTATACTTTAGTTTATATATAATGGTATAGCGAAAAACTATAGAAAGATATGGATAAAGAGTACACGACAGGAGAGAACTATGGATTTGCATCATCTGGAATACATTGTAGAAATCGCAAAAGAGGAAAATATATCAAAAGCAGCGGAACGATTGCATATTTCACAACCTACATTGAGTATTTATCTGACTAAGCTGGAAAAAACGATGGGGATATCTCTTTTTCGGAGAAAAAATAATGTTTTAAATATTACAAAAGAAGGGAAAAAATATGTAGACGCATGCAGTAGAATCCTGCAGATAAGAGATCAGCTGTATGCAGAACTGTATCAGCACAATCAGGAAACTCTGAATATTGGAGTTTTGTCAAGCAGTGCACCTGTATTTAATCATATTCTGCAGGAATTTAAAATGCTGTACCCTCAGGTAGCACTGCGCCCTGTGGTGCAAAAGTCTCAGGAAATTTATGAAGCACTTTTATCGGGAAGTATAGAATTGGGGTTTGTGACATCATATATGGATGATCCGAAGCTTTCCTTTCCCAATGTGGAGATAAAGACTTTAAGGGAATATGAATTGATGCTGGTTATATCAAAAAGCAATCCTTGTTATCAGAAAATGGACTTAAGTCAGGGAGTTCTTCTGGAACAGGATTATGCTCTTTTGGAGTCACTTAAACTGACAATTTCTGATATTCCCATGATTCGAAAACGGGTTTTGGAAGAGATTCTTCCGGCTTTGAAGATGAGTTCGAAAAAACATATTGCTTGTATGGATAATCTGGAATTTCTTACAACAACGCTGTATCTGGAAAATTATTATTGTTTTACACCATATAGTCGAGTACCTGATGATATTGCATTAATTCCGTTAAATTTTCATCCTATGGTAAAGAAAATCATGATATATGAGACTGGAAAACATTTTTCGGATACAGAACGTAATTTTATCAGGATGGTGGAAGAGGCCTTTCAGGAATACCCGTATTATTACAGTCTGTGAAAATTAAATCCGGAGTATGTGAAAGTCTGAACCGCCCCCAGTGTTAGAAGTTTGGCGAGGTTCATTTTTCCCATACTCTGGATTATTAAATAACCAATTTTAAACTGCCCTGCTGGGAAGGGGCGCGCAGGAATCGCGGAGGACCAGCCGGTGAGGAACCAGCACCTTTGATACCATATCCATAGGGGAATCCGAGTAAAGCTTCAGCTGACGGACAGCCTCTGCGCCCAGCTGCCAGGGATTGATATCAATGGCAGTCAGCTGCGGTACATGGTGAAGGGCAATGGAAGAATCGTTAAAGGTAATCAGGGAAAGCTGCTCCGGAATCCTGATATGCCACTCAATCAGACGGCATTCCAGCTCGCGAATCAGCATATCATCACTGACAAGAAGGGCGGTTGGCGCCGACTGGCCGGTAAAAACAGACCTCATCCTTGCAAGGCCCTCTTCCCGGGACAGGTCTTCCATGTGAAAGGTATATTCCGGAAGGAAGGGAAGCTGATGCTGCATCAGGGACTGTACGTACCCCGCATAGCGATCCTGGTTAAAAAGAAAGGATGTATCCCCATTTAAAAAGGCAATCCGGGAATGGCCCAGTTCAATGAGATAATCCACAGCCTCTCTTGCTGCAAGCAGATTGTCGCTGTCAACATAAATGGTTTCGTTGGGGTAGGCGGAAACCTTTCCAATCAGTACATAGGGAATTCCGGCAGAATGAAAATAATCAATCAGGATATCCTGATTTTTGGAATACAGAAAAAGAAAGGAATCGGCCCGTCCGCTCTCAATCAGGAGCTTGGCATTTTCCAGAAGCTCTTCCTCGGTTTCTCCCATAACCATGGAAACGGTCCAGCGGTACTCCCGGCAGAGACTGGCAATGCCGCAGCTGGATTTCAGATAAAAGGTGTTTTCTGAAAGATCACTGCGTTTTAAAGGCGGAAATACAATGGCAGTTGATTTGACAGCAGAAGAAGTCTGCTGCGGATCCGGGTAGTTTGATGTATATCCAAGGGCAGACATGGCGCTGCGCACTTTTCGTTTTGTTTCTTCACTGATTGACGGCTGATTCTGGCAGGTTCTGGTTACTGTGGAAGGTGAGACGCCGGCCAGCTTTGCCACATCTTTGATAGTTGCACTCATGATAAGACCTCCTTGAGGGTTTCTTTTCTTAATTATATCGAAAAAAAAGGACAAGTCAAGCAACAGAATGCAAATGAATGCAATACAGTAAAAAATACTATGCAAATAATACGCAAAAGCGGCTGAGAGAATTCTCTCAGCCGTTTGTGATTTTGTCAGAAAAAGGTAATCTGATATTCTTTACAGATTTTCCGGATTTCCCAGATACAAATAAGAGATGCGGCAGCTCCGGTTAAAATGTTGCTGATACCCATGACAATTCCCACGCTGATGCTTCCCAGGTCTGTGAAGTTCTGAAGAAACCACAGAACCGGTATGCGGAAGAGAAAGACGCGGCAGAAATTAATGACCAGGGTCAGCCGTGTTTTTCCGAAGCCGTACAGCAGAGATAGAACAGCGGCATTGATACCGAGAGGAACAGCACCCAGAGCCTCGTACCGGTAGATGGAGGCAATCATCTGAAGAAATTTCTCGTCAGAGCCTGCAAACAGCCAGCTGATCTGACGGATAAAGACCAGGGACAGAGTCATAAAGAAAACTCCGATGGCTGCGTCAATCACCAGAACGCACTGGAAGGCCTTCAAAGCCCGTTTTGGTTCTCCGGCACCCAGGTTCTGGCTGATAATGGCAGAGCCCCCTTCCTGGAATCCATTTTGAGGCATGGTGGTGAAGCCGCCGATGTTGTTGGAAATTCCAAGTGCACCTACGGTCAGGGGAGTGTAAATGGTACTCATGGAGTTTACAATCACCTTTCCAAAGGAAAATGCCACCTTCTCAACAATAACCGGAATGGACAGGGCAATCATAGGTCTGGTTACCTCTGGTTTTAAAGAGATGGCAGCCAGAGAAAAACCGAAGGCATTGTCCTTCTGGTTCAGGTTTTTGCAGGCGGCCGCCAGAAGGAAGGTCTGGGAGATAATGGTTGCAACGGAGATCATATTGATTCCGCAGTTGAGAACATAAACAAAGAGGGCCGTCAGCGCCAGCTTCAGTCCGATCACTACCATATTCAGATTCAGAATTCGTTTGGAGTTTCCTCTGGCCCGCTCAATGGCAATGTAAACGTTGTTAAAGAAGCTGATAACCATTCCGAAAAGCTCCAGAATAAAATACTGGGTTCCTCCTGCGATAAATTCCTCCGGCGTCTTTGCAAGACGAAGAAACTGGGGCGTAAAGGGAACCAGAATAACCAGAAGAGCCAGACCAAGAATGGCACACATGGCAAACAGGGTGCTGACCCGTTTTTTAACCAGCTGGAAATCTCCAGAGCCGTAGGCTTCGCTGATTTTGATGCTGGCGCCGACTGCCAGACCGCCGCCCAGGGCAGAAAGCATCATATTGATCTGGGAGAGGTAGGCAACGGTAGATACGGCAGTAGCGCTAATGTGAGCGGCCATCATGGAATCAAATATTTTAAAAAGCTGGGTGAGGCTCTGATACAGGGCCAGCGGAAAGCCTACATAGAGAACGACTCTCCACATATTGTCGTGAAGGGAAAAATCCCGGAATTGTTTGTCCTTGTCTGAAAGCTGTGCTTGATTGTTCATGTCTCTTTCCTCATTTCTCACAGGATAATTTCGGATCCTATCCTATAACAAAAAAAGAAGTTTTTTTACAGAATAAACGTCTTATATGAGAAAAACTACAGATTATTTGTCCGAATTACAAGATTGTGGTATAATAGAAGAAAAAGGAACCGGAAACGATGAAATCAGAAGAAAGAATTTGTTATAAGGGCATGAACTGTGATCAGGATGAGGAGCTGAAGGATAAGCCTTCCGGTGTATTTGCCAGCAGAAAACGGCGTCCTGTAGATTTTTCCATGACAGTGGATCACAGTCATGGCTATTATGAGCTGTTTTATCTGGCAGCAGGGAGATGCCGGATTTTTTTGAACCATACCATATATCATCTGGAGCCGGGAGACCTGATTCTGATTGAGCCTCAGGCGCTTCACCGGACGATCTACGGTCTTACCAGGGAAAATGAGCGGATTGCAGTGGGATTTGCGCCGGAACATATGAAGCAGCTGGAAACCCGGTGGGGGAAGGAATGGTCGGGACGGCTGCGGGGAAAGCCCTGTATTTCCGTGGAACCGGGACGGCGCAGGTATGTGGAGGGTCTGTTGGAGAAGATTTTGGCAGAGCAGAACAACAGGGATGTGTTTTCCGACGTTCTGATTTGCAATTATCTGTCTGAGCTGCTGGCTTTTTGCGGACGGTACCGGCTGGAGCATCAGAACCCCAGAATTCAGGACGTGGCAGAGTCGGCAGCTCAGGAGGAGGAGATTCAGAAAGCGGCTTCTTATATTTATCACCATTTTCGGGAACCTCTGACCCTGGAGCTGGTGGCAGAGCGGGTTCATATGAGTCCGGCCTATTTCTCCAGACGGTTTAAAAAACTGACCGGTTTTGGCTATAAGGAATATCTGAACTATGTCCGTCTCAAGGAGGCATCTAGGATGCTTCTGGAAACAGAACTGTCAGTGGCAGATATTGCCCAGCTGTGCGGGTTTTCTGACGGGAATTATTTTGGAGATTTGTTTAAAAAAGAGAAGGGGATTTCTCCCAGAGAATACAGGAAAAATCCCCAGCGTTTTATTTGACGCCAAGACAGCAGAGAAGCTGTTTTAAATAAGCGGAGAGACAGTCCGGATTCTGAAGGCAGACATCAATCAGGGCAGCATAGGAGCATTTGTCTCTGCGTTCTTTTTTCAGAGCCGGTTCCCACAAGGGAGAAAACTGGGGAAGGAAGACCCCCTGCTCTCTGGTATAGCAGTTTTTTGCTGTGGCTCTGACACAGACTCCGGGATCATAGCGGGCTGCATCTGATTTGGGAACTGTGCGATCCTCCTCTGTCAGATAGCAGTAATCCTGATAGTTGGAGTAAAAATGCTTCAGCTCTCCTTCAAACAGAGTAACCTCCAGAGTCAGCTGATTCTGGGATGCAAAGCAGACGACGGGCTCCATACTGCAGGAAAAGGGAACAGGGATGGCGCAGGGACTCTGGCAAATCAGTTCCAGAAGATGGCGTCTGCTTCCATCACTGCAGGTTTCTGTAAGAATCTGCTGGCTTTTCAGAGTCATTTCCCCTTCAAAAAAGTCCGGATAATTCAGAATGGGAAGGATGGAGGGCATACCCTTCAGATCGTCCTCATTGTGAAGAATCAGCAAATCGTACAGCTCCTCGGAATGGTTTTTCAAATAGGCGCGGTATACATCGATAAGCTGACCGCCGGAGTATTGATCGGTTCGTGAAATGCCGAGAAATGCTTCGATGGCTTTCTGCTTCATGCTTTCCAGTCCTAGCAGCTTTCGGTAGGGCCTGATTTTTTTGTAGATGTCAATGCTTGCAACATTTGAAAAATCATAATCTTTTTTCAGATGGCGGCACCGTTTTAACAGATAGGGAATGTCGAATCCGTCTCCGTTAAAATGAATCAGGATTTTATAGTTTTCCAGAAAAGAAAAGAAGCTGTCAAGCAGTTCCGGTTCTGCGGCAGCGGTATCTGCAAACCACTGGATCAGATTCCAGCTGCCCTCCTGAAAATAGGTACAGCCAATCAGATACAGGTTGGACGTATCGCCCGAAAATCCGGTAGTTTCAATATCAAAAAACAGCAGATCAGAAAGAGGGCCAATCCGATCAAGGGGATAGGTATCAGGCAAATCAAGTTTTTTCGTTATTGTAATCATAGCGTTCCTCCTTGTTCGATTATAGAGGGACAAAAAAAGAAAGTCAACGAAAAAACACCAGGCAGGAATCCCTGTGAGAAGGAGAAAATAAAAAGAAATCGAATGTCTGTTCGGTGGCATATTGCAATCAGGAGTTTCTTATGGTATGATGTCCGTAAAGTGAACAGCAGGAGGAATTTATCAGTGTTTTCATATATAAAAGGACCCTTGGTGGAAGTATGGGAGGGTGGAATCGTTGTGGAAGCAGGCGGAATTGGATGGAATATTCTTGTTCCTCTGTCCGTGCTTGACCGTTTGCCCAGAATCGGAGAGGAGCTCAAGATCTATACTTCTTTTCAGGTGAGAGAGGATGCCATGACTCTGTATGGCTTTTTCAACAGCCAGGATCGGAAGATGTTTAACCAGCTTCTGGGAGTCAATGGGATTGGCCCAAAGGCAGCTCTGGGTATTCTGTCTGCGCTGCAGCCAGATGATTTGCGAATGGCGATTCTCTCAGAGGATGCAAAAGCCATTGCCAGAGCTCCGGGCATTGGCCCTAAGACAGCCAAGCGGGTGATTCTGGATTTAAAGGATCGGATCCGGATGGAGGATGTGCTGCCTTCTGCTTTTGGAACCGAAATGGAACCGGCAGAGACGGCTGGATCCGGAATGGAGGGAACCGGCAGAGAGGCTATAGAGGCGCTGGTGGCATTGGGATATTCCCTGACGGAAGCATCCAGGGCTGTACGGAAAATCGAGATCACAGAGGATATGACAGTAGAGGCAGTTTTAAAGGCATCTCTGAAGTATCTGGCAATCTGAGTGCGGGACAAATACAACAAGTGTGGAGAGTAAGATGGAGCGGAGAATCATAACAACAGAGATTACCGAAGAAGACAAATATATAGAACCCAGTCTCCGTCCGCAGCTGCTGGACGAATATATCGGGCAGGAAAGGATCAAAAGCAATCTGAAGGTGTATATGCAGGCTGCAAAGGCCAGAGGAGAGTCTCTGGATCATGTGCTGTTTTATGGTCCGCCGGGACTGGGGAAAACCACCCTGTCCGGAATTATTGCCAATGAGATGGGCGTTCATATGAAGGTGACGTCGGGACCGGCTATTGAAAAGCCGGGGGAGATGGCGGCCATTCTCAATAATCTGCAGGAGGGAGATGTTCTCTTTGTAGATGAGATTCACAGGCTGAACCGTCAGGTGGAAGAGGTGCTTTATCCGGCGATGGAGGATTTCGCTATTGATATTATGCTGGGCAAGGAGTCCTCAGCCCGTTCGATCCGTCTGGATCTGCCCCATTTTACCTTGGTAGGAGCTACAACCAGAGCGGGACTTCTCACAGCGCCTTTGCGGGATCGGTTTGGGGTGATTCAGAAAATGGAGTTTTACCGGCCGGAGGAGCTGCAGATTATTGTAGAGCGGTCAGCCGGTGTTCTTGGTGTGGAGATAGAGCCGGAGGGTGCAGCGGAAATTGCACGGCGCTCCAGAGGAACCCCTCGTCTTGCCAACCGTCTGCTGAAACGTGTTCGGGATTTCGCCCAGGTGAAATATGACGGGGTCATTACGAAGCAGGTGGCTGATTTCGCCCTGGATATCCTGGATGTGGATAAGCTGGGCCTGGATAACAATGACAGAAATATTCTGATGATGATGATTGAAAAGTTTGGCGGGGGTCCGGTAGGTCTGGATACTCTGGCAGCGGCCCTGGGAGAGGATGCGGGAACTCTGGAGGATGTGTATGAGCCGTATCTTTTGATGAACGGATTTTTGAACCGGACGCCAAGAGGACGGGTGGCGACAGAGAGTGCATACCGCCATCTGGGAATTCCCTTTGGAGAGTGACGAAAAACAGGCTGTGGAGTTTTGAAAATTCATTAGAAAAGTTGCTTGTTGATTCTATGAGGATATGGTACACTGTTACTGTATGCCTGTATTCCGGAAGGAAAACGGGCCACAGAAGCGATGACAGGTGGAATAAGGAACAAAAGAATCGGGAGCCGAGAATATGAGTCAGAAAAATTATGCGGAAGTTTTGATAGATGGTGTGGTATATACGCTGGGCGGCACAGAAGATGAGGCCTATCTACGGAGAGTTGCAGCATATTTAAATGAAAAAATAGGCACAATTAAGAAGCAGAGAGGTTTTTCCAGGCAGAATGCGGATTATCAGAACCTGATGATTCATCTGAATATTGCAGATGATTATTTTAAGGAGCAGGAGCGGGCAGATATGCTCAGCGGCCAGAAGGCGCTGCTGGAAAAAGAGGCCTACAGCCTGAAGCATGAATTGATTACCATGCAGATGCGGATGGAGGCTATGGAGAAGGAAATGCAGGAGGAGAAAGCAAGGGCAGAGGAACTGGTGCGAAAAGCGTCGGAAACAGCTTCTGACGCAGATAGTAACAGACACAGAAAATAAAACAGCAGGTGAAAGCTTCAGGGGGTGCTCTTTTTTCATAAGGGTCATCCTCTGCTTTATGTTATAACTGTTCAGGAGGAATCGTGTGAAATTACCAGTAGAAATCCTGGCTCCGGCCGGGTCCGTGGAAAGCATGAAGGCAGCGGTAAATGCCGGGGCTGATGCAGTATATATGGGAGGAAGCCGGTTTGGAGCCCGGGCGTATGCGGAGAATCCAGAGGGAGATCAGTTTTTAGAGGCTCTTGATTATGCCCACCTTCATGGCTGCAGCCTGTATATGACGGTCAATACATTAGTAAAGGAAGAGGAGCTGGGACAGCTGTATGATTTTCTTATGCCCTGCTATGAACGGGGGCTGGATGCAGTGATTGTTCAGGATATGGGGGTTTTTTCGTTTATCCGAAAACATTTTCCGGACCTTCCAATTCATGCCAGCACTCAGATGACGGTTACAGGATGGCGAAGCGCCGCTATGTTGAAGGAGCTGGGAGCCAGCCGGGTGGTAACGGCAAGAGAGCTTTCTCTGGCAGAGATTGCTCAGATCAGGGATCATGTGGATATTGAGATTGAGAGCTTTGTTCACGGCGCTCTCTGTTACTGCTATTCCGGCCAGTGTCTGTTAAGCAGCCTGATTGGCGGACGAAGCGGAAACAGGGGACGATGCGCCCAGCCCTGCAGGCTTCCCTATGATGCGCCAGGACAGGCCCTGTCCTTTAGAACAGGCTCAGAGCGGGGAACAGGAAGGAAGAATAGAGAGAACGGCGGAGAAAAGACTGGGGGAAAGAACAGAGAAAAGAGGCAGCAGGAGAAGGATAACCGCTATCTGATGAGCTTAAAGGATCTGTGTACGCTGGATATTCTTCCTGATATTATTGAGGCAGGTGTCTATTCCCTGAAGATTGAAGGGAGAATGAAAAGTCCCCGGTATACGGCTGGTGTGGTCAGTGTGTACCGCAAGTATGTAGATCAGTATTTGGCCAGGGGACGGGAGGGCTATCGGATATCCGATGAGGATCGGAAAATGCTTCTGGATCTTTTCGATCGGGGCGGACAGACGGAAGGATACTACCGGCAGCACAATGGCAGGGATATGATTGCACTGAAGGAAAAGCCGGCGTTCCGACAGGGCAATCAGCAGCTATTTGATCGTCTGGATGCGGAATATGTTCACAGTGGAAAGCAGGAGCCGATTCGGGGCCATGTAACAGCCAGAGAAGGGCAGCCAGTAACTTTGTATTTGGAAAAAGCTCCTGTGTCTGTGACGGTTTCCGGGGAGGTGGTTCAAACAGCTCAGAATCAGCCGATGACAGAAGAAAAGCTGTTAAAACAGATTCAGAAAACGGGAGGCTCGCCCTTTTACTTTGAAGAGCTGACCGGTCAGGCAGAGGGCTCCTGCTTCCTTCCGGTACAGGCATTAAATGGACTTCGCAGAGCCGGATTGGAGCAGCTGGAGGAGGCAATCCTTTCTCCCTACCGGAGAAAGGCAGAGCCGGAGGGTGAAAACGAAGAAGGAGTCACTGAACGGCCAGTTTCTGCGGCAGCAAAGGAAGAACAGGAGCGAAGCTTTGTAAAGTCAGGAAAAAGTCCAGAATTTTTGGTATCTCTGGAATCGCCAGAGGGACTGTCTGTAGCAGCAGCGCACCCGGAGGTGGACGGTATTTATCTGGACAGCACAGGCTTTGGACCGGAGTTGTGGAAACAGGCAGTAGAGCAATGCCACCAAGCAGGCAAGTTTTGCGGACTGATTTTCCCTCAGATTTTCCGTCAGGAGGCAGAAGAATTTTTTATGGCTGCTGCAAAGGAATTGAGAGAGGCCGGTTTTGATGTTCTGGTAATCCGTTCTATGGAGGAACCCCGCTTTTTAAGAGAGCTGGGACTGGGGCAGATTCCTCTTGTGTTTGATTCCAATCTATATGCCATGAATCATCAGGCGGCAGCGCAGATGATCCATATGGGCGCAGGAAGGCTGACCTTCCCTCTGGAGCTAAACAGCAGAGAGCTGGAACAGCTGAAGGAGGCATCAGAGGGCATTGGCTGGGAGATGACCATTTATGGTCACTATCCGGCTATGGTTTCTGCCCAGTGCGTGGTGCGTACTACAAAGGGGTGTACGAAAAAGCCAGAGCTGCTTTTGATTCGTGACAGAGTAGGAAAAGAGCTTCCAGTGAAAAATCACTGTCAGTTCTGCTACAATACCATTTACAATCCCAGTCCATTGAGTCTTCTGGGACAGGAAGATGCAGTGCTCAGGCTGCAGCCGGAGGGATTGAGGCTGGTATTTACTACGGAGACTCCGGCTCAGATTCAGGAGGTTATGGATGCGTTTGCGGATCACTTCCGGTATGGAAAGGATACGCCATCGCCAATAAAGGATTTCACAAGAGGCCATTTCAGACGAGGCGTGGAATAGGAGATTTATGGTTAATGTAATAATTGAGGTGTCAAAATATCTTCTGATTATTTTGATGGCGCTTTACACCTACTGGAATTTCCGGTATTTTCGATATCAGGAGGTCTGGCAGCAGAACCGGGTATGCGCAAAGCAGAATGCTGTGATGTTTCTGATGCATTTGCTGGCTTATGCTGTTTTGTATCTGAAGTCTGAGGATGAGAGAGTGGTTCTGTTTTACCTGGCTCAGATGGTATTTTTTGCTGCCTATATGGGACTTTCCCGGTATTTTTACCGTAATCTGTCCAGGATCCTGATGAACAATATGTGCATTCTTCTGATGATCGGGCTGATGATTCTGACCAGGCTTTCCTTTGATAAGGCAGTCAGACAGTTTTTGATTGTGGCTGTGGCGGCTCTGATTACCTGGATCATTCCCTTTGTGATGGATCGGGCCTGGCAGCTGGCAGAGATTCCCTGGTTTTACGGAATCGGCGGTCTGGCAGTTCTGGCCCTGGTGTGGGTTGTGGGAAATAACAGCTTTGGGGCCCAGCTGTCCATTACTGTCGCAGGGATTTCTTTTCAGCCATCGGAATTTGTAAAAATTACCTTTGTATTTTTTGCAGCCGCTATGTTTTACAGGTCTGTGGATTTTAGAACTGTGGCTGCAGTGACAGCAGTGGCAGCCGGTCATGTGCTGGTTTTGGTTCTGTCAAAGGATCTGGGAAGCGCTCTGATTTTTTTCCTGACCTACCTGACCATGCTGTTTGTGGCAACAGGGAAATGGCTTTATCTGGGAGCCGGGCTGGGCTGTGGCTGCGGGGCGTCTGTTCTGGCCTATTATCTCTTTGCCCATGTGAGAACCCGGGTGGCAGCCTGGCGGGATCCCTGGGCGGATATTGACAACCGGGGATATCAGATTACGCAGTCTCTGTTTGCTATAGGAACAGGAGGCTGGTTCGGAATGGGGCTTTATCAGGGGATGCCCTACAAAATTCCTGTGGTGGAAAAGGATTTTGTATTTGCGGCAGTATCAGAGGAGCTGGGCGGCATTTTTGCTATCTGCATTCTGCTGATTTGTCTGGGCTGCTTTCTTCAGTTTATGATGATTGCAGGAAGAATGCAGGCTCTGTTTTATAAGCTGATTGCCTTTGGATTGGGAATGGTTTATGGAATCCAGGTTTTCCTGACTGTGGGAGGCGTGACAAAATTCATTCCCTCTACAGGCGTGACCCTTCCCTTTGTCAGCTACGGAGGAAGCTCTATCCTCAGCACCTTTATGGTGTTTGGAGTGCTTCAGGGACTGTACATTCTGAAAAAGAATGATGAGGAGGACTATGAATAAACAGACGCCTAATCCCGGGGAGAATAAACATATTCTGCTGATTACCTATGCGGTGGTGGGAATGTTTGTATGCCTGATGGGATATTTTGGTTATTTTCTGCAGGTGCAGAGCGAGACAGTAATTAATAATTCTTATAATGCCCGCCTGGACAGCTTTTCGGATCGGATTATCCGGGGAAAGATTTTAAGCAATGACGGAAGAGTGCTGGCAGAAACTGCAGTACAGGAGGACGGTTCAGAGGTGAGAACCTATCCCTATCAGGATTTGTTTGCCCATGCAGTGGGATATTCAGATCATGGAAAGGCGGGACTGGAGGCTCTGGCTAATTTTTATCTTCTGTCCTCTCATATGAATCTGGCAGAGCAGACGCTGAATCAGCTGGCAGATCGAAAGAATCTGGGAGATAATGTAATTACAACCCTGGATGTGGATCTGCAGCAGGCAGCACAGGCAGCTCTGGGAGATCGAAAAGGGGCTGTCGTGGCTCTGGAACCGGATACAGGGAAAATCCTCGCCATGGTTTCCAGACCGGGATTTGATCCGAACACCCTGGGACAGGAATGGGAAACGCTGATTTCCGGCGACAATACCCAGGCCCAGCTGTTAAACCGGGTATCTCAGGGGGTATATCCGCCAGGCTCTACTTTCAAAATTGTGACGGCTCTGGAATATATACGGGAGCATCCCAATACCTGGCAGGAATTTTCCTTTGACTGTGACGGTTCCTATGAGCATGGGGATTACACGATTTCCTGTTATCATGGCAACGCCCACGGCCATCAGAATTTGCCTCAGGCCTTTGCAAATTCCTGCAATGGAGCCTTTGCCAGCCTTGGACTGGAGCTGAATCTGGAGCAGATGCAGAATCTGGCGGAGCGTCTTTTGTTTAATGGACAACTGCCCGTATCCATTGCCTACAGCAAAAGCTCCTATGCCATGGGAACAGGGGCTTCAGACTGGGAACGGCTTCAGACTGCCATCGGGCAGGGAAATACCCAGATGACTCCTCTTCACAATGCGCTTCTTACAGCATCCATTGCCAATGGAGGTGTGCTGATGAAGCCCTATCTGATTGACCGGGTGGAAACATCAGAGGGAGAAGAAGTGAAAAAGTTTCTTCCTGCTACGTATGGAGAACTGATGAGTGCATCGGAGGCAGATGCTTTGTCTGGAATGATGCGCCAGGTGGTAACAGAAGGAACGGGTTCCGCTGTCCGTACAGACGCTTATGCAGTGGCAGGAAAAACAGGCTCTGCAGAGTTCGAAAAGGGAAAGGAAAGCCATGCCTGGTTTACAGGCTTTGCCCCGGCAGAGGATCCGAAGCTGGTAGTGACTGTTCTTGTAGAGGAGGGCGGATCCGGAGGACGGGAGGCTGCGCCGATCGCAAGAGCCTTATTTGATTTGTATTTTTCAAAATAGCTGCAATTGTTTCACGGGAAGCAAGCTTGACATGGATTTTTCTGCCAGTGCTCCCGTTGTCCTGAATAGTTACAAAAAATAATGAAAAAAGAAAGGGGATATCCTGTGTTTCGAGCAAACGAATATGTAAAGGCAGAAAGCCTGGAGGAAGCCTATCAGCTGAACCAGAAAAAGAGCAATGTGCTTCTGGGCGGTATGATGTGGCTGAAAATGGGAAGTAATTACAAGTCAGCAGCCATTGACCTATCTGGTCTGGGACTTGACTACATTGAAGAAGATGAAGAGGAATTCCGCATTGGCTGTATGTGCAGTCTGAGAAGCCTGGAGCTTCATGAGGGGCTGAACCGGTATTTTGGCGGAATTTTCCGGGAGTGTACCAAAGGCATCGTAGGTGTGCAGTTTCGAAATGGGGCTACGGTAGGAGGAAGCGTGTTCGGGAGATATGGTTTTTCCGACATTCTTACCTGCATGATGATGCTGGATGTCCAGGTGGAGCTTTACCAGAGAGGAAGAATTTCTCTGGAGGAATTTGCAAAGCTGCCTTACGATCGTGATATTCTGGTTCAGGTGATTCTGAAAAAGGATGGAAGAAGAGCGGTTTATGCCTCTTCCCGCCGTTCTAAAACGGATTTCCCTATCATTGCCTGCGGCGTGGCAAAAAAGGGAGACAGCTGGTATGTATCTGTAGGTGCAAGACCTGCAAGGGCTGCCCTGTGTGTGCTCCCTGCCGGGAATGAAGCAGTGAAAGATCTGGCAGAGAAGGCCGCTGAGGCATTTTCTTACGGGGACAATATGAGAGCTGGAGGAGAATACAGAAAACATCTGGCGCAGGTTTCTATCCGGCGTCTGATGGATCAGATATCCAGGGAGGAAGAAAAATAAAATGCGGAGTAATATGGAAATACAGTTTATTTTAAATGGAAAGATGCAGACAGCAGTGATTGCGGCGGACACCCTGCTTTTGGATCTGCTGAGAAGTCTGGGATGCTACAGTGTGAAACGGGGCTGCGAAACCTCTAACTGCGGTCTTTGCACCGTATGGATGAATCAGAAGCCGGTTCTTTCCTGTTCTGTTCTGGCTGCAAGGGCAGACGGCTGTGAAATTACAACTCTGGAGGGCCTTCAGAAGGAGGCGGAAGAAATTGGGCGTTTCCTTGCAGAGGAGGGAGCGGATCAGTGCGGCTTTTGCAGCCCGGGATTGATTATGAATCTGCTGGCAATGGAACGGGAGCTGGTAAGTCCTGATATGGATGAGGTTCGGGAATATCTTTCCGGAAACCTTTGCCGGTGTACCGGTTACGAAGGACAGATGCGGGCAATTGAAAAATATCTGAACCGGAATAAGGAGGGCAGAAGCTGAGATGGAGAAAAAGAAAACCTATGTAGGCCAGTCAGTTGTAAAGCGGGACGCTATGGCTTTGATGACAGGAAAGCCAGTGTATACCGATGACATCGCTCCGAAGGATTGTCTTATTGTCAAGGTTTTGAGAAGCCCCCATGCCCATGCGTGGATTGAAGAGATTGATAAGACGCGGGCGTTGTCTGTTCCGGGAATTGAGACTATTTTAACCTGGGAGGATTCTCCCCAGAAGCGGTTTACTATGGCTGGACAGACTTATCCGGAGCCCAGTCCTTACGATCGTCTGATTCTGGATCGAAGAATGCGTTTTGTGGGAGATGTGGCTGCTATTGTGGCAGGAACCTCAGAAGAGGCTGTGGATCGGGCGCTGAAGGCAATTAAGGTGAACTATCAGGTTCTGGAGCCGGTTCTGGATATGCGGACAGCCAAGGACAACCCGGTTCTGGTGCATCCAGAGGAGAACTGGGAAAGTCTGTGCCCTGTAGGGGCTGACAATCAGCGCAATCTCTGCGCATCAGGAGATGACATTCACGGAGATGTAGAGGGGATTCTGGCTTCCTGCGCTCATGTGATTTCAAAGACTTATCATGTCAAGCCGAACCAGCAGGCCATGATGGAAACCTTCCGCACCTTTACATCTATGGATGCCTATGGACGGCTGAACGTAACCTCCTCTACTCAGGTGCCCTTCCATGTGCGGCGGATAGTGGCTCATGCCTTGGATATTCCCAAGTCCCGGATCCGGGTGATAAAGCCCCGAATCGGCGGCGGCTTTGGGGCCAAGCAGACGGTGGTTTCAGAGGTATACCCGGCTCTGGTGACCTGGGTGACAGGCAAACCGGCTAAGATGGTTTTCAGCCGGTATGAATCTCAGATCGCCTCTTCTCCCCGCCATGAGATGGAAGTAACAGTTCGCCTGGGAGCTGATGAAAATGGTGTATTTCAGGCGATCGATTTATATACCCTGTCAAATACAGGCGCTTATGGAGAACACGGTCCGACAACAGTAGGTCTGTCAGGCCATAAATCAATTCCCCTTTATTCTACTCCAAAAGCCTTTCGCTTCCACTACGATGTGGTTTATACCAATACGATGTCTGCAGGGGCATACCGGGGCTATGGAGCGACCCAGGGAATCTTTGCCCTAGAATCGGCAGTCAATGAGCTGGCAGCGGAATTACATATGGATCCGGTTGCTCTTCGGGAAAAAAATATGGTTCATGAAGGGGATGTGATGCCTGCCTATTACGGTGAGATGGCCAACAGCTGTACTCTGGATCGGTGTATGAAGCGAGCCAAAGAGCTGATGAAATGGGATGAAAAATATCCCTGTCGTGTAATGGACAACGGAAAAGTCCGTTCTGTCGGAGTGGCCATGGCCATGCAGGGCTCTTCCATTTCCAACTGTGATGTGGCTGGAATTACCTTAAAGCTGAATGATGATGGCTTTTACAGCATGATGATTGGAGCGGCCGATATGGGAACCGGCTGTGATACGACTTTGGCACAGATTGCAGCAGATTGTCTGGAATGCGATTTGGATAATATTGTGGTTCACGGTGTGGACACGGATGTTTCTCCCTATGATTCTGGCTCTTATGCCTCCAGTACAGCATACCTGACCGGTATGGCAGCGGTAAAAGCCTGCGAGGCCATGAGGGAAAAGATTATGGAAAAGGGTGCGGAGTATCTGGAACGGTCTGTAGATGAAGTGGACTTTGACGGCAGCCAGGTATTTAGCAGAGACGGCAGCAGTGCCATTCGTTTAAAAGATATTGGAAACAGAGTGATGTGCAACAATGGAAAGGCCCTTGAGGTGACAACGTCTCATTCTTCTCCGGTTTCTCCGCCGCCCTTTATGGTAGGTATGGCAGAAATTGAGATGGACATGGAAACCTATGAATACGAGTTGATTGATTTTGTGGCAGTGGTTGACTGCGGAACTCCGATTAATCCCAATCTGGTGCGTGTTCAGACGGAAGGCGGACTGGGACAGGGCATCGGCATGGCGATGTTTGAGGATGTGACCCGCTCTCAGAAGGGCCGTGTATTTGAAAATTCCTTTATGCAGTATAAGCTGCCGACCCGTATGGATGTGGGACACCTTCAGGTGGAATTTGAAAGCAGCTACGAGCCGACAGGTCCTTTTGGCGTTAAGTCCATTGGAGAGGTGGTAATCAATACTCCTTCTCCGGCGATTGCAGGGGCTGTGGCTAATGCATCCGGCGTATGGATTCGGGAGCTTCCTATTACGGCAGAGAAGATTTTTACAGAAATGAAGGAAAAAAAGAAAGCAGTTAATTAAAAAAATAAAACAGAGGATTCGGAAACTGGGAAGAAACAGAATAAGTTATAGACAACTCAGGGAAACTTCATCTTGCATCTTCTATCAAATGGAGTTATACTAAAAACAGTCTGTGCGACACACCACCGTGGTGCTGATCCAGCACTGCGCGACCAGGAGGGATTGCAATGATAGAAGCAACGAGCTGTGGAGGTGTGGTTATATTTCGCGGCAAGATTCTGGTTCTCTACAAGAATTACAAGAACAAGTATGAGGGCTGGGTTCTGCCAAAGGGAACTGTAGAAGCAGGAGAAGAGTACAAGGAGACGGCTCTTCGGGAAGTAAAAGAAGAAACCGGCGTCAGTGCTTCCATTATCAAGTATATCGGGAAGAGCTCCTATTCCTTTAATACACCGCAGGATATGGTGGAAAAGGATGTTCACTGGTATTTGATGATGGCTGACAGCTATTACAGTAAACCACAACGGGAAGAGCATTTTGTAGATTCCGGCTATTACAAGTTTTATGAGGCTTACCATCTGCTGAAGTTTTCCAACGAAAAGCAGATTCTGGAAAAGGCTTATAATGAATACCTGGATTTGAAGAAGGCGAACCTCTGGGGCAACAAAAAATATTTCTAGGTTTTACATGAGACAATGGGGAACGGTCTGAGAATTTCAGGCCGTTTTTCTAATGTCTTTATTATTTTGTGTATAAAAAGAGGAGGATTATTGATGAAATCATCGAACGAACTGCGCACACTGCTGCGCTCCATTGACCGGAAAAGCTATCCGGCTTATAAAGCTTTGTCAGGGGCTTATCAGTTTGGCGCTTATGTGCTTGTAATTGATCATGTACAGGGGGATCCCTTTGCCTCCCCTTCCAGTGTTCATATAGAGGTGTCTCTGAAACAGGCAGGATTTCCGGAGGCCTATTATCAGGAGGCCTGCAGCCGTATTGCGCTGGAGGATTTCCTTACCAGAAGGTTTGGAAGTCAGGTAGAAGCCTACAATTTTAAAGCTGGAGGTTCTGGAAAAAGCGGGCTATTGTCTACCGCCAGATGTGGGCAGGAGGTTTTGGAGAGAAGCGCCTGTCAGATTGGCGCAGGAAAGATTACTGCCAGATTTCATATTGGATTTCCGGCATTCGGAAGAACTATAGATGCAGGCGGACTGGAAAAAATACTTTTTGAGTATCTTCCTGCATGTGTGGAAAACAGTTTTTTTTACAGGAAGCTGGATAAGAAAAAGACAGAGGAGGCAGTATATCTGGCGGAGGATCAGAAAGCAGTGCGCGATTACTTAAAGAAGGAGGGGCTGGTGGCTTTTGTAGCGAATGGTTCCATTCTTCCAAGAAAAAGCGGAGTTTCTGATCTTCCCATGAGAGACTGCGTTCCCTTTGTTTCCCCGTCTTCTATGGAGAAAACCATTACCCTTCCCCACAGGGGGCAGATGAGCGGAATGGCAGTTCCAAAGGGAATCACTCTGATTGTAGGAGGCGGTTATCATGGAAAATCTACGCTTCTGTCGGCGCTTCAGATGGGAGTTTATAACCATATTGCAGGAGACGGCCGGGAATTTGTGATTACGGAGGAGACAGCAGTGAAGCTGCGGGCAGAGGAGGGACGGGCAATCCGGAATGCTGATATTTCCCTTTTTATTAATGATCTGCCCAATAAAAAGAATACCTCTTCTTTTTCTACGGAGGATGCCAGCGGAAGTACCTCGCAGGCCGCCGGTGTCGTGGAGGGGATAGAAGCAGGAACGAAGCTCTTTCTCATTGACGAGGATACCTCTGCAACAAATTTTATGGTGCGGGATGATTTTATGCAGGAAGTGATCCAGAGAGAAAAAGAACCCATTACCCCGTTTCTGGAACGGGCCGGGGATTTGTATGAAAAGGCCGGGATTTCTACGATTCTGGTAGCTGGAAGCTCTGGAGCCTTTTTCTATATTGCTCATAAAATTCTACAGATGGACAGTTACCGTCCAGTGGATATTACGGAACGGGTAAAAATGCTGTGTCGGGAATACAAAGCTCCGCGGATTCAGGCGCCGGGATTTTTTCTTTCGGAATTTCAGACGCCTTTGGTTTTTCATAATACAGAAAAAAATAACCGGGACAGAGGATTTTCCCAGAGAGGTAATGCAAGGGGCGGAAAGTATGGCCGCGGAGGCCAGGAAAACGGCTCTGCACGAGAGCGAAAGAAAATAAAGACCTTGGGAAAGGATATGTTTTCGATTGATCGGGAAACGGTGGATCTCCGATATGCAGAACAGCTGGCAGACGGGGAGCAGACAGCGGCCCTTGCCTATCTGCTGCGATTTGCCTTAGAGCAGGGCACGGAGGGCAAAAAAACAATGCGTCAAACCGTAGAGCTTTTGTGGAAAACGCTGGAAACCAGGGGATGGGAGCCATTTTGCAGCTCTTATGTACCCTGCGGTCTTGCAAAGCCGAGGAAACAGGAGATTTTTGCCTGCTTAAACCGCTATCGGGGATAAAAAAGAAGGATTCCGGTAAAATAAAACAGAATCAACAGAAAAGAAGGAGAAATCGAGGCAGAGCATATGAGTGGGGAAAACAGAATGAAGAAAGATCAGAAAGAAAAAGGAAGAGCTTCTGGCAGTGCATGGGATCGCCTGGTACCATATCTGGAAAAAGCTATGGCATATCAGACAGCGCTGACACTGTTTGAGTGGGATAATGAAACGTTGGCTCCGGAACAGGCTGGAGCCTATACGGCCCGGGTACAGGGAATTTTAGCTGCTTCCTATCAGGAGGTAATGACAGCGCCGGAATTAAAGGAGCTGCTTTTGGAATGTGATCAGGAATTAGGGAATAAGGAAAAACTGGAAAAGCAGGCTATCCTTCGAGAAATCAGAGAAGAGGCAGAGCAGCTGGAGTGTATTCCGCCGAAGGAGTATCGCGCCTACCAGGAGCTGGTGGCAGAGTCTGCCAGGATTTGGGCCAGAGCCAGAGAAGAGAAGGATTTCCAGGCATTTGCGCCTACTCTGAAAAAAATCATATTTTGGCAGAAAACCTTTGCCGGATATCGGGCGAAGGCGGGGCAGAATCTATATGATGTAATGCTGGATTCCTATGAAAAAGGCTTTGGAATGAAAGAACTGGACGAGTTTTTCGGACTGCTGAAGAAGGAGCTGGTTCCATTGCTTCATCAGGTTATGGAAAGTCCGATACGGATCTCCGATGAATTTCTGACGGGGGATTATCCTGAGGACCGGCAGAGAGAGCTGGCAGAATACCTGGCAGAGTATGTAGGCTTTGACTTTAGAAAAGGCGTTCTGTCAGAAAGTGCCCATCCCTTTACGACCAGCCTTCACAATCATGATGTGAGGATTACCACCCACTACAAAAACAGCCTGGACAGCTCGCTGTTTTCTGTTATTCATGAGTCTGGACATGCCATTTATGAAATGGGAATCGGGGATCAGCTGACCCAGACTCCGGCAGGTCAGGGGGCATCTATGGGGATGCATGAATCTCAGTCGCGGTTTTTTGAAAATATTCTGGGACGCAGCGAGTCCTTTTGGGTTCCTGTTTACGGAAAAGTAAAGGAATTGTTTGGAGAACAGCTAAAGGGGATTGGGCGGGAGCAGTTTGTCCGGGCCATCAACCGGGTTCATCCGGGACTAATCCGGACAGAGGCCGATGAACTGACTTACAGTCTTCATGTGCTGGTGCGGTATGAACTGGAAAAGGCTCTGATTGAGGAAGATCTTCCAGTAGAACAGCTTCCCCGGCTGTGGGCAGACAAATATGAAGAATATTTGGGGATTCGCCCGGAAAATGACGGAGAGGGAGTTCTTCAGGATATTCACTGGGCGCAGGGGTCCTTTGGATATTTTCCTTCCTATGCTCTGGGCAGCGCTTTTGGAGCGCAGATGCTTGCTTCCATGAAAAAGAAGATGAATATAAACCAGATGCTGGAGGAAGGGAATCTCGGGGAAATTCGAGAGTATTTAAAACTCCATGTACATCGGTTTGGAAGGGTGAAAACCAGCCGCCAGATTCTTCTGGATATGACAGGAGAGGATTTCCGGCCGCAGTATTATGTGGATTATCTGAAAGAAAAATACGGAAGTCTGTACCAGCTGTCTTTAGATGGAACAAAGAACGGATTCAGGGAATAAACTGAATTACAACAGGAAGCTGGAAGGCGGAATCAGACGTTATGGAAGACCAGAAGCTGGAAAATCTTTTGAATCTTGCTCTGTCTGTGCCAGAGGATATGCGGGCCCGATCACAGGAACTGGAAATCGGCTATCATAAGGAGGATCAAACCTGGGAGCTGATTGTAAAATATTCCGGAAGTCTGGAGCCTTTGCGGGAGATGGGGATTCTGACTGAGGAAATGCATAATGAGTATGCTGTTTTAACAGTACCGGAAGGCATGATTGAGACGGTCAGCCGTCTGCCGCAGATAGAATATGTGGAAAAGCCAAAACGTCTGTTTTTTTCTATGAATCAGGCAAAGGGAGCTGCCTGCATTAATGCAGTACAGGAGGCTCCTTGGCGTCTGACCGGGCGGGGAGTGCTTGTGGCGGTTCTGGATTCCGGAATTGATTATTATCACGAGGCATTCCGGGATGGTTCGGGAAAAACAAGACTTGCTGCCTTGTGGGATCAGAATCTGAACCAGGTATTTTCCAGAGAGGAGATTGATCAGGCGATTCAGGAGGGAAGCAGGGAAAAGGCGCGGCGTCTGGTTCCCTCTTTTGATGCCAGCGGCCACGGAACGGCTGTGGCAGGAATTGCAGCCGGAAGTGGACTGGGAGATCCGGGCCGGGCGTATCGGGGAGTCGCAAATGAAAGCGAGCTTTTGATTGTTAAGTTGGGAAATCCCAAAAATGAGGGCTTTCCCAGAACAACGGAATTGATGCGGGCTGTAAATTTTGTTGTGACCCAGGCAGTAGACAGAAAAATGCCTCTGGTGATTAATATCAGCTTTGGAAATACATATGGTTCCCATGAGGGAAACAGTCTTCTGGAAACTTATCTGGATGATATCAGCAATTACGGAAAAACTGCGATTATTGTAGGAAGTGGAAATGAGGGAGCATCAGCAGGTCATACCTCCGGTATATTTTTGCCAGATCCGGGAAGAAAGACGAGGCTTCGGATGGATTCCAGACAGAATGCAGAGCTTTCCGTAGCGCCTTATGAATCAGGCGTGAATATTCAGCTGTGGAAAAACTATTGGGATGAAATGGAAATCAGCCTGCTGACTCCTTCCGGGGAGGAAATCGGTCCTCTTTTACAGCAGCTTGGGCCTTCCAGGTTTCGCTATAGGAACATGGAAGTTTTGGTGTATTACGGAGAACCCAGCCCCTACAGCCAGGCTCAGGAAATCTATTTTGATTTTGTTCCAGATGCCGGAACTTATGTGGAAAGTGGGATTTGGACATTTCGCCTGACTCCCGGAAGAATTATTACGGGGGAGTATGATTTCTGGCTCCCTTCTTCAGGAATTTTAAATCCATCTACCCGTTTTCTGCGGCCGACTCCAGACACAACTCTGACTATTCCCTCTGCTGCAGCCAGCGTTATCACAGTGGGCGCCTATGACAGTGCTTCCAATTCCTATGCAGACTTTTCAGGACGAGGATTTACCAGAAGAACCAACCAGGTGAAGCCTGATATTGCTGCCCCGGGAGTGGGGATTATGACTGCGGCGGCGGGAGGAGGATATGAGCCGGTTACAGGAACCTCCTTTGCGGCTCCATTTGTATCTGGGAGCGCTGCCCTTATGATGCAGTGGGGAATTGTTGACGGGAGAGATCCCTTTCTCTATGGGGAAAAGATTAAGGCCTATCTGCGCCAGGGAGCCAGAAAGCTGCCGGGAATGGGGGAGTATCCCAATCCACAGGTGGGATATGGGGCGCTGTGTGTGAGAGACAGTCTGCCTCAGTAAAAATAAAATTCTTTGCCGGCATTGCTCTTTTCCTCTTTTTTCGATAAAATAAGATTTGCAGAATTACAAAAAAGGAATACACAACAAATGAAACAGGATCTTACTCAGGGGTCGATTACCAGAACGCTTCTCTGGTTCGCCTTACCTATGACTGTGGGAAATCTCCTGCAGCAGCTTTATAATATTGCAGATACACTGATTATCGGACAGTTTGTAGGAGCTAATGCCCTGGCGGCAGTAGGCTCCTCCTACACACTGATGACCTTTCTTACTTCGATCTTGCTTGGACTTTCCATGGGAAGCGGCGTGGCGGTGTCTATTGCCTTTGGGCAGAAGGATTGGGACAGACTGAAACGGGGAGTTTTTCTTTCATTTTCCGGTATTGGACTGGCAGCAGTGGCTTTAAGCAGTCTGGCTTTTTTGGGAATTGATGAAATCATGAGGCTTTTGCAGGTTCCAGAAGAGATCTACGAGCTAATGCGCAGATATCTGCTGGTAATTTTTACAGGAATCGGAGGTACATTTTTATATAATTATCTTGCCTGCCTTCTGCGGGCTATCGGAAATTCGGTGACACCTCTGATTTTTCTTGGAATATCTGCGGTGCTGAATGTGGTGCTGGATCTGCTGTTTGTTCTGTCGGCAGGCTGGGGTGTCGCAGGAGCAGCTTTTGCGACAGTGATTGCTCAGTGGCTGTCTGGAATCGGTCTTCTTTTGTATACAGTCAGGAAAGCGCCGGAGCTTCTTCCAGGACGCTGCCATATGAAATGGAATAGAGAAGAGGCGGCGGGGATTTTCCGGCTGTCGATGATTACCAGTGTCCAGCAGTCCATTATGAATTTTGGAATTCTGATGGTGCAGGGGCGGGTCAACAGCTTTGGCCCGGCAGTTATGGCAGCTTTTGCGGCAGCTGTCAAGATCGATTCTTTTGCCTATATGCCGGTTCAGGATTTCGGCAATGCCTTTTCTACGTTTATTGCACAGAATTATGGAGCGGGAAAGGAAAAGCGCATTCGTCAGGGGATTCTCAGTGCAGTCAAGACTTCTATGGTCTTTGGTGCGGCAGTTAGTGTGGTTATCTGGATTTTTGCAGAACCGCTGATGCGGATTTTTGTAAATGGACAGGAGCGGGAAATTCTGGCTATTGGAGTGCAGTATCTGCGGATTGAAGGCGCCTTTTACTGTCTGATTGGACTGCTGTTTTTGCTGTATGGATTTTTCAGGGCGATTGAGAAGCCGGGGATGTCTGTGGTACTGACGGTTATTTCGCTGGGACTTCGGGTTGTGCTGGCCTACAGCCTTTCTGCGATTCCGTCTCTGGGGGTAAAAGGAATCTGGGTATCCATTCCCGTTGGATGGCTGATTGCAGATGTGGCGGGAGTAATTCCCATGGTACGCTTTTATCGAAAAATGGAGGTAGAGGAAGGATGACAGCTTTCAGTACATTATGTTATATTGAGCGGGACGGAAGTTATCTGATGCTTCACCGCACAGTGAAGAAAAATGATGTGAATAAGGATAAATGGATTGGAGTTGGAGGTCACTTTGAGGCAGAAGAAAGTCCTGAGGAATGTCTGCTTAGAGAGGTATATGAAGAGACCGGATACCATTTGACTGCCTGGAAATTTCGGGGACTTGTCACATTTGTTTCAGGAGATGGAGTCACAGAGTATATGTCATTGTTTACGGCAGATGAATTTACCGGAGAGCCGGTTGCATGTGACGAAGGAGAGCTGGAATGGGTTGATAAGCAGGAGGTCTTAAAGCTGAATATCTGGGAGGGGGATAAGATTTTCTTCCGTCTTCTGGAGGAGCAGCAGGAGTTTTTCTCTCTCAAACTGGTTTATGACGGAACCGATCGTCTGGTAGAAGCTGCGCTGAATGGAAGGCCTTTGGAGCTGTTTGATATCCGCGATGAAAATGGACAGCCGACAGGGATTGTCAGGGAAAGGGGCGTAGCCCACCGGGATGGCAGCCGTCATGGAACGGTTCATATCTGGATTGTGCGGGAGAATGAAAAGAGTGGGTTTGATCTTCTTTTGCAGAAGCGGAGCGCAAATAAGGATTCTCATCCGGGCTGTTACGATATTTCTTCAGCAGGTCATGTGGCGGCAGGAGATGATTATCTCCCCTCAGCTGTGCGGGAGCTTTCGGAGGAGCTGGGGGTTTTGGCAGAGCCGGAGGAATTGGAATTTCTTGGCTTCCATGAGGAATACAGGGAAAATATCTTTTATGGAAAGCCCTTTAGAAACCGGGAAATCAGCGCTGTTTATGTATACAGAAAATCAGTGAAGGCAGAAGAGCTTTCGCTTCAGCGGGAAGAGGTAGAGTCTGTGTGCTGGATGGATTTTTTAGAGTGTCTGGAGGCTGTAAAAGCTGGAACCATATCAACTTGTCTGCATGAGGAGGAACTCAGACAGCTGGGGCAGTATCTGGAAATTGACCTGGATCAGGGCTAATCGCGCTGATCCAGGTCTCTGGGATTTAAGAATCCCTGTTCCTCCAGATAGCAGTTGATTTCTGCGCCGATAAAAAGAATGCAGATGCAGAAATACAGCCACAGCATCAGAAGTACAATCGCAGTCAGACTTCCATACATATAGGAAAAATTGCTGAAATTTGTAAAATAAAGAGAAAACAAATAGGAATACAGCAGCCATCCAATGGCTGTGAAGACGGCCCCGGGAATCTGATTCCAGGGGTTTTGTTTTTTCTTTGGAAGGATCGTGTAAAGTCCCACGAAGGTGAACAAAAACAGCACTGCTGCTAACAGACTGCGGAAGCTGATGAGATGTCTGGTAATGGTTTTCAGCAGAGGAAACATTCGGATAAAGGTGTTTTGAATCGCGCTGCCGAAGACAAGAAGAACCAGGGAAACAATACACACCACCATGAAAATTAACGTATAAAAAGAGCAGACTAAACGTCGGAGAATGTAGTTGCGCTTTTCTAAGGTGCCATAAATCCGATTCATTCCCCGCTCCATGCTCATCATTCCCCGTGCAGCAGACCAGAGGGCCGTAAGTGCGGTTACAGACAGAATGGTTGCCGGAGATTTTACATAGAGATCATCTACAATGCCCATAACCAGAGCGTCCAGCATATCCGGCATAAGCCGAATCAAAATAGCCAGCAGATCCGATTTGCTGACCGCAGGAATAAACTGGATCAGACTCAGGAGAAGCATAATAAACGGAAAGAAAGAGAGGACAATAAAAAAGGATGCCTGAGCCGCATAAACGGTAATTTCATCCTCTACGTACTTGTTCCATATTTTTCTACAGTTTTTGATAAATGCAATCATCATCGCTCCTGACTGCACCGGAAAAGTCTGTTCCGGAATGCAAACGCTTCTTTAAATTTATAAATAGTATCCTATCATGAGAGGAGAAAAATAGCAAGGAAACCTTGCGGCTGTTTCTTCAAAATGTTATAATCTGACATAGCAGTTCGGGACGCCGAATTTTTCAGTCAGGATGGAAGGCAGGGCGTTCGGAATATGGTAACGGACAGGCGTTTCTGACCTCTTACAGCGATTGGGAATGGCTGAGCTGTTACGGAATATTGGCTGATGATATGCAAAATACGGAGGCGGAAAATGAAGGGATTGCTGAAATATTTAAAGGATTATAAGGTGGAAAGCGTACTGGGACCGCTGTTTAAGATGCTGGAAGCCAGCTTTGAGCTGTTTGTTCCCCTGGTAGTAGCCAGTATGATTGATATAGGAATCAGGAATCAGGATACGGGGTATATTTTGAAAATGGCCGGAGTTCTGGTGCTTTTGGCTGCCATCGGACTTGCCTGCTCCCTGACGGCTCAGTTTTTTGCAGCAAAGGCGGCGGTAGGATTTTCTACTGCGCTGAGAAATGCGCTGTTTGCCCATATTAACAGCCTTTCTTATCATGAACAGGATAAAATAGGAACGGCGACTCTGATTACAAGAATGACCAGCGATGTTAATCAGGTACAGTCAGGACTGAATCTGACCCTGCGTCTTCTGCTTCGCTCCCCCTTTATTGTATTTGGCGCCATGGTGATGGCATTTACGGTAGATACAAAGGCGGCTATGGTCTTTACCGTGGCGATTCCTGCATTGAGTGTGGTAGTATTTGGCATTATGGCAGTCAGTATGCCCCTGTATAAAAAGGTGCAGAGGCAGCTGGATCAGGTGACGCGGTCTGCCAGGGAGAATTTGACCGGTGTGCGGGTTATCCGGGCCTTCAGCCGTCAGAAAAACGAGATGGAGCATTTTGAAGCGTCCAATGATCAGCTGGTAAAGGTTCAGGTGTTTGTAGGAAAAATTTCTGCGCTGATGAATCCGGTTACTTATGTGATCATCAATCTGGCAATTGTAGCAGTAGTCTGGATTTCCGGAAAACAGGTTGATGCTGGAAGAATTACCCAGGGAGAAACGGTTGCTCTGGTTAATTACATGTCTCAGATTCTGGTGGAACTGATTAAAATGGCAAATCTGATTGTGTCAATTTCCAAGGCGCTGGCATGTGCCAACCGAATCAGCCGTGTATTTGAGGAAAAAACTTCTATTGAAGATCCGGTTTCCTTTGCTCATAAGGAAGATGTCGGTGCCAGCTCTGAAACAGGCAGCGGTCTTCAGAAAAATACCTCCGAGATTGGGGAGAAGAGGAGTAAGATCTGTTTTTCTCATGTAAGCTTCGCCTATAATGGTTCGAAGGAGGATTCTCTGACAGATATCAGCTTCCAGGCAGAGAAAGGACAGACGATTGGAATTATCGGCGGAACCGGTTCAGGAAAGACTACCCTGGTAAATCTGATTCCCAGATTTTACGATGTCCGGGAGGGAAGCATTCTGTTAGATGGAAGAGATGTCCGCACCTGGCCGCTTCGCGAGCTGAGAGAAAAGTTTGGTGTGGTTCCTCAGAAGGCAGTCCTGTTTAAGGGCAGTCTGCGGGAAAATATGAAATGGGGAAAAGCAGATGCCTCTGACGAAGAAATTTATCAGGCGCTTGCCATAGCTCAGGCCCGGGATTTTGTGGAGGCCAAGGGAAAGGGGCTGAAGCTTTTTATAGAGCAGGGAGGAAAGAATCTTTCCGGCGGCCAGCGGCAGCGGCTGACAATCGCCAGGGCTTTGGTGCGCAAGCCGGAGATTCTGATTATGGATGACAGTGCTTCTGCTCTTGATTTTGCTACTGATGCAAGACTGAGAAAGGCCATTCGGGAAGAAACCAGGGACATGACGGTATTTCTCGTATCCCAGAGAGTAGCTACTGTACGCGGAGCAGATCAGATTATCGTTCTGGACGATGGAAAAATAGCGGGGATGGGAACTCACAGACAGCTTCTGGATGGCTGTCAGATTTACCGGGAAATCTGTCAATCTCAGCTTTCTGAGAAGGAGGTGCAGTAGAATGCCAAAATTACAGTTTGCAAAGCATAAATCAACCATTCGACGGATTCTTAATTATATTGGCGTTTATAAATGGCTGGTTCTTTTGTCCGTGATTCTGGCGGCAGTCACTGTGGCTCTGACTCTGTATGCGCCGATCCTGGTAGGAGAGGGCGTAGACTTAATCCTGGGACCGGGCAATGTGGATTTTCAGGGACTGCTGGCTGTTCTGAAAAAAATTGCGGTTGTTGTAGCTCTGACGGCGCTGACTCAGTGGCTGATGAATCATATGAACAACCAGATTACCTACCATGTGGTTCAGGATATCCGGGTCAAGGCTTTTCAGCATATTCAGGAGCTTCCTTTAAAATACCTGGACAGCCATCCTTATGGCGATATTATCAGCCGTCTGATTGCGGATATTGATCAGTTTTCAGAAGGACTTTTAATGGGCTTTACCCAGCTATTTACCGGGGTGCTGACGATTATCGGAACTCTGGGCTTTATGCTGGCAGTCAATCCAGTGATTACTGCGGTTGTAGTTCTGGTTACTCCGTTGTCTTTGTTTGTTGCGGCCTTTATTGCCAGGAAAACCTTTTCCATGTTTCAGCTTCAGTCCCAGACAAGAGGAGAATTGACTACTCTGGTAGACGAAATGATTGGCAATGAAAAGGTGGTTCAGGCCTTTGGATATGAGAAGGAGGCACAGGCACGGTTTGAGGAAATCAACGAACGTCTCCGGGGCTACAGCCTGCGGGCGATTTTCTTTTCTTCTATTACCAATCCGGCTACCCGCTTTGTAAACAGCATGGTATACGCCAGTGTGGGAGCCGCAGGAGCCTTTGCGGCAATCCGTGGGTTTTTGTCAGTTGGCCAGCTTTCCATTTTCCTCAGCTATGCCAATCAGTATACCAAGCCGTTTAATGAGATTTCCGGTGTGGTAACAGAGCTGCAGAATGCTCTGGCCTGTGCGGCCCGGGTATTTGCTCTGATGGACGAGCCACCCTTTGAACCGGAGGACGAAGATGCGGTGGAATTAAAACAGGCAGACGGAAGCGTAGCTTTGGAAAATGTCAGCTTTTCTTATCAGCCGGAGGTTCCACTGATTGAGGACTTGAATCTGGATGTAAAGCCGGGGCAGAGAATTGCCCTGGTGGGGCCTACGGGGTGTGGAAAAACTACGATTATCAATCTTCTGATGCGTTTTTATGATGTGCAGAAGGGGGCAATCCGGGTATCCGGGACAGATATCCGTCACATGACCAGAGAAAGCCTGAGGGAAAGTTATGGAATGGTGCTGCAGGAAACCTGGCTGAAATCGGGAACAATCCGGGAAAACATTGCCTATGGAAGACCGGATGCCTCGGAGGAGGAGATTATCCAGGCGGCAAAGGATGCCCATGCTCACAGCTTTATCAGAAGAATGCCTCAGGGCTATGATACTGTTCTGTCAGAGGATGGGGGGAATCTTTCCCAGGGACAGAGACAGCTTTTGTGTATTGCCCGCGTGATGCTCTGCAATCCGGCGATGCTGATTCTGGACGAGGCTACTTCTTCTATTGATACCCGTACAGAAATCCGGATTCAGAAGGCATTTGCAGCTATGATGGAAGGAAGAACCAGTTTCATTGTGGCACACCGTCTTTCTACCATTCAGGAAGCGGATGTTATCCTGGTTATGAAGGATGGGCATATTATAGAGCAGGGAACCCATGAGTCGCTGCTGGCGAGACATGGGTTCTATGCAGAGCTTTACAATAGTCAATTTGAAGGATAAAGAAAAAGAAAGACAGGCAGAAAAAACGGATACTTCGTATTGTGTTAATCATCATACCGGGAGTCCAGTTTTTTCTGCCGTTTTTCTTCCATTTTTCTGTAGGCTGACTGAGCCAGAAGAAAGGATACAAGAAAAGAAACGGCAAATCCAGCCAGAGAAAGAAAATCGGTCTCTGCATTTTGAGAGTGCCGGACAGCGGCAAATACAAAAAGACCGGTCAGGAGGCCGACAGCAAGACCAGTACGGCGGCGAAGCCGGGAAGTCTCCTGAAAAAGCGGCGCCTGGGTGACACCAAGCATTCTGGTGCGGACAGCCATATAAACTGGCGATCCGATCAAAATGAGAAACTCCAACAAGCAGTCTTTCATTGATTGATGAAAAAGTATGAATTTGCTCAACATGGAAATACAGCAGACAGATAAGGTAATAACAAATAATTCTGCATAAATTCTTCGATAGGTTTCTTTGATTCGTTCATCCATGGCTATTCCTCCCAAAAAAGTTCGTCCAGTGTTTTGCCCAGAGCTCTGCAGATTGCAAGGCAAAGCTTCAGGGATGGATTATAGTCTCCGGCTTCAATCATACCAATAGTCTGCCGAGTGACTCCGGTTGCAGCAGCCAGATCTCCCTGGGACATATCCAGGGCGGCTCTGGCTGCTTTCATCTTCAGATTTTTCATGGAAAATGTAGGGTCCCTCCATTTCTTTTGACAGCAGATCGAGAAAAGGATCGGCTAAGGTATCTTCGTTATGCTTTTATTATAAATTATAAATTGCAAAATGTCAAATATATATTACATTTTGCAAGAAAGAAAATACATTGCTTGCATAGAATTTCTGGTGCTGTTATAATAAAACCAGCAGTAAAACGATATTTGACAGAACAGAGAAAGGAATTGTTTCTATGAATTATGCAACGATAAAGCCCGTAGATATTGCCAATGGACCGGGAGTGAGAGTGTCTTTGTTTGTCAGCGGCTGTACCCACCGGTGCAAAGGCTGTTTTAATGAGGAGGCCTGGGATTTTCAGTTTGGAAAGCCTTTTACAGAAGAAGTTCAGAAGCAGCTGCTGTCCAGCCTGGATCACGATTATATTGAAGGACTGACACTGCTGGGAGGAGAGCCGATGGAGCCCTCCAATCAGGAAAGCCTTCTGCCTTTTATCAAGGCAGTTCGGGAGCATTTGCCTGGGAAAACGATCTGGTGCTTTACTGGCTATGATTTTGAGAAGGACATTCTGGGAAAGATGATGAAAACATCAGCAGTTACCAGAGAACTGATTCCGCTGTTTGATGTGATGGTGGATGGAAAATTTGTGGCGGAGAAAAAGAATCTGAGTCTGAAATTCCGCGGTTCAGAAAATCAGAGAGTGCTGAATGTGAAGAAGTCCCTGGAAGAGGGACGGGGTGTCTGGATGGAGGAATTCCGTTAGGGACCAGGTACTGGTTCAGCCTGCACTTTTTGCCTGCTGTAAGCAGGCAAGAAAATGTATAAATGAGTTATTAGGAATCCAGCGATTCCTGTTTGCTAAAAGATTGACAAATACATAAGATAATGATACTCTGATAGAGATGTCTTAACGAAAACGTAACGTAACGATTCAGGATGGAAGGAAATTTGGTGGAAAAAGCCGAACAAGAAGATGCTCACGTCCTGAACAGTTATAAAGTAACAATAAAAATACAGGGAGGAACATCAATGAACAAAGGAAATATTATTGGATTGGGCGTAATGGCGGCAGCGGCGGCAGCAGTAGTAGCTGTGTCTGGTCCGGCATATGAGGCAATTCAAAGCAGCAGACTGAAGGCGGCGGCCGACGGCGCAGAGATTACAGTGGTAAACGGAGAAGCAGAGGGCTTTGGCGGTCCGGTTCAGGCTGAGGTGACTGTAGCTGGTGATAAAATTATTGCTCTGAGTTTGACGGGAGAGGGAGAAACTCCGGAAATCGGCGGAGCGGCTATGTCTTCTTTGACAGAGGCGATTACTGCAGCCCAGACCCTGGAGGGAGTGGATGCAGTATCTGGAGCAACGATTACCTCAGAAGCAGTATTTTCTGCTGTAAAATCAGCGATGGGGATAGAGACTGTGGAAGCAGAGACTGAGCCGGCTCAGGAAGAGACAGAAACGGAGAAAGCTGAAGAAGCAGAAGAAACCAAAGCAGAAGAAACCAAGGCAGCTGCTGTGGAGGGCGCCTTAACAGGAACAGCCAAGGGCTTTGGAGGAGAGATTCAGGCTCAGGTGGTTGTTGATGAAAGTGGAGTGATTACAGATCTGCTTCTGACGGGAGAGGAAGAGACTCCGGAAATTGGTGGAACCGCTATGGAAGAGCTGACCAGCGCGATTCTGGAAAAAGGAACCGTAGAAGGCGTGGATGCAGTATCCGGAGCGACCGTTACCTCTGAGGGTGTGTTTGCTGCAGTGAAGGCTGCTGTGGAAGCAGAGGCTGTTGAGGAAGAAACCAAGGCAGTTGCTGTGGAGGGCGCCTTAACAGGAACAGCTAAGGGCTTTGGAGGAGAGATCCAGGCTCAGGTGGTTGTTGATGAAAGTGGAGTGATTACAGATCTGCTTCTGATGGGAGATGGAGAGACTCCGGAAATCGGCGGAACCGCTATGGAAGAGCTGACCAGCGCGATTCTGGAAAAAGGAACCGTAGAAGGCGTGGATGCAGTATCCGGAGCGACCGTTACCTCCGAGGGTGTGTTTGCTGCAGTGAAGGCTGCTTTGGAGCAGAAATGATAAGAATTGCGGGGGGAGTTGTTTTTCAGTAAGAGCAAGACAGGAGTTTCCCGTACCTGCCAGATTTTGGAAAGGACGGGTTTTCCTGTATAGAAGAAGGAGAAGGAAACATTATGAGTTTATATTTGTATTTGATATTTCTTGGGGTAAGCTTTGGAGCATCTGTAGTAGGGGCTATCTGTGGAATCGGCGGCGGCGTACTGATTAAGCCAATTCTCGATGCCTTTGGAGTATTGAGTGTAGCCAGTATCAGCTTTTTATCAGGCTGTACGGTTCTGTCCATGTCCTGCTATTCCGTTTTGAAGGCACGGCTCAGCAAAGAGTCTCTGGTTGATTTAAAGACGGGTACTCCTCTGGCGATAGGTGCAGCTATTGGCGGCGTTACAGGAAAAATGATGTTCCAGTATCTGTCTGATATGTTTACAAATAAGGATCAGGTAGGAGCTATTCAGGCAGTCTGCCTTTTGATTATTACTCTGGGAACTATGATTTATACGCTGAAAAAAGATCAGATTAAGACGCTGCACGTTCAGAATCCGCTGGTGTGTATCGCGATCGGCCTTGTTCTGGGAATCTGTTCCTCCTTCCTGGGAATTGGCGGAGGCCCCATCAATCTGGTGGTATTGTTTTATTTCTTCTCTATGGATACTAAGACAGCAGCACAGAACTCCCTGTATATTATTTTGTTCTCCCAGATTACCAGTCTGGTGAATACGCTGATTACCCATACAGTGCCGGAATTTGAGGTCGGACTTCTGATTCTCATGGTAGGCGGAGGAATTCTTGGAGGAGCAGCAGGAAGAATTGTCAATAAACGAATGGACGTTAATATGGTAAATAAGCTGTTTATCGGTTTGATGGCAGTGATCATGCTGATTTGTGCATACAATATTTATCAGTTTATGTAAGAATTCGTAATAAATTCGTCAGAAAGTTTCAAATGTTTTCAGAAACCCTAAGGGAATGGTAAAGTCTTACCGGAAATTTCATGGTAAAATAGTTTTGTAAAATGAAAACGAAGAAAACCATGAAAGGAGCGGTGGACAATGATAAAGAAAATAATTGGATATGTGGCAGCGATGATGATGACTGCGGCAGCCTGTACCGGGTTCACCGTTGCCGGACAGGGTTATGAGATGTATCAGGCAGCAGTTGCAGAGACAAGTCTGGAGAGTATGGTTGATTCCATTCGCAGCAAAGAAGGCTATACGACTCTGGAGGAGCTGCCGGATACCTATCTGAATGCAGTGGTTTCTGTGGAGGATCACAGATTTTACAGTCATTTCGGTCTGGATCCGATTGCTATCTGCCGTGCTCTGGTCAATGACCTTCGGGCAGGACGGTATGTGGAGGGCGGAAGTACCATTACCCAGCAGTTGGCCAAGAACCTGTATTTCAGCCATGAAAAAAAGATGGAGAGAAAGATTGCTGAGGTTTTTGCGGCACTGGAGCTGGAAAGAAAGTACAGTAAAGACGAGATTCTTGAGCTGTATGTCAACAGTATTTCCTTTGGTGAGGGATACCATACAGCAGGAGATGCCAGCCGCGGATATTTTGGCAAGGAGCCCTGGCAGATGAATGAGTATGAGTGCACACTTCTGGCTGGCGTTCCTAATGCTCCTTCCAGATATGCGCCTACCAGGAATCCAGGTCTGGCAGCTCGCCGTCAGCAGCAGGTATTAAGAAGAATGGAGGCCTGCGGTCATCCAATCTCTTCTTCAACAAAAAGCCGCGCGGCAGCCTATGCGTCTCAGACTGCTCCTGTACAGACAGAGCAGAGGACAGGCGGGGGCAGAACAGTTCCTGTTTTAGGATTTGCAGGCGCAATCTAAAAAATGAGAGTCGGCTCGTTACAGAGCCGGCTCTTTTATCATACAATATTGTTTTAAAGAAAAGTGGGCTTCTACAATGTCATACAGCTGGAAACCGAAATGGTGATAGAATTCCAGATTTTTTTCATTATGGGTCTCCAGTGAAATCATCATCTGATGGCGGTTTGCATAGTTGATGGCATCATCCAGAAGAAGAGCTGCAATTCCATGATGCTGCATCTGGGGATTGACAGCCAGATAAATAATGTGAAGCCGCTGCTTCTGATGAAGACGTTCTGTCCAGCGGGAATTCAGATAATCCTCCCCCTTTAAAAAATTGCCGAAGGTTTTAAGCGTCGGGTCCTCCTTGATCAGATAGGTGTCTGTCTGGAGAAGGGCCTTGGCTTCTGACAGATAAAAATGAATAAAATTGTAGGGCTCTGCCTCGTCAGAAACCACAAGCACTCCGTTTAATTCAGGGCTGTCGGCGAATATTTCACATGTTTCATAAAATTCAGTCATATCGCAGTGGAACAGCTCCGGCATCAGGCGGGTTCTGATATCCGGGTCCGGGATCAGAGTTTCGTAAAGGGGATCGTGGGCGAAACACTGATTCAGCAGCAGTTCCAGCTTTGGTAAATCATCTCGGGTTACGCGGTATAGCGTTGTACTGTCCATAAAAATCCGGCAGAAGATCGGTCTGCCTTTCCTTTCTGAGGTATTTCTGCAATTGCAGTTTCGTTGTTTTCCGTTCCTGTTTTGTTATACAAGAAAGGCTTTCTCTGCCAGGGCTTTTAAGCGCTCCAGAGCCATGGAAAGCTCCTCCAGCTGAGTGGAGCGGATACGGGTGAGAAGGCGGATTTCCTCCTGAAAATCAGAAGACTTTGTTTTTTTCTTTGCCAGAAGAGCCTTTACCAGGTGGTACAGATTCTGGTGGGGAAGCAGCCGTTGATAGCCCCATTTCAGGCGTTCCCGCGGCTGGTGGAAGGCGTACTCGGTAAAGTGATTGTAAACCTGTTCGTCAAACATAAAAGCATAGGCATTGTTGTCTAACTGATACAGGCTTCCCAGAGCAGACTTTAAATCATTCTGCTTCAGGTTTTCAATCGCATTGTCCAGAAGGGACAGTCGTTTTATGAAAATTTCATGAGGATAAAATACATTGCCGTACCAGTCGATCCGGACAAGCTCGTCCTGGGCCAGCAAAAACAGTTCTAAGGCATGGCGTTCGTCTTGCCGGGAATTTTCAAAAAGCTGTTCTGCCTCCGAAAGGTGTCCCTCCTGCAAAAGGGTACGGTACTGGAGATTTGTTTTCTCGACAGTCTTGTAAGCAGCCTCCGCAGACAGCTCTGCCTGAGAAAGAAGCTTTTTCAGTGAGGCAAAGCTGGCGGAAACTTCCTTGGGGCCTTCACATTCGAGAGCCTTTGCGGCCCGATGCATGACAGGGGCAAAATTCAGTGGAACAACGGCAGTCTGATCCAGCTCATGAACAAGGAGAAGAAACAGCTCGTGGTGGAGACGGTACACATCCTCGTCATAATAATCATCGTTGTCAAACTGAGAGTGATAGTGGGTTTCCATAAAGCTGCCGCCTGTAAAATCATTTACCATAGAAGGGATGCCTGCAATGGCAATGGAAAAATCATCAGACCAGGTTTCGATGGGGGCTGTTACACTGGTTTCATCCGGATAAGCCTTTGTAAGGGGCGGAAGCTGCCGGAGGAATTCATTCAGATAGCTGGTATATTCGTAGCAGCTGCGGATTCTTGCGCGGGTTCCGTGGGCCAGAGCAGGAAGCTCAAAGTTCAAATCAGCAATGACCTTTCCAGCCCATTCAGGATGAGCGGTGAAAACCTGTTCATAGGCGCCGGTGGACCAGTCAAAGCTGGAGTCGGCAACTCCCCATTCCTCTGCGGCCATGGCGCAAAACACAAGAGTGTTCCGGGGCTGATAGCCGCTGCGAATCAAGGCTCTGGCAATTCCAAGCATCATGGAAACGGCAGTATTGTCATCCTGAAATCCGCTGAAATAAGAGTCGTAATGGGCAGACAGAAGAATCATCCGCTCCGGGTGAAGGCCGGGAATGGTACCGGTTATGTTGTAGGTGGTGCAGCCGCGGGTAACTCTTGTATCGGCATCAAGCGTAACAAGAAGTTGTCCGGGACAGTCTGTATTTTCGTTTGCCGTCAGCATGGCCTTTAAGGGGGCGGCGTCTTTTCTGGAAATGGAAAAGGCCGGTGCGTTTTCCGGTCCGGCAATATCCTGGGCATTAAGCGCTTCATCGTCGATCTCGCCGTATCCTCCGCTCTGAACGGCAATCAGAGCCGCAGCTCCCTTTAAATGGGCCTGGTAAACAGGATAATTGATCCACCATTCATCTCTCTGATTGATTTCTACCAGAACCAGTTTTCCCGATACATCTCTGCCTTCGTAATCCGCCTCCGTACCCTTGCCCAGATACAAAAGGGGATATTCCCGGGGGCCGTCTGTGACCATGGTGGTCTGATAAGCACCTAAGAGAACAGAGCGTTTTTCTCCATCCAGCGCGGTGTAGGAGAGAAGAGCCTTTTTAAATTCCCAGCCGTCTGCCGTAACGGGATCTTTGGTAACGGAACAAAGACCGATCCGTTCCATTTCCTCTTTCAGCATTTCTCCTGTCTGGAATTCGGCCCGGGAACCTGAGGTCCGGTATCCCAGTTCTGGATGAGTGCGAAACTGTTCCATTTTTTTGGCCAGACGGTAAGAATAATCTATGTCAAGAGCATTCAGAAGTTCCTGTTGTATCTCCATTTTGATTGCCTCCCTGTCGATTAATCGGCTTTATTATATCACTTGCAGAAAAGAAAGCAAGTAAAAAACGGATCCTCTCGCAGAAGCACTATGCTCTGCGGAAGAATCCGTTTTTATGAATCAGCCGGTACTGACGCGGAGTCATTTTGCACCGTTTTTTAAACTGACGGTAAAAATAGCTGAGATTTTCGTAGCCTACATAAATGGCAATTTCCTCAACCCGGAGATCCGTCTCAAGAAGCAGCTGGACAGCCATCTGGAACCGCTTTTTCATCAAAAGCTCCCGGAATGTATGGCCGGTTTCTTCTTTGATAATTTTGCTCATGGTGGACAGGGGCTGGTGGAAATCATCGGCCAGCTGGCTTAAGGTTACGGTACTGTAATGGGAATCAATACAGCTCAGAGTTTCCCGTATAATGGTGTCTCTGTAACCATGGAAAAAATTGCTGCTGATACAGTGAGAGCTGTCTGTCAGATGGAGAAAAATCAATCCCATGGTATACTGGTATAAAGCAAGCGCGTTGCCGGGTTTTTCACAGGAAATCTGAAGCAGATTGTCCACAAGGTTGTGAATCAGCCGAAGTCCGTTGGTATGCAGCAGAAGATACTGGGAAACAGGATTGTTCTGGCGCAGAGAATTTACAAGGAAAGCTCTGATTTCATTTTCCTCTGAAATCATCTGCAGGGGAATATCGAAAAATTCCGGACGAATAATAAAAACAATTCCGAGATTCCCTTTCTCTCCGGGAGGCCTGCCGTGCTCCACATATTGGTTCATAAACAGGAGATCCCCTTCGTTGAGCGTTATCTCGGTTCCGTTGATCTGATGGGTAATGGAACCGGAATAAGCATAAAACATTTCAATGTATTTGTGTTTGTGCGTGGGAATTCCTGCTTCTGCATCCAGCAGCCGTACAGCAATCATTTGACGGTTATGAAAAAATGGTTCAAATTCAAGCTCTGCTGCAGTATGCTCATCTGCAGTCTGGAATTTTTCTGTCAGATACTGTTCTTCTTCTGGAGTCAGGCAAAGAAGTTTTTTCAATTCTTGTTCTTTCATATTCTGTCGTTCACTTCTTTCTTCTGCACCATTCCGATCTGGCTGCAGATATAGGGTACTTTCATAGAAACTTTCACATTGTTTTTTAGTATATCAGAAAAAACAGAAATTGTTTAGATTCTGGATTTACAAAAAACTATCTTGTTTTTCTGTCATAGTATAGTGGTAAAAGCCAGAACATATGCAATATCCACAAATGCATGAAGTGAAAAACAGTCAGTTCAGGTATACGATTTTCTGTTTAAAGTCTCGCAGAGTGGGAGGGATACAAAAGACTTTACAGCTGGATGGGGAATGCTTGCTTTTCAGAAAAAAGTATGTTATGAATGAAGAAAAAGAAAGACTTTGAGGGGGATTTCCGGAAGGAGGAAGGGGTTTGGCAGAGAAAAGAGAATTTCATTTTCTGTCATCAGATAGAAAAACAGTGATTTACGGAACGGAATGGATTCCGGAGGAGGGAAGCTGCAGGGCGGTTGTCCAGATTACTCATGGAATGATAGAATACAGAGAACGATATCAGGAGACGGCCAGTACACTGGCAGACCAAGGCTTTGCAGTGGCAGTCTGTGACCAGCTGGGACATGGAGACTCCGTTATTTCTGAAGATATGCGGGGGTATTTTTCTGACGAGCCGGGATGTAGCTGCCTGATTTGTGATATGCATCAGGTGAGAAAGCAGATGGAAAGCAGGTATCCGGGGCTTCCTTATTTCATGTTGGGACACAGTATGGGGTCGTTTCTGACCAGGTGCTATATAACCAAATACGGCAGAGGGCTTTCTGGCGTGATCCTGGCGGGAACGGGAAGAATTCCCACATGGATTGCAGGGATCGGGTTGATTCTTTTAAGGATTGCAGCGGCAGGACAGGGATGGCATACGTACAGTCCGCTGGCAGAAAAAACTGTGTTTTCCGGGAAATACAGCCGGTATGATCTTTCCGGAAAGAGGCCGGAAGACAGCTGGCTGACCAGAGATACCGAACTGGCAAAGGACTACTATGCAGACCCCCGCAGTCAGTTTTCATTTAGTCTGAACGGGTTTTACGGACTGGTAGATGCCGTTTATTATGCCAATGACAGGCTGCTGATGAAACAGATACCAGAAAAACTCCCGATTCTGCTTTTGTCCGGAGGAGAGGATCCTCTGGGAGATTTTGGCCGGGGAACGAAAAAAGTGGCTGGACTTTACAGGAAGGCAGGAGTAAAAAATACAGCTTGCAGAATTTATCCGGGGGCACGCCATGAGGTTTTAAACGAAATCAACCGAAAACAGGTTTATGATGATATCCTGGGCTGGTGCGAGCAGCAGCTTGGCCCAGGAAGGACAAAAGAAAAATTAGAAGAGGCAGGAGAGTAAAATGGATATCAGGACAGACAGAATCATCCCCATTATGGATTTTATGGCGCCGGAGCTGGATGTGTACGCAAGGCTTTCTGAAAACCAGCTGTACCATCTATATGAACCGGATGCAGGGATTTTTATAGCAGAAAGCCCCAATGTAATCGAACGGGCCCTGAACGCAGGTTATGAGCCTCTTTCTTTTCTGGCAGAAACAAGAGAACTATATGGAGATGCACAAAGGATTCTTATGCGGTGTGAGCATACGCCAGTGTACACAGCTGAATTTGAGATTCTGACTCGTCTGACTGGATTTGCGCTGACCCGCGGGCTGCTCTGTGCTATGAGGAGAAAACCATTGCCGACTTTAGAAGCTGTCTGCGCCGGAGCGCGGAGGATTGCCGTTATGGAGCGGGTGATGAATCCGACTAATGTGGGGGCGATTTTTCGTTCTGCAGCCGCCTTGGGAATGGATGCAGTGCTTTTGACTCCTGGCTGCAGTGATCCGCTGTACCGGAGGGCTGCCCGGGTCAGCATGGGAACCGTATTTCAGATTCCCTGGACCTTTCTGGATGAGAAAATCTGCAGCTGGCCGGAGGAAGGGCAAAAGAACCTCAGGAAGCTGGGATTTCGAACGGCGGCCATGGCGCTGAAGCAGGACTCAGTAAGTGTGGATCACCCGGCTCTGATGGCAGAGGAGCGGCTTGCCATTGTGTTGGGAACTGAGGGTGATGGGCTGTCAGAAAAAACCATTGCCGACTGTGATTACACGGTGATGATTCCCATGGCCCATGGAGTGGATTCTCTGAATGTGGCGGCAGCCAGTGCTGTGGCTTTTTGGGAACTTGGGAAAAGAAAATAAAGTAAAAAATTAAGAAAATAAAGTTTTTTTAATCAGACAAAAAAATAATTGACAAATGAATTTACTGGGTGTATTATCTTCTGCATAAAGGCAAAGGCGTCTGTGAGATACAAATCTCAGAGACGCCTTTTCTTTTATATCATTCAGCAAAGGCAAGGGCGTCTATCATGGAGAACATGACAGGCGCCCTTGCCGCTGTAGGCGGAAGGAGAATAACAATTATGAAAAAGATTCCCGAGTATTTTGGATGTAAGGTATTTGATGACAGAGAAATGAAAGCCAATCTTTCTGCAAAGGTATACCAGTCTTTGCGAAAGACCATTGACGAGGGCGCTAAGCTGGATATTACCGTAGCTAATTCCGTTGCTGCAGCAATGAAGGACTGGGCTGTAGCCCACGGAGCAACCCATTATACCCACTGGTTCCAGCCGCTTACAGGCATTACGGCGGAAAAGCATGACAGCTTTATTTCTCCCTCTCCAGCAGGAGGAGTGATTATGGAGTTTTCCGGGAAAGAGCTGATTAAGGGAGAACCGGATGCCTCATCTTTTCCTTCGGGAGGTTTGAGAGCAACCTTTGAGGCTAGAGGTTATACAGCATGGGATCCAACTTCCTACGCATTCGTGAAAGGAAAGACGCTTTGTATTCCCACTGCCTTTTGCTCCTATGGCGGTGAAGCGCTGGATAAGAAAACACCGCTGCTTCGTTCCATGAAGGCACTGAATAAGCAGGCTCTTCGGATTCTCCGTCTTTTTGGAAATAAGGATGTGAAATATGTGTCCACGTCAGTTGGACCGGAGCAGGAATATTTTTTGATAACAAAAGAAATGTATGATCAGAGAAGAGATCTCCGGTTTACCGGACGTACCCTGTTCGGAGCAAAACCTCCAAAGGGACAGGAAATGGATGATCATTATTTCGGTGTGATTAAGCCGAGAGTAGAGGCTTATATGGAGGATTTGAATAAGGAACTGTGGAAACTGGGAATTCTTGCCAAAACAGAGCATAATGAGGTGGCTCCGGCACAGCATGAGCTGGCTCCTGTGTATACAACAACGAATATAGCAACGGATCATAACCAGCTTACCATGGAGATTATGCAGAAGGTGGCGGCGAAGCATGGTCTGGCCTGTCTGCTTCATGAAAAGCCCTTTGCAGGTGTCAATGGGAGTGGAAAACACAACAACTGGTCTATTTCCACAGATTCTGGAGTCAACCTCCTTTCTCCAGGAGACACCCCTTATGAGAATGCCCAGTTTCTCCTTTTCCTTTGTGCGGTGATCAAGGCGGTAGACGATTATCAGGATCTGCTTCGCCTTTCTGTAGCAACAGCAGGGAATGATCACCGTCTGGGAGCCAACGAAGCGCCGCCGGCAGTCGTATCCATTTTTTTGGGAGATGAATTAAACGCTGTGCTGGAGGCCATAGAAAAGGATATTCCCTATGCAGGAACCCAGAAAACCCAGATGAAGCTGGGGGTAGATGTGCTGCCGAAGTTTAACCGGGACACTACGGATCGGAATAGAACCTCCCCCTTTGCTTTTACGGGAAATAAATTTGAATTCCGTATGCTGGGATCCTCCAACAGTATCGCCTGTGCCAATATTATGTTAAACAGCGCTGTGGCTGAAAGCCTGAGAATTTATGCGGATCGTCTGGAAAAAGCAGAGGATTTTGAGACAGCTCTTCATGCCATGATTCGGAAAACCATTCAGGATCATAAAAATATTATCTTTAATGGAAATGGCTATGACGAGTCCTGGATTCAGGAGGCAACCCAGAAGAGAGGTCTTCTGAATTACCGGACAACGGCAGACTGCATGCCCCATCTTCTGGACAAGAAAAATGTAGAGATGCTGACTTCCCATAAGGTATTTTCTGAAGCTGAGTTAAGATCAAGGTGTGAGATTATGCTGGAAAACTATTGCAAAACAATAATCATCGAAGCAAATACCATGACTGAGATGGTACAGACAGAGATAGCTCCCGCAGTTTCCGCTTATTCCCTGGAACTTTCCAAAACGGCAGCGGCGAAAAAAGCGTTGGATGCTAAAATTGCCTGCAGCTACGAAAAAGACCTGGTAAGCCGTCTGTCTGGTCTGACAGATGAGATGGCGGTTAAAAGGGAGGAGTTGATTCAGGCTTTGTCAGAGGTTCAGCAGGCGGAAAATGTGATTCAGGAGTCAGCTATGATTCGGGATGAAGTGCTTGCAAAGATGGAAGAGCTGCGGGCTGTCTGCGATCAGGCAGAAATCCTGACGGCAAAGGCATACTGGCCATTCCCCACCTATGGAGATATTTTATTCAGCGTCCGCTGAGATTAAAAACAGAATAACAGGATAGAGAAAATACGGCGATAAAAGCCAAATAAGAAAAGAAGCACATACAGGCAACCACTTGCAGAAGCTGCAGGTGATTGCCTGTATGAATTACATTGATTTTGGAGGAAACTATCTATGTGTTCAATTATGGGATACTGCGGCGCCAGCGCAGACTATGAGCGATTTATGGAGGGCTTTGAAAAAACGATATCCAGAGGACCGGATGACAGCCGTGTTGTGGATACGGGAAACGGCTACCTGGGGTTTCACCGTCTGGCGATTATGGGACTTACTCCATCGGGAATGCAGCCTTTTAGCCTGGGCAGTAGCTATGTGGTCTGCAATGGTGAAATCTATGGCTTTGAGAAGCTGAAAAAAGAACTTTCTGATAAATACACCTTTGTGAGTGAGTCTGACTGCGAAGTGCTCCTACCCATGTACCGGGAATACGGAACAGACATGTTTGCCATGCTGGATGCAGAGTTTGCCTGTATCCTCTACGATGGGGAGACAAATACCTATCTGGCGGCCAGAGATCCTATTGGAATCCGTCCTCTGTATTATGGATATGATGAGGATGGAGTGATTGTTTTTGCCAGTGAAGCAAAAAATCTGACATCGCTGGTGGAGCGGATTATGCCGTTTCCTCCAGGATATTATTATAAGGACGGAGAGTTTGTCTGCTACTGCGATATTTCTCATCCGGAGTCTGCATGCCGGGATGATTTGGAAACTGTTTGCCAAAAAATTCATGATAAACTGACTGCAGGTGTGGAAAAGCGTCTGGTAGCGGACGCAAAGGTAGGCTTCCTCCTTTCAGGCGGACTGGATTCCTCCCTGGTCTGCGCCATTGCAGCCAGAAAAAGCAAGGAGCCAATTCGAACCTTTGCGATTGGCATGAGCGAGGACGCCATTGATTTGAAATATGCGCGGCAGGTGGCTGATTATATTGGAAGTGATCACAGAGAGGTATTTATGACTCCGCAGCAGGTGATTTCGGAACTGGAGCATGTGATTTACCTGTTAGGAACCTATGATATTACTACGATCCGGGCATCTATGGGAATGTATCTGGTGTGCAGAGCCATTCATCAGGAAACGGATATCCGCGTCCTTCTTACAGGAGAGATTTCTGACGAACTGTTCGGGTATAAATATACAGATTTTGCTCCGGATGCAGAGGCATTCCAGAGAGAGTCGGAAAAGAGAATTCACGAGCTTCATATGTATGATGTTCTTCGGGCAGATCGGTGCATTTCCGTCAATTCCCTGGAGGCGCGGGTTCCCTTTGGGGATTTGGACTTTGTAAAATATGTGATGTCAGTAGAGCCGGAATTGAAGATGAATCACTACGGAAAGGGAAAATATCTTCTTCGCCGTGCTTTTCAGGAGGATGGATATCTGCCAGAGGAGATTTTATGGAGAGAAAAGGCAGCGTTTTCCGATGCAGTCGGACACTCCATGGTTGATTATCTGAAGGAATATGCAGAGAAGAAATACACGCAGGAGGAGTTTGAGAAGAAAGCGGCAGAGTATTCCTATGCCCGGCCTTTTACCAAGGAGTCACTGCTGTACCGGGAAATTTTCGAATCTTATTATCCTGGTCAGGCGGAAATGATTGCCGGCTTCTGGATGCCAAACAAGGAATGGGAGGGCTGTGATGTCAACGATCCCTCGGCCCGTGTGCTTTCTAACTACGGAGCCAGCGGGAAATAGCAGTGATGCGGGAATGAGAGTAAAAGAAAGGAAACAGCAATGACAAAGTATATTTTTGTAACAGGAGGCGTGGTATCCGGTTTGGGAAAGGGAATTACAGCAGCGTCTCTGGGAAGACTTTTAAAGGCGAGAGGACTGAAGGTGGCGGCACAGAAGCTGGATCCCTATATCAATGTAGATCCGGGAACCATGAGCCCCTATCAGCACGGTGAAGTATTTGTCACAGAGGATGGGGCAGAAACCGATCTGGATCTGGGACATTATGAGCGGTTTATTGATGAGGATCTGAACCGGTATTCTAATCTGACTACAGGAAAGGTCTATTGGAATGTATTGAACAAAGAGCGCCGGGGAGAGTATCTGGGCTCTACGGTGCAGGTGATTCCCCATATTACAGATGAGATTAAGGAGTTTGTATACCGGGTGGGAAAACAGACAGACGCAGATGTGGTAATTACAGAGATAGGAGGAACCATCGGCGATATAGAGTCCCAGCCGTTTCTGGAAGCAGTGCGCCAGATTTCTCTTGAGGTTGGACGGGAAAACAGCATATTTATTCATGTGACCCTTGTGCCGTATTTAAAGGGATCCGAGGAACACAAGTCAAAGCCAACCCAGCATTCTGTGAAGGAACTGCAGGGAATGGGGATCAATCCTGACATTATTGTTCTGCGCTGCGATGAACCGCTGGAGGAATCTATTTTTCAGAAAATTTCTCTGTTTTGCAATGTCGGCCAGGACTGCGTTATTGAAAACAGAACACTGCCTAATCTGTATGAAGCTCCTCTGATGCTGGAAAAGCAGAATTTTTCTGATGCAGTGTGCAGAAAACTTCATCTGGATCCGCCAAAGGCGGATCTGCGGGAGTGGGAGCAGCTGGTGGAGAGAATTTGTAATCGGGATCAGGAGGTTTCCATTGGTCTGGTGGGAAAATATGTGAAGCTTCATGATGCTTATCTATCTGTGGCAGAGGCGCTGAACCATGCAGGCTATGCTTATCATTCTCATGTAAGGATCCACTGGATTGATTCTGAATCCATTACCAGGGAAAATGTCGGGGAAATCCTGGCAGGGCTACAGGGAATTCTCATTCCCGGTGGTTTTGGAAGCCGTGGAATTGAAGGAATGATTCTGGCAGCAGAGTATGCCAGAGAGCATAAGATTCCTTATCTTGGTATCTGTCTGGGAATGCAGATTGCTGTAATTGAGTATGCGCGGAATAAAGCAGGACTTCTGGATGCCCACTCTGGAGAGTTTGATGAGCAGTGCGCCAATAAGGTCATTGATTTTATGCCTGGTCAGAGTGAGGATCTGGATAAGGGAGGAACCCTTCGCCTGGGAAGCTATCCCTGTCTGATTCAGGAGAATACAAAAATGGAAGAATGTTATGGCGCCGATCTGATTTATGAACGCCATCGCCACAGGTATGAGTTTAATAATACGTACAGGGAGAAACTGGAGCAGGCAGGTCTGAGAATCAGCGGAACCTCTCCTGAGGGACGGCTGGTGGAGACAGTGGAACTTTCTGATCATCCGTTTTATGTGGGCGTTCAGTTTCATCCGGAGTTTAAGAGCCGTCCCAATGAACCGCATCCCTTGTTTTGCGGTTTCATAGGTGCTGCCTTAAAACAGGACATTAGGAAATAAGATTCAGGAGGGAATCGGATTATGGCTGTTCATGAGGAATGCGGTGTGTTTGGGATCATAAGTCCGAGGCGGGAAGCGGTGGCGGAAATTGTCTACTATGGTTTGTATGCGCTTCAGCACCGGGGGCAGGAGAGCTGTGGGATTGTAGTCAATGATGACGGCATATTTTCATCTTATAAGGATTTGGGACTTGTTAACGAAGTATTTTCGAAGGATATCCTGTCTCATCTGCCGGAGGGAACCATGGCGGTTGGCCATGTGAGATATGGAACTACAGGAGGAAATACACGAAATAATTGTCAGCCCATTGAAGTAAATCATCAGAAAGGAAAAATGGCGCTGGCACATAACGGCAATTTAAGCAATGCGCTGAAGCTGCGGGATCAGCTGGAGCTTTCCGGTGCGATTTTTCATACAACCAGTGATACAGAAACCATTGCCTACATCATTACAAGAGAGAGGCTTCGCACAACCAGTATTGAGGAGGCTGTCAGCAATGCAATGAATGCTTTGGAGGGGGCTTATTCCATAGTTTTAATGTCTTCTGCAAAAATGATTGCAGTGCGGGATCCCTTTGGCTTTCGTCCTCTGTGCTATGGGAAAATGCCGGATGGCTCGTGGGTGGTTGCTTCGGAAAGCTGCGCGCTGTCAGCGATAGGGGCGCAGCTGGTCCGGGATCTGGAGCCGGGAGAAATTCTTGTTTTTCAGGATGGAAAGGTAGTATCCCGCAGAGAACACTGTGGAAAACAGGGGCGAAAAACCTGTATTTTTGAATATATCTATTTTGCAAGGCCGGATTCAGTTATCGATGGAATTTCCGTCCATGAATCAAGAAAAAGAGCGGGAAAACTGCTGGCAGAGTCATATCCGGTTGACGCAGATATTGTAATCGGCGTTCCGGACAGCGGACTGGATGCAGCTTTGGGATATGCAGAGGCATCGGGAATTCCTTATGGAATCGGACTGATCAAAAACAAATACATTGGAAGAACTTTTATTTCTCCGGGGCAGAACAACCGTCTGGATCAGGTGCGGATCAAATTAAGTCCGGTGGAAAGTGTAATCCGTGGGCGGAGGGTCATTATTATTGATGATTCCATTGTTCGGGGAACGACAAGCAAAAGGATTGTGAACCTACTGCGGGATTCGGGTGCCACGGAAATCCACATGAGAATTTCTGCGCCTCCATTTCTTCATCCCTGTTATTATGGAACGGATATTGATTCTGAGGAGAACCTGATTGCCTGCCATCATAGCATGGAGGAGATTGCAGAGATAATCGGAGCGGATTCCCTGGGGTATCTGCCCATGGAATCACTTGATCGTCTGACAGGCGGTGAAAACTACTGTGCAGCCTGCTTTAACGGAGAATATCCTACAGCTGTGCCAGAGGATACCAGAAAAGACCGGTTTGAGCGGAGATTATCCCAGAGGGATTTGTGACAGAAAGAAAAAGAAAGCGAGAGGAAAGCGGAATGATACCCAATACAAATTATAACAATTTAAAAGATTCTTATTTATTTTATCATATCGCCCAGAAAACAGGAGCTTATCTGGAGGAGCATCCGGGTGCGCGCCTGTATCGTATGGGAATCGGCGACGTTTCCCGCCCCCTGTGTGGTGCGGTGATCCGTGCACTTCACGAGGCTGTGGAGGATCAGGCAAAGGCAGCGACTTTTCACGGCTATATGCCAGAGTGCGGAGATCCGGCTCTGCGCCGCAGAATTGCAGAATATTATCGGAACAGGGGCGTCAGCCTTCTGCCGGAGGAGGTTTTTGTATCCAGCGGAGCAAGTGATGAGCTGGGGGATATTTTGGATCTGTTTGGCAGGGACAAGACGGTTTTAATTATGGAGCCGGCCTATCCTGCATATGTGGATGCCAATGTTATGGCAGGAAACAGGATTCTCCATCTTCCGTCGGGAAAGGAAAACGGATTTTTGCCGGTTCCGGATCCTTCGCTTCAGGCTGACATTATTTATCTCTGTTCCCCAAATAATCCCACTGGTGCTGTTTTTGACTGTGAAAAGCTGAAGGTCTGGGTGGACTATGCGCGAAGCACAGATGCAGTGATTCTTTTTGACGGAGCCTATGAAGCCTTTATTGAGGATGATAGCTTGCCTCACAGTATTTTTGAAATTGATGGCGCAAGGGAGTGTGCAATTGAAATCTGTTCTCTTTCCAAAACAGCAGGATTTACAGGAACAAGGTGTGGATATACCGTGATTCCTCGGGAATTGATCCGGGGAGGAATGAATCTGAACCAGATGTGGGTGAGAAACCGTACAACCAAGACCAATGGCGTTTCTTATGTGATTCAAAAGGGGGCGGAGGCAGTGTTTTCGGAAGAAGGACAAAAGCAGATCCGGGAAAATATCAGGATTTACAAGGAAAATGCAGCCTGTCTGATGGATGCCCTGGATCGGCTGGGAATCTGGTACTGCGGTGGAAAAAATGCTCCTTATATCTGGATGAAATGCCCGGATTCTATGGGAAGCTGGGAGTTTTTTGATTATCTTCTTCGGGAGCTTCAGATTGTAGGGACTCCGGGAGCGGGATTTGGAGCCTGTGGGGAAGGGTATTTTCGATTTTCCACCTTTGGCTCTCCGGAAGATACCAGGGAGGCGGCAAGGCGGCTTTTAAGTGCGGAAAAACTGAAGAAAAAATGAACCACAGCGGGATGGAAAAGTGCCTTATATTATAGAATGCAGGAGAGGTGCTTAAAATAGGATACTTCGGAAGCTGAGGGAAGGCGGAAAATAGGGTTGTAGAGAACAATAAATCATGGTAAACTGAGAGAAAATTCAATAAAAACATAACATACAGGGGAGAAGAAGCTATGCCAGTATTTGATTTTAACCACATGCCAGATGAAAAAAATGACCAGGCAGTGTGTACCTATACAACCTTTCTGTCCAGTGAATCAGAGGCGTCACCAGAGCAGCCGATTTTGATTCTGGATAACCGGGAGAGAAAGTGGGCGCATCATTCTTGCGGGATCTTTACCAATCCTGTAAAGAGAACTTCGTTTGAATTTAAGGAGGAGGACGGTGTGGCTGCAGCAGATATCCGGAAGCTGGATGCCCGTTTTGTAAGCCTTTTGAAGTGGCTGGGAGAAAACCATATTCCGGTGCGCCTTTCTGGAGAAAACAGGGAGGAAGGATACTGTGTCTACCGGATCCGGGAGATTGCCTTTGGCGGCGGAACCAAGCTGTCTGCAGAGGACGGATTTCTGCAGTTTATGATTGAAAGGCTGTTTGCCAGCCCTGCGCCTGCAGAGGAAGCAGGGGAGGAGGGACAGGAAGAGGATGGCGATGACATGAAGCTGACCAGTCTGCAGAGCATTACAGACTTTATGACCTGCGCTGGAAAGACTCTGCCGGACCATATCCGTCTTTGGGCAAGACGGAATCTTGCGGTTGCCCGTTCCAGCGAGGTTTCTCCAGAAGAGCGGCGCCACGCCCAGAGAGCTCTTTCTATTATGATGAATATTCAGTGGAAGAACCACTATTTTGAGTCTATTGATCCGAAAGAGGCCCGCAGGATTTTAGATGAGGAGCTTTACGGACTGGAGCGGGTGAAGCAGAGGATCATGGAGACGATTATTCAGATCAACAGAACTCATACGCTGCCAGCCTACGGGCTTTTGCTGGTGGGGCCTGCGGGAACAGGAAAATCTCAGATTGCATATGCGGTTGCCAGGATTTTGAAGCTTCCCTGGACTACTCTTGATATGAGCTCTATCAGCGATCCAGAGCAGCTGACTGGAAGCTCCAGAGTTTATGCCAATGCCAAACCGGGCATAATTATGGAGGCATTTTCTATGGCAGGAGAATCCAATCTGGTGTTTATTATTAATGAATTGGATAAGGCTACATCTGCCAGAGGAAGTGGAAACCCGGCGGACGTGCTTCTGACACTTCTGGACAACTTGGGCTTTACTGACAATTATATGGAGTGTATGGTGCCTACCATGGGCGTGTATCCCATAGCAACAGCAAATGATAAATCACGAATCAGCGCGCCTCTCATGTCGCGGTTTGCTGTGATTGATATTCCTGACTATACGGCAGAGGAGAAAAAGATTATTTTTTCTCGATTTGCGCTTCCTAAGGTACTCCGACGCATGAGCTTAAGGCCGGAGGAATGTGTGATGACAGAAAGCGGACTGGATGCAGTCATCCATAGATTTGAAAATACCAGTGGTATCCGGGATTTGGAGCAGGCAGCAGAGCATCTTGCAGCCAATGCCCTGTATCAGATTGAGGTGGACGGTGTGTCCTCAGTGGAATTTGACAGGGAGAAGGTGGAAATTCTGCTGGGAGAAGACTGAGTTTGGAATGGAATAAAAAAGCCTTGAAGCTACGGTTTTAAAGGAAACCGTAGCTTCAAGGCTTTTTAGTGGAGCTGAGGGGAATCGAACCCCTGTCCGAAAACCAATTCCCTGTTCTTCTACTATCATAGTCGGTTATTTGACATTCCCTCTGCCGCACGGGAACAGACACTCTTGCGGTTTCAGTAGCTTCATCATACGCCCATACACGCAAAGCTTAATGTATGTCGTTTCTCACATCGTCGATGCCAGATTCTTAATGTGTGAGTGCACTAAGGCTGACAGCAGCCATTAGGCTGCGTATGCTAAATTATCTTCAGCGTTTAATTTTAATTTTGCCATTTGACGCATTGCATGCGGATAGCTTCACCAGCTGCATGACCCCCGTCGAAACCAGTACAACCCCTTACTGGCTCACCGCGACTCATCGGTGAACTTAAATTATAGCTTATGGAAAACAAACTGTCAATGGAGTTTTGGACTCTTTCCAGAATTTTTCAGAACTTTAAAATAAAAAGGGAGAGGCAAAGCAAACTGGCCTTGTCATAAACTTTGGAAATGGCTATTTTCAATCAATCCACTTTTCTGTATACTTCTGGTATTAAGAGTTTCAGGAGGAGTTTTGATGATGAAAAGAATTGTAACCTTACAGGATATTTCCTGTGTGGGACGCTGCTCCATTACAGTAGCGCTTCCTATTATATCAGCAATGGGAGTAGAATGCGGGATTCTTCCTACAGCAGTACTTTCTACGCACACGATGTTTCAGACCTATACCTGCAAGGATTTGTCAGATCAGATTGAGCCGATTTCGGATGCATGGGAAAAGGAACAGGTAAGCTTTGACGGAATTTATACGGGATATCTGGCATCTGGAGAACAGTGCCATCAGGTATGCGATTTTTTTGATCGGTTTTCCGGCAGGTCATCTGGGAAAAGAAGCATGGTTATTGTAGATCCGGCTATGGCAGATAATGGAAAGCTCTATGCAGCCTTTGATGAAGCTTTTCCAGCTGAAATGGCTGAGGTATGTGCAAAGGCTGATGTGATTCTCCCCAATATGACAGAAGCCAGTCTTTTGACGGGACTTCCTTATAAAACAGAGCAGGATCCGGCCTATATCCGCCAGCTTCTGGAAGCACTTCTGGAGCTTGGCTGCGGCACAGCGGTTCTGACTGGCGTCAGTTATGAGCCGGGAAAACTGGGGGTAGCTGCTTTGGACCGGGACGGGAATGAATTTTCGTATTTCACACGCAGATGTGAACAGAGCTATCATGGAACGGGAGATATTTTTTCCTCTACTGTTGCAGGGGGGATTATGCGGGGAATGAGACTGAAAGATGCTCTGGCCCTGGCTGCAGATTATGTGGTACGCTGCATTGAGGCAACGGCTGCTTCTGACAGTGCCAGATGGTATGGGGCAGAGTTTGAGTCCCAGATTCCCTGGCTGTGCAGGGAGCTGGAGGAACGGCTGAGACGGGGCTGAGCACTGCGGGAAAATTTCATTAAACATTTAAGAAAAACTTTCGGATATGGTTCTTACATTCCAGAAGATGAATGATTAAAATAGGATTATCAGACAGGAAAATTGACAAATAAGGAAAACGAAAATCCGATACAGATTTTTCGGAGAAACAGTTACAGGATAACAGGGGAGAAATAAGGCTATGGACATAATGATCAGAGAATATAGAAGAGCAGATTTACCTTTTATGACAGAAATATGGAACCAGATTGTTGGAGAGGGGAATGCATTCCCCCAGGAGGAGATGCTCAGTGAAGCAGAGGCAGAAGCTTTTTTTGCCGGACAGACCTGCTGTGGAGTGGCTCAGGACACAGAGTCTGAACGGATTCTTGGCCTATATATTCTGCATCCTAATAATGTGGGGCGCTGCGGTCATATCTGCAATGCCAGCTATGGGGTAAGCGCGGACAGCAGAGGGCTTCACATTGGAGAGCGGTTGGTAAAGGACTGCATGAAAAGAGCAAAGGAGCAGGGATTTCGCCTGCTCCAGTTTAATGCAGTAGTGGCGTCCAATATCCATGCCCGCCATTTATATGAGCGTCTGGGCTTTGAACAGCAGGGAATCATTCGGGGCGGATTCCGGATGCCGGACGGCTCTTATGAAGATATCTGTCCCTACTGGCGGGCACTTTGATAGGAAAACCAGAAGATATTCCATCCGTCCTGGCAGTCTACGCCATAGGCCAGGTGATGGGCCTCCAGGATGGTGCTGACAATGGAAAGGCCGATTCCCGTTCCCAGACGCCTGCTGCTTTGATGCTGACTGCGCTGATATCGTTCCCAGATAATTTTTCGATCCTCTTCGGAAATGGGCGGTCCGGGATTGGCTATGGAAATTCGGCAGCCGTCAGCTGTGATTCGGATGCATTCGCCATCTGCGGTGTGATTAATGGCATTATTTAAAAGATTTCGGATTACCTGATTCATCTTGGAGGCATCCGCCTCTGTCAGGAGCTCTTCCTGCATGCATTCCAATTCCAAAGTAATATGATGCTCCTGAGCCAGAGGCTGGTACCAGGCAATTGCTGATTCCAGAAGCTCGCAAAGGTTCAGTCTTTCTTTTTTCAGCTGACAGTATCCTGCCTGAAGCTGGGAATAGTCCAGAATATCGCTGACCATACGGCTCATTCGGTTGGCTTCCCGGATGATCAGGTTGAGATCCTCTGTTCGCTGTTCCTCCTGCTTCCAGGTAATATCACGGACCATTTCTGCATAGCCGCCAATCAGAGCCAGTGGCGAGCGCAGCTCGTGAGAAACATTGGCAATGACCTCCTTACGAAGCACATCTAGCCGTTGAAGAGCATATCGAAGCTGGACAACAGACTGAGAGAGCTGTCCCAGTTCATCTTCGCGATGAAACGGGGGAACTTCCGTAAAGTCGTTTTTGGTAAGCCGTTCCACAGAATCGCGAATTTGGCCAATAGGGCGGGTAAAATGCCTGGAAAAAACAGCAGCCAGAAGTGAGGCTGTTAAGGTTAGGAGAACGGTCAGGACGATCAGCTGCTGTCTGTTAAAATCCATTACGGTTTTTGTCATCAGCATAGTTCGAATTAAAAGAAAGCATTCGCCGTCATTCCAGGTTACAGGAAAGCCTGTTTCGTAGCCGATTACATGGCGGCCCTTACGCAGAACCTGCTGGTAAGGCTGGTCTATTGCGGGAAATGGCTGCTCCTTCTTTTCAGTAGGAAAACGGTTCCTGAAAAACTCCTCACGGCGATCAGTGCTGCTGACTGGATGACCAGCGGAATACATTTCTAAAAGTCGTCCTTCTTGGCTGATTAAAAACAGTTCACTGTTTCCATGACTTAAAAAAGAAAGCAGGTGTGGATTCTTTCCGATATCTTCTTCAGCAAGACTTTCTAGGATGCCTGCAGTTCGTTCTCGGGTGTCCTTTAGAGATGATATGGCATAATTTTGTTCAAACAGGCCGATTTGCGCCACCCACATAAAACCGATGGCAAGGAAAACGAGAACCATCATCATGGCCCACAGGCGGAAGACAAGATGGCTTCGAAGTGCTTGTATTTTAGTTTTCATCCACGTATTCAAATCGATACCCCACTCCCCACACAGTTTGAATAAGTTTCCGGTACGGGCCAAGGTGCTCTCGCAGTGATTTAATATGGGTATCAACGGTACGGTTGTCTCCGTAGTAGCTGTAGCCCCATACTGTTTCTAAAAGCTTTTCCCGGCTCAGTACAATTCGCTGGTTCTGAGCCAGCTTTAAGAGGAGATCAAATTCCTTAGGCGGCAGGCGCAACGGAAGGGAATCCAGAGTAATCGTTCGTGATTTTGGTTCAATGCAGAGCTTGCCAAACTGAAGAACGTCATTGTGCTCCAGGGAACCCTTCGTGCGGCGCAGGACAGCGGCAATCCGCGCCATCAGCTCTTTGGGGCTGAAGGGCTTGGAAACATAATCATCGACTCCAAGCTGAAAGCCAAGAAGCCTGTCATATTCCTCATCTCGGGCAGTCAGCATAATAACGGGAATCTGACTGAATTTACGGATGCCGGCCAGGGTTTCAAAGCCGTCCGGTCCCGGCATCATTACATCAAGAAGGACCAAGTCAAAATTCTGTTGCCGCAGAGCCTCAATAGCGGCTGCTCCACAGTCGGCTTCCTCACACTGGTAGCCTTCCATATCTGCGTAGGTGCGAACCAGTCTCCGCAGATGAAGATCGTCATCAGTTATCAATAAACGTGGCATAACTGTCTCCTTTTTTCTTTTAGTGTACCACAGAAGAAGTGCTTATGTAACGTGTTTCACAGAAATCTTATTTTTTAGTCACAAAAAATTCATATCTCGACGCGAAGGGACTTTTTTATCGTCAAACACTCAAAGTTGTGTTATAATAAAGGGGTTTATATACGGAAGCGGAAAGCTTCTGGTTCAGAAACAGGAAGGAATCGCCATGTATCAAAAACTTCGAGAGCTTTGGCTGTCTACAACCTTGAAGCATAAATTGAGCCTGTATACAGCTATGGTTATCTTAATCATGGCTTCCTCCGCTGTATTTAATGTATGGGTTATGGATTTTACCCTGGATGGATTTGATAAAATTCTCAGCGATAATTCCCGATGCAATGATTTTCAGCAGGCGATGGAACTGGAAATCGATGCGTTTGAGTCTTATGTAAGAGAGCGAACTGAGGAACACTGGGAAGAGTATATTCTTTCCTGTGTCAGAACGGAACGGTGCATCCGTGCTCTTCCATTTCAGTACAGCAGCATCGGAGAAGAGCGGTATGCAAGAACGTGGAATATAAAAAACAGCTATGAGGCCTACAGCGTCTTTCGGGAACAGATTCTGAAGATGAATGAGGAGGAGAGCGGATATATTACCAGCCTGTATCGGGTGTATGATATGCAGGATTATTTGAAGGATTATGCGCGGAGACTGGTGCAGGTGACCTTGAGCAAGGGAAATGAAACTTATCAGAGACAGGTTCCGGTTTTCTACAATATTCCTTATCTGATTCTTGCCGTTTCTCTGTGTCTTACGGTTATGGCCATTGTGCTGACCCGGCTGCTTTCCAATACCCTGATTCAGCCAGTGGTAAAGCTGGCTCACAATTCCAGAAAAATAGCAAGAAATGATTTTTCCGGTGAGGATTTGGCTGTACCCAATCGAGATGAAATGGGAGAACTGGTAGCGGCTTTCAATAAGATGAAGCATGCTACAGAGGGATATATTAATACACTGAAAAAGAATAATGAGATGGCAGGTCTTCTTCACAGGGAGGAGCTGGAGCGCATGGAGATGGAAAAGCAGCTGGAATCCGCAAAGCTGGAGCTGCTGAAAAGTCAGATCAATCCGCATTTCCTGTTTAATACATTAAATATGATTGGATGTATGGCGAAGCTGGAGGATGCAGCTACAACAGAAAAGATGATTTACAGCATGAGTAACCTCTTTCGCTACAATCTGAAAACCTCAGAGCAGTTCGTTGCCCTGAATCAGGAGCTGAAGGTGGTGCAGGATTATGTGTATATTCAACAGATGCGGTTTGGCAGCAGAATCCGCTATGACAGCGATATTCAGGTAAATGGAGGTCAGGTGATCATTCCGGCTTTTACTCTGCAGCCGATTGTGGAAAATGCGGTAATTCACGGGCTTTCCAAAAAGGAACAGGGTGGACGGCTGTATCTTCGAATCTGGCAGAAGGAAAACTGTGTGATAATATCGGTAGCAGATACAGGAGTCGGTATGACTCAGGAACAGCTGGAATCTCTGAAGGAAGGGCTGAAGGAGAGACGCTCTGCCAAAGTAGGAATCGGGCTGGGAAATATTTATAAGCGAATCCATATTTTATACGAAAAAGGTGAAATGAACATCTGGAGCAGACGTGGCTGCGGAACAGTTGTACAGATGGTCATTCCTCTTGAGCGGGTGGATGAGACGGAAACGGTAACAAAAAAAGCAGACGAAGAAAAAACAGGAAGAAAAGAAATCAGAAAAAAAGAACCAGACAGCGAAAATACAGACACAGGGGAAGCGGACGAAAAGACTGCCGGACAAATTGGCAGGAAAACGGAAGCTGAGAGCAGAAAGGAAACGTCATGAATCAGAACAAGATTTACAGACTGCTGATTGCAGATGATGAGATGATAGAAAGAGCGGTTCTGTACAAAACATTAAAATCGCGTTTTGGAGAGAATTGTGAGATCTATCAGGCAGAAAACGGGCGGGAGGCAGTCCATATCCATGAAGAGCATCAAATTCAGATAGCCATTCTTGATATTGAAATGCCTGGAATTAACGGAATTCGTGCGGCAGAGAAAATCCGGGAAACAGACAGAGACTGCTGTATTGTTTTTCTGACGGCTTTTGATGAGTTTTCCTATGCCAAAAAAGCGATAACAGTTCGTGCGCTGGATTATCTTTTGAAGCCTTATGAGGAAAGTGAGCTCCTTCTGGTGGTAGAGGAGGCGATGCGGATTGTCTGTGAGCGGGAAGCAGCCGCAGAATCCAAAACAGCAGTTCAAAACGGAGAAGGGGAGCTTTTGGAAAATCTGGAGGAAGGAATTGGAGAATCCGAATATGAAAAAATTTCGGAAACTGCAGGAGGGCAGGACAATGAGGCGGAAGGGGTGAGGCTTTCTGCGGTGATGGATATGATAACAGATTATATACAGGCTCATTATATGGATGATCTGTCCATGCAGGAGCTGGCCCGCCAGATGAATTATTCGGAGGCATATTTCTGCAAGCTGTTTAAACAGTGTTTTGGGCAGAATTTTACTTCTTATCTGACAGAATACCGGGTGGAGACGGCAAAGAAAATGCTGGGGCAGCCAACGGTGAATGTAAAGGAGATCGGAAAGGCGGTAGGATATTGTGATGCTAATTATTTTGCCAAGGTGTTTAAGCGGATTACCGGGCAGAGTCCTACAGATTATCGGACAGAGCTGCTTTTGAAAAAAACAGGTCCTTGATAGTTTTGTGTGACATGCATAAATTAAAAAACATATGAGGTAAAAATATACTATGATTCACAAAAAATTACCCTTTCTATTTCTGGGATATTAATTTATTATAAAGATAACGTGTTTGAACGTTAAAAACATCAAGAGGAGGAAACAAAAATGAAAAAAAGAATTGTAAGCGCAGTACTTTGCACAGCAATGGTAGCAGGTTCTCTGGCTGGTTGCGGTTCTAAGAAGGCTGAGGAGACCACAGCAGCAGCAACCGAGGCAGCGACTGAGGCAACCGAAGCAGCAGAGGAAAAGACTGAGGCAGCTGAGGGCGAGACCGAAGCAGCAGCTGAGGCTGGCTCCTATGATACTGCCAATATGCCGGAAGTAACTCTGGTATATGCAGAGGTTAACCCGCTTGATACTATCGTTGGCCAGATGGCTACCGATTTCAAGAACAAAGTAGAAGAGCTGTCTGACGGCAAGATCACCATCGACGTTCAGGCCAGCGGTGTTCTTGGCTCTGAGAACGACGTTCTGGATACTATGCTGGGCGGCGGCGGCACCATCGATATGTCCCGTATCTCTGCTTTCGCACTGAACAGCTACGGCGCTAAGAAGTCCATGCTTCTGTCCATTCCGTATACCTTCCAGGATCGTGCTCATTTCTGGAACTTTGCAACCAGCGATCTGGCACAGGAATTCCTGACCGAGCCGGTTGATCTGGGCCTGGGTGTAAGAGGTCTGTACTACGGTGAAGAAGGCTTCCGTCATTTCTTCTTTGTAAATCCGGCAACTAAGCTGGAGGATTTAAGCGGCTTAAAGATCCGTGTATCTAACGACCCGGTTATGACCGGTATGGTTTCCGGACTGGGCGCTAACGCAACTGTTGTTTCTATGAACGAGCTGTATTCTGCACTGCAGACCGGCGTAGTAGATGCTGCTGAGCAGCCGATCGCAAACTACTACTCCAACGCTTTCCCGGAGGTAGCTCCGCACCTGTTACTGGATGGTCATACTCTGGGCGCTGTTCAGGTTATCATTACCGACGAGGCATGGGACAAGCTGACCGAGGATCAGCAGGCTATCCTGATGGAGGCTGGAAAATATGCTTCTGAGAACAACCGTGCAAATTCCGAGAACAAAGAGAACGAAGTTCTGGAACAGCTGAAGGCTGATGGCGTAACTGTTACTGAAGTAGAGGATAAGGCTCCGTGGAAAGAGGCTTGTAAGGCAGTTATCGATGAGAATACTGCAGATCAGGCAGAACTGTATCAGCAGATTCTGGATATGGCAGACTAATTCCAGCCAGTATTACGCAGTATCAGGAATAATTAGATATTAAATTGAAGCGTATGTGTTAGGGAATGAAGCTGACGGGCACAGAGCGGTTTAGGTACTGTCTCTGTGCCCTGAGTTTTGAAAGGGGACAAAAATTATGCCAGCAATTTTTGAAAAGATCGATAAGATCAAACCGGCCTATGACATTACTTACAAGGTAGTTATGTTTATCTGTAAAATCCTTCTGATTGCAGATATCGCGATTACCAGTATGTCCGTAGCAGGCCGTTATATTCCGTTTATCCCGGATCCGGCATGGAGTGAAGAAGTGGTTCTGACCTGCATGTCCTATATGGCAGTGCTTTCAGCAGCACTTGCAATCCGTAGAGGCGCTCATATCCGTATGACTGCTCTGGATCCGTATTTACCGAAAACTCTTGTGAAAATTCTGGACATCATTGCCGATCTGGCAGTGCTGATCCTGGCTGTTATTATGATTACCGTAGGCTGGAAATATGCGTCCGGCATCGGTTCAAAAGGTACCTATGTAAGTATGCCGAAGGTATCCAGATTCTGGATGTACTTCCCGGTTCCGCTGGCAGGCGTTGCTATGCTGATTTTTGAACTGGAGGCTCTTTACAATCACATTAAAGGTTTCTTTGTAAAGGAGGAGGCATAAACTATGAGTACTGAAACGATGGCAATTGTTATTTTGCTTGCAAGCTTCTTTATTATGGTCATGCTGCGGTTTCCCATTGCTTATGCAGTTGCACTTTCTTCTGTTTTGTGCCTGTTAAGCCAGGGACTGCCTCTGACAACCATCTGTCAGCAGATGGTAAAAGGTATCAGTTCCTTCAGCCTGATGGCAGTACCGTTCTTCATTACCATGGGCTGTCTGATGGGTTCTGGTGGTATTTCTGAAAAACTGATCGCTCTGGCAAATGCCTGTGTAGGCTGGATGCGGGGCGGTATGGCTATGGTTAATATCGTAGCTTCTTATTTCTTCGGCGGTATTTCTGGTTCTGCATCTGCAGATACAGCTTCTCTTGGCTCTATCCTGATTCCTATGATGGTTGACCAGGGATATGACGCTGATTTCTCAACGGCTGTTACCATTACCTCCTCCTGTGAGGGACTTCTGGTTCCGCCGAGCCATAACATGGTTATTTATGCAACTACTGCAGGCGGTATTTCTGTAGGAAGCCTTTTCCTGGCCGGATATTTGCCTGGCGCACTGCTGGCTGCTTCCCTGATGATTGGTTCTTATATTATTTCTGTAAAGAGAAACTATCCGAAGGGTGAAAAATTCAGCATTTCTAACCTTCTGAAGCAGTTAAGCGTATCCTTCTGGGCTCTGGCAGCAGTTCTGATTGTAGTATTCGGTGTAGTAGGCGGTGTGTTTACAGCAACCGAGTCTGCGGCAGTTGCAGTTGTTTACAGCCTGCTTGTCAGTGTATTTATTTACAAGGGACTTGACTGGAAGGGCGTATGGAGAGTTTTAGGGGATTGTGTAGACACCCTGTCTATCGTATTGATCCTGATTGCAACCTCCAGTATCTTTGGATACTGCCTGACAAGACTTCATGTACCGGATCTTGCTGCAAATGCCATTACCGGACTGACCAGCAATCCAATTATTCTGGCTCTGCTGCTGAACCTGATTCTTCTGGTTTTGGGATGTATCATGGATATGGCTCCGATTATCCTGATTGCAACTCCGATCCTGCTTCCGATTGCAACCTCAATCGGCATCGATCCGGTTCAGTTTGGTATCATGGTTGTATTAAACTGTGGTATTGGTCTTCTGACTCCGCCGGTAGGTGCAGTTTTGTTCATTGGTTCTGCAGTTGCAAAGGTACCTATGGAGAAAGTAGTAAAGGCAACTCTGCCATTCTATCTGTGCATGATTATTACTCTGCTGCTGATTACCTTTATTCCGGCTATCAGCCTTGGACTGCCGGCTCTGCTCAGCTAAGTAAGGCATAAAATCTGCATATAAAAGAATACAATCAGGCATTAACGAAAGAGTTAATGCCTGTTTTGTCATTCTGTCAGACAGCCAAATCAAAGGTGTTTGACTGCCTGACAGAGCGACAAAGGAAGCTTGGGAAAGGAGAATTTCAGTGAAAAAAACAATTGCACTGCTGACAGCAGGAGCAGCATGCCTGCTGTTTGCCTGCGGAGGGAAACAGAAGCGGGCGGAGAGTGAAAGAATTCCGGAATATGTGCTGACTTATGCAGAAAATCAGCCAGAGGATTATCCTACAACTCAGGGGGCTTTTTACTTTGCAAGACTGGTGGAGGATCGTTCCGATGGACGTATCCGGATTCAGGTAAAAGCCGAAGGAGAGATGGGAGCGGAACGGAATGTGGTAGAGCAGCTGCAGTTTGGAGGTCTTGATTTTGCAAGAGTTTCCCTTTCCTCCCTGGGAGATCGGATCCCTAAGCTGAATGTGCTTCAGATGCCGTATCTGTATACCAGCTCCGAGCACATGTGGAGAGTTCTGGAGGGGGAAATAGGGGCTGATTTTCTGGATTCCTTTCAGGATTTTAATCTGGTAGCTCTGTCCTGGTATGATGCAGGTGCCAGAAACTTTTACAGCTCCAGACAGCCCATTGAAAAGGTGGAGGATATGAAGGGGATGAAGGTTCGTGTTCAGGATTCTGCTTTAATGGAACGAATGATACAGCTTCTGGGTGCGATTCCAGTTCCCTTGGATTATGATCAGGTGTATTCTGCTTTTCAAACGGATGAAATTGATGCAGCGGAGAATAACTGGCCTTCTTATGAGTCGATGAATCATGAGGAGGTAGCAGGATATTATACCAAGGATGAGCATTCCCGGGTTCCGGAGGTTCAGCTTGCATCCCGTGTGACCTGGGAGCGTCTGACCAAAGAGGATCAGGAGATGATCCGTCAGTGCGCAGAGGAATCTGCCCGGTATGAACGGACCTTATGGGAGGATCGCTCCCGCAATTCCGAAGAGATTGTCCGCAGGAACGGCTGTGTGGTCATTGAACTGAGTTCAGCGGAAAAAGCGCGGTTCCAGGCGGCGGTCACCCCGATTTATCATGAATTCTGCAAAAATTATATGGATATCATTGAACGGATTAAGGAAGAAGGACGGCTGTTGGAGCAGGAAGAAGCAGAACCATAAGAAAAGGGCTTGACTTTTTGGGGTTTGATAGCTAAAATATTACATAGATTTTCCAAGAGAAATGACAAAGGCAATGAATGTGTTAAGTAGGGTACTGTTTCCTGCCAGAGAGAAGAGGTCACCGGCTGAAAGCCTCTTTCCGTTCAGACAGAACCACGAAATTCCCACAGGAGCTGCACAGCTGAATTACGGATGTCTGCCCATTTTGGGGAGAAGCGTATCAGGAGAGTAAGCTGTGACGGAGAGTGCACGTTACGCACAATAGAGAGTCTGCTGCAGGGCTGTGTAGGGTTAATGCGGCAGGAAGATGGGTGGTACCGCGGTTAAAAGAATCGTCCCTTTGCAATGTCGCCATTGCAGAGGGATTTTTTATGTCCTATGACATAAAACGCTCCGCGGGGATTGCCATGCGGTGGCCGGCATTGCATTTAGTATAACAGAAAGGAAGGAAACCATGAAAGAGCAGTTAGAGAAAATCAAATCGGAGGCTTTGGCTAGGATTGAGGCTTCTGATGCGCTGGAAACCTTAAATGACATTCGGGTAGCATATTTGGGAAAAAAGGGTGAGCTGACCAGCGTTTTGAAGAGCATGAAAAATGTAGCGCCGGAGGAGCGTCCCAAGGTAGGACAGATGGTTAACGAGGTTCGCGCACTTCTGGAAGAGAAATTAGAAGAAACCCGTCTGGCCCTTGCGGCAAAAGCTCGTGAGGAGCAGCTGAAGAAAGAGGTTATTGACGTTACGCTTCCTGCAAAGAAGGCGAATATCGGTCACAGCCATCCTAACATGGTGGCACTGAAAGAGGTAGAACGTATTTTTATTGGTATGGGCTATGAGGTTGTGGAAGGACCAGAGATTGAGTATGATGAGTACAATTTCACCAAACTGAATATTCCTGCCAACCATCCGGCTAAGGATGAGCAGGATACCTTCTATATTAACAAGGACATTGTGCTGCGTACTCAGACCTCTCCGGTACAGGCTCGTGTTATGGAAAAGGGCAAGCTGCCTATCCGCATGATTGCTCCTGGCCGTGTATTCCGTTCTGATGAGGTAGATGCAACTCATTCTCCTTCCTTCCATCAGGTAGAGGGACTGGTTATTGACAAGCACATTACCTTTGCAGATTTAAAGGGAACCCTGGCTGAATTTGCAAAAGAAATGTTTGGTGAGGAGACAAAGGTAAAATTCCGCCCCCATCATTTCCCGTTTACTGAGCCCAGTGCAGAGATGGACGTCAGCTGCTTTAAGTGCGGCGGCAAGGGCTGCCGGTTCTGTAAGGGTTCCGGCTGGATTGAGATTCTGGGCTGCGGAATGGTTCATCCCCATGTGCTTGAAATGTGCGGCATTGATCCGGAAGAGTATGTAGGCTTTGCTTTTGGCGTAGGCCTGGAGAGAATTGCCCTCCTGAAATATGAGATTGACGATATGCGTCTCCTCTATGAAAACGATATTCGTTTCTTAAAGCAGTTTTAATGAGTGAGTCGGTGAAATAAGAGAGATAATCAAAAGGAGATAGAGACATGAACACAGCATTGTCATGGATAAAGGCATATGTTCCTGATTTGGATGTAACTCCCCAGGAGTATACAGATGCAATGACCCTGATCGGAACAAAGGTAGAAGGATATACCTGTCTTGATAAAAATCTGGAGAAGATTGTAGTAGGACAGATTCTGAAAATTGAAAGACATCCGGATGCAGATAAGCTGATTATCTGCCAGGTAGATGTGGGAAATGAAACCATACAGATCGTAACCGGCGCCCCAAATGTAAAGGAAGGGGATAAGGTTCCCGTTGTTCTGGATGGAGGCAAGGTGGCAGGCGGTCATGACGGCGGCCCGCTTCCTGAGGACGGTATTAAAATCAAAAAGGGAAAACTCAGAGGAATCGATTCCTATGGAATGATGTGCTCGATTGAGGAGTTAGGATCCTCACGGGATATGTATCCTCTGGCTCCGGAAAGCGGAATTTATATTCTTCCGGAGGATGCTCCAGTGGGTGCAGATGCCATTGAGATTCTGGGACTTCATGATACGGTATTTGAGTATGAGATTACCTCCAACCGTGTAGACTGCTACGGTGTAATCGGAATTGCAAGAGAGGCAGCAGCAGCCTTCCGCAAGGAATTTCATCCTCCGGTAGTGAAAGAAACAGGAAACAGCGAGGATATTCATGATTACCTTCAGGTAGAGGTGAAAAATCCGGAGCTGTGCAGCCGTTACTGCGCAAGAATGGTAAAAAATATTAAGCTGGCTCCGTCACCAGAATGGATGCAGAGAAGACTGGCTGCAAGCGGAATCCGCCCCATCAACAATATTGTAGATATTACCAACTACATTATGGAAGAGTACGGACAGCCCATGCATGCCTTTGATTATGATCAGCTTGCAGGACATAAAATTGTGGTGAAATGCGCTCAGGATGGGGAGACCTTCCAGACCCTGGACGGACAGGAGAGAAACCTGGACAGCAATATTTTAATGATTAATGACGGCGAAAAAGAAGTGGGCATTGCAGGTATTATGGGTGGTGAAAACTCCAAAATTACAGACAATGTACAGACCATGGTATTTGAGTGCGCCTGCTTTGACGGAACGAATATCCGTCTGTCTGCAAAGCGTCTGGGACTGCGGACCGATGCTTCTGGAAAATACGAAAAAGGGCTGGATCCCAATACTGCCTATGAGGCAGTAAACCGTGCATGTCAGCTGGTAGAGGAACTGGGCGCCGGTGAGGTAGTAGGAGGCCTGATTGATGTTTATTCTGAGAAGCGGGAAGAATCCAGAGTGGCTTTCAGCCCGGAGAAAATCAACAATCTGCTGGGTACGGAGATTGCGCCGGAGACAATGAAGGACTATTTCCGGATGCTGGGGCTTGGACTTGATGAGGAAACTCAGGAGGTCGTTGCTCCTACTTTCCGTCAGGATATTCACTGCATGGCAGATCTGGCAGAGGAAGTAGCCAGAATGTACGGCTATGATAAGATTCCGACAACACTTCCCTCCGGTGAGTCCACAACAGGACGGATTTCCTTTGAGGGTCGGATTGAAGACATTGCAGAAGAGGTTGCCATGTTCTCCGGCTTCAGCGAGAGCATGACCTACTCCTTTGAGAGTCCCAAGGTTTTTGACAAGCTTCTGATTCCTGCAGACTCCAGCCTGCGCAGCACAATTGAGATTTCCAATCCTCTGGGAGAGGATTTCAGTGTGATGAGAACTCTGCCCTTAAATGGTATGCTGACTTCTCTGTCCACGAACTATAATCGCCGAAACAAAGATGTGAAGCTGTTCGAGATGGCCAAGGTATATCTGCCTAAGTCTCTTCCTCTGACAGAGCTGCCGGACGAGCGGGTTCAGTTTACCTTGGGTATGTACGGTGAGGGAGATTTCTTTACTATGAAAGGTGTGGTAGAGGAGCTGTTTGACAAGCTGGGCATGACAAAGAAGGTACACTATGATCCTTCCTGCGAACGCCCATATCTGCATCCCGGACGGAAGGCGGATATTGTTTATGAGGGTGTAAAACTGGGCTATCTTGGCGAGGTTCATCCGGAAGTGGCTGACAATTACAAGATTGGCGAGCGTGTTTATGTGGCTGTTCTGGATATGCCGGCTGTTGTTCCTTTCGTAAGCTTTGACTGGAAATATGAGGGACTGGCAAAATATCCGGCAACCACCCGTGATATCAGCATGGTAGTTCCCAAGGAAATTCTGGTGGGACAGATTGAAGATATTATTGCGCAGCGGGGCGGAAAGATTCTGGAAAGCTACAAGCTGTTTGATATTTATGAGGGAGCTCAGATTCTGGCCGGACATAAATCCGTTGCATACTCCATTACCTTCCGGGCAAAGGATCATACCCTGACCGATGATGAGGTAAATGCAGTAATGAAAAAGATTTTAAATGGCTTAGAAGGCATGGGAATCCAGCTGAGAGCATAATTGCAGCATAAAATGGCTATCCTTACGTTAGAAGTGATTCTAAGGTAAGGAGGCCATTTTTTATGAGGCATGATTTTGAAATAGCAGGTGTGTACGGCCGGGAAATTCTGGATTCCAGAGGGAATCCTACGCTGGAGGCAGAGGTGTATTTAAAGGGAGGAGCTGTGGGACGGGCATCGGTTCCTTCTGGAGCCTCTACGGGTAAGTTTGAAGCAGCAGAGCTGCGGGACGGAGGTCCTCGTTATCATGGAAAAGGAGTAAAAAAAGCAGCAGCATATGTCAATTCGGTTCTGGCAGATGCAGTCTGTGGTCAGGATGTCTTTTATCAGTGGGAGATTGACCGGCGTCTGAGGGAGGCTGACGGAACTGCAAATAAAGAAAGACTGGGAGCTAACGCTGTTTTGAGCGTATCGCTGGCAGCAGCCAGGGCCTGTGCGGCACAGCAGAGAATTCCTCTTTACCGTTATCTGGGGGGATTAAATGGAAGAAAAATGCCGGTCCCAATGATGAATGTGCTGAATGGGGGCGCTCATGCAGACAATACGGTGGATCTTCAGGAATTTATGATTATGCCAGTGGGAATGGAAAGCTTTGCAGAAGGACTGCGGATGTGCTCGGAGGTGTATCATACCCTGAAAACACTTCTGAAAACAAGAGGATACAGTACAGCTGTGGGCGATGAGGGTGGCTTTGCTCCGGATTTTAAGAACGCAGAAGAGGCTTTGACCTGTCTGATGGATGCAGTTTCTGTAAGTGGGTATGAACCAGGAAAGGACTTCTGTTTTGCCATAGACGCAGCGGCAAGTGAGCTGTACGACAGCAGAATCGGCAGATATGTTTTCCCGGGAGAGAGCCGGATGAGCCAGAGAAGCGTAAGCCGCTCATCAGAAGAAATGGTAGAGTACTTGCGAAGACTGACAGAGGCCTTTCCCATATGTTCCATTGAGGACGGCCTTGGAGAGGAGGACTGGGAAGGGTGGAAGCTGTTAACCGGGGTGCTGGGAAAACAGATTCAGCTGGTAGGAGACGACCTTTTTGTTACAAATACAGCTCGCCTGGAAAAAGGAATCCGGGAAGGGGCGGCCAATGCCATTCTGATCAAAATGAACCAGATAGGAACCCTGACGGAAACACTGGAGTCCATGGAAATGGCAAGGCTTGCCGGATACCGGACGATTGTTTCTCATCGTTCCGGGGAGACAGAGGATACGTTTTTAGCAGATCTGGCAGTGGCAGCAGGAAGCGGTCAGATCAAAACAGGAGCTCCCTGCCGGTCAGAACGAGTTGCAAAATATAACAGGCTGCTCAGGATTGAGGAGGAAGCGAAAGGAAAAAGGCTTGTTTTTTCAAAAGAAGTATGCTAAACTAATGGTGTTTGACTATTAGGAGGTATCGTTCTTATGTTAAAGATTATCTTATCCGTGATTTTTATTCTGATATGTGTGGCTTTGACCGTGGTTGTATTACTTCAGGAAGGAAAATCAGCAGGCCTTGGCGCAATCAGCGGAATGGCTGATACTTACTGGGGAAAAAACAAGGGACGTTCCATGGAAGGCAATCTGCAGAAGTTTACTACCTTTGCAGCAGTTGCATTTATGGTACTGGCAATTGTTTTGAATTTACTGTAAGAATGGAAGAAGCACTCTTGGATACAGCAAGGGTGCTTTTATCTTTTTATAGAAAAGTCCACCCTGAGCAGTAATATTTTATGCATCAAAGAGATCGTGACAAAAGGAGATTTTATGACAGAAGAAGCGTTAAAAGAAAGGAAAGAGGGCCTGTTGGCGCTGATGGAAGATCCTTCCTATGTGCCTATGAAGCTGAAGGAGCTTTCCATGCTGCTGAACGTGCCGAGAGAGCGGCGTGAGGAGCTCAAAGAGGTTTTGGATGCTCTGATTGCAGATGGAAAGATTGTTCTTTCTAAACGGGGTAAATATGGCCGTCCAGAAAAGAAGATTCTTACTGGAACCTTTTCCGGCAGTTCCAGAGGCTTTGGCTTTGTTGTTCTGGAGGGCGGCCAGCAGGATATTTATATTCCGGCGGATCAGACGGGGGATGCCATGCACGGTGACAAGGTGCAGATTACGGCAGAACCGGCCAGAGCCGGACGCAGACCGGAGGGAACGGTGATTCGGGTTCTGGAGAGGGCTAATGAAACTCTGGTGGGATATTACCAGAAAAACAGGCATTTCGGGTTTGTGATCCCGGATAACCAGAAAATTGCTACGGATATCTTTATACCGGAAGGAGAAGATATGGGAGCCGTTACAGGCCATAAGGTAGTGGTAAGGCTGACCAGCTTTGGCGGAACCCGGAAAAAGCCGGAGGGAAGGGTGACGGAAATTATTGGTCACGTCAACGATCCGGGAACAGATATCCTTTCGATTGTAAAGGCTTATGGGCTTCCGGAGGAATATCCGCCGGAGGTGATGGAGCAGGTAAGCCGGATTCCGGATGAGGTGACGGCAGAAGAAATGCAGGGAAGAAAGGATATCCGCAGCTGGCAGACAGTAACCATAGACGGTGAGGATGCAAAGGATCTGGATGATGCCATTACCATCAGCCGGGAAGCCTACGGCTATCGGCTGGGTGTCCACATTGCGGATGTGAGTCATTATGTGACAGAGAACAGTCCCTTGGATCAGGAGGCGCTTCGTCGTGGAACCAGTGTTTATCTGGTGGATCGAGTGATTCCCATGCTGCCCCATAAGCTGTCGAATGGGATCTGCTCTCTGAATGAGGGAACGGATCGTCTGGCTTTAAGCTGCATTATGGATCTGGATTTCCAGGGCCGGGTTCTGGGACATGAGGTGGCAGAAACCGTAATTCAGGTCGATCGCCGTATGACCTATACAGCAGTCAACGCCATTGTTACAGATCAGGATCCAAATACAATGGAAGAGTACCGGGACTTTACAGAGATGTTTGCTCTGATGAAGGAGCTGGCAGATATTCTCCGGGAGCGGCGGTATCAGCGAGGATCCATTGATTTTGATTTTCCGGAGACAAAAATGATTCTGGATGAAAAAGGCCGGCCAGTGGAGATTCGTCCTTATGAACGCAATGCGGCCACGCGGATTATTGAGGATTTCATGCTGATGGCCAATGAGACCATTGCAGAGGACTATTTCTGGCAGGAGGTTCCGTTTTTATACCGAACCCATGACACTCCGGATCCGGAAAAGATGAAACGTCTGGGATTATTTATTAATAACTTTGGTTATACCATCCGTACCCAGCAGGGGGAGGTTCATCCCAAGGAGATTCAGAAGCTTCTGAAAAAAATAGAAGGAAGCGAAGAGGAGGCGCTGATTAGCCGTCTGACTCTTCGCTCTATGCGGCAGGCCAAGTATATGCCTGTGTGCAGCGGTCATTTCGGTCTGGCGGCTAAGTATTATACCCATTTTACATCACCGATCCGCCGGTATCCGGATTTGCAGATTCACCGGATTATTAAGGAGAACCTTCACGGAAATCTGACAGAAAAGAGGCTTTCCCATTATGATAAGCTTCTGACCGGCGTGTCCATCCAGTGTTCAGCCACAGAACGGCGGGCAGAGGAAGCGGAGCGGGAAACCATCAAGATGAAAAAATGTGAATATATGGCGAAACGGATTGGCAGAGAGTATGAGGGTGTGATTTCCGGTGTAACAAACTGGGGATTTTATGTGGAGCTGCCCAATACCGTAGAGGGACTGGTTCATGTAAGCAGCCTGCAGGGAGATTACTATCTGTTTGACGAAAGCAGAATGGAACTGAGAGGTGAAATGAGCGGACGGACGTTCCGGCTGGGGCAGAAGCTCCGGGTTGTGGTTATGGGAACGGACAAGCTGACCAGGACTGTCGATTTTCTTCCGGCAGAGGAGGAAAACAGGGAGGATTAAGATGAAAGATTCAGTAAAGCTGGTGGCCAACAATAAAAAGGCCTGGCATGATTATTTTATTGATGACAAAATTGAGTGCGGAATTGAATTGTTTGGAACAGAGGTGAAGTCCATCCGCATGGGGCACTGCAGCATCAAGGAGGCCTTTGTCCGTATTGATAAGGGTGAGGTTTACGTTTACGGAATGCATATCAATCCGTATGAGAAGGGAAATATTTTCAATAAGGATCCCCTTCGCTCCAGAAAGCTTCTGCTCCATCGGAGCGAGATTGACAAGCTGGAGGGGAAAATTCGGGAAAAAGGTATCACCCTGGTTCCTCTTCAGGTTTATTTTAAGGGAAGTCTGGTAAAGGTGGAGATTGGACTGGCTCGAGGAAAGAAGCTTTATGACAAGCGGGCTGATATTGCGAAAAAGGACCAGCGCCGGGAAGTGGAGCGGGAATATAAGGAGCGTCTGAGATAGGACTTCCAGGATGGACTGCCGCCTTTGGCATAGAAAAAACGTTGATTTTTTCTGATTCGAGTTATAACAGCTATGACAGAATGGCATACAGAAAATAAAAAACAGTCATTGATTTTACGGCATATAGGGGATATAATGTTGTTTAATACGAATTTGGAGACAGGAAGGTCATAAGGTATCAAAGAAAAAGGCGTGCCTGTGGAATGGAGGAACAGTGATGGAGAAAAAAAATCTGGATTGGAGCAATATCGGATTCAGCTATATGCCTACAGATATGCGATATGTAGCTAATTATAAAGACGGACGCTGGGATGAGGGAGGTTTGACGGCAGACTCTAACGTGGTGATTAATGAATGTGCTGGGATTCTGCAGTACTGCCAGGAGTGTTTTGAAGGCTTGAAGGCTTATACCACAGAGGATGGAAGTATTGTTACGTTCCGTCCGGATCTGAATGCAGAGCGTATGATGGATTCCTGCGCCCGTTTGGAAATGCCTCAGTTTCCCAAGGAGCGTTTCCTGGAGGCAGTGGATCAGGTAGTGAGAGCCAATGCGGCATGGGTTCCGCCTTTTGGAAGCGGAGCAACCTTTTATCTGAGACCCTATATGTTTGCATCCGGGCCGGTAATTGGCGTAAAGCCGTCAACCGAATATCAGTTCCGTTTGTTTGGAACCCCGGTAGGTCCGTATTTTAAAGGCGGAGTAAGGCCGTTGACCATTTGTGTCAGTGATTTTGACCGGGCGGCTCCTCATGGAACCGGCCACGTAAAGGCAGGACTGAACTACGCCATGAGCCTTCACGCCAATGTGACTGCTCATGCGGCAGGATATGATGAGAATATGTTCCTGGATCCGGCTACCAGAACTTACGTAGAGGAGACAGGAGGAGCAAATTTTCTGTTTATAACCAAGGACAATGAGGTGGTAACCCCTAAGTCTGACTCTATTTTGCCGTCTATTACCAGACGTTCTCTTGTTTATGTGGCAGAGCATTATCTTGGTTTGAAGGTTACTCAGCGGCCGGTGAAGCTTTCCGAGCTGTCAGATTTTGCCGAGTGCGGCCTGTGCGGAACGGCAGCTGTGATTTCCCCAGTAGGAAAAGTGGTGGATCACGGAAAAGAAATCTGCTTCCCCAGCGGCATGACAGAGATGGGCCCTATTACGAAGAAGCTGTATGAAACTCTGACTGGAATTCAGATGGGAACGGTGGAAGCGCCGGAAGGCTGGATTCGCAAGATTGTATAATAGTCAGTCTTGTCTGGACAGAACAGACAAATATGAAACAAAAAAAGTCCTCCGGGAATGTAAGGTTTCCGGAGGGCTTTTTGAGCGTACAGGAGAGTAGATATGGACAAAATTGCTGTACTGATACCCTGCTACAATGAAAGCTGTACCATTGCAAAGGTAGTGGCAGATTGGAAGCGCGTTCTTCCGGAAGCAGTGGTTTATGTATATGACAACAATTCCAAAGACAACACAGACCAGATTGCCAGACAGGCGGGGGCTGTGGTGCGTTATGAGCATCAGCAGGGAAAGGGCAATGTGATCCGGAGAATGTTCCGGGAAATTGACGCCAGATGTTATATTATGGTAGACGGAGATGATACTTATCCGGCAGAATGCGGGCCGATTATGGCAAAGGCTGTTTTAGAGGAGCAGGCAGATATGGTTATTGGAGATCGTTTGTCCTCGACCTATTTTGCAGAAAACAAAAGGCCCTTTCACAATGTGGGAAATTCCATGGTGAGAGCAGCCATTAACAGTCTTTTCCGGACCGATATCAAAGATGTGATGACTGGATGCAGGGCATTTAGCTATGCCTTTGTCAAAACATTTCCAGTGCTTTCTAAGGGATTTGAGATTGAAACAGAAATGACAATTCATGCAGTGGACAAAAACATGGCGCTGAAAAATATCCCCATTGATTATCGCGATCGGCCGGAGGGAAGTGTGTCCAAATTAAATACTGTTTCTGACGGAATCCGGGTAATAAAAACCATAGGAAAGCTCTACAGGGACTATAAACCCCTGGGTTTTTTTGGCGGGATTGCTCTGATTCTGCTGGTTCTTTCTTTCTGGTTCTTTGTACCGATTATGACGGAGTATCTGAAAACAGGGCTTGTTCCGCAATTTCCTACACTGATGGTATGCGGTTTTTGTGCAATTACGGCAGTATTAGCCCTGTTTGCCGGAATGATTCTGCAGACCATTATTCAGAAGCATAAGCAGGAATTTGAATTCCGGCTTCAAATCGCATGTGAAATGTACAGGAAAAAAATAAAAGATGATGGAAACTATGATATTGCGAAATCAAAATAAAAAGAGATGTGAGGGAGACGGGGAAAGAATCAGAGGAGGTTTTTGGATCCTGCAGCTTCTCTGGGCCTGGGGAGCTGTCTATGGGGTCAGCCGCATGAAAAAGCAGCTGGGACTGACAGAGATGCTTTTGCTCCACAAAAGCCTGCTGTCTCTTTTTCTGTTTGCGTCAGGTTTCTTTCTTGTCGGACGTATGGCGGAGGACTGGAAAGAAAACCGCTGTCTGGCGTTTTCGGCGCAGCTTCTCTCAGTAATGCTTTGTTTTACAGAGCTTTTGGGAATGGGACTGCGTTTCATGGAAACAGGTGATTTAGGGAACGTATCTGAGGGGACACAGTTTTTGGCTGCAGCCGGAGAGCTTGCGGCAGGCCGGCAGGTATATCTGGACAGCTGGCAAAGCTGGGCCTGGACGTTTTTTACAGCAGTGGCGCTTTCTGCCTATCTGGAACCGTTTCTTTACAGGCTTGGGGGGCTTCTTCCAGAGCAAGAAGCCTGTTGTAAAAGAGGGAAAAAAAGAGCCTCATCGGTATTTTTTAAAAGTTGGCTTCTTTTGTTTCTGGGATACCTTCCCTGTTTTCTGGCGTTTTATCCAGGACTTTACTGTTATGACATGACCTGGCAGTGGGATATGTACTGGACAGGAAATTACAGCACTCACCATCCGCTTCTTCACACCTATTTGTGCGGCTGGCTGTTTGAGGCAGGGAATACTCTGTTTGGCAGCTACAACGCAGGGCTGGCGCTCCAGTCCCTGCTGCAGATTGGAATTTTGACCGGCTGTATGGCATTTGCAGCATCATTTCTTGCAAAATGGGGACTTCCATGGAAGATTCGCGGGGCGGTGACGGCATTTTACCTGCTTTTCCCCTTTTTTCAGGTGCTCGGAATCAGTACGACCAAGGATACCATATTTGGAGGCCTGTTTCTGGTGGTGTTTGTCTGTATCTGTGATATGACCAGGGCTCAGAAAGTATATCGGGGAAAAGCGCTGGCTGGATTTCTGATGGCGGCAGTCCTTATGGGAACCTTTCGAAACAATGCGTCCTATGGGCTTTTGCTGACAGTTTTGTGTATGATGACGGTGTGGATGATTATGAGATTCAGGGGAAGGCGCGGAGGGTTTCTTCCGGAATTGAGCCTGATTCTTTGCCTTTCTGTAGCAGGCAGCACAGGGGTGAACTATGGGCTGGAACAGGCGCTTCATGCCTCTAAGGGAAGCGTGGCGGAGATGCTGAGTGTTCCCATGCAGCAGATGGCGAGAACCTATGTGTATCACAGAGAGGAGCTGGCAGAAGAAGAAAAGGAGGAGCTTACAGCCTACCTTCCCAGAGAAAATCTGGAGGCCTACAAATACTATGTGTCCGATCCAGTGAAAGCCGGTTTCCAGGCAGAGGCGTTTGAGTCTGGAAAAGAGGAATTTATCAGACTCTGGCTGAGCATAGGGCGGCAGTTCCCGGCTGAATATGTAAGGGCAACGCTTTTAAATACCATGGGACTGTGGTATTTGGGCGGAGACTCCAGCTGCTATATGGCTTATGAAATGAAACCGTCCTCCTATGTGTGGCAGGAGAGTCGTCTTCCGATGTTAAAGCCCTGGTATCTGTGGTTTCAGAATGATAATTTGAAGGAGAAGCTGCCAGTGCTGTCCATTCCTTTTTACACCTCCTTTTATTCCTGGGCAGTGGTACTCTGCGGCGGGCTTTTGATTGGAAGAAGAAGGTACAGATGGCTGACACCTGTGGGAATTTTGCTTGGATATCTGATATCTCTTGCTCCGGGTCCCTGTATTCTGGTACGGTATATGGCGGGAATCATGCTCTGTGTACCTGTGCTGTGGAGTGCTGTGTTTTACGGAAAAAGGGAGGAATGATTTCAAGATGGTGAAAACGCATTTGACAGAAAAATCTCAAACGGGTATAATGTAAGCTAGATGAACAGGGTGCTCAGCATCCGAATATGTGACAGACAGGAGAGTAGGCAAGCATGGAGGGAAGAGAAATATCAAAGGCTGTGATTACGCGGCTTCCCCGGTATTATCGATACCTTGGAGAATTATTGGAATCTGGAGTGGAACGAATTTCATCCAATGAGCTGAGTGTTCGAATGAAGGTAACTGCATCTCAGATTCGCCAGGATTTGAATAATTTTGGAGGATTTGGTCAGCAGGGCTACGGCTATAATGTTAAATATCTTTACACGGAAATTGGAAAAATTTTGGGAATTGACCGACAGCATCATATGATTATTATTGGTGCAGGAAATCTTGGGCAGGCGATTGCCAATTATGCTAATTTTGAAAAGCGTGGATTTATCATTAAAGGTATGTTTGATATCAATCCCAGACTGATCGGTCTTGTTGTCAGGGGAATCGAGATTCGCGGGGTAGATGATCTGGAGCAGTTTATCAAGGATAACGATGTTCAGATGGCTGCGCTGACGATCCCTAAGACAAAGGCGCCTGAGATTGCAGAGCGGCTGGTAAAGGCGGGGATTAAGGCTATCTGGAATTTTGCACATGTGGATTTGAATGTGCCGGAGGATGTAGTTGTTGAGAACGTACATCTTTCAGAGAGCCTTATGCGTCTGTCCTACCGGGTGTGCAGCCTGGAGGATCGGAAGGAAAAGCAGAGAGAGAAGGAACGGGAAAGGGCGGCCTTGAAAGCAGGTAAATCACTGAAGGATGAAGCAAATCAGTGATTTAAGGAGGAAACAAGGGCATCTGCCGGCGGACAGGAAGGAAGCTTCCTGGGCTGCCGGCAGTTTGTGTATGATCGGAGATGGAGTCTTTAGGAGGAGAGGATATGAGGTATGTGGTGACAGGAGCACAGATGAAGCAGATCGACCAGGATACGATTCAGAGAATAGGAATTCCCTCTGTGGTGCTGATGGAACGGGCAGCTCTGGCAGTGGCAGAAGAAGCAAAGAACCTTTTATCCAACCGGAGAGACCTGGCGATTTCCGGACAGATTTCCTGGAGCGCTGCAGAGAATTCTGGAATTCTGGCAGTTTGCGGTATGGGGAATAACGGCGCAGACGGAATCGCAGCAGCCCGCATTTTAAAGGGGTGGGGATATCGGGTAAAGATTCTTCTATGGGGAAATCCGGAACAGGCTACCCAGGAAAACCGGCTTCAGCAGAAAATTGCAGAGAAGCTTCAGATTCCTATGGTCTGGGAAGGCCAAAAGGGGGAAGCTCTCTGGAAGCAGGAGATGGAGGAAGGCAGATGGCCGGTGGTCATTGACGGTATTTTCGGAATAGGGCTTTCCCGTCCGGTGGAGGGCTCCGGTTTTCGGCTTCTGGAGTACCTCCAGGAGAAAAAGCAGGTAGGAAAAATACAGGTGACTGCTGTGGATATTCCTTCCGGCATTCATTCTGCTACAGGAGCAGTGATGGGAACTGCCCTGGCTGCAGACATAACGGTGACCTTTGGATTTGAAAAAACAGGCCTGCTTTTGTATCCGGGCAAAGGCTTTGCCGGACAGGTCAGGACGGCAGATATTGGTTTTACAGAAGACAGCCTGGAGTATTCTGGATGGGATGGACTGGTGCCGGAGCCGTCTGAACTGGAACGGCTGAGAAACAGGCAGGCAGATGGAAATAAGGGAACATTCGGAAGGGTACTGATTGTTGCAGGAAGCCGGGGAATGTGCGGAGCTGCCTATTTAAGCGGACTGGCTGCCTACCGAACAGGTGCTGGACTGGTAAAGCTTCTTACCGTTCCGGAAAACCGGGAAATTCTTCAAAATCAGCTTCCCGAAGCCATTGTGGAAACCTACGATCCGGAGGAGCTTTCTCTGGAGGAAGGAAAACTTTTTCTGGAAAAACAGTGCCGCTGGGCCGATGTCATTGTGCTGGGGCCGGGGTTGGGAAGGGAGCCTTATGTCTGTGATTTGGTGGAGCAGATTCTCGCAGATGCTTTTGTGCCTATTGTTCTGGATGCAGACGGACTGAACACGGTGGCGTCCCATCCTTATCTGACCCGCTATTTTACAGAAAATATTATTATTACTCCTCATATGGGAGAAATGGCGAGGCTGTGTTCCTGTTCCGTAGAGCAGCTGAAGGAGGATCCGGTACAGGCAGCCAGGAGTTACAGCAGCCGATATGGGGTTGTGTGTGTGATGAAGGATGCAGCGACTGTTACAGCGGATAAAGATGGAAATGTGTGGCTGAATCCCAGCGGCTGCAGCGCCATGGCAAAGGCCGGTTCTGGAGATGTTCTGACCGGAGTAATTGCCGGACTTCTGGCAAGAGGGCTGGAATGTACAGATGCTGCTTTTCTAGGCGTATATGTGCATGGACTGGCGGGGGAAGAGGCCGCAAGGCGCTGGGGAATTCACAGCGTACTTGCCGGCAATCTGGCAGACTGTATTTTATGCCATAGGGAAATGCGTTCTATGACATAGGAAGGAAATGATCATGAAGCAGTATACACGGGTTTATGCGCCCATTGATTTAGATGCAATTCGATTTAATATGGAATCCATGAAACGTAATCTTGCTCCTGGAACAGGAATTCTGGGAGTTGTCAAGGCTGACGGCTATGGCCATGGGGCAGTGCCTGCGGCTATAGCTATGGAGCCCTATGTAGACGGTTATGCAGCAGCTACCTTGGAGGAGGCTTTGATGCTGCGCCGTCATGGAATCAGCAAAAGGATCCTGATTCTTGGAGTAACTCATAAAAGCCAATATAGAGAAATGCTGGATGCGGATATCCGCCCTACAATTTTTACTATGGAACAGGCTTTGCCTCTTTCTCAGCTGGCGGAAGCCAGGGGGGTTACAGCCGCAGTACATCTGGCTCTTGATACAGGAATGAGCAGGATTGGGATGACTCCGGATGAAAAGGGAGCTGATCTGGCAGCAGAAATAGCGGGGCTTCCCGGGATTTATGTGGAAGGTCTTTTTACTCATTTTGCCCGGGCAGATGAGCTAGATAAAACCTCTACAGAGGAGCAGCTGGAGCGGTATCTGCATTTTACAGAGCTTTTAAAAGAGAGGGGAGTGGAGATTCCTATAAAACACTGTGCCAACAGCGCGGCAATTATTGATCTGCCCCACATGGGCTTTGATATGGTTCGGGCGGGAATTTCTGTATATGGGCTGTATCCCTCCGATGAGGTGGAACGCAGCCGTGTTCCCTTAAAACCGGCGATGGGATTAAAAAGCTTTGTAACCTACGTAAAAGAGATCCTTCCAGGTCAGGCAGTCAGCTATGGAGGAACCTTTGTCGCAGATCATCCCATGAAGGTAGCAACCATTCCGGTGGGATACGGGGATGGCTATCCGCGCAGTCTTTCCGGAACAGGTTACGTGCTGATTTTTGGAAAAAAAGCGCCGATTCTTGGCCGCGTATGTATGGATCAGTTTATGGTAGATGTAACAGGAATTCCGGGAGTGAAGGAGGAAACGCCGGTTACTTTGATTGGAAGCGATCAGGGGGAAGAAATTACGGTGGAAGAGCTGGCAGAGCTGTGCGGCGGCTTTCACTATGAAATGATCTGCGATTTGGGCAAACGGATTCCGAGGGTTTATTACCAGAATGGACAGGTTGTGGGAACCAAGGATTATTTTGATGACAAATACGAGGATTTTCTTACTGGAAAGAGCCTTTCGCAACGGGAGAAGGTTACTGGGAATGTATCTTAATTTATTTTTGTTTTAGAGTCAGGATTAACAGGTTTCCGTCTGCAGCATAAAATAATCACAGAAAGGTATACACCGGTCAAAAGACGGCAATACTACTGCTAAACAAGATTGACGGAGTGTGAAAACTGTGATTATCCGACGAGGAGATATTTATTATGCGGATCTGCGTCCGGTAGTAGGTTCAGAACAGGGGGGAGTCCGCCCTGTTCTGATTATACAGAACGATGTGGGAAACAAACACAGTCCAACGGTGATTTGTGCAGCGATTACGTCGAAAATGAACAAGGCGAAGCTGCCTACCCATGTGGAGCTGGATACCCGCAGATGTGATATGGTGAAGGATTCGGTAATTCTTTTAGAACAGCTGAGAACCATAGATAAGCAGAGATTGAAGGAAAGAATCTGCCATATTGACGATGAACTTCAGAAAAGGGTAGATCTGGCGCTGATGGTGAGCCTGGAGCTTCCTGCTCCTACATAGTTCGCCATTGACGAAAATTAATAAATTTAGTACAATAATTTACGTATTATTTATTTTCAAAGGAAAAAGGAGTTCCAAAAAAGCTATGGACGACGGTTATGGGCATCCAGGAATTTTCCTGGCAGCTGCGGCAATTGCAGTAATTGCCGGATACCTGATTTGGAGGTATCAAAAATCAAAAGCAGAAAATGTAACTGAGGAAGACATTAAAACCATGGTCAACGAGGGGCATGAGCAGGGGGTTCTGGAATCCAGTGAGGCAGAGATGATTTCCAACATCTTTGAATTTGACGATAAAGAAGCCGGCGATATCATGACCCACAGGAAGAATATTGTGGCGCTGGACGGTTCCATGACTGTGCGGGAGGCGTCGCGGTTTGTTCTTAAAGAGGCAAGCAATTCCCGTTTTCCGGTATATGGCGAGGATTTGGACGACATTATCGGAACGGTACATATCCGGGATGTGCTGGTTCATGCGGAGAATCCCGGGGAAGCGCAGACGGCTCTTCGCCTGGTTCCGGGAATGCTTAGGTCGGCTCATTTTATTCCGGAAACCCGCAATATCAATTCTCTGTTTAAGGAAATGCAGTCTCAGAAGATTCATATGGAAATCGTGATTGACGAGTATGGACAGACGGCGGGGCTGGTAACGATGGAGGATATTCTGGAAGAGATCGTGGGAAATATTCTGGATGAGTACGATGAGGACGAGCAGTTTATTGTTCGTGGAACAGACGGTATTCTGACGATGAGCGGCATGACGCCTCTGGAGGATGCTCAGGAGGAGCTGGGAGTGACATTCCCTGAGGAGGATCTGGAGAATTACGACACGATTAACGGACTTTTGATTTCCAGACTGGATCGTATCCCTGGCGAAGAGGAGAAGCCGGAGGTTCAGTACCAGGGATATCTGTTTTCCGTACTGAAGGTGGAAAATAAAATGATCGCTTCTGTCCGTGTGACAAGGCTTCCAGAGGAAGACAGGGAGACAGAGACTCCCGGAGAAGGAACTGGAGAGCAAGAACGGGAAGAAACGACCGAATAAGAGGAAAATAACGCTTTTTTCAGAAAAGGCGTTATTTTTATGTCATAGGAAAAGAGAAAAGAAAGAGGTACAGAAAGAAAAATGACACAGATGTTGACGGATACAGGAAATATGCTGAAGGATCGGAGATTTTTGGGGAAGGCAGTGACGATTGCTTTTCCGGTTGCCATGCAGGGGATGCTGAATACCATTGTAAACCTGGTGGATACGATGATGATAGGAACTTTGGGGGAAACCTCCATCGCTGCAGTAGGACTGGCAAATAAGGTGTTTTTTGTGTTTTCTCTGCTGGTTTTCGGAATTGTCAGCGGCTCTGGAGTTCTTGCAGCTCAGTACTGGGGAAACCATGATGTGAAAAATATACGGAAGGTGCTGGGACTGGCTCTTATGATTTCCATAGCCGGTTCCCTGTGTTTTCTGATTCCGGCACAGCTTTGCCCGGAGGCGGTTATGCGGATTTTTACAACCAGTCAGAGTTCCATTACAGTGGGCGCTGCCTATCTGGCTGTGGTATCCCTTTCCTACCCCTGTACGGCAATTTCCAATACCTATGTGGCTATGCTTCGGGCAGTGGGAAAAGTAAAGGCTCCTGTAGTTATCAGCTGCATAACCATTGGAATTAATATTTTATTTAACTATATTTTTATTTTCGGTCATTTTGGAGCGCCGGCCATGGGAGCTCCCGGCGCGGCCCTTGCTACGCTGATTGCCAGAATTGCCGAGTGCGGGGCTCTTCTTGCAGTAACCTTTATCAGCCGTTCCCCTCTTGCATGCCGGATAAAGGAGCTGTGGGGCTACAGCCGTGCGTTTCTGAGGCAGTTTGCCGTGACAACAGGGCCGGTGATTGCCAATGAATTTATGTGGGGCCTGGGAACTACCATGTACTCCCTTGCTTATGGACGAATGGGAGACAATGCCGTAGCGGCAATTACGATTGCGACTACGATTCAGGATATTGTGGTTGTTTTGTTCCAGGGGCTCAGCGCAGCGGCGGCTGTGATTCTGGGACATGAAATGGGCGGAGGAAATCTGAAACGGGCAGAAAAATACGCGAAATATTTCCTGATTCTTCAGTTTCTGGTAACGCTTGCAGCAATGGGAATCTGTTTTGGAATCCGCGGCACCGTGATCGGAATGTACAGTATATCTCCAGAGGTTGCAGATCATGTAAGACGCTGCCTCAATGTATTTATCCTGTATATGCCGGCAAAAATGTTTAACTACGTCAATATTGTCGGTGTCCTCAGAAGCGGAGGAGATACCAGAGTCTGCCTGTTTATTGATACCAGCGGCGTATGGATGATCGGAATTCCCATGGCATTTTGGGGAGGACTTTTCTTAAAGCAGCCGATTTATGTGGTTTACGCCATGGTCATGTTTGAGGAGGTATACAAGGCAGTGATTGGATATGCCCGGTACCGCCAGAAAAAGTGGCTGAGGAATCTGAATATGGAGTTGCAGATGCATCAGGGAGAGGCCTGAGTGAAAAAATGGTTCTCCTGCCGGGGGAAACTCAGGAAGAAAGGGTTGTCATTCCGGGAAAATAGTGCTAGAATGAAAAAGATGTTTTGAACAGGGACGAAAAGAGAAAAAGATAAGGAGTTAGATTTTATGTCAGGACATTCCAAGTTTGCCAATATTAAACACAAAAAAGAGAAGAATGATGCAGCAAAGGGAAAGATTTTTACAGTGATCGGCCGTGAAATTGCTGTAGCTGTAAAAGAGGGCGGTCCCGATCCGGCCAACAACAGCAAGCTGCGTGATGTGATTGCAAAGGCAAAGGCTAATAATATGCCGAATGATACCATTGACCGCGGTATCAAAAAAGCAGCAGGTGATGCAAACTCTGTTAATTATGAGGTGCTGACCTATGAGGGATACGGCCCCAATGGCGTGGCTGTTATTGTAGATACACTGACAGACAACAAGAACCGTACTGCTGCCAATGTAAGAAGCGCATTTACCAAGGGAAACGGAAATATCGGTACCCAGGGAAGCGTATCTTTCATGTTTGACAAAAAGGGACAGATTGTCATTGATAAAGAAGAGTGTGAAATGGATCCGGATGAGCTGATGATGCTGGCTCTGGATGCAGGCGCAGAGGACTTTGCAGAGGAAGAGGACAGCTACGAGGTAATTACAGCTCCAGAGGATTTCAGTGCAGTGCGTGAGGCTCTGGAGAAGGAAGGTATCCCCATGCTGGAGGCTGATGTAACGATGATTCCTCAGACCTGGGTGGAACTGACCGACGAGGAGGACATTAAGAGAATGAACCGCCTTCTGGATCTGCTGGATGATGATGACGATGTGCAGGCGGTATATCACAACTGGGATACAGACGAAAGATAAGGAATAATGGATGTATAGACAACTCCTTCCTGAGCATTGGTATAATGTGCGGGAAGGAGTTTTTTTAACGATTTAAACAGAGGGGAGCTTTCCCGGTATTGAGGAGGAATAAAAATGGATTTGGCGATGACAGCCATGAGGCAGGTTTTTGTGTTGTTTATTTTGATGTTTGCAGGCTTTGCCGGTGTAAAGACAGGACTGATTCGGATGGAAGGCAAGAAAGCATTTTCGGATTTGCTGGTCAATCTGATCTGTCCCTGCATGATTCTTAATTCCTATTTTGCTGAATTTCAGCCGGAAATTTTCCGGAATCTTCTCTGGGCCTACGGCGTGTCACTGTTGCTGATTTTGGTGGGACTGGCTGTAACTGTGATTTTTACGAAAAAATTCCCCCCATCAGAAAGACCGATTCAGCAATTTGCCTGCATTTATTCCAATGCAGCCTTTATGGGATTTCCCCTGATTCAGGTGATGTTTGGTGAAGAAGGACTTCTTTATGCCAGCGCCTATGTAACGGTATTTAATATTTTGCTATGGACGCATGGTTATATTATGCTCAGCAAAGGAAGAGAAGGAAAGTCCAGAAGAGAAGCAGGGGGCTTCCGGACAACGATGAAAAAGCTTTTCACAACGCCGGTTCTGATTTCAGTGATGCTGGGACTGGTGATTTACCTGGGACGGATTCCGATTCCTGGTGTGCTGGCAGAGCCTATAAAGCTAATCAGCGGGATGAATACGCCTATGGCAATGTTTATTACAGGGATGATTATTGCAGACAGCAATCTGGGGAAGATTATCCGGAATGTACAGATTTCAGCTATGATTTTACTCAGGCTGATTCTGATTCCTCTGGTATGCTTTGGAATTTATCTGGCTGCTGGATTTACGGGAATGCAGGCCCAGGTAGTCTTTCTTTTGGAGGCCTGTCCCTGTGCGGCGATTACATCTGTATTTGCTGTGCAGTTTGGATACAATGAGGAAATGGCTGCGGGTTCCGTTGTAGTCACTACTCTGCTAAGTATTATTACTCTGCCTTTGTGGGCGGGAATGATTTCTATGATTTAAGGCAACTATTCAGGACAGCGGGAGAACTGGAAGAAAAATCTGTGTCAGGCTTGCCTGTAAGCAGGGCTTTCTTCCAGTTCTCACATCGGAGGAATCTCCGATGCTTCTTGCTCGGCTTTGCCGGACAAGAAGATACCCCGTCCTGAACAGTTACGATTTTAGGAGGAAAAAGAATGTTCAGAAAAATGAGAAGATTCAAGCAGCAGATATCAGAGGAGGAGTGTCGGGAAATTTTGAAGCAGGAGCCCCGGGGCGTTCTGTCTTTAATTGGAGATAATGGATATCCCTATGGAATTCCCATGGATCACTGGTATTGCGAAGAGGATGGGAAGCTTTATTTTCATGGAGCAAAGGAAGGTCATAAGATTGATGCGATTGAGAAGTGTGACAAGGCTTCCTACTGTGTTTATGACAAAGGCTTCCGAAAAGAGGGTGAGTGGGCTCTGAATATAAAAAGTGTGGTGGTCTTTGGGAGGCTCCGCCCAATTCATGACGTGGAAAAGTCCATGAAGATATGCAGGGAGCTGTGCGGAAAATTTACAGAGGATCAGGAATACATTGAGCATGAAGTAAAACATGCCGGACCTCATGTGCTTTGTCTGGAGTTCACCCCAGAGCATATGACGGGAAAACTGGTAAATGAATCATAACAGAAGCATGGCGATCCTCGCGGAGCATTTTTGTTTCACAGGACGTATTTTTTTATGAAAGAAAAAACGGTCACCCCGAAAAGGGTGACCGCCAGATAAGGATATTCTACTGTAGAGTCAGAGAAATGTTCTGGAAGGTAACGTCTGCGCTTTTTGATACAAACATACCCACATAAACAAAATCAGAATCAATGGCAGTCAGCGGGAAATCAAAGCCTGCGCTGACAGGAGCGTTATCACCAAAGATACAGGTGTAGCCATCAGGACCTTTCCGGATTTCCAGATGTACAGTTTCTCCAGGATTGTAAATCCGGGATGCGGTACCGCCGGAGATCAGCTGCCCATTTTTTCGGGCAAAACAGTTCCAGGGCTGGTCAGAGGCCATCTGAAGAGGACCGGCTGCTACATAGTCGCCCATGGTGTCATTGATAACGGTGTCCAGATAAATATCATCACGAACCATCAGTCCAAAGGAATTCTGGTTTTCTTTTTCCAGATAGTTAATTGTCACATCAGCAGACAGGATGAAATTCCGGTTTGCCGGTACCTGCTGATAATACATGGCCAGGCCGTCGCTGGATGCGGCAATCTTTCCGGCATCGGCATCTCTGGTCAGCGGGGAGTCGCCGCCTGCTGCCATGCGGATGGAGCCGTCAGACTGAGGCTGAAGACTGAAATATAGATGATTCAGGAACTCATATCCGTCTATATCTCCAAACACAGTGGGCTTCCAGTCTCCGGAGGGATTCCACAGAGTGCTTGCTGCGGTGGGAGCGGAGAAATTCTGTCCCTGGTAAGAGGGATTTAAGGCCGCCTCTGTAAACTGGGGAACCTGAGGGTTGGCAACTACATAATTCTTCAGATTGCAGTTTGATTTTAACAGCTCGTCTGCAATGAACCAGGCATTGCAGGCAGCGCCGTACTGGTTGGTGTGGGTATTGTCAATGCTGGCTTCCCGCTGAGAGGTCCAGGCGTGGCGCTCCTTAACTCCCTGAGCTCCCAGGCGTTCATAGACGTCCTTGGTACGGGTGGTCAAATCCAGAACGGTTACGCTTTTGCCTACGCCCAGCTGTTTGATAGCCTTAGCATAATTGCCGCCCTGGAAGGTCCCTTCTTCATTGGTAACGGTTTCCGTAATATGTCCGCTTTCTCCTGTGTAATTGTTGCCCAGATCTCTGCGGACAATGGGAGTAACCAGAATCGGGATAGCCCCTCTTTCCTTGGCTGGCTGTATGTATTTTTCAAACAGATAGTACTGGAAGGAGCCGACTACGGAAGGAGAACCGCCGGGATTGGTATAGCGTCCCAGCTCCGGGCGTTCATCGTTGTGGCCGAAGCCAATCATCAGGTAGTCGCCGGCTTTTATATTCTGCAGGATCGTCTGGTACTGATCTGTATCTGCATAGGTTTTAGAACTGGTGCCGGAAACAGCCATATTCTGGATGTTGACACCCTGGATGTAGAGTCCCAGCTGTGTGCCCCAGCCGGCCCGGGGGGAATAATAATTCGTGTCATTAAAAGCTGCTGCAGTCGAGTCGCCGGCAACCCAGAGGGTGGGAATATTTAGTTCAGCGGTGCCGCTTACCAGAGGAGCAGTACCGGAAACAGATGAGGTATTCCCCTGAATCGGCGGAACAATGGTGTCGGCCACGGCCGGAATGGTAGAAAATGCCGAGGTCACAGCACAGATACAGCCCAGAAGAAGGGCTTTGATTCTTCCTGTATGTTTTTTCATGAATCCATTCTCCTAACTTGTATTTTTTTCAATTAGCAACTGTTCAGGACGGGTATCTTCTTGTCCGGCAAAGCCGAACAAGAAGCATCGGAGATTCCTCCGATGCGAGAGCTGGCAGGAAAACCCGCTTATAAGCAAGCTTGACGCGAATTTTTCTGCCAGCTCTCCCGCCGTCCTGAATAGTTACGTCAATTAGACTTATTATAGCGGATTAAAAAATGATTGCCAAGACCTTTTGAACAAATGTCCGAAATGGTCATAAGATTGTAAGAGAAAATTAAAAAAGAAGCTCGGCGGCGAGCTTCTTTGTCTGTGGCGGATCGCTTCTGCGCAAAATTTTTTTTGCTGCATGGCGATCCGCGCGGAAGGTTTTTATTTCATCAGACCTTTCAGATCCTCATAGAAGCCAGGGTAGGAAATGTTGACACATTCTGCCCCAAGAATCTCCGTTTCTCCATCAGCCATGCAGCCGGCAACTGCAAAGGTCATGGCAATCCTGTGATCCAGACGGCTGTCAATCACTGCGCCGTGAAGCGGCCGTCCGCCGTGAATAATCATACCGTCTTCTGTCTCCTCTACATCTGCGCCCATGGCAGAAAGATTGCGAACCATAACCTCGATTCGGTTGGATTCCTTGACTTTCAGCTCAGCGGCATCTCGGATGATGGTGTCTCCCTCGGCAAAGCAGGCCATGGCTGCAATTATGGGAAGCTCATCAATCAGCGTGGGGATAATAGCGCCTTCAATGACAGTTCCATGAAGGGAACTGGACGTGACAAGAATATCAGCGGCGGGTTCCCCTTCGGAGGTTTCATTTAATATGGTAATATTTCCTCCCATGGCTCTGCAGACACGAAGGATTCCATCCCGGGTAGGATTGATTCCTACATGTTTTAAAAGAAGCTCGGAGCCGGGAATGATCAGTCCTGCTGCAAGGAAAAAGGCAGCAGAGGAGATATCACCGGGAACACGGAGCTTCTGTCCGTAAAGTTCTTCTGCTGGAAGAATTCTCGTGGTGGTTCCCTGGTTTTCTACCTTGGCCCCAAAGCTTCGAAGCATTCGCTCTGTGTGATCTCTGGAAAGAAAAGGCTCCGTCACCTTTGTTTCCCCGTCTGCATAAAGACCGGCCAGAAGAATGGCCGATTTCACCTGGGCAGACGCTACAGGCGACTGATAGTGAATTCCGTGGAGATGGGTTCCCTCGATTTCAAGGGGAGCGCAGTCGTTGCCCTGGATGCTGCGGATTTTAGCCCCCATCTGGGAAAGGGGCTGGATAATCCGCCTCATGGGGCGTTTCTGGATGGATGCGTCGCCAGTCAGGGTAACAGAAAAATCCTGAGCAGACAAAATCCCGGAAATGAGCCGGGTGGTTGTTCCGCTGTTGCCGCAGTCCAGAACAGAATCCGGTTTTTTCAGACCATGAAGACCATTGCCATGTACAAGAACGCAGTTTCCTTTGTTTTCAATTTCTATCCCCATGCTGCGGAAGCAGGAGATGGTAGAAAGGCAGTCTGCCCCCTGGAGAAAATCATAGATTTCCGTGGTTCCTTTGGCGAGGGAGCCAAACATGACACTGCGGTGAGAGATGGATTTGTCGCCGGGAATCGTAAGCTCTCCCCGCAGACTGCCGCATTTTCTGAATTTCATAATATTTATACCCCTTTGATTAATTCGTAATTGTATTTTTTCAGCTGTGCCCATGCCTGATTCATGGATGCTTCATCATAAAAAGTAATTCGCAGAGCTCCTTCCCCGTGTTCCCGGTTGTGATTAATGCCGATATTGGACATGCTGATGCCACGGGCGCTTAAAATGCAGGCCAGGGTAGAAATGGCGCCTGGCTCATCCACAACATCCACGGTAAAGGAATAGTCGGGGATGACGGAGCCGCGGACTCCCTCAGAGATAGAGTTACGGTAGGTGCGGGAGGAGTCAAACAGCTGATGAACATAGGAGCCATTCCGATTTTCCAGGGCAGAGAGAATATCCTGAAGAGAGGAAATATAATCCTTCATCATCAAAATAATATTTTCTGTATTGGTCATACAGATCTGTTCCCACATTTCCGGAGACGAGGAGGCGATACGGGTAATATCCTTAAAGCCTCCGGCAGCCAGCCGCTTCATCAGCTCCTGGGTATTGTCAGAATCCCGAACCAGATTGACCAGGCTGGAAGCAATCAGATGAGGAAGGTGGCTGATAGCCGCCACAATCCGATCGTGCTCTCTGTAATCCAGCACAATGGGGATGGCATCAGAGAGCTTTGCTACCTGAACCATCCGGTCAATGTCTTCCTGCCGGGAAAGGGGCGTAGGTGTGATAATATAATAGGCATTTTCCAGAAGGTGATCGGTAGAATTTTCATAGCCGGTCTTTTCTGAACCGGCCATGGGATGACCTCCGATAAAAATCTCTTCCATGCCAAGCTGCCGGGCAGCCTGGTGAATACTGGTTTTTGTGCTGCCCACATCAGTAATCAGCGCTCCTTCCTTCAGGAAAGGACGGATTGCTTCCAGATAACCGGCATTATACTCTACAGGCGTACACAGAAAAATAATGTCACACTGGCCTAACTGGCTTCCGGGCTCATCAAGAATAAGGTCTACAACACCGTCCTGCTTTGCCTGTTCCAGCTTGGAGCGGCTGCGCATATAGGCCATAATCCGGGCCTCGGGGCAGGAGCGGCGGATGCTTTTTGCAATGGAACCGCCGATCAGGCCGAAGCCGATAAAACCAAAGGTTGTATCTGCCATGGTAAAACCTCCCTATTCAATAAACATGCAGTCAGATGCAGAAAGCAGATTAAAATTTCCGTCCGGAAAGCTCGGCATACGGTCTCAACTCTCCTGTAAGTGAATCAAACTGTTCAAAGGTCAAAGACTGAGGACCGTCAGAAAGAGCGCAGGCAGGGCACGGATGAACCTCAATCATCAGTCCGTCAGCACCAGCTGCAATGGCTGCCTTGGAAAGTGGAGCTACATAATCACGGACACCGGTGGCATGGCTGGGGTCTACGATAATGGGTAGGTGAGTCCGTTTACGCAGAACAGGAACAGCGCTGATATCCAGGGTATTTCTGGTGGAGGTTTCGTAAGTGCGGATTCCACGTTCGCAGAGAACAACATTGTGATTTCCCTCCGACATAATATATTCTGCTGCATTCAGCCATTCATCAATGGTAGCGGAAAGTCCGCGTTTTAAAAGAATCGGAATTCCGGAACGGCCAGCAGCCTTTAAAAGCTCAAAATTCTGCATGTTTCTGGCGCCGATCTGAAGCATATCTACATATTTGGATGCGGTATCAATAGCGTGCTCGCTGGTCACTTCACAGATCACGCTCAGTCCGGTAGCTTCCCTGGCCTCTTTCATATAGCGGAGGCCTTCTTCCTCCAGACCCTGGAAGGAATAGGGGGAGGTTCTTGGCTTGTAAGCGCCGCCACGCAGCAGGGTAGCGCCGGCCTTTTTAACGGCAAAGGCTGTTTCCATCAGCTGTTCCCGGCTTTCAATGGCGCAGGGGCCGGCCATAATGGTCAGAGTACCTGGCCCAATGGTGGTATTGCCAAGGGTGACTATGGTATCCTCCGGGTGGAATTTCCGGTTGGCAAGCTTGTAGGATTCGGTTACGGACATAACCTTGTCTACGCCTTCGCTGACTTCAAAATTGACCCCCTGAAGCTTGGATTTATCGCCTACTACCCCGATGATGGTTACCTGGTGACCGTGGGAAAGATGAACCTGAAGTCCCTTGTTTTCAATCTCATGGGCAACCCTTTGAATAGCTTCTTCGGGAGCGCCTGGTTTCATAATAATAATCATAGATAGATGTCCTCGATTTCTTCTGGAATTCTGTCACGTTTTCTGACATAAAGGTATTCTACTCGATTTGATGGTGATTGTCAACGCTTTATTACTTTAAACTTTTGAGCTTTAAAGCGGGCAAAAAAATAATTTGTGCAACTCGTCGGTTTTGCTTGAAAAATTCAAAATTTTTTAGTAAAATAGCATCATAGACAAAATTTGATGTACAGGAGGGAATTATATGAACGTTTATGGAACACAACAAATCCGAAACGTCGTGTTGCTTGGTCACGGCGGGGCCGGTAAGACGACGGTTGCAGAGGCACTGGCACTGGTAACCGGAGTCACGAAACGTATGGGCGAGGTAACCGATGGAAATACCATCAGCGATTACGATAAAGAGGAAATCAAACGTCAGTTTTCCATCTCCACATCTCTGATTCCGCTGGAGTATGAAGGTGACAACGGTATGATGAAGATCAATCTGTTGGATACTCCCGGATACTTCGATTTCGTAGGCGAGGTGGAAGAGGCTGTCAGCGTGGCTGACGCGGCAATCATTGTAGTAAACTGCAAGGCAGGTATTGAGGTTGGTACGGAAAAGGCATGGGAGCTGTGCGATAAGCTGAGACTGCCGAGAATCATTTTCGTAACCAATATGGACGACGATCATGCCAGCTTCCGTGAACTGGTTCTGAAGCTGGAGAGAAGATTCGGCAGAAGCGTGGCTCCGTTCCAGCTGCCGATCCGTGAAAATGAAAAATTTGTGGGCTATGTCAATGTTGTAAAGATGGCAGGACGCCGCTTTACCAATCTGAGCGATTACGAAGAATGCGAGATTCCTGATTACTCTCAGAAAAACCTGGGAATTGCAAGAGACGCTCTGTTAGAGGCTGTTGCAGAGACCAGCGAAGAGTATATGGAGCGGTATTTCTCCGGTGAAGAATTTACACTGGAAGAGATTCAGGGCGCTCTGCGGGAACATGTAATAGATGGATCCATTGTTCCGGTACTGATGGGATCCGGCATTAACTGCCAGGGCTTTAAAACCCTTCTGCAGGTAATTGACCGTTATCTTCCGACTCCGGATAAGTTTGAGTGTATTGGTGTGGATGTATCCACTGGCGAGCGTTTTACAGCCAAGTACAACGACCAGGTATCTCTGTCAGCCAGAGTATTTAAGACCATTGTTGATCCGTTTATCGGAAAATATTCTTTGATGAAGATTTGTACCGGTACTCTGAAACCGGACTGCACGATCTACAATGTAAATAAGGATACAGAGGAAAAGGTTGGAAAGCTGTATCTGCTGCGAGGCAAGGACACCATTGAGGTTCCGGAGTTAAAGGCAGGAGATATTGGTGCTGTTTCCAAGCTGGGCGTTACTCAGACCGGTGATACCATTGCTCTGCGCTCTGCACCGATTGTATACCACAAACCGCAGATTTCTACACCTTATACTTATATGCGTTATAAGACTGTAACCAAGGGCGATGAGGATAAGGTATCCAGCGCTTTAGCTAAGCTGATGGATGAGGATCTGACTCTGAAATCGGTCAACGATAAAGAAAACCGCCAGCTTCTTCTGTACGGTATTGGTGATCAGCAGCTGGAGGTTGTTGTCAGCAAGCTGTTAAACAGATATAAGGTTGAGATTGAATTAAGTAAGCCGAAATTTGCATTCCGTGAGACTATCCGCAAGAAAGTGGAGGTTCAGGGCAAATATAAAAAGCAGTCCGGCGGACACGGACAGTACGGCGATGTTAAGATGGAGTTTGAGCCCTCCGGCGATCTGGAGACACCGTATGTATTTGAAGAACGTGTATTCGGTGGCGCAGTTCCGAAAAACTACTTCCCGGCAGTGGAAAAGGGTATTCAGGAAAGCTGTGTGAAAGGCCCCATGGCTGCTTATCCGGTAGTTGGAATCAAGGCAACCCTGGTAGACGGTTCTTACCATCCCGTAGACTCCTCCGAGCTTGCATTTAAGACTGCAGCATCTATGGCGTTTAAGAAGGGCTTTATGGATGCCAATCCGGTACTCCTTGAGCCGATTGCGTCCCTGAAGGTAACCGTTCCGGATAAATTCACCGGCGATGTAATGGGCGATTTGAACCGCAGAAGAGGACGTGTCCTGGGTATGAACTCTGATCACCATGGCAAACAGGTGATTGAGGCAGATATCCCCATGTCTGAGCTGTTTGGCTACAATACCGATCTGCGTTCCATGACCGGCGGAATCGGTGTGTTTGAATATGAGTTCAGCCGTTACGAGCAGGCACCTGGCGATATCCAGAAGAAAGAAATCGAAGCCCGCGCATCCAAGGTAGACAACGGCAACGATTAAGGTTATACTTACATAAGGTATCCGCAAAAGAAGCAGGCGATATGCCTGCTTCTTTTAATGGAGAAAACACAAACCAGGAGGAAAAGGATGAACGGAAGAAAAGTACTGTCCAGACTTGGCTGGGCATATACTGTATTTTTTCTGGCATCAACGGCAGTGCAATATCTGATTGTTCTGGCATCAGCCGCTGCACCGGAGCCGTGGCAGAAATTTTTATGGAATGATAATGTAACTATGATTTTATCTCAGGCAAGTATGTATCTTGCGGGATTTCCCCTTTGCTTTTTGACTCTTCGGCGGCTTCCGGCGTGGCACCGCCCGGGGGATCGAAGAATCCGGGGAATGGAGCTGTTTTTCTTGGCTGTATTCTGTATGGGATTTGCCTACATGGGAAATCTTCTGGGAAGTGTGCTGGCGTCGGTGTGGGATATGACAAGAGGGGTTCAGAGCACCAATCCTGTTTCAGATGTGATTCAGACTTTGAATCCTGCAGTTATGATTTTTACAACGGTGGTTATTGCACCTCTTATGGAGGAACTGCTGTTTCGAAAGCTGCTGATTGATCGTCTCATCCCTTATGGACAGCCGCTGGCGGTTATCATTTCCGGAGTCAGCTTTGGCCTGTATCATGGAAATCTGTTCCAGTTCTTTTATGCCTGTATGCTGGGAATGATTTTTGCCTATCTGTACAGCAGTACCGGAAAGCTGCGCTACAATGTGGTACTTCATATGATAATCAACCTGACAGGAGGCGTGATCCCTCTGCTTTTGGTCCGGGGAGCAAATGCATTCCCGTGGATATCCATTGCGTCAGGCCCATTTTTGGTATCAGGAATGGCTGTCAGTATCATAGGAGCTGTGGTCATGGCCTGTATGTGGCTTCCAAAGCTGTCCTGGACCAGGGCATGGGGATGGAAGGAGGGAGAACGCGGACTTTCCGAGCTGTGTAAGGCGCCGGGAGTATGGGCTTTTCTGGCTGTGTGTGCGGTTCAGTTTTTATTTTCATAAAAGTTTTCCTGCCTGAATCTTTCCTGTTATGGCTTGACACATGCATGGGATTGTGATAAATTTAGAATCAGCAAAAATGCAGGGAAGGGAAGCAAGTAGGCTGTACAGATGTGCCCAGAGAACCGCCGGCTGGTGAAAGGCGGAGACAGAAAGACAGCTGAACTGGTCCTGGAGCAGCCATCCGAAGGGAGAGATCCTGGTAGGAGCGGACGGATTCTCACCGTTACAGGAGAAGCGATTTGTGACAGATTATCAGACAGGAGTATCTGCTGATGAAAATTGTCTGTGGCAGATCCATAAGGTGCATGTACAAGCATGAAACAGAGTGGTACCGCGCAGAGCATTAGAGAGAACAAGTGCCTGCGTCTCTGAGGCAAAAGCCTGGAGACGCAGGTTTTTTTATTTTAAATCACTGTTCTGAATAGTTATTCGAAATAAAAAACGCTCCGCGAGGATTCTAAATTCTATAAACAGAAACTGTACCTTATTATTCCATCATGATTCAGGAGGAAAGATTATGGCAAGCTACAACCACAGCGCCATTGAGAAAAAATGGCGGGAAAACTGGGAAAAAAATCCCATCAATGTAAATGACGGAAAAAAACCGAAATATTACTGTCTGGATATGTTCCCCTATCCGTCTGGCAGCGGACTTCATGTAGGTCACTGGAGAGGCTATGTAATTTCTGATGTGTGGAGCCGTTATCAGATGTTAAAGGGTCACTATGTGATTCATCCCATGGGCTGGGATGCATTTGGACTTCCGGCAGAGAACTATGCAATTAAGATGGGCGTTCATCCGGCAAAATCAACTGCGGAGAATGTAAAAAATATTAAACGTCAGATCAATGAAATTGCGGCCATTTATGATTGGGATATGGAGGTCAATACTACGGATCCGGATTTCTACAAATGGACCCAGTGGATTTTTGTAAAAATGTTTAAGGCAGGTCTTGCTTATGAGAAGGAATTCCCCATTAACTGGTGTCCTTCCTGTAAGACTGGTCTGGCAAACGAAGAGGTTGTCAACGGCTGCTGTGAACGCTGCGGTTCTCCTGTTACGAAGAAAAACCTGCGTCAGTGGATGTTAAAGATTACGGCCTATGCGGATCGCCTGTTAAATGATCTGGATAAGCTGGACTGGCCGGAAAAGGTAAAGAAGATGCAGAGCGAGTGGATTGGCAAATCCTATGGTGCAGAGGTTGATTTCCAGGTGGATGGAAAGGATGAAAAGATTACCGTTTATACCACCAGACCGGACACCCTTTATGGAGCAACCTTTATGGTTCTGGCACCGGAGCATCGTCTGGCAAAGGAACTGGCTACAGATGAGACCAGAGAGGCAGTGGAGAAATATATTTTCGATTCCTCAATGCGCTCTAACGTAGATCGTATGCAGGATAAGGAAAAAACAGGCGTATTTACCGGAAGCTATGCCATTAACCCCTTAAATGGCGCAAAGACACCGATCTGGCTGTCCGACTATGTACTGGCAGATTACGGCACCGGCGCAATCATGTGTGTACCAGCTCATGATGACCGTGACTTTGAATTTGCAAAAAAATTCAACATTCCGATCATTCAGGTTATTTCCAAAGATGGCAAGGAAATTGAAAATATGACAGAAGCCTATACCGAAGCCAGCGGCGTGATGATCAATTCCGGAGAATGGAACGGCATGGAGTCAGCAGTTCTGAAAAAAGAGGCTCCTGCCATGATCGAAGCAAGAGGGCTGGGCAAAAAGACTGTTAATTTCAAGCTTCGTGACTGGGTATTCTCCAGACAGCGTTACTGGGGCGAGCCGATTCCGATTGTTCATTGTCCCAAGTGCGGAAACGTTGCAGTTCCGGAGGAGGATCTGCCCTTACGTCTTCCGGAGGTAGAGAGTTACCAGCCTACCGGTACCGGAGAATCTCCGCTGGCAGCTATCGATGAGTGGGTAAACTGCACCTGTCCGCAGTGCGGCGGTCCGGCAAAGCGTGAGACCAACACCATGCCTCAGTGGGCAGGTTCCTCCTGGTATTTCCTGCGGTATGTAGACAGCCACAACGATAAGGAGCTGGTATCCAGAGAGAAAGCAGACAAGTATCTGCCGGTTGATATGTATATTGGCGGCGTAGAGCATGCAGTGCTCCATCTGCTGTATTCCCGGTTCTATACCAAGTTCCTGCATGATATTGGCGTGATTGATTTTGACGAGCCCTTTAAAAAGCTGTTTAACCAGGGTATGATTACCGGCAAGAACGGCATTAAGATGAGTAAATCCAAGGGCAATGTTGTTTCTCCAGACGCTCTGGTTCGCGATTACGGCTGTGATGCACTGAGAATGTATGAGCTGTTTGTAGGACCGCCGGAGCTGGATGCAGAGTGGGATGAAAGAGGCATTGAGGGCGTTGCCCGTTTCCTCAGCCGTTTCTGGAATCTGGTTCAGGACAGCAAGGACAAGGATGTTGCAGAAACCAGAGAAATGGTTCGCCTGCGTCATAAACTGGTATTTGATATTGAGCAGAGATTCAATCAGTTTAACCTGAATACGGTAATTTCCGGATTTATGGAGTATAATAACAAGCTGATCGATCTGGCAAAGAAGATCGGCGGCATTGACAAAGAAACCTTAAAGACCTTTGTTGTTCTGCTGGCGCCCTTTGCTCCTCATATCGGCGAGGAGCTGTGGGAGCAGCTTGGCGGCACTGACAGCGTATTCCATGCCCAGTGGCCGGAGTGCGATGAGGAAGCTATGAAGGATGACGAGATCGAGATTGGCGTCCAGGTAAACGGAAAGGCAAGAGGCGTAGTTTCTCTTCCGGCAGATGTATCCAAGGAAGATGCCATTGCAGCAGGAAAGGCGGCTGTGGCAGATAAGATTACAGGAACGATTGTAAAAGAAATTTATGTTCCTGGAAAAATCATTAATATTGTTTGCAAGTAAACCCTGGCAACAGAGAATGGCGCAGATAGGAACCTCGTATCTGCGCCATTTTTAGAAAGGCGGATTACAGGATGAAAAAGAAATTTTGGAGAAAGGCGGCTCTTGGGGTAGTATTTCTTGTTATGGGAGCCGTTGGGCTGGGCTGCATTCCGCAGACCGGACTGCAGCTTCGGTCATTGGCAGCATCTCCTGTTGTGGCTGCGGGTCAGTCTGGGGAAACCAAACAGAGCAGAATAGAAGGATTGGTTTTAAGTCCCGGACAGGTGCAGAAGGAGGAACCGCAGATGGTGAAAAATGGGCTGGGCATTGTACTGGAGCAGTTGGATGCAGCAAACGATCCTATAGTGGATCAGCTTGTAGTTGTCACAGGAACCGGAATGGACAGTTCCAGTGTGAAGGTCGGCTACTATGTGCGGGAGAAGAATGCAGAAGCTTCGGAGGCAGCTCTGGCAGAAAGCTTCTGGAAGGAGGAATTTTGCACAGAGGGCTACTGCGGTCATGACGGAATGTCCGGGGAAAAACGGGAGGGAGATCGGCGGACACCTTTGGGAATCTATTCCTTTACTCAGGCCTTCGGCAGTCTGGAAAATCCAGGAAGCCATCTTCCCTATAAGCAGCTGGATGAGGGGGATTACTGGGTAGATGATGGAAACAGCAGATACTATAATCAGATGGTAAATATCAGCCAGGTGGAAAAAGACTGGAGCTCTGCGGAGCATCTGATTGGGGTGATGCCTCAGTATCGGTACAGCCTGGTTTTGAATTATAATACAGAGGAGAGAACTCCGGGAAAAGGATCTGCTATTTTCCTTCATGGGCTTCATACCTGGAAAACCTGGACAGAAGGGTGTATTGCCATTCCAGAAGAATATGTCAGGCTCCTGGTGCAGCAGCTGGGGGAAAATGCCCGGATTGTGATTATGCCTCAGATTCCGGAAGCACAGATGGAGTAAACAGTTTTTTGATGAAACAGGATGATAAACAGGAAAAGGAAACCGGCTGTCAGGAGGACCTGGCAGCCAGTTTTTTTGCAAAAAATCGCAGAGTTTCCAGCTTCTTTTTTTCAGCAGGATTCATGTCTGCGCTAAGAATAGAAACCAGAAGCTCTGTTTCCGAATCGGAAAAGCGGATGTGGTTTCTGGCCGCATCGGCCTGAAGCTGGAGAAGTGCAGGAATCAGCTGATTTTTGGACATGGAGGTGAGCCGTCCGGCAAAATCGGTTATGTACTGCAGCTTTTTCGGATCCATCTGCTTCAGGCGCGGATCCTCCTGCCAGTGCTTCATATCAATCATAAAGACCTCCTTTTAGGGCATCTGCATGGCCTGGAGCATAACCTGCAGGTTTTCTATCATTTCAATCATGTCCCGTTCCTTAGGGCCAGCGTAGGGCTTCATGGCCTGCAGTATTTCCAAGGGAGAGTATCTGGAAGAGGAGCTGTGGGAAAGTCCCATGGCAGAGACGCCTTCCTCGGAAAACATGGTTCTGGCTCGGTTGAGCTCCTGCATTTTAACAAGAAGACAAATGAGCCTTTGCTGAGGAACCGGCATATAGGGAAGGGCGGCCTTGATCATCTGCAGCTTTGGATCTGCTGTCAGATAATCGAATTCGGTCAGGTGTATGTCTTTTTCCGCATCATCGTTCATGAAAAAATCCTTTTTTGTTTTGAAACAATATATGCGTTTTTCAAGGAATTCATTCCGACTGCATATAGTAATGGTACAGGAGGATGATTTTATGTCAATAAGACTTGTTATAGATGGAAATGCGGTTTACGAAATAGATGAGGATTGTGAGGTATGCCGGAGAAATAAAGAGAAGGAAGAAGAAAGACAGATTCAGAGAACGCAGGAGGGAAATACGGGAAAGAAACAGAAAACATAAACGGTTTGCCGGCAGAAAAACGCCCCCTGGATGCAGGGGGCGAAGCCGGTTTCAGAAAAGAACCGTTTTAGCTGCACTTTTATCAGCAGAAGGAATTGCCTCCGCAGCAGCAAAGAAGGAGAATAATCCAGATCCAGTCACATCCGCTATGTTCACATCCTCCGCATCCACATCCTCCGCTGTTTCCAAAATTACCGCCGCAGCAGCACAGAATCAGAATCAGCCAGATCAGATTGCAGCCGTTTCCTCCTGTATTACAGCCGCAGTTACAGTCACATCCACAGTTTGTTGCTGCTAAATCACTCATATTGAAGCCTCCAAAACTTATTTACACTGAAATTATATGTCAGGTGGCCTGTCACTGTTTCCATGTTTAGAAATAATTCAGAAAGTTTTACGTTACAGTCCAGGATTTGTTGTGTATAATAAGAGGTAAATGTGAAAAAAGGGAAAGGCGTGAAAAAATAGTATGAACATGAATGAAGAAACAGTCCGCCGACTTCGGGGACTGATTGTATTTACGGTGGCGGTTGTTGTAGTTGGTGTCAATTACCAGAAGCTGTTTGCTGCCGCAGGGGCACTGCTTAAGATGCTGGCGCCCTTTCTTCTGGGCGGAGCCATCGCATTTGCTTTGAATGTGCCGATGCGTTTTTTGGAAAATCGTCTGTGGAGCCATCTTGTGAAAAAGGAAAGCCGTTACAAGCGACCGGTTTGTTTGATTCTTGCCATTGTTGGGGTTGCTGGCGTTCTGGCTGTGGTGATGGTATTGGTAGTCCCGGAGCTGTTTCGAACCATTATGACACTGGAGCGGAGTATTCCGCAGTTTTTTGCTAATGTGCAGAGGGCTCTGGAAGGGCTGTTTGCAGATTATCCAGAGATAGAAACCTATATCAGCAGTGTGGAGATTGACTGGAAAAGTACGATGGAGCAGATTGTATTCTTCCTGGGACATGGAGCGGGAACTGTGCTATCTACGACAGTTTCGGCAGCAGTAGGCATTGTCAATGGCGTGGCTACCTTTTGTATTGGCTTTGTGTTTGCCCTGTATATTCTTCTTCAGAAAGAGAATCTGGCTCGTCAGGCAGGACGTCTTTTGCAGGCTTTTCTGCCGGAAAAAGCGGCATTGGAGACGGCTCGTGTGGCAAAGCTTACAGAAAAGACCTTTTCCAGTTTTCTTACGGGACAGTGTCTGGAAGCTATGATTTTAGGTTCTATGTTTTTTATTACTCTGACATTGCTGCAGATGCCCTATGCTCTGTTGATTGGAGTTCTGATTGCTTTTACAGCGCTGATTCCTATTTTTGGCGCTTTTGTAGGCTGCGCAGTGGGAGCCTTTTTGATTCTCCTGGTCAGTCCGGTGCAGGCCCTGATTTTTATTGTAGTATTTCAGATTCTCCAGCAGATTGAAGGCAATCTGATTTATCCGCATGTGGTAGGCGGGTCAGTAGGACTGCCGTCTATCTGGGTGTTGGTAGCTGTGACCTTGGGCGGCAGTATGATGGGTGTCCTTGGAATGTTGATTTTCATACCGCTGACTTCTGTGCTGTATGCGCTTTTACGGGAAACCGTGCACCGCAGACTGAGGGTTAAGCAGGAGGAGAAAAATACAGATAAAAAACTATCCAAAATTGACAGAAAAAGATAGATAATTTTAAAGATTTTTGCTAGTTCTTTTTTTAAAATCTATGCTATACTGAGTAAGTGCAAGACTACAAAAACTGTGTTACAAATAAAATTAATAACTGTTTAGGACGGAATATCTTCTTGTCCTGAATAGTTAGCAAAATTACAGGTGAGAATATGAATCTGAATGAACATGAAAGCAGCCGTGGAGCAGGACGCTCCAGGGCAAGAGGAAATTCCCGCGGCCGCAGTTCCTCTGCAGGAAGCAGAAAAACGGGGCAGTACAGGGAAGAAAGAGGAAGCTACAAAGCTTCCCGCAGCACAAGAAGCAGTTCAGGAAGAAGCACTTCTTCCAGAACCTCTTCGGCAAGAGGCGGTCAGGGGAACAGAAACAGCCGGAGAAACGGAGGATCTGATTCTGGCTTTATGAAAATTGCCATAGGAGGTGTGGTGCTGATTTTGGCAATCAGCTGTATCGCCTTTTTGATAAAGGGAATGAATGGGGCAAAGCCGGAGGAAACAGAGTCAGAAAGCGCTGTGGAGTTGACTACAGGGCCGGAGAAGACCGTATACGTGGAAGGCATTGATATTACCGGCATGACTATGGATGAGGCGCGAAGTGCTATTTTGGACAAGTTTGGCTGGTCGATGAAGGTGACCTGGCAGGATCAGACCTATGAGGTTGCAGATCTGATGGAGGAAAAGGTATCGGCTCTTCTGACAGAGATTTATTCCGGAATGCCGAAGGAGTCGTATACGCTGGATACCAGCGGACTGGAAGACGCAGCGAAGTCTGAGGCAGCCAAGGCAGCTGCGCAGTGGGATAAAAAGGCCAAAAACGGTTCTATTTCCAGCTACGATGCTTCCTCTGGAAAATTTGTATTTTCTGGAGAGGAGGCCGGTCAGGCAGTGGATCAGGAGAAGCTGGCTGCAGATATTCTGGATGCTGTGAATCGAAAGGATTTCGACACAGTGGTGACAGCAGTGATGAATCCCGTAGAGCCGGAGATTTCTGAGGCTGCTGCCAGGGAAAAGTATAAGACCATTGGAAGTTTTACAACAAAGACAACGTCCAACAGCAAGCGCAATAACAACATTAAGCTTTCTTGTCAGGCGATCAACGGCATTGTTCTCCAGCCAGGAGAAGAATTTTCTTTCAATGACCGGGTTGGTCAGAGAACAGAAGCCAAGGGATACCAGGGGGCAGCTGCTTATAACAACGGCGAGGTCGTACAGGAGATTGGCGGTGGTGTATGTCAGACTTCTTCTACCTTATATAATGCGGTTGTCAAGGCTGGATTGAAAACCACAACCCGCCGTTCTCATACCTTTGAGCCGTCTTATGTAACGCCGGGAACAGATGCGACTGTAAGCTGGGGTGGACCAGATTATGCTTTTGTCAACAATTCCTCTACTGCAGTAGGCATTCGAGCCAGCTATGCAAACCAGGAGGTGACGATTTCCATATATGGAATTCCTGTTCTGGAGGAAGGCGTAAAGCATTCTTTAAAATCCACTAAGCTGAAGGACATTGATCCTCCGGCTCCGGTTTATGAAGAGGACGGAACCGTAGAACCGGGTGCAGAAAAGGTGAAGAGCTCCGGCAGCAAGGGTAGCCAGTGGGAGACGAGACTGGTGATTACTAAAGACGGAGAAGTGGTCAGCCAGGAGGTGGATCACACGGTTACTTATAAAGGACATGCGCCGGTTATCCTGCGGAATACTTCAGGAACCATGGCGCCTACAGAGTCCTCCGGTGACACTCAGCTGATTGAGAGCATTACAGATCCGTCCAATCCGTCTGTCAGCGGACCGCAGGAGGGAAGCTCTTCTGCAGTAGTATCTCCAAATGGAAACAGCGGACCGGGAAGTGCTCCAGGAACAGACAGCAGTTCCTCTGGAGCTGCACCAGGAGGAAACAGTGGGGCAGCGCCTGCGCCGGAAGGCAGCAGCCAGCAGGTTTCTCCGACTCCGGGAGCAGCGCCGGGAGGTTCAAATGGGCCAGGATCTGCAGCTCCGGGAAGCGCCGAGGTGTCTGGTGCGCCGGGAGGAGACGGAGCACAGCTGATTGTTCCAAATCCGGGAACATGAGAAAGTTTATAGAGAACGGATGATTCAGGGGTCTGAGAAAAACAAATTTTGTTTTTCTCAGACCCATTTTTTTTTGTTTGCTTTTTTCGGGAAAAAGAGATTGTATGCAAAATAATACGTGATTTTGTTGTTTTCCGGTTTGCAAAATGATAAAAAGTTGCTATAATATTAACAGGTCGGTCTCTCATTATCTGAGGGACTTAAAGTCCGGCTCATTTTTCCGGACAGACGCTGTTTCCGAAAAAGCCTTTCGGGGACAGGCACATTCACATTTGTAGGAGGAAAATCAAATGGCAAGAAAAATGAAAACCATGGATGGTAATCAGGCTGCCGCTCATGCATCATATGCGTTTACTGAAGTAGCAGCTATGTACCCCATCACCCCTTCTTCTGTAATGCCTGAGCATACAGACGAGTGGGCAACAGAAGGCAGAAAGAATATTTTTGGCCGTACCGTTCAGATTACAGAGATGCAGTCCGAGGCAGGTGCAGCAGGTGCAGTTCACGGTGCTCTGGCAGCAGGCGCTCTGACCACAACCTACACCGCTTCCCAGGGTCTGTTACTGATGATCCCGAACCTGTACAAAATTGCAGGTGAGCAGCTTCCGGGCGTTATCAACGTATCCGCTCGTGCTCTGGCAAGCCATGCACTTTCCATTTTTGGCGATCACTCCGACGTATACGCATGCCGTCAGACCGGATGCGCTATGCTGTGTGAATCCAGCGTTCAGGAAGTTATGGACCTGACTCCGGTTGCTCATCTGTCTGCAATCAAGGGCAAGGTTCCGTTCATTAACTTCTTCGACGGTTTCCGTACCTCCCACGAGATTCAGAAGATCGAAACTTGGGATTATGATGATCTGGCTGAGATGGCTGACTGGGACGCAATCGCAGAGTTCCGTAACCACGCTCTGAACCCGAATCATCCGTGCCAGAGAGGTTCTGCTCAGAACCCGGATATCTTCTTCCAGGCAAGAGAGGCATGCAACCCCTACTACGATGCTCTTCCGGCAGTAGTTCAGGATTACATGGACAAAGTAAATGCAAAACTGGGAACCGATTACAAGCTGTTTAACTACTACGGCGCAGAGGATGCCGAGCAGGTTATCGTAGCTATGGGTTCTGTAAATGATACCATCGAAGAAACCATCGATTACATGGCAAAGACCACCGGCGCAAAGGTTGGTGTTGTTAAGGTTCGTCTGTACAGACCATTCTGCGCACAGGCTCTGATCGATGCTATTCCGGATACCGTTAAGAAGATCACTGTTCTTGACAGAACCAAAGAGCCGGGCGCTCTGGGCGATCCGCTGTATCTGGATGTTGTTGCTGCATTAAAGGGCAGCAAGTTTGACGCTGTTGAGATTTACGCAGGCCGTTATGGTCTTGGTTCCAAGGATACCACTCCGGCACAGATCGTTGCTGTATACAACAACACCGAGAAGAAGAAATTCACCATCGGTATCGTTGATGATGTAACCAATCTGTCTCTGGAAACCGGTGCTCCCATCGTTACCACTCCGGAAGGAACTACCAACTGTAAGTTCTGGGGTCTGGGCGCTGACGGTACCGTAGGTGCAAATAAGAACTCCATCAAGATCATCGGTGACAATACCGATATGTATGCACAGGCATACTTTGATTATGACTCCAAGAAGTCCGGCGGTGTTACCATGTCTCACCTGCGCTTCGGTCATAAGAAGATCAAATCTACATACCTGATTCGTCAGGCAAACTTCGTAGCATGTCACAATCCGGCATATGTACGTAAGTACAACATGGTTCAGGAGCTGGTTGACGGCGGTACCTTCCTGTTAAACTGCCCGTGGAGCGCTGAAGAGTTAGAGCAGCATCTGCCGGGTCAGATGAAGAAGTTCATCGCTGATCACAACATCAACCTCTACACCATCGACGGTGTTAAGATCGGTATCGAGACCGGCATGGGCCCGACCCGTATCAATACCATTCTGCAGTCCGCATTCTTCAAGCTGACCGGCATTATCCCGGAGGAGAAGGCAATTCAGCTGATGAAGGACGCAGCTCAGAAGACCTACGGCCGTAAGGGTGAGGACGTTGTTAAGAAGAACTGGGCAGCTATCGATGCTGGTGCTACCGGCGTTGTTAAGGTAGAGGTTCCGGAGAGCTGGAAGAACTGCGAAGACGAAGGTCTTGATTACAAGGTAGTAACCGATGGAAGAAAAGACGTTGTTGACTTCGTAAACAACATCCAGACCAAGGTAAGCGCTCAGGAAGGTAACTCCCTGCCTGTATCTGCATTCAAGGACTACGTAGACGGCAGCACTCCGTCCGGTTCTGCAGCATACGAGAAGCGCGGTATTGCAGTTAACGTTCCGGTTTGGAATTCCGATAACTGTATCCAGTGTAACTTCTGTTCTTATGTCTGCCCGCATGCAGTAATCCGTCCGGTTGCTATGACCGCTGAGGAAGCTGCAAACGCACCGGCTGGCATGAAGATGCTGGATATGACCGGTATGCCTGGTTACAAGTTTGCTATCACCATCTCCGCACTTGACTGTACCGGATGTGGTTCCTGTGCAAACGTATGTCCTGGCAAGAAGGGCGAGAAGGCTCTGACCATGGACAAGCTGGCTGACCATATGGATGAGCAGCCGATTTTCGATTTCGGTACCACTGTTTCCGAGAAAGAAGACGTTGTTGCTAAATTCAAAGCTAACACCGTTAAGGGCAGCCAGTTCAAGAAACCGCTGCTTGAGTTCTCCGGCGCATGCGCAGGCTGTGGCGAGACTCCGTACGCTAAGCTGATCACCCAGCTGTTTGGTGACAGAATGTACATTGCAAACGCAACTGGATGTTCCTCTATCTGGGGTAACTCCTCACCGTCTACTCCTTACACTGTAAACGCTAAGGGCCAGGGTCCTGCATGGGATAACTCCCTGTTTGAGGATAACGCTGAGTTCGGTTATGGTATGCTGCTGGCTCAGAATGCAATCCGTGATGAGTTAAAGGAGAAGGTAGAAAACGTTGCTGCAAGCGAAGAGGCTTCTGAGGAAGTTAAGGCTGCATGTGCAGAGTGGCTGGATACCTTTGGAAGCGGCGCATTAAACGGCGTTGCTACTGACAAGCTGGTTGCAGCTCTGGAAGGCATCGACTGCCCGACCTGCAAGTACATTGTTGCTAACAAGGCATTCCTGGCTAAGAAGTCTCAGTGGATCTTCGGTGGTGACGGATGGGCTTACGATATCGGCTTCGGCGGCGTAGACCACGTTCTGGCATCTGGCAAGGATATCAACATTATGGTATTCGATACCGAGGTTTACTCCAACACCGGCGGTCAGTCTTCCAAGTCCACAAAGACCGGTGCAGTTGCTCAGTTCGCAGCTGGCGGTAAAGAGACCAAGAAGAAAGACCTTGCAAGCATTGCAATGTCCTACGGCTATGTATATGTAGCTCAGATTTCCATGGGTGCTGATTATGCTCAGACCGTTAAGGCAATCGCAGAGGCAGAGGCTTATCCGGGTCCGTCCCTGATTCTGGCTTATGCTCCGTGTATCAACCACGGTATTAAGAAGGGCATGAGCAAGGCTCAGACTGAGGAGAAGCTGGCTGTTGAGACCGGTTACTGGAACAACTTCCGCTTCAACCCGGCTGCAGAGAAGAAGTTTACTCTGGACAGCAAGGCTCCGAACATGGAAGGATATCAGGACTTCCTGAAGGGCGAGGTTCGTTATGCATCTCTGGCTATGAAGAATCCGGAGAGAGCAGCAAAACTGTTTGCTAAGAACGAGGCTGAGGCTAAGGAAAGATACGAGTATCTGACCAAGCTGGTTACCCTGTACGGAAACGAAGAATAATAAATACGCTTTTTCACTCGACTCCCTGAGTTATACTGACCGGGCAATCCGGTCAGTGCAGTGAGCCGTCTGAAATGGTGATTCGATTTCTAAAATTAGAAAATAAAAATCTCCCGTATCTGCAGTATTGCGGATACGGGAGATTTTTTAGTCATAGGAAAGTGCGTCCTATGACATAAAAACGCTCCGTGAGGATCGCCATGGGTGGAAAAGAATTGGGCTGATGAGACGACCCGTCGCAGGCGGAGAAGCGTGTGAGCGAGCTTCTTTTTTATTAGCCGAAGAGGGCTCCTAAAAGCCCATAGGAAAGCAGGGACATAATAATAGTTGCCATTGCGATTCCAACAAGAATAGCAGCGATAGCCTTGCCAAATTTCATATGGAGCAGAGCGGCAACCAGGGAACCAGTCCATGCGCCTGTTCCGGGAAGAGGAATTCCCACAAACAGTGCCAGACCCCAGAAACCAAATTTTTCAATCTGTCCTTTATTTTTGTCAGCCTTCTGGCGAACCCAACGGGCGATTTTACAGAGGCCGGGGATTTTTTCCATTAAATCCAGTACCTTTTCAATCAAAAGCAGGATAAAGGGAATCGGGAGCAGGTTTCCGATGATGCAGATGGGAATGGCTCTTAAAATCGGAACATTCAAAAGAGCCGGTGAGGCAGCTAACAGGCCGCCGCGCAGTTCAAGAATGGGAATCATGGAAATGATAAAAATAATGATCTCTCCGGATACTTTGCCGCCTAAAGCCGCTGTAAGTCCCTGTACCAGTGAATCTGTCATAATAATCTCCTTTATAAAATCTTTTGCTGCCCATGCATGGGGCAAATCAAATCTCATTATATGCGATACTGCGCAAAATTTCAATTATAATCGGAAAAAAACCAGAAGGCTGCAGTATGTTTTGTGTAAAAAGACTATGTTGTTTTGCAGGAAAATATGTTAGACTAAAGCCTGATTTAAAATATCTGGCAGAAAGAATGAGGTAAAAAAGCATGAAGCGACTGTGGACACTGTTGGGAAGGCTGGTTTTGATTTCCATGGCGGTTAATCTGGCAGTGGAACTGTTTTCCAGAAAATCCCTGTCTGGCCTGGGCGGATATGTTTTTGGCAGTCCGCTGGTATTTCTGTTAAACGTACTGCTGACGCTGATTCCGTTTCTTTTCGTGTTTTTCATAAAAAGAAAAATCTTTTATATCGTACTGGTGGTTTTGGTTGAAATAGCAATGGGAATTGCTAATGGCGTTCTTCTGATGTTTCGGACAACACCCTTTACTGCGGCAGATTTGCGTCTGCTCAAATATGGGGCGACTCTGCTTACGACATATTTATCCTGGCCACAGATTATTATGGGAGCAGCCGCGCTGGGAGCGGCAGTCCTTGTCTGTGTTTTGCTTTGGAAAAAAGCGCCGGTAGATCCCTGTCCGGTCAACCTGACAGAATCTGTCTGCGTGGCTGCGGTTGCTTCTACGGTAATCTGGGCAGGGCTGAACCTTGCTGTATTCACTCAGGTAGTTGCAGTGCATTTTGGCAATATCGGACAGGCCTTTCAGGATTATGGATTTGCCTACTGTTTTGGCAACTCAGTTTTTAATACAGGAATCTCAAGACCGCAGGAATACGGGCAGAAAGAATTGGAGCGGCTAAAGGAGAAGGAGCTGGTTCCGGAAAATACATACTCTCTTGAAGAATACACAACTCCCAACATTATTATGGTACAGCTGGAATCCTTTTTCGATCCAACGCTCTGGGAGAATAACCCGGTGAAGCAGGATCCCATTCCCCTGTTTCGTTTTCTGACAAAGCATTTTCCATCGGGATATCTGAGTGTGCCTTCTGTGGGGGCAGGAACTGCCAATACGGAGTTTGAGTGCATTACCGGCATGAATCTTGATTTTTTTGGGCCCGGTGAATACCCGTACAAAACGGTTCTGCAAAAAAAGACCTGTGAAAGTATCGCATTCAATTTAAAGGATTTGGGATATCGGACCCATGCCATTCACAACAATGAGGCAACCTTTTACGACCGGTATAAGGTATTTCCACGTCTCGGTTTTGACACCTTTACTCCGATTGAATATATGTATCATGTGGAAAAAAATCCTACAGGGTGGTGTAAGGATCAGATACTGACAGAGGAAATTGAGAAAGCCCTTGATTCCTCTATAGGACAGGATTTTATTTATACGATTTCTGTTCAGGGACATGGAAAATACCCGTCTTTTTCTTATTACTGCGAACAGATTGGAGAAATGGATCTGTTTATCAGTCAGCTGATTACCATGCTGAATCAGAGAAAGGAGCCGGCAGTTCTGGTGCTGTATGGAGATCACCTTCCTGGCTTTGAATGGACGGAAAAGGAAATGAAAAACCGTTCTCTGTTTCAGACTCCCTATGTTATCTGGAATAATCTGGATCTTCCAAGGGAGAAGAGGGATATTGAGTCCTACCAGCTTACTTCTCATGTGCTGAATCTGATCAATATCCATGAGGGAACGATGATTCGTTTTCATCAGCGCCATCTGGAACGTGGAGATTCGAAAACTCAGGCATGCCTCGATGATATGAAAATCCTGGAGTATGATATTCTCTATGGAAAACAGAAGGTGTACGGGGGAAGCTCTCCTTATCAGGAAACAAAAATGGAATACGGAACCAGGCCAATTATTCAGAAGTCTACCGTGCGTTCGGGAAATCAGATTATTGTATCTGGTGAGGGCTTTAATGAGTGGTCGAAAATTTGTGTGGACGGAAAGCCGGTGGACACCTACTTTCATGATAACCGGCTGATTTCCATGGATGTTCCGCCAAAGGAAGGGGAGGACATTACGGTTTGGCAGATTGGCCGGGATAAAATCGGTTTGGGAATGGCAAGAAAGGCGGCTGCAGCTGTTGGGGAACAAAGAGAAAAATAGTCCGGAATGGGAAGCGCGCAGCTGGTTTTATAAAACAAAAAAGAGAGGATATCTGAAAGATGAAAACACGTATGATGGCATGGCTCAGAGAGGAGACGGTTCTTGTTGTTTCTGCGCTTCTGGCAGCAGGCTCCTGCTTATTGGTAAAGCCGGACGAGGAATATCTGTCTTATTTTTCGGGAAATATGGATACCATTTTGATTCTGTTTTGCCTGATGACTGTGGTGGCAGGACTGAGAAGTCTGGGAGTGTTTCGTTATGTGGGGCACTGCCTTTTGGAAAAAATCCGCTCAGAGCGGGGAATTGTGCTGCTTCTTGTATTTTTGTGCTTTTTGGGCAGTATGGTAATTACCAATGATGTGGCTTTGATTACCTTTGTGCCTTTTGGACTTCTGGTTCTGGAAATGGCCGGTATGACAAATCGGGTTTGCTTTGTGATTACTTTGATGACAATTGGAGCTAACTTAGGGAGTATGCTGACTCCAATGGGCAATCCGCAGAATTTGTATCTGTACAGTCTGTCGGGGATGAGCCTTTTGGAATTTGTGAAACTAATGCTTCCCTACACTTTAGCGGCAGCGTTAGGGCTCTTTCTCTGCAGCTTTTTTGGTTTCCGCGGAACAGAGATCTCTGTAGAAAAAGGGAAGAAAGAGGAAAAGCCGGAAATACCGTCAGTTATCTACTACAGCCTCCTGTTTCTGATCTGTCTTCAGACTGTAAGCGGAGGAATTCCGGCTTTTGCCCTTCTTCTGATCATATCAGGGGCTGTGATTGTCCGGGATCGGGGACTGTTTGGAAAGGTAGACTATTCGCTTTTGCTGACCTTTCTGTTTTTCTTTGTTTTTATTGGAAATATGAACCGCTATGCCCCGTTTCGCGATTTTGTGGTGTCCATGATTTCCGGTCATGAAACCCAGGCGGCAATTTTGATGAGCCAGGTGATCAGCAATGTTCCGGCAGCTTTGCTTCTGTCCAATTTTACCGGAGAGTGGGAAAGTCTGATTGTAGGAACGAATCTGGGAGGCCTTGGAACTTTGATTGCGTCTATGGCAAGTCTGATTTCCTATAAGCAGGCGGTTTCATACTGCCCGGAAAAGAAAAATCGTTATCTGGCTGTTTTTACCGGATGGAACCTGATTTTTCTGGCAGCACTGTGGGCGCTGAAGCTGTGTCTGTAAAAAGGAAAACTTGTGAAATTTATCGGGATGTGATAGACTATGCTTAATTCTTTTTAAAAGATTTTTAAAAGATATTTGAAGGATACAGGAGGAGAGACTATGGATAAGAAACAGTCACGAGATACTATCTGCATTCAGGGCGGATGGCAGCCGAAAAATGGAGAGCCGAGGGTGCTCCCTATTTATCAGAGCACTACTTTTAAATACGAAACCAGCGAGCAGATGGGACGTTTGTTTGATCTGGAGGAGAATGGTTATTTTTATACCCGTTTGGCAAATCCCACCAACGATGCAGTGGCGGATAAGATCTGCGCTTTAGAGGGCGGTGTGGCAGCGATGCTGACTTCTTCTGGACAGGCAGCTAATATGTATGCTGTTTTGAATATCTGTTCTGCAGGCGATCACATTATCAGTGCGGCAACCATATATGGCGGTACCTCCAATCTGTTTACGGTTACCTTAAAGCGGTTTGGAATTGAATGCACTCTGGTGGATCCGGATGCGCCGGAGGAGGAACTGGAAAAGGCTTTCCGTCCCAATACAAAGGCAGTGTTTGGAGAATCCATTGCCAATCCTGCACTGGTTGTGCTGGATCTGGAAAAGTTTGCCGGTCTGGCTCACAGACATGGGGTTCCTTTTATTGTGGACAATACCTTTGCGACACCGATTAACTGCCGTCCTTTTGAGTGGGGTGCAGACATTGTCACCCATTCTACTACAAAATATATGGACGGTCATGCCATGTGTGTAGGCGGCTGTATCGTAGACAGCGGCAATTTTGACTGGGAAGCTCACGCAGATAAGTTCCCGGGCCTGACTACACCGGACGAATCTTATCATGGCGTGATTTATACAAAAAAATTTGGCAAGGGAGCCTATATCACCAAGGCAACGGCACAGCTGATGCGGGATATGGGTTCGATTCAGTCTCCGCAGAATGCATTCCTGCTGAATATTGGTCTGGAAACCCTTCATTTAAGAATGCCCCGTCACTGTGAAAATGCGCTGAAGGTGGCTCAGTATCTTCAGAACAGAGAGGACGTGGCCTGGGTAAAATATCCGGGACTGAAAGGAGACCGCTATTACGAACTGGCTCAGAAGTATATGCCAAATGGAACCTGTGGAGTGATTTCCTTTGGATTAAAGGGAGGAAGAGCGGCTGCCGCAGAATTTATGGATAAACTGAAGCTGGCAGCGATTGTAACCCATGTGGCAGATGCAAGAACCTCTGTGCTTCATCCGGCCAGTCACACCCACCGGCAGTTAAATGACGAACAGCTGGTAGAGGCAGGGGTTGATCCGTCTCTGATTCGCTTCAGCGTAGGAATTGAGGCGGCAGAGGATATTATTGCAGATTTGGAGCAGGCTCTGGCATAAGACATCTTCGGAGAAGGTAAATGGGGAGAATGGAGAGAAAGGGCGGCCAAACAGAGAAAAAGTCAGGAGGTACAGAGCATGAGTGCTGTAGATAAGGCCAGAGGAAAGCTGAATAAGAAAACTCTGGGAAAACCACTTCGGATTATATTTGGGCGGACATCCTTTGTCGTTTTGTCGCTGCTGCTTCAGGTAGTTGTGCTGTTGGGGGCGTTTCAATGGCTCAGCGATCATTTCTTCTATGTATATGGAGGATTTACGCTGCTTAGTGCAGTTATTGTCATTTATATTATTAATAAAAGACAGAATCCGTCGTATCAGATGGCCTGGATTATTCCGGTTCTGGTATTTCCGGTATTTGGAGCGCTGTTCTATCTGTTTGTGGAATCACAGGTAGGCGTGCGGATCATTGACCGGCGGCTTCGCAGCTTGATTCAGGAGACAGAACCGTATTTAAAGCAGGATGAGGATGTTATGAATCGGCTGCGGCTGGCCAGCCGGGGCAATGCCCAGCTGGCAGTCTACATGAAAAATCATGGCGGCTATCCGATTTATGACAAGACCTATGCGGAATATTTTCCCCTGGGCGATGATATGTACCCGAAGCTTTTGGAGGAACTGAAAAAGGCAGAACGGTACATTTTTATGGAGTATTTCATTGTAGAAGAAGGGGAGATGTGGGACAGTGTTCTGGAAATTCTGAAGGAAAAGGCATCTCAGGGTGTGGAGGTCCGGTTTATGTATGACGGAACCTGCAGTCTGACGCTGCTTCCTTACGGATACCCCAAACAGCTGGAAAAATATGGAATCCGGTGCCGGATGTTTTCACCGGTTCGTCCCATGCTTTCCTCTTATCAGAATAACCGGGATCACAGAAAGATTACTGTGATTGACGGACACACTGCCTTTACCGGAGGAGTTAATCTGGCTGACGAATATATCAATCAGAAGGAACGGTTTGGCCACTGGAAGGATACGGCGATTATGCTGAAGGGGGACGCAGTCAACAGCTTTTTGATGATGTTCCTACAGATATGGAATATTACCGAGCAGAAGCCGGAGGATTACAGAAAATATCAGCTGGATCCAGGATACCAGTTCCCGCCGGAGCTGGATCGAAAGGGATATGTTATGCCTTACGGAGACAGCCCTCTTGATGAGGAGACCGTGGGACAGCATGTATATATGGATATTCTGAATGAATCACGATACTATGTACATATTATGACGCCGTATTTGATTCTTGACAGCGATATGATTACGGCGCTGACCTTTGCGGCAAAGCGGGGAATAGAGGTTATTATTATTATGCCCCACATTCCTGACAAAATTTATGCTTATGTTCTGGCAAGATCCTACTATGAGGAGTTATTACTGGCTGGCGTTCGGATTTTTGAGTATACTCCCGGATTTATTCACGCAAAGGTATTTACCAGTGATGATACGAAAGCTGTGGTGGGCTCAATTAATCTGGATTACCGCAGTCTCCACCTTCATTTTGAATGTGCCGCCTATCTGTTCCGCAATCAGGCAGTAGCACAGGCTGAGGCAGATTTCCAGGATACGCTGAAAAAAAGCCAGGAGATTACGGTGGAGGACTGCCGGAATTATCCCTTGGGGCGGAGAATGGCAGGAAAAATGCTGCGGCTGATTGCTCCGCTGATGTAGAGGAAGAATTTGGAAATAACACAGGAAGCGTTTGCCTGTTTAATAGTGGCGAACCTCATTGGCTTCTCGAATTTTTTGTAAAACAGGGGCAGCTTTTTCAGAAGAAAAGTATCGGAATGTAGATTCCGGTACTTTTTTTTGCAGATCGTCCCAGTTTCCGTCACGGAGAAGTTCCCGGACTCCAGAGGCGCTGATAGGACCGTCTGCATCTTCTCTGCGGGGGATGATGGTGCAGGAAATTCCGGCGGCCTCCAGCTCCTCCTTCATAACCTGATTATAAATTCCTGTTACCTGGCTGAAAGGCTCTTCGCCTACAAAGCGCTGGGAAATGTTCAGTGCCCCGGCAATTTTCTGGAAAACCTGAATGTCCAGACGGGCGTGAGAGCGGATCACGGTGTCCTTGTCCTTTAAAAAATAAGAAGGGAAGGTGGCATTGGAGATCATATAGGGGCCGGTCTGATGATAAACCAGATTGCCCAGATCCGCAGTTCCCTCCCGTACCAGCTGCTCCCGAACAGAGAGGGGAACCAGGGAAACGTCTTCGGATACAATAAATACATGAAGCAGATCTACTTTGGAAGCTGCGTATTCCACAAGCAAGCGATGACCCAGGGTAAAAGGATTGGCATTCATAACAACAGCGCCTGTCCGTGGATTTGCCAGCAGAGAAACCGCTTTTGCAGCTGGAGACTGACTGGTTTCCGTCTGAAGCTTTTTCAGATAATCAGCAAAGCCGGTACGCCTGTTTTCCATAAACACGACCTTTCCCTCAACCCGGGCGATTTCGTAGAATCCCAGATCGCCAAAAAATTTGGCAGTGCTGCATTTGGTATAAAGGAACAGACTGGTATTGCCTCTGCTGTACTGGTATTCCATAAGATGAGATAAAACCTGATTTAAAAGCCCTTCCCCCTGATGGTCTGAAGAGACGGCAAGACAGCGCAGGGTGTTGGAAAAGCAGGAACCGGTAGCGGCCAGATTGTAATCTTCATCGAAAAGGCCGACGCTGTAATCAAGATTCTTGTCCCGTTCGATTCCCTCCTGCTGTAAAAGCGCATCCATCTGCTTAGATGCACGGCGATCGGAGGGCCTTATTTGGCTGAGAATATATTCGGACATAGAGATTTCCTGCCACTCAAAATGTGATTAAATATACTCACATCGAGATAATGTAGACTTTCGCAAGTTCTACTTACTGCTTCTTCGTGTATGCTTTTGATTGACTAAAGCCATATCTACTCACAGGTTCCTGTACACTCCACAGTCGTCAATTCCCGAAATAGTCTTCGGTACATACTTACGTTTGCGTTTCATGATGCAACTTCGTAAGTCTTCGCATCTTTCAAATTGAGAGCAGCATTCATATCCCTGTTTTCGACGTAACCACAATTACATCGAAAGATTCTATCTGAAAGCTTTAAGTCTTTCTTAATAACTCCACAACAGTGGCAGGTTTTTGATGATGGATACCATCTGTCTACTACTCGTAATTCAATACTATTCTCCTTACATTTTGCCTGAAGTTTCACTTTAAATTCATAAAACCTCTGAGAAGCAACTGTTTTTGAAAGATGCCTGTTCTTCATCATTCCTGATACATTCAAATCCTCAATCGTTATATAAGATGGCTTGGTTTTTACTATCTCAGCGATTGTTTTGTTCATGTAATCCGTGCGGACATTGTCTATCCGATGATAAAGCTTCTGTACCTTAAGCTTTTGCTTTTGTATATTTGCTTTTTGAGTGGACTCTCCTTTCTTTAAATTTTCATACTTACGGGAGAGACATCTCTGCTCCCGAATCAGTCGTTTTTCAAGTTTTTTTAATCTTGCCGATTTGTTAATATTTTTATATGTCTTACCATTTGAAATAATGGCAAAATCCTTTAACCCAAGGTCTATGCCAATTCCTTCACTGTAATCATTGGTAGTTATCTTGCTATCCGGTATTTCTGCCAGAACTGAAACATAAAACCTGCCAGCTTTCATGGAAACCGAACCGCTTTTTATGACATATCCATCTTTTGTAACAGGGATATATCCCTTTTCCTTCACTCTAACCCATCCAAGGGATGGAATGTTAATTCTATGTCTTTCGCAGCGGCAATCCTTTGGATTATTCTTTACGAAATACATTTTTACATCTGATTTTCCCTTCTTTTTAAACTTAGGAAAACCACTTTGATGTTTGAAAAACTTTTTAAATGCGGTTTCTCCATGATTTACTGACTGTGTGACTGTTTTTGAATAAGACTCCTTAATCCATGCATATTCTGGGTGATTTGGTATATATTCATTGTTAAGCCAGACTCTGAATTGATGACTGCTCATAAACTTTTCACCATTTTCATGAAGTTCTTTATTATGAGCAAGATAGAAATTATAGATAAATCTACAGGTTCCTATCGTCTTACGAATCTTAACCTTTTGCTCCTCGGTTGGATTTATTTCCGTCTTGAAGCTCTTTAGCAATCTCCCCATCTCCTTCTATTTGTTTTTTATACTTACGAAGTCCGTATAACCTACAGGAGAATACATGAAGGTTTCTTGTAGATACTCTGGTATAAATAACCATCTGACGATTATCATTTTCTGTATGAATGCCTTTAAACGGAAGGTATTGGTCATAAGTGTTATCCCAACGCTGCAACGTTTTAACAGAGACACCTTTAAGCACTAATGTGAATCATTTTAATTACTTAATATTTCCTCCTCTGTGATAAATTGTCGATTGGTAACTGTTCAGGACGGACATCTTCTTGTCCGGCAAAGCCGAACAAGAAGCATCGGAGATTCCTCCGATGTGAGAACTGGCTGGAAAATTCGCTTACAAGCAAGCTTGACACGAATTTTTCTGCCAGATCTCCCGCCGTCCTGAATTGTAACGTCTATTGGTATTATACAACAAAAACAGGAAAAAGGCGAATACCTCCCTGCCTATGGACTGTATGTGACCGGACTTATGGGGGAATTGTCCTGATATAAAAACGTACATAAAAACAAAAATCAGGGGAATACTAAAAAAGGCATGATGTCAAATCAGAAAAGCAGGAGATGAAAATAATATGAGAGATCAATGCAGGCAGAAAGAAAACAGGATGGAAGAATACGACAAAACATTAGACAGTAACTCCAGGAGAGAAGAACAGGAAATCGAAGAAAAGGAGAATCAGAAGCTGGAGGACTACGGACAGATGACGCTGGAGGGAAACCAGAGGAAGCGGAAAATCCACCTGCTGTCGATTATCGGTGAAGTGGAGGGGCATGAAAATCTTTCTGGGAATTCCAAGGCAACCAAGTATGATCATGTGCTTCCTCAACTGGCTCAGCTGGAGGATGATGATTCGGTAGAGGGGCTTTTAGTACTGTTAAATACCTCTGGCGGAGATGTGGATGCAGGTCTTGCCATTGCGGAAATGATAGCCTCCATGAGTATGCCGACGGTATCTCTGGTGCTGGGAGGCAGCCATTCTATCGGCGTTCCTCTTGCGGTTTCTACGGATTATTCCTTTATTGTTCCGACAGGCACCATGATGGTGCATCCTGTGCGGATGAATGGAACCGTAATCGGCGCCTCTCAGACCTATGAGTATTTCGATATGATTCAGGACCGGATTTTAAGCTTTATCAGTTCTCATTCCCGGATTGCCTATGATCAGGTAAAACGGCTGATGCTGAATACAGAGATGCTGACCCGGGATCTGGGAACGGTGCTGGTAGGAGAAGAAGCGGTTAAGCAGGGGCTGATTGACCAGGTAGGAGGGATTCGGGATGCCCTTGTAAGGCTGTATGAGATGATTGACGGTCAGGCTGTCTGAGAAGATGACGGGCTTGCAATTCCCTGATTTTTTTTGTATACTATCCTCAATGGGAAAGAGGAGGCATACATTTGTGGCATCATCGAAGAATAAAACAACCAATTCGGTAAAAGGAAAGACAGCAGCAGGAAAGACATCGGGAAGAAAGCCCGGAAGACCGAGGAAAAATCCAGTGCCCGTACAGGAGGAGCCGGCAGGCTTTCTTCGGGCGGAGGTTATGATTCTTCTGTCTTTTGCGGCCGCAGTGCTGCTTTTTTTAAGCAATTTTCACCTGTGCGGCGTGGCAGGTGACTTTTTGCGTGGAGTACAGCTTGGATTATTTGGAATGGCGGGATATATTGCTCCGCTTATTTTGTTTGTGGGAACCTGCTTTGCCATGTCGAACAGGGGAAACCGTGCGGCTGCCAGAAAGCTGGCGGCTGCAGTAACCGCTTTTTTTCTTCTCTGCGGCTTCGCTCAGCTTTTTTTCGGACAGGATCCGGAAGAGGGCAAATCCATACTGGCTTATTACACCATGTCTGCCCGCAGCGGCTTTGGAGGCGGTCTGGCAGGCGGTCTGCTTTGCGCAGTTCTGAAGGGAATTTTAGGAACCATCGGCGCGTTTCTTGTTATGGCTGTCTTGATAATTATCTGCGCTGTGATTATTACAGAGCGTTCTTTTGTAAAGGCGGTCAAAAAGCACAGCGATGCAGCTTATCAGTACGCAAAGGAAGATATGGATCGGAGGCGGGAGCTTCATGCGGAGCGCCAGGAGGAGAGGCGCAGACGCAGGGAGGAGCAGGTTTCAGGCGTAAATTTAAGCTCAACGGATCTGTCTGCTTATGCCAGCGGGGATGAGGACTTTGAGGATGAGCTTCTGAGCCGGCCGGAGCCGGATTTCCGGGAGGATTCCACAGCTGGTGCTGATGACAGCATCCGCAGAGATCCTGCTCTGGCAGAAGGCCCGGATGAACAGTCGGATTTTGGTGCTTTCCATACAGAAAAGCCGGAAGTGGTTCCCTCGGGAGCAGACGTATTTACAGGCAGCATTTCTCTTCCGCCGGAATATCAGGATGAGGATGATACGGTTCCCTTTGATGTGGATGGGGAAATGCCGGAGCTTTCGGCACAGAGTCTTGCAGCAGACGGCATTCGTCGGTTTGAGGAGGCAGGGAATGTATTTTCTGACAGCTCAACAGGACAGGCAAAGGGGCTGGATCTGTTCCAGCCGGAAGAGATTTATATGCCGGAGACAAGAGAAACATCTTCGGAATCAGCTACATATGATCCGAAAGCACCTCTGGAGGAACAGGATCCGGGACAGGTGGTGAAAACCCTGTCCGGCAGTGAATTTGTAATTCCTGAGGAGGAAAAAAGGGTTGTAACTGCCGGCGGCAAGGTGATTGAGACAGAGACAGAGGCTCTGCAGAAAAAACTGGAGTCCAGACGTCAGGAGGCAAAGGCAGCTGTGGAGGCCGGAGAGGCTTCGGTTCAGCAGCAGATCCAGGCGAAGGAGGAAAAGCCCAAAAAGGAATATGTATTTCCGCCGGTCAGCCTGCTGAAGCGGGCGGCCCGCCCGACTGGAGGCCATTCCCAGCAGGAGTACAGAGAAACGGCGGTTAAGCTTCAGCAGACTCTGAGAGATTTTGGAGTAGGCGTGACTGTGACAAATATCAGCTGTGGTCCCTCTGTGACTCGGTATGAGCTGCACCCGGAGCAAGGGGTTAAGGTCAGCAAGATCGTAGGTCTGGCAGATGACATTAAGCTGAGTCTGGCAGCAGCGGATATCCGGATTGAGGCCCCGATTCCCGGAAAGTCGGCGGTAGGAATTGAAGTGCCCAACAAGGAGAATAATACTGTTTATTTAAGAGAACTGCTGGAATCGGACAATTTTAAAAATCATGGTTCCCGTCTGGCGTTTGCTGTAGGAAAGGATATCGGCGGCCAGGTGGTGGTAACGGATATTGCGAAAATGCCCCACCTGCTGATTGCAGGCGCGACGGGATCTGGTAAATCCGTATGCATCAACACACTGATTATGAGTATCATATACAAGTCCAGTCCAGAGGATGTAAAGCTGATTATGGTGGATCCTAAGGTGGTGGAGCTGAGTGTGTATAATGGTATCCCACATCTGCTGATTCCCGTAGTGACCGATCCGAAAAAGGCCTCTGGTGCATTAAACTGGGCAGTGGCAGAGATGACGGATCGATACAAAAAATTCGCTGAGTACAATGTCCGGGATTTGAAGGGCTATAATGCAAAGGTAGAGGGAATTCAGAATATTGAGGATGAGAAAAAGCCGAAAAAGCTGCCTCAGATTGTGATTATTGTAGACGAGCTGGCAGATTTGATGATGGTGGCTCCCGGTGAGGTAGAAGAAGCCATCTGCCGTCTAGCACAGCTTGCCCGTGCAGCAGGCATCCATCTGGTTATTGCGACTCAGCGTCCGTCGGTGAATGTTATTACTGGTCTGATTAAGGCCAATGTGCCTTCCCGTATTGCCTTTTCCGTATCCTCCGGTGTGGATTCCCGGACAATTATTGATATGAACGGAGCAGAAAAGCTGCTTGGTAAGGGCGATATGCTGTTTTATCCAGCAGGATTCCCCAAGCCGCAGCGAGTGCAGGGTGCCTTTGTTTCGGATCAGGAGGTTCAGAAGGTGGTTGATTTCCTGACAGAGCAGGGAATGACCGCGGATTATAATCCTGAGGTAGAGCAGCAGATGAATGCGGCGCCTGCGGCAGCGGCAGCAGGTGGAACAAATGGCAGGGACGAATATTTTGAGCAGGCAGGAGCCTTTATTATTGAAAAGGAAAAAGCGTCAATCGGTATGCTGCAGCGTATGTTTAAGATAGGTTTTAACCGGGCAGCCAGAATTATGGATCAGCTTGCAGAGGCAGGCGTGGTAGGCGAGGAGGAAGGAACCAAGCCGAGAAAGGTTCTGATGACGATGGAAGAGTTCCGGCAGATGACGGGACAGAGAGAGTAATATCACAGAGAAACCATCAGAGCAGAAAGACCGGGAAAAAGGCGCCGGTGGAAACCGCCGGAATACAATCAGGTTAGCAACAGGAAACACCCATAAATACGAAAGCACAGGAGGATGGAGAAATGAAAACAGACATTGAAATTGCTCAGGAGGCAGAGATGCTCCACATTCGCGAGGTTGCACAGCGGTATGGAATTACAGAAGAGGAGCTGGAGCTGTACGGAAAGTATAAGGCCAAGCTGACAGATGAACTGTGGGAGCAGGTTAAGGACCGCAAGGATGGAAAGCTGGTTTTAGTAACTGCGATTAACCCGACTCCGGCCGGAGAGGGAAAGACAACCACCAGCATTGGTCTGGCAGATGCTTTAAACCGCAAGGGAACAAAAACCATGCTGGCTCTGCGGGAGCCGTCTTTAGGACCGTGTTTTGGCATTAAGGGAGGAGCTGCAGGAGGCGGTTATGCCCAGGTAGTGCCTATGGAGGATTTGAACCTGCATTTTACAGGAGATTTTCATGCAATTACTTCTGCAAATAACCTACTGGCGGCTCTGCTTGACAACCACATTCAGCAGGGAAATGCACTTCAGATCGATCCCCGGCAGATTCTGTGGAAGCGCTGTATGGATATGAATGATCGTGTCCTGAGAAATATCGTAGTAGGTCTTGGCGCAAAGGCAGACGGAGTAGTGAGAGAGGATCATTTTGTTATTACAGTAGCATCTGAGATTATGGCGATTCTCTGTCTGGCATCCGATATGGAGGATTTAAAGACCCGTCTGGGAAGAATCATTGTTGCATATAATTATGCAGGCGAGCCGGTTACTGCAGAGCAGCTTCATGCAGTAGGCGCTATGGCAGCACTGTTAAAGGATGCGATTAAGCCGAACCTGATTCAGACTCTGGAACATAACGGAGCCCTGGTTCATGGAGGACCCTTTGCAAACATTGCTCATGGCTGTAACAGTGTGCGTGCTACAAAGACAGCCTTAAAGCTGGCTGATGTAGTAGTGACAGAGGCTGGTTTCGGAGCAGATCTGGGCGCGGAAAAGTTTCTTGATATCAAGTGCCGGATGGCAGGCTTAAAGCCGGATGCAGTCGTTCTGGTGGCAACAGTGCGTGCGCTGAAATATAACGGCGGTGTTCCTAAGACAGAGTTGTCTCAGGAAAATCTGGAGGCATTAAAGAAAGGGATTGTGAATCTGGAGAAGCATATTGAGAATATCCAGAAATACGGAGTTCCGGTAGTGGTTACTCTGAATTCCTTTATTACAGATACAGAAGCAGAATATGCGCTGATCCGCGATTTCTGCGAGTCCAGAGGCTGTGAGTTTGCACTGTCCGAGGTATGGGCCAAGGGCGGCGAGGGCGGCGAGGCTCTGGCAGAAAAGGTTCTGGAAACTCTGAGTCATAAGGAAAGCCATTATCATCCTTTGTACCCGGATGAGATGAGCCTGAAGGATAAGGTATTTACCATTGCATCAGAGATTTATGGGGCAGACGGCGTTTCCTATACTCCGGCAGCAGAGCGGGCTCTGGCCAGAATTGAGCAGATGGGCTTTGGTTCTATGCCGGTATGTATGGCAAAAACCCAGTACTCCCTGTCTGATGACCAGAATAAGCTGGGACGACCCACCGGTTTTACGATCAATGTCCGGGATGTCTACGTTTCTGCAGGCGCAGGCTTTGTGGTTGTGCTGACCGGCGCGATTATGACAATGCCGGGTCTTCCAAAAAAACCGGCAGCAGACGGAATTGATGTAAATGAGGACGGAAAAATCACAGGATTATTCTAAAGATGATTCCAAAGAAAGCAGAAGCAATGCCATGGGCAGAAAGGAGCAGGCAGCTTGAAAGAAGCTGTCGGAAAATCAGATGAAAATTCGGGAATGGCTTGGAGAGATTTCCTATACGCTGCAGCAGGGAAGCCTGGATGCAGAGGTGTCTGAGGTAGTATATGATTCAAGAAAGGCCGGACCGGGAGCAGTGTTTATCTGCATGAAGGGAACCAGAAGGGATTCCCATGACTTTATTCCCCAGGTGACAGAGGCTGGAGTCCGGGTGCTTGTAACAGAGCATCCGGTAGAGGTATCTTCCAAGGTGACAGTGATTGTGGTGGGAAATGGAAGGGAAGCCCTGGCCAGACTGTCGGCAGCGCGGTTTGGAAACCCTTCTCGGAAGCTTTTGATGATTGGGGTTACAGGAACAAAGGGAAAGACCACAACCACCCATATGGTAAAAACCATTTTGGAGGCGGCGGGGAAGAAAACGGGGATGATTGGAACCAATGGCGTGATGATTGGAACGGATCATTATCCCACAGTAAACACAACGCCGGAGTCTTATGATCTCCACCGGTATTTTGCACAGATGACAGAGGCCGGATGTGAGTGCTGCGTCATGGAGGTATCCTCCCAGGCAATGAAGATGCACCGGGTGACGGGGATTGTGTTTGACTGTGCAGTCTTTACCAATATTTCTCCAGATCATATCGGACCAGATGAGCACGCAGATTTTGCGGAGTATCTTTTCTATAAAAAGCAGCTGTTTACCCAGAGCCGGAGAGCATTTGTCAATCTGGATGACGAACACTTCCAGGAGATTATAAAGGACATTCCCTGCCCATGGACTGGTTTTGGTCTTATGGAAAATCAGAAGGATTGTCCGCGTGCAGAGGATAGCTCAGAGAAAAACCATACAGGCAGTGATTATCTGGCTGAGCACATTGAGTATGTATCAGAGCCGGATTTTGTAGGAACTGGATTTGACATCCGGGGAGAGCATGAGATCCCGGTACGGGTCAGCATCCCTGGAAAATTCAATGTCTACAATGCGCTGGCAGCTGCAGCAGTTACCCTTTGGTGCGGAGTGCCAAAAGAGCGTCTTCAGCATGCCATGGAGCATTTGAAAATCAATGGACGCATGGAGATTGTACATACTTCCCAGCGGTGCTGCGTGATTGTGGATTATGCACACAATGCAGTCAGCATGGAAAGCCTTCTGTCCACTTTGCGGGACTATCATCCCAGACGTCTGGTGGTTGTGTTTGGCTGCGGCGGAAACCGTTCCAAGGATCGCCGGTATTCTATGGGAGAGATTGGCGGAAGAATGGCAGATCTTTCTATTATTACAGCAGATAATTCCCGGTTTGAGAAGGTAGAGGATATTATTGCAGATATCCGGGGAAGCATTGAGAAAACCGGAGGAAAATTTGTAGAAATTCCGGATCGGAGAGAGGCCATTGCCTACAGCATTACCCATGCAGAGCCAGGGGATATGATTGCTGTGATCGGCAAGGGACATGAGGATTATCAGGAAATTGAAGGTGTCCGTTATCCATTTTTGGATCGGGCTGTGGTTGAGGAGGTTATTGCCGGACTTGAGCAGAAGGATGCCGGACAGGAGAATAAATAAAAAAGAAAAGAGATACCAGATATGGAATGTATGACGGTAAATGATATTGTAAAGGCAACCGGCGGGAGATTGCTGTGTGGGGACGGGGAAATGGAATTAAAGCATATCAGTATTGATTCCCGAACCATGAAGGGGCAGGATCTGTTTGTTCCGATTATTGGAGAAAAGGTAGATGCCCACCGGTTTATTTCCCAGGCGTTTGAGGCAGGGGCGGCAGCTGTTTTGACCAGCGAGCACAACGAGATGGAGGATACGCATCCGTGGATTCGCGTAGAGGACACAAAGAAGGCTCTCCAGGCAGTGGGAAAGTATTACAGAAGCAGACTGAGCCTTCCCCTTGTGGGAATTACCGGAAGCGTAGGAAAAACTACAACCAGGGAAATGGTGGCCGCGGCTCTTTCCGGAAAATACCGGGTATATAAAACGCCGGGAAATTCCAACAGCCAGGTTGGCCTGCCAATTACTCTGTCAGAGATTGCTTCTGCAGATGAAATCGGCGTGATAGAACTGGGAATGAGTATGCCGGGAGAACTGACAGTCATTGCCCGGATTGCACAGGTAGATATGGCGGTGATTACCAATGTGGGAATTACGCATATTGAGCAGCTGGGAAGTCAGGAAAACATTTACCGGGAGAAGCTGACAATTCAGGATGGTCTGAAGGAGGGCGGCGTTCTGTTCCTGAACGGGGATGATCCGTTGCTGAGGGAAACCAGGGCAAAGGAGGGCTGCCGGACGGTATATTACGGAACCGGAGAAAACAGCAGCTACCGGGCAGAAAATATCCGGATTGTCAATGGATATCCGGTATTTACTGCTGTGTGCAAAGACAGACAGGTGACAGTGGCGCTGAAGGTGATGGGACGCCATAATGTGCTGAACGCTATGGTGGCGCTGGCTGTGGCGGATGAAAATGGTGTGCCTCTGGACGCGGCTGTCCGGGCTCTGGAGCAGTTTACCGGATTCCAGAACCGCCAGCAGATCTACGAAAAGGACGGGATTACGGTGATTGATGATACTTACAATGCCAGCCCTGTTTCCATGATCGCCGGGCTGGAGGTTCTTCATTCCATGGAAAAAGCAGGACGTCGGATTGCAGTTCTGGCAGATATGAAGGAGCTGGGGCCGGAGGCGCCGAAATTCCATCGTCAGATTGGTGAGTGGCTGGCAGAGCATCCGGTGGATCTTTTATTTACGCTGGGAGACCTGGCAGCAGAGATTGCTGAAGGTGCGCAGGAAAACGGCGGCAGAGGCAGCAGAGAGTTTTATCATTTTTCCGGAGAAGACAGAGACGGTCTTTATCAGGCTCTTTCTGCTCATCTGAAACCGGGAGACTGTGTTTTGCTGAAGGGATCTAACAGCATGAAGCTGGGGCAGGTTGCTGCAAGGCTTTTGGAAAAACAAGAAAAGTAACAGACAGGTGCAGGTGAGTGTATGGCAGAACAGTATGCCAGTATTATTATAGATATTTCCCATGAAAACGTAGACCGCGTGTTCCAATACCGGATTCCCCCTCAGCTTCTGGGGGAAATTCAGGTGGGAATGCAGGTCTGCGTTCCTTTTGGTTCTGGGAACAGAACCAGAACGGGGTATGTGGTAGATATTTCAGAAAAAGCGGAATATGATGTGACAAAGATGAAGTCCATAGCCGGGATTGTTGCAGGAAGTGTAACCGCAGATTCCAGAATCATCAGTCTGGCCTGGTGGATGAAGGAGCGGTATGGCTCTACTATGAACCAGGCTTTAAAAACAGTGCTTCCTGTAAAGCGAAAGGTAAAAGCCAGAAACCGGCAGGTAGTCCGCTCCATGGTTGATGTACAAATCAAGGAGGCCGAAATTCTTCTTAATGGAGAGCAGCGGCAGATTGCAGAGGATTTCTGCAGCCGCTATGACAGAGGGGACAGAGCTCCTTCCCTGATTTATGGCATTACTGGAAGCGGGAAAACAGAGGTTTACATGGAAATGATTTCCCATGTGCTGAAGCAGGGACGGCAGGTCATTGTTCTGATTCCGGAAATTTCTCTGACCTATCAGACGGTTATGCGGTTTTACCGGCGTTTTGGATCCTGTATCAGTGTCATGCATTCCCGCCTTTCCGCAGGCGAACGGTGGGATCAGTATGAGCGGGCCAGACAGGGGGAAACTCAGGTTATGATAGGAGCCCGATCGGCCTTGTTTACGGATTTTCCTGATCTGGGCCTGATTATTATGGACGAGGAGCATGAGGGGGCTTATAAAAGCGAGTCCACTCCCCGCTACCATGCAAGAGAGGTGGCAGAGAAGCTGGCCGGGATGCGGGATGCCGCCTTTGTTATGGGTTCTGCCACGCCTTCTCTGGAGGCCTATACCCGGGCGAGAGAGGGGATTTATCGGTTGTATACCTTAAAGAACCGGGCAGGAGAGGGAAGTGTGCTGGCAGCTGCAGAGGTAGTGGATTTGAGAAAAGAAATGGAGGCAGGGAACAAATCCATTTTCAGCCGCCGCCTTCAGGAGCTGATAAGAGATCGCCTGGAAAAGAAAGAACAGGTGATGCTGTTTATGAACCGAAGAGGATATTCCTCCTTTGTTTCCTGCCGTTCCTGCGGGGAGGCTGTCAAATGTCCTCACTGTGACGTAACCCTGACTTTGCACAACAAAACCCGTCTTGTCTGTCATTACTGCGGATATACGGTTCCTCTGCCGAAAAAGTGTCCTTCCTGCGGTTCCCCTTATCTGGCAGGCTTTGGAACAGGAACCCAGAAAATTGAGGAGCTGACGAAAGCCATGTTTCCTCAGGCAAGAGTTCTCCGGATGGATCTGGATACCACATCGAAAAAGGGCGGTCATCAGGAAATCCTGTCCGCTTTTGCAAAGGGAGAGGCAGATATTCTCATTGGAACCCAGATGATTGTAAAGGGTCATGATTTTCCGGGAGTGACTCTGGTTGGAATTCTGGCGGCAGATGCTTCCCTTTACGCGCCGGATTACAGGAGCGGAGAGCGGACATTCCAGCTTCTGGTTCAGGCGGCTGGCCGGGCGGGGAGGGGAAAAAAGCCTGGAACAGCAGTGATTCAGACCTACACGCCGGAGCATTATGTGGTAAAGGCATCTGCTGTTCAGGATTATCTGGAGTTTTACCGTCAGGAAATGGGATATCGGAAATTGATGAAATATCCGCCTGCCGCTCATATGCTGAGCATTCAGATCGGCGGAAAAGAGGAGGAGCTGACAGCCCATATGACGGAAGCTGTGGCAGAAGCAGTTGGGCGGAGATTCGGGCAGCAGGCGGAGCTTATCGGGCCTGTTTTTGCCCCAGTATATAAAGTTAATGATATTTACAGAAAAATTTTATATATCAAACAGGAAAATTATGATATACTAATAAGAATTCAGAAGTATGTCCAAAATCGGTGGGATGAAACGGAGATCTGCCGCAAGCTGACGATTCAGTACGATTTTTCGTAAGGAGGAAAGGCAGGGAGCTGGCGTTTTGGCCCGGGACAGGAAAGAAAGGAATTGGGAGAAGCAGATGGGAATCAGACAGATCAGAACTATTGGAGATGAAATTTTAACAAAGCAGTGTAAGCCGGTAAAGGAGATGACTCCGCGGATTCAGCAGCTGATTGATGACATGTTTGAGACAATGTATGAGTCAAACGGCGTAGGCCTGGCAGCGCCTCAGGTTGGCGTATTAAAGCAGATTGTGGTAATGGATGTAGATGATGAGAATCAGTATGTTCTGATCAATCCGGAGATTATAGAAACCAGCGGAAGCCAGACCGGTCCTGAAGGATGCTTAAGTGTTCCGGGAAAGAGCGGTATGGTGACACGGCCGGATCATGTGGTGGTGCGCGCTCTTGATGCCAATATGCAGCCGATTGAACTTGTAGGAGATGAGCTGCTTGCCAGATGTATCTGCCATGAGTGCGCTCATCTGAAGGGACAGCTGTATGTGGAGCTGGTAGAGGGAGAACTGATGGATGTAGCTGCGGAGGACGAGGAATAATATGAAAATTGTATTTATGGGAACCCCGGATTTTTCTGTGCCGACTCTGGAGAGTCTGATTGCATCCCGCCATGAGGTTGCAGCTGTAGTGACACAGCCGGATAAGCCGAAGGGAAGGGGCAAGGAGATTCACATGACGCCGGTAAAGGAAACGGCCCTGCGTCATGGAATTCCGGTCTATCAGCCAGCGCGGGCCAGAGAGGCTTCCTTTGTGGAGGAGATGCGGGCGCTGGAGCCAGATGTTATGGTAGTGATTGCTTTTGGGCAGATTCTTTCCAGAGAGCTTCTGGATGTCCCCAGATATGGCTGTGTGAATATTCATGCATCCCTGCTTCCTAAGTATCGGGGTGCAGCGCCGATTCAGTGGGCAGTGATCAACGGAGACCGGGAAACGGGAATTACCACGATGATGATGGATACCGAGATGGATACGGGCGATATGCTGGAGAAGAAGGTGATTGCCCTGGATGAGAGAGAAACAGGCGGAAGTCTGTTTGACCGGCTAAGCCTCTTGGGCGGCGAGCTTATTTTGTCAACTCTGGACAAGCTGGAGGCAGGAACTCTGGTTCCGGAAAAGCAGGATCATGAAAAAGCGACCTATGTAAAGAAGATTTCCAAATCCATGGGCGATATTGACTGGACTATGGACGCAGCGGCGATTGAGCGCCTGATTCGGGGACTGAATCCCTGGCCCAGCGCCTATACCCGCTTAAACGGCCGGATGTTGAAGATCTGGCAGGCTCAGGTGCTTGAGGGCTGCCAGGAAGGGGCAGTTCCGGGACAGATTCTTGAGGCTGCCGGCAGCACTTTGACAGTACAGACCGGAAATGGGATTTTGAAAATTGAGGAGCTTCAGCTGGAAGGCAAAAAGCGGATGGATACAGCAGCCTTTTTGAGAGGATTTCCGGTAGAGGCCGGTGCAAGAATGGAAAGGAGCGAGTAAAACATGCCATTTTACGGCTATGGTTATGGATACCGAATGATGTGGGATCCAACTTATATTTTAATTATCGTTGGAGCCCTGTTGTCCATGTGGGCGTCGGCGCGGGTCAACAGCACTTTCCGCCGTTATGCCCAGGTGCGGAGCATGACTGGAATGACGGGGGCAGAGGCAGCTATGCGTCTGCTTCACTCTCAGGGGATTTATGATGTGACTGTGCGTCAGGTACGGGGGCATCTGACGGATCACTATGATCCACGGACAAAGACTGTAAACCTGTCTCAGGCAGTGTATTCCCAGACCTCTGTAGCGGCTCTGGGAGTTGCAGCCCACGAGTGCGGCCATGCGATCCAGGATAATGTCGGATATGCGCCTCTTCGTCTTCGGTCCGCATTTGTTCCGGTGGCCAATCTGGGAAGCACCTTATCCTGGCCTTTGATTGTTATTGGCCTGCTGATTGGTATGACCCCCTTTATCCGTCTGGGTATCTGGATGTTTACTCTGGCCCTCTTGTTTCAGGTGATTACCCTTCCTGTGGAGTTTAACGCTTCCTCACGGGCAGTAACGCTTCTTGACCAGCTGGGAATACTCTCCGGTCAGGAGGTTGACGGAACCAGAAAGGTACTGGGAGCGGCGGCCCTGACTTATGTTGCGGCAGTGGCAGTATCTCTGCTCCAGCTGCTGCGCCTTGTTTTGCTGTTTGGAGGACGCAGAGACGATGACTAAGCCTACACAGAGCAGAGAATTGATTCTCGATATTTTAATGGAGATTTTGGAAAAGGGCGGCTACAGCCATGTGGTGCTGCGGCAGGCGCTGGAGAAATATCAGTATCTGGAAAAGCAGGATCGGGCTCTGATTACGAGAATTACAGAAGGAACTATTGAATACAGGATGACCATTGACCAGGTGCTGAATCAATGCTCCAAGGTTCCTGTAGAGAAAATGAAACCGGTAATCCGGACGATTTTGAGAATGTCTGTCTATCAGATTTTCTGGATGGATCGGATTCCGGATCGGGCGGTATGCAGTGAAGCTGTGAATCTGGCTGTGCGCCGCCGGTTTTCGGGGCTGAAGGGCTTTGTAAACGGTGTATTAAGAACCATTATCCGGGAAAAGGACAGTTTTGATTTTTCAGATTTGTCTTTGCGTTATTCTATGCCTTCCTGGCTGATTGACATGTGGCAGAGGGAGTACGATTCAGAGACAGTAGAGTCCATGCTTCGGGCATTTCTGGAGGATCGCCCTACATCTGTCCGGTGCAATCTGGATCGGGCTTCTATGGAGGAAATTTGCAGCTCGCTGAAGGAAGAAGGGGTATTGGCAGAGAAAAGTCCTCTGGCAGATCACGGTCTTCTGATTTCCGGATACGATTATCTGGAGGCGCTGTCAGCATTTCAGAAGGGCTGGATCCAGGTTCAGGATGCCAGTTCTGCTCTGGTAGGACAGGCTGCTTCTCCCTGTGCCGGAGATCGGATTCTGGATGTGTGCGGAGCGCCAGGAGGGAAAAGCCTGGATCTGGCAGATCGTCTGAAGGGAACAGGACTGGTGACAGTCCGTGATCTGACGGAGCAGAAGGTGGCTCTGATTGAGGATAATATTGAACGGAGCGGATTTACCAATATCTGTGCCCAGGTATGGGATGCAAGAGAGTTCGATTCCCGATGGGAAAAGCAGGCAGATATCGTCATTGCGGATCTGCCCTGCTCCGGTCTTGGAATCATCGGAAAAAAACCAGATATTAAATATCAGGCTTCACCGGAACAGATAGAAAGTCTGGCTGCTCTGCAAAGAGAGATTCTCTCTGCGGTCATTCGGTATATAAAACCTGGCGGAAAGCTGATTTACAGTACCTGTACTGTCAGCAGAAAAGAAAATCAGGGGCAGAGGGACTGGATTTTACAGGAATTTCCGGAATTGGAGCCTTTGAGCCTGGAAAAAGAACTGGGCAGCTCTGTGCAGGAGCCTTCACTCAAGGAAGGATATCTTCAGCTGCTTCCGGGAAAGCATCCCTGTGACGGCTTTTTCATTGCAGCTTTCCGAAAAAAGGAAGAGTGACAGGAGCTTGAAAAGAGAGTTTGGGAAAGAGAAGACATTTATGGAAAAAAAGGACATCAAATCGCTGTATTTAGAGGAACTGGAGGAAGAGCTTGGACAGCTGGGAGAAAAATCTTTCCGGGCCAAGCAGATTTATCAGTGGGTTCATCAGAAGCTGGCAGCGGATTTTGAAGATATGAGCAACTTATCGAAGGCGCTCCGGGAAAAGCTGCGTCAGCAGTATACTCTGACAGCATTAAATCCAGTGGAGGTAAAGATTTCCAAGATTGACGGAACAAGAAAATATCTGTTTCGTCTGTCTGACGGAAATGTAATTGAAAGTGTCTGGATGCAGTATCATCACGGCAACTCCGTATGCATTTCATCTCAGGTGGGATGCAGAATGGGCTGCCGTTTCTGCGCGTCAACGTTGGATGGCCTGGAAAGAAATCTTACAGCAGGAGAGATGCTGGATCAGATTTACCGCATTCAGGCTGATACCGGGGAGCGGGTTTCCAATATTGTAATTATGGGATCCGGTGAGCCGATGGATAATTATGATAACGTAGTACGTTTTATCCGTCTGATATCCCATGACCAGGGGCTGAATATCAGTCAGAGAAACATTACCGTATCCACCTGCGGCATTGTGCCGGGAATCCGCAGACTGGCGAAGGAGGGGCTTTCTGTTACGCTGGCCCTGTCTTTGCATGCGCCCAATGATGAAGTAAGAAAAACACTGATGCCCATTGCAAACAAATACAGGATTCAGGAGATTCTGGATGCCTGTCAGGAGTATTTTGAGGAAACCGGAAGAAGGCTTACCTTTGAGTACAGCCTGGTAAGCGGTGTCAACGACAATTTAGAAGAGGCCCGGGCATTGGCTTCTTTGCTAAAGGGTATGCACGGTCATGTCAATCTGATTCCTGTCAACCCCATTCAGGAGAGGGATTACGTTCAGTCTGACCGCCGTGCCATTGAGGCTTTTCAGCACTATCTGGAAAGTCAGAAAATCGCAGTTACGGTGCGCCGGGAAATGGGAAGAGATATTAACGGCGCCTGCGGTCAGCTGCGGAAAAGCTTTATGGATGAAGAAAAAGGAGGCTGAGGACCGATGGATGCTTACGCGCTTACAGATGTGGGACAGGTACGCAGTATGAACCAGGACTCGATATTTTCCTCAACTGAACCCATTGGCTCTCTGCAGAATCTGTTTCTTGTGGCAGACGGCATGGGAGGGCATAAGGCAGGGGATTTTGCTTCCCGCTTTGTGATAGAGAAACTGGTAGAATTTTTCAGCCATGAATACCCGGAGCGGGATGTTCATGGAATTCTGAAAGAGGGAATTCGCACAGTTAACCGGGCGCTGTTTGAAGCGGCCAGTGAAAATCCGGATCTGCTTGGAACCGGAAGCACCCTGGTGGCAGCTACCATCAAGGGAAATGTTCTTTATGTGGCAAATATTGGTGACAGCCGCCTGTATCTTCTGCGGGAGCAGTTAGAGCAGGTGACCAGGGATCACTCTTATGTAGAAGAGCTGGTTGCTCTTGGAAAAATGAAGAGAGGCAGTCACGATTACATAGAAAAGAAAAATATCATCACCCGTGCAGTGGGAACAGGGCGGGAGGTGGATATCGACCTGTTTGCACTGAAATTAAAAAGCAGAGACTATGTACTGATGTGCTCGGATGGGCTGAGCAACATGGTGGATGAATTTGAGATTGAATATATTATCCGCTCTGAGGAGGGAATGCGGCAGAAGGTGGAAAGCCTGGTGGCAGCAGCGAACCGAAACGGCGGCAGAGACAATATTTCCGTTGTTTTGATAGAGCCGCAGATAAGTGAGGTGAGCTTATGATGCTGAGACCCGGAACATTTTTACAGGATCGCTATGAAATACAGGAACAGATTGGTTCTGGAGGAATGTCGGTTGTTTACAGGGCGAAATGCCATAAGCTGAACCGGTTGGTAGCGATTAAAGTTTTAAAAGAAGAATTCTGCAACGACATGAATTTTGTCAGCAAATTCAAAATGGAGGCTCAGGCGGCTGCAGGACTTTCTCACCCCAATATTGTCAGTGTATATGATGTTATTGATGAGGGAAAGCTTCACTATATTGTGATGGAGCTGATTGAAGGCATTACCCTGAAAAGTTACATTGCAAAGAAGGGGCAGCTGGAAATCAAAGAAAGCATCGGTATTGCCATTCAGGTTGCCCAGGGTATGGCCGCAGCTCACGAGCAGCATATTATTCACCGGGATATTAAACCCCAGAATATGATTATCTCCAGAGATGGAAAGGTGAAGGTGGCAGATTTTGGTATTGCAAGAGCTGTGTCTGCACAGACACTGAACTCAGCAGCTATGGGCTCTGTCCATTATATTTCTCCAGAGCAGGCCAGAGGTGGCTTCAGCGATGAGAGAAGCGATATCTATTCTCTGGGAATTACCATGTATGAAATGGTGACCGGGCGGCTTCCCTATGAGGGGGAAAATACTGTAGCTATTGCCCTTGCCCATTTAGAGGATGCTATGGTTCCCCCCAGCGTTTACAATCCCCAGATCCCGCAGGGACTGGAGCGGATTATTCTGAAGTGTACGGAGAAAAAGCCGGAGCGCAGATATGCAAGTGCTAATGAGGTGATTGCAGACCTGCGCCGGGTGCTGGTTCAGAGTGACAATTCCCATTCCGGAGAGCGGGAAGGCAGACGCGTATCTGCTGTTCACGGAACGGATCTGACTGTGGAAGGAAATACGGTAGAGATCCGCGGAGAGGATCTGAATCGGATTAAAGAATGGAATCGTTCAAAACTGGAACTGGAGCTGACCAGAAATTTGTCAGCAGATTTGAAGGACGAGGCTGCTGCGCGGCGGATTTCTTCCGAACCCAGAAAGTCGGAAGGGTACCGCAGGAAGGACGGATACAGCCAGAATGAGGACGAACTGGTACGGGAACAGCGGCGTCCAAGAAAGAAGGACAGGCATCAGGAGGAAGATGAGCTGAATCCTGGCATTGAGCGGCTTCTGACAGGAGCGGGTATTCTTGTTGCCATTATTATTGTGGCAGTGCTGCTTGTGGTATTTACGAAGCTGGGAGGTGTGTTTCAGTCGGGAACCGGCATTTTTTCCGGAGGGAACCGGACAGAAGCCTCTGTGGAGGCGGGAACGCAGGAAAATGATGCGGCGAGCGGAACCCAGATTCCTATGCCGGATCTGAGAGGAATGGATGAGGATGCAGCAGAGGCCACTTTGGAGCAGAATTTCATCAACATGAAGCGTACTTATGAGAATTTTGATGATGTAGATAAGGGAAAGATTGCCAGACAGACCCCCCTGCCCGGTGAAATGGTTTTAAAGGGAGGAACTGTGCAGGTAGTAGTCAGCAGCGGCTCTTCCAAGCTGAACCTTACCGATCTGGGAATTGGAAAGCTGGACAGCACTACAGCAGAGAAATTTCTTCTCAGTAAAAATATAAAAGTAAAAATTGTAGAAGAGGAAAACGAAACGATTCCGGCTGGAGATATTCTTCGTTATGAGCCAGAACTGGCAGAAGAGGGAGAAACGGTGACGCTTTATGTGAGCAGCGGTCCTCATGTAAATATGGTTCCGGTTCCCTATCTGGTAGGAAAACAGGAGACAGAGGTAATTGCCTTGATTGCAGAAGCAGGACTTCAGCCAGGAGATACCAGCCAGGAAAGCAGTGACACAGTACCCAAGGGGGCGGTTATCAGCCAGGATGTGGAAGCAGGAACTCAGGTAGAGCCTGGCAGTAAGGTGGGGTATGTGGTCAGCAGCGGCCCGGAGATTCGAAAGCAGCGCTATGTGGCATCCATCAGTGAGGTATATGATCTGAGCAATCTGATTGGACCGGGCGCAGGAAGCTCCAGCGTTACAGTTATGATCCGCCTTCGCCAGGGAACAGATGAGGATCCCCTTTATAAAATTCTCACCCAGTCCATGAGTGTCAAGGGAGATGTTCTTCTGCCAATCAACTATACGAGTATTGAGAGTATGGACGGCACAGATCAGGGACAGTTAGAGATTGTGGATGTGAATTCCGGACAGGTGATCAAAACCTATAAGCTTACGTTTTTCCCAATGGATTAAGCAGGATGTAAAAGAATGACAGGAAAGATAATCAAAGGAATTGCAGGATTTTATTATGTCCATGACAGGCAGAGCAGGGTCTATGCCTGTAAGGCAAAAGGAATTTTCCGGAACCGGGGAATCAAGCCGGTTGTGGGAGATGATGTGGAATTTACGGTACTGGATGAAGAGAATGGGGAGGGCAGTATTGAGGGAATACTGCCCAGAAAGAATGTTCTTATTCGCCCCGCATCGGCTAATGTAGATCAGGCGCTGGTGGTATTTGCAGTGACTCAGCCGGAGCCGAATTTCAATCTTCTGGATCGATTTCTGATTATGATGGAAGCGCAGGAGATTCCCGTTACGATCTGTTTTAACAAAATAGATCTGGATGAGGACGGGAAACAGGAGGAATTTCGAAGAATCTATGAAAGGGCCGGATATCAGGTGCTTTTGGCCAGCACCTGCAGTCAGACGGGGATGGATGAGATCCGCCGGTTTCTTCAGGGAAAGACAACGATTCTGGCAGGGCCCTCCGGCGTAGGAAAGTCTTCTCTGACCAACCTTCTCCAGCCTGAGGCAGCGATGGAGACAGGAAGCATCAGTCAGAAAATCCAGCGAGGAAAGCACACGACCCGCCATGCAGAGCTGTTTTGCGTGGAGGGAGATACGTATCTGATGGACACTCCAGGGTTTAGTTCTATGTATCTGGAGGAGATTGAACCGGAAAAGCTGAAATATTATTTTCCGGAATTTGAGGCATTGGAACCGGAATGCCGATTCCAGGCAGACTGTGTTCATGTAGGAGAGCCGGTCTGTGGAGTAAAGGTTGCTCTGGAGCGGGGCGAGATTGCCCGGAGCCGGTATGATAATTATGTTTTGCTTTATCAGGAATTGAAAAACCGAAAAAAATATGAAAAACACAAAAAGGAGTAGGAAGATGGAATATATTTTGGCGCCGTCCATTCTGGCGGCTGATTTTGGAAATCTGAGACAGGATGTGGAGACAGTGGCAGAGGCAGGCGCTCAGTACATTCACATTGATGTGATGGACGGGATGTTTGTTCCCAGTATCTCCTTTGGAATGCCGGTAATCAAGAGCATTCGCTCCTGTACAGACAAGGTATTTGACGTTCACATGATGGTGGAAGAGCCAGGAAGATATGCAGAGGATATGAAAAAGGCAGGCGCAGATCTTTTGTGTGTTCATCAGGAAGCCTGCAGACATCTGGACAGAACCATTCATCAGATTCACGATCTGGGTATGAAGGCTGGTGTGGCTCTGAATCCGGCGACTCCTGTGGAAACACTGGAATGGATCCTGGAGGAAGTAGATATGGTTTTAATCATGTCTGTAAATCCGGGCTTTGGCGGGCAGAAATTTATTCCCTATGCTCTGGAAAAGGTGAAACGCCTTCGCGCTATGCTGGATGAGAAGGGACTGAAAACAGACATTCAGGTAGATGGAGGCATCGGGCTTGGCAATGTACGTCAGGTTCTGGAGGCAGGTGCCAATATTATCGTTGCCGGTTCTGCTGTTTATCAGGGAGATGCGGCAGCCAATACAGCGGCCTTCTGCGAGATTTTTAAGGAGATGAAAAAGTGAAATCATGTCTGATTCTGACGGGCGGGAAGCTGAATCTGGCTTTCGCCCGTTCTTTTTTGGAAAAAGAGCATTTTGACAAAGTGATTGCCGTAGACGGAGGGCTTGAATCAGCAGAGGCTCTAGGAATTACACCGGATTATATTGTGGGAGATTTTGATACCGTTTCCGGAGAGGTGGTGGAGCGGTTTAGAAACCTGCCGTTTATTGTGTGGGAACAGCATAAGCCGGAAAAGAATGAGACAGATACAGAGCTGGCCCGCAGCCGGGCTCTGACTCTGGGCTGTGAAAAGCTGGTGTTTTTAGGCGCCACAGGCGGACGGCTTGATCATATGCTGGGGAATCTTCATGCCCTGTATGCCTGCCTGGAGAAGGGGATTGATGCCAGTCTGGTGGATACACAAAACAGGATTTATCTTCTGGATCAGGGCAAGACCTTTTATCGGAAAACTCTGTGGGGAAAGTATGTCTCCTTTCTGCCGTATACAGAGGAAGTAACAGGGATTACCCTGACTGGATTTCGTTATCCTCTTCAGGATAAAACCATCCAGAGGGGGCAGGAGGTAGGACTTTGCATCAGCAATGAGCTGGCAGAGGACAGGGCCGTTCTGGAATTTCGGGAGGGAATTTTGATCTGCGTGGAGTCATCCGACTGAGATTTCAGGGTGGGAAAACAAACTGGACTGGTTAAAAAGTGAAAAACTGGATATTTGCGTCATTCCACATATGTGCTATCATAGGCCCATCGACAGGAAAACAAAAGGAGTGACGGAGTATGAAGAATATGACAGACAATAAGGTATACAGGATCGTATTGACAGCTTTGATGGCAGCCCTCTGCTATGTGGCATTTACGTTTCTGAAAATTCCGATTCCAACCTTTGGAGGCGACTATGTGGCGCTTCATATTGGCAACGCTTTCTGTGTTCTGGCAGCCCTGCTTCTGGGCGGAGTGTACGGCGGTCTGGCCGGTTCCCTGGGCATGACCATCGCAGACCTGCTGGATCCGGTTTATATTACCAGTGCGCCGAAAACCTTTCTTCTGAAGCTTTGCATTGGCCTGATTGCCGGATGGATTGCTCACAGGATTGCTCATATTACAGAAGAGCATGACGGACGTTACATTTTCAAATGGTCTCTGATTGCCTCGATTGTGTCCCTGGGCTTTAATGTGATTATGGATCCGATTGTAGGATATTTTTACAAAAATTATATTTTAGGAATTCAGTCTGACGCAGCGAAAATTATGGCGACCTGGGCTGCCGGTGTCACCCTTATCAATGCAGTTGCAGGAACCATTGTGGTGGTGGTGGTCTACATGGCAGTTCGCCCGGTTCTGAAAAAAGCAGGGCTGTTTCTGAAAATAGAATAGAAAGCGTTGTTGGAAAAGTCTTCTGGTCTGATTTTACCGCATTTTTCTGTCTGAAATTTCGTATGGCAGAACTGGTGGCTGAAATTAGGCAAGGGGGCTTTTTTTTCTTGGAAAAGTGTAGTATGATAAGAAGGAATATATGGAAACCACAGGAAAAGGTCGGTTTTCATAAGTGAATACAGGAGGAAACCATGTTAGATTTAAAGTTTGTCCGTGAGAATCCGGACGTTGTGAAGAAGAATATTGAGAATAAATTTCAGTTCGATAAGCTGCCCCTGGTAGATGAAGTGATTGAGCTGGATGCGAAAAACCGCACGGCAAAGGCAGAGGGCGATGAGATTCGCGCACAGAGAAACAAGCTGTCTAAGCAGATTGGACAGCTGATGGGACAGGGCAAAAAAGAAGAGGCAGAGGCAGTAAAGGCGCAGGTTGCTGCCAATGCAAGCCGCCTGGCTGAACTGGAAGCTCTGGAAAGCCAGTATAATGAGCGGATCTTAAAGATTATGATGACCATTCCCAATATCATCGATCCCAGTGTACCCATTGGAAAAGATGACAGCGAGAACGTAGAGATCGAAAAGTTCGGCGAGCCGCTGGTTCCTGATTTTGAGATTCCTTATCACACCGATATTATGAAAACCTTTGACGGCATTGATCTGGATGCTGCAGGAAAGGTAGCCGGAAATGGCTTCTATTATCTCATGGGCGATATTGCAAGACTGCATTCCTCCGTAATCTCCTATGCCCGTGACTTTATGATTAACCGGGGCTTTACCTACTGTGTTCCGCCTTTTATGATTCGCAGCAATGTGGTAACCGGTGTTATGTCCTTTGCAGAGATGGATGCGATGATGTACAAAATCGAGGGAGAGGATCTGTATCTGATCGGAACCAGTGAGCACTCCATGATTGGTAAGTTTATTGATACCATTACTCCGGAGGAGCAGCTTCCCAAAACTCTGACCAGCTATTCTCCCTGCTTCCGTAAGGAAAAGGGCGCTCACGGTATTGAGGAGCGAGGCGTTTACCGAATCCATCAGTTTGAGAAGCAGGAAATGATCGTGGTATGCCGTCCGGAGGAATCTCCCATGTGGTATGATAAGCTGTGGCAGAATACAGTTGATCTGTTCCGTTCTTTGGATATTCCGGTTCGTACTCTGGAATGCTGCTCCGGCGATCTGGCAGATCTGAAGGTGAAATCCTGTGACGTTGAGGCATGGTCTCCCCGTCAGAAAAAGTACTTTGAGGTTGGTTCCTGCTCCAATCTGGGAGATGCACAGGCCCGCCGCTTAAAGATTCGTGTAGAGGATAAGGACAAAAACAAATATTTTGCCCATACTCTGAATAACACCGTTGTGGCTCCGCCTCGTATGCTGATTGCCTTCCTGGAGAATAACCTTCAGGCAGACGGCTCCGTAAAGATTCCGAAGGTGTTGCAGCCATATATGGGCGGCATGGAGGTTATGGTGCCAAAGCATAAATAAAATTAAAAGCTTCTAAAAAGGAGTACTGCTCAATCGTTCATGGATTGAGCGGTACTCCTTTACCAATTCGTAACAGTCCAGTCAGGAATTTACTTCCGGAAGCTCTAACTTCGGGGCTGCCATCAGAGAATAGTTGGTGTGGTAAATGACAAATCCAGGAGCGCCTCCGGCCGCCTTTTTCACATGTTTTCGCTGGATATAATCAATTTCTACCTTTTCATTGGAGCGTCCCTTAGAATACCAGGCAGCCAGGGAACCGGCTTCTTCAAATACCCGGTCCGGAAGCTCCTTTCCTTCCGTGCGTACAACAACATGGGAGCCGGGAATTCCTTTGGCGTGGAACCACCAGTCATTGCCGTTGGCAATTTTAAATGTGACTTCCTCATTTTGGTAGTTGTTTTTTCCAACATAGATATCAAATCCGTCAGTAGAGCGGTAGTGATAGGGGCGGCTGGTGATTTTTGGTTTTTTGGAACCAAAAGGACGTTTTTTTATAAATCCGAATTCCATTAATTCTTCTTTGATCTGAACCAGATCTTCTTCACGAACAGCAATATCCAGAGCGGCGCTGATGGATTCCAGATGATCGATTTCCTGTTTTGTTTCTGCAGTCAGAGTTTCCAGAGCTTCGCAGGTACGCTTCAGCTTGTTATACCGGGCGTAATATTTCTGGGAATTTTCCTGGGCGGACAGCTGAGGATCCAGAGGGATTTTTACTTCTTTCCCGCTGTAGTAGTCCAGACACAAAAGCTCCTTTTCTCCGCCGGAAAGCTCATAGCCGTAGGTATTTAACAGTTCTCCATATACCCGGTACCGATCTCGCTTTTCTGTGTCCTTCAGCTGTTTTAGCTGTAGATCGTACTTTTTATAATTTCGTTCCAGGGCTGTCTGAACAATCCGGCGCAGATCCACGGATTTTTGGCGAATTCTTGTAATAACGCTTTTTTCTGCATAGTAGGTTTCCAGAAGACTGCTGATAGAGGAAGAGGGCCTTGATTCATATCCAGCTCCCTCGAAGCAGGTTAAGGGTACAGATGCAAACTCTGCCGGAGCGCCGTATTCATAAATAATATTCGGAAAAAACCGTCCTTCCTTCACATCCTCCATCATAAGGGAGAACATGCGGTACAGGTGAGTCAGCTCGTTTTCTGACAGCTCACTGGCTGGTTTTTCGCCTTCTAAAGAGGCTAGGTGGCAAAGCTCTGTGCCAATCAGGGGACTGATGCCGGTCAGCTTCTGATAAAGGGCCTTCTGAACCGGCATAGGAACGGAACGCAAAAGCGTCTGGAATTCCTCCTCGGTAACGGTCAGAGGATCTGCCTTATCTACCGTGTGGGGGATAAAATACATCCGCCCTGGAAGGACCTCACGGACAGAGCTGACCTGGGCGGAGATGTGCTTGATACTGTCTAAAATCGTGCCGTCTTCCTTACAGAAAATAATATTGCTGTGCTTGCCCATAAGCTCGACAATCAGCCGCTTTTTCTGCAGATCTCCCAGTTCGTCCAGGTGTTCAATTTCAAATTCCAGAATTCGTTCCAGCCCCGGCTGGCTGACCTTGACAATCCTTCCGGTGCCGATGTGCTTGCGCAGGAGCATACAGAAATTGGGGGCAGTCAGGGGGCTGGGCTTATTGGTATCTGTAAAATAAATGAGGGGCAGACTGGCGCTGGCTGAGATAGACAGACGGTAGGTCTCCCGGTTGTTTTTTATGGTAAATAACAGCTCGTCCTTTTCCGGCTGGGCAATTTTATTGATTTTTCCGCCCTCCAGCCGTGATTTTATATCATGAGCCAGGTTTGCGATTACAATTCCATCAAATGCCATATAATAACTCCTTTTTTTCAAGTCTCTCCGATGATACAAAACGGTTCAGCCATGCGAAGATTGAGCCAGGAAAACACATTGAAAACCTGTTTTCATAAGCGCTTTCCTGCCTGAAGCTTCATCGAGCAGACGTCAGGCGCTCCTGTTCGCTGTAAGGGAAAGAAGCTGCATGGCTCAACTGATACGATTATACAGGATTGGAAGCGGATTTTCAAGTTGACTTGTTTTTCTATTTGACTTATAATAATACCAACTATGGCAAAGGAGCGGAATGTCAGATGATAAAGAGTATGACAGGGTTTGGTCGATGCGAGATCGTCACCACCGAATATAAAATTACTGTGGAGATGAAAGCCGTAAACCACCGGTATCTTGATTTAAGTATCAGAATGCCTAAAAAATTCAACTATTTTGAGGCGGCCATTCGAAACCTGCTGAAAACCTATATTCAGAGGGGCAAGGTAGATGTCTTTATCAATTATGAGGATTATACAGAGGAGAAGCTTTGCCTGAAATATAACGGAGCCCTTGCGGCGGAATATGTCAGGTACTGCCGGCAGTTGAGCGAGCAGTTTGGAATACCGGATGATTTGACAGCCACCAGGCTGGCAAGGATGCCGGAGGTTCTGACTATGGAGGAGGAGCCGGAGGACGAGGATCAGATGTGGAAGATTCTGTCCCAGGCTATGGAAGAAGCAGCAAAGCAGTTTGTGGAATCGAGAAAGCAGGAGGGAGAAAGACTGAAGGAGGATCTGCTGGGCAAGCTGGATTATATGGCTGAGCTGGTAGATTTTATCGTAGAGCGGGCGCCCTCGATTGTAGCAGAGTACCGTCAGCGTCTGGAGGATCGGGTTCAGGAATTTTTAAAGAACGCCTCTATTGACGAGAACAGAATTGCGGCAGAGGTAACAATATTTGCAGATAAAATCTGTGTAGACGAGGAGATGGTTCGTCTGCGCAGTCATATTGACGCCACCAGGAAAGAGCTGGAGCAGGGAGGCAGCGTGGGAAGAAAGCTGGATTTCATTGCTCAGGAGATGAACCGTGAGGCCAATACAACTCTTTCCAAGTCCACTAACCTGGAGATTTCTGACCGGGCGATTGCGCTGAAGACGGAGATTGAAAAGGTAAGAGAACAGATTCAGAATATTGAATAAGGCAGTGGTACTGCCGGACAGGAGTGGAGATACCATGAGTAAAAAAGGAATTTTGGCAGTGGTTTCCGGCTTTTCCGGAGCGGGAAAGGGTACGCTGATGAAGGCTCTTCTAAAGCAGTATCAGGAACAGTACGCTCTTTCTATTTCAGCCACTACAAGGAAGCCCCGGGAAGGGGAGGAGCACGGCAGAGAGTACTTTTTTCTGACTGTGGAGGAATTTCAGAACATGATTGCAGAGGATTCTCTGATTGAGCATGCCTGTTATGTAGGCAATTATTACGGCACCCCCAGATCCTATGTGGAGGAGCAGATGGCTGCAGGCCGTGATGTGATTCTGGAAATCGAGATCCAGGGAGCGCTGGAGGTGAAAAAGAAATTTCCGGACACACTGCTTTTATTTGTAACGCCGCCTTCAGCAACAGTTCTGGAGGAACGTCTGCGGGGCCGGGGAACGGAAACCGAAGAGGTGATTCAGGATCGTTTGAAGCGAGCTTCAGAGGAGGCCATGTATATGGAACAGTATGATTATATTCTGGTCAATGACACTCTGGAAACCTGTGTGGAGCAGATGCATCAGCTGATTCAGTCTCAGCATGAGAAGGTCAGCGAGAACCTGGAATTTATTGAAAAGATGAAAACAGAGCTGAAACAGCTTTGAGAATAAAATTAACCCTGAAAGGAGATTCATATGTTACGTCCATCCTATACGGATTTAATTAATGTAGTAAACAGCGAGGTAGAACCGGGAGAGCAGCCGGTAGTACAGAGCCGGTATTCTATCGTTCTGGCAACTGCTAAGAGAGCAAGACAGATTATTGCCGGTGAGGATCCCATGGTTCCGGCAGGCCCGGGCAAAAAGCCGCTTTCTGTTGCAGTTCAGGAGCTTTATATGGGCAAGGTGAAAATTGTAGGCGATGACGGCGAAGAGGAGGAGGAGGAAAACAAAAACGCTGCTGAGGCGGCAGAGCTTTCTTCTGAAACCGCAGAAGCAGAGGAAAACGCATAGGAGCATATATTACAGCAAGAAGAGAACAGAGCCGGCAGTGAACGGCTCTTTTCCATAACAGCGGGAGATTTCTATGAAAATATTGTGTGTGTCACTGGGATGTGACAAGAATCTGGTAGATACAGAGATGATGCTGGGGCTTTTGAACCGGGACGGATATACCTTTACAGATGATGAGCAGGAAGCAGATATTATTGTGATCAATACCTGCTGCTTCATTAATGATGCAAAGGAAGAGAGTGTCAATACCATTCTGGAGATGGCGGAGCTGAAAAAGACAGGAACCTGTAAGGCTTTGATTGTGACCGGCTGTATGGCTCAGCGGTATCAGCAGGAGATTCTGGAGGAGATTCCGGAGGTAGATGGGATTTTAGGAACCTCCACCTATGATGAGATCTCCAATGTTTTAAAGCGGGTGCTGGGAGGAGAGGAAAGAGTTTCCTGCTTCCATGATCTGAATTGTCTTCCTCAGACAGAGACAGGGCGAATGATTACGACAGGAGGCCATTTTGCATTCCTGAAGATTGCGGAGGGCTGTGATAAGCATTGTACCTACTGTATTATTCCCAGTCTGCGGGGCAGCTACCGGAGTGTACCCATGGAAAGACTGGTAAAGGAAGCAGAGCAGCTGGCAGAGCAGGGGGTTCGGGAGCTGATTTTAGTTGCCCAGGAAACAACCCTTTACGGAGTGGATCTTTACGGGAAAAAGATGCTTCCGGAGCTGCTGCACCGTCTGGCCCAGATCCCGGGCATTTACTGGATCCGGATTCAGTACTGCTATCCGGAGGAGATTACGGACGAGCTGATTGAGGCAATCCGGTCAGAAGAAAAGGTTTGCCATTATCTGGATATTCCGATTCAGCATGCCAGTGATCGGATTTTAAAGCGGATGGGGCGCAGAACCAGCCAGGCACAGCTTCGCGAGATGATTGGACGGCTACGCAGGGAAATTCCAGACATTGCGCTGCGTACAACCATGATTGCCGGTTTCCCGGGCGAGACCGAGGAGGATCACCAGGAGGTGCTGGCTTTTGTGGATGAGATGGAATTTGAACGGCTGGGCGTATTTGCCTACTCGGCAGAGGAAGACACTCCGGCAGCCGGATTTGCGGATCAGATTCCGGAGGAGATAAAGGAAGAACGCCGGGATGAGATTATGGAGCTGCAGCAGGAGATTGCCTTTGAAAAATCAGAGTCCATGGTGGGACGTGTTCTGGATGTGATGATTGAAGGCAAGGTAGCTGATGAGGCAGCCTATGTGGGACGTACTTATATGGATGCGCCCAATGTGGACGGATATATTTTTGTAAACAGCGGTGAACTCTTTATGTCAGGAGATTTTGTCCGGGTAAAAGTAACCGGTGCTTCTGAATACGACCTGATTGGGGAGGTGTACGATGAATTTACCAAATAAGCTGACGGTTCTCCGTGTAATTCTGATTCCGTTTTTTGTAGTAAGCATGATGATAGAAAACGGAGCAAACCAGACCTTTCGCTATGTGGCTGCAGCGATTTTTATTATTGCCAGCCTGACAGACATGCTGGACGGCAAGATTGCCCGCAAATATAATCTGGTAACAAACTTTGGAAAATTTATGGATCCTCTGGCAGACAAGCTTTTAGTCTGTTCTGCACTGATCTGCCTGATTCAGCTGGGACAGCTTCCGGCCTGGATGGTGATTATCATTGTAAGCCGCGAGTTTATTATCAGTGGTTTCCGTCTGGTAGCGGCAGAGCAGGGGATTGTGATTGCAGCCAGTTACTGGGGCAAATTTAAAACCACTTTCCAGATGATTGCGGTTGTTTTAATGATTCTGAATTTCGAGGCCCTGTCTGCGGTTACTCTGATTTGTACCTGGGCAGCCCTCATTCTCACCATTATTTCACTGGTGGATTATATTGCAAAAAATCACAAAGTTCTTACAGAAGGGAAGATGTAACATGGTCGTAGAGCTGGTATCCGTAGGCACAGAGCTGCTTCTGGGAAACATTGTCAATACCAATACACAATATCTGGCGGAGCAGTGCGCCCTTCTGGGGCTTTCCCTGTACCATCAGTCTGTAGTGGGAGATAACCATGACCGTCTGGCTGAGGTTGTAAAGACAGCTCTTGGCAGATCCGATGTGGTGATTCTGACCGGGGGACTGGGCCCCACAGAGGATGATCTGACAAAGGAAGTCTGCGCAGAGGTTATGGGATATAAACTGGTGGAGGATCCTCATACAAGAGAGCATCTGGAGCAGTTTTTCAAGAACAATATCTATAAAGAAATTCCGGACAACAACTGGAAGCAGGCCATGGTGCCGGAGGGAGCTTTGATTCTGGATAATCACAATGGCATGGCGCCGGGATTGATTCTGGAAAAAGACGGGAAGACAGCTATCCTCCTTCCGGGACCGCCGGCAGAGCTGTATCCTATGTTTAAGGAGCAGGTATATCCCTATCTGCAGAAACAGCAGCCGGAGATGATTCGTTCCGCAGTGGTTAAGATTTGCGGTATGGGTGAGAGTCAGGTGGAGGATAAGCTTCTGGATCTCATCAGCAGTCAGACCAATCCCACCATTGCTACCTATGCGAAAACAGGCGAGGTTTCTGTGCGTGTGACTGCTCGTGCAAAGACAGAAGAAGAGGCAAAGACACTGGTAAAGCCTGTGGTGAAGGAAATCAAGAACCGGCTGGGAGACTGTGTTTATTCTGTAAAGGAAAGAGAAACTCTGGAGGAGGCAGTGGTAAAGCTTCTGCATAAATATGAGCTGACTGTCACAACTGCAGAGTCCTGCACCGGCGGACTTCTTGCGGGACGTCTGGTGAATGTGCCGGGAGCCTCAGAGGTATTCCGGGAGGGATTTATTACCTACTCAAACAAGTCAAAACGAAAATATCTGGAGGTCAGCAAAAGTACTTTGAAAAAGTATGGGGCTGTAAGTCCCCAGACAGCCAGGGAAATGGCAACCGGCGGCGTATTTGCCACAGACAGCGATGCCTGCGTGGCAGTGACGGGAATTGCCGGACCGGATGGAGGCACAGAGGATAAGCCGGTAGGCCTTGTCTATATTGCTGCCTATATGAAGGATAAGGTGAAGGTAGAAGAATACCGGTTTAAAGGAAACCGGGCGAAAATCAGAGAGCAGGCAGTGGTGAAGGCGCTGGATCTTCTCCGCCGCTCGATTCTGGAGAATTACCGATAAAACGGGAGGAACAGGGTATTATGGCATATACATGGAAAAAACAGGCATCTTCGGCCTATGGTCTTTCTCTGACACAGCTGGTGCTGAATGCAGTTATGTTTGCAGAGGAGCTTCCGGAGCAGTATGAGGACTGGATGGATTATCAGAAGCAGACGGACAGGCGGGTGATTCTGCTCATAAAAGAGTTTCTGGACGGACAGGATATTTTGGACGAGGTAAAGGCTCTGCGCTGTCAGGCGGAAAAGGAAATGAATACAGTAATCTCCTATACAGATGCTTTTCTGGTGTATGAATATGCATTAAACCGGCTGGAACGCCGCTTTTGCCCGGATATGCCGGATGTCACCGTAAAAGAGCAGGAGTTGGTTTCGCAGCTGATTGCCTATATTTTTGGCGGAGAGGACAGCAATGCTGTCAATATGCGGATTCAGGAGGTGGTATCACAGCTTCCTGTGCGTTTCACACGGCAGAAATATTACAGCATGGTCAAGGATTCCCTTCAGGCTTACGCAGGCGCGTACAGGGATACCCTGGATCATATGATGTATATGCTTTCCACTGGCAGTATGACGGAAAGGGATTGTGAGGACGACAGTTTTCAGTTCCTGAATCAGCTGCTGAAGAATTTGCAGGAGATTTCTTTTAAAACCATGGATGCCGACACCTATCACATGGCGTGCGGCAAAACACAGGAAGCAGGCGTCATGCTGCGCGCTTTGGCAGATTACTGTCAGAGTGAAGCGGAAATTTTGAACAGCCTTTATGTGCTTTGCCTGACTCGAGAGGATGCCATGCGCAACGTAGGAGAGGAGAAGCAGGCGTTCCGGATCCTGGCAGAATTCTGCAGAATCTGTGAAGGCCGGGAACAGAGGGAACCTGAGGAATGGGAGGATCAGCTTTCCGGTCTGGAGGAAATGCTGGAGTCGGTAGAAGGACTTCAGGAAGAATATTATGACCGCTATCTCCGGCTGGAGCAGCCGCCTTTTTCTGAGACAGATGAAAGCGATGAGGCAAAACGAAGCAGATGGGTCGATATGCTTTTGGCAGGAAGTACTTTTGTTATGCCAGAGAAGCAGGCAGATCAGAGTATTGTAAAGGAAGAGGATATCGAGGAGGCCATGAAGGCATACATAGCTGTTATGGATCCGGTTTTGACCTCTGTTCAGAAGCCGGTAGCCCGGGCGATTATGGCAACCAGCCTTTCCATCCTTCCTGTATTTTTCAACTCTGCGGAGGAAATTCACAATTATATTGAAAACAGCCTTGGCAGCTGTACAGATCCTTTTGAAAAGGCAACCTGTATGGAACTGCTTCAGCAAATTATGGAGAATTAATCTATGCGCTGGTATAGCCATCTGTATGTTGGTGAAAAAGCCGGAAAAAGGCGGTTTTCCATTATCCAGGGAATCCGGGAGGGAAAACTGCAGCCGGAGGTTTATGTGATTACACCGCCGCAGAACGGGAATAATATTCTTGATATTTATCCTGCTCCCATGCTTCTTCTCCCGCCCTACCGGGACGAGGATATGGAGATTCTGGGAATTGCAGTTACTTACTGGGAAGCCCTGGAGGTAGTGCGGCAGATGGTTGAGGACATGTACCGTTGCTGTGGGGAAAGGCTGAATCTGCAGGAATTCCTGCATTGCAGTGCGGACGGAGACGAAAATAGAAACAGTTGGGAATGATTGCATGTTAGGGATTTTTTTAGGAATCTTAAAATGGCTGGGGATTTTGCTCCTGGTGCTCCTGGGACTGGTTCTGACTGTCCTTCTGGCAGTTCTCTTCGTTCCTGTCCGCTACGAAGCAGAGGGAAGCTTCAGAGGAGAGCTGCTGGCAAAGGGACAGATCAGCTGGCTGTGGCGTTTATTTTCTATCCAGGCAGTTTATGATGGAGATACAGAGGTGTCTCTGCGGATTTTCGGAGTAAAGCCGGGCAGAAAAAAAGAGACAGCAGAGAGAACGGAAAAAACGGAGACTCCAGATCCTGTGGTGACAGGAAGCGGGAAGCGCCCGGAGGAAGAAGTGCCGGTATACGAAAGTCGCTCCAAGGCAGAGGTACCGGCGAGTGAGAAACACCAAGGGACAGAGGAAGGGATAAAGGAGAAAGTACCGGCGGCAGGAACAAAAAATGCGAAGAACGGACAGAAGAAAAAACGCGTCCGTCAGAGTCTGTTTCAAAAAATAAAAGTTACATTTCAGAGGATCTGTGGTAAACTGAAGACAGCAGAAGAGAGATGGCAGAAGCTTATGGAGTTTCTGGAAAAAGAAGAAAATAAGAATACCTTCCGTCTTCTGAAAAGACAGGTGATCCGCTTTTTTAAGCACGTTCTTCCAGGAAAGGTTTCCGGAACCGTTCGGTTTGGATTTGAGGATCCCTATACTACAGGAAGAATTCTGACTTATATCAGTCCATTTTACGGATGGTACGGGAGAACGATTCAGGTGATTCCTGTATTTGACGAACAGGTTCTGGACGGAGAGCTTTCTCTGAAAGGCCGTATTCGGATTGCCACCCTGCTTTTTATTGGATTTCAGGTGTGGCGGGACAAAAATTTCAGAACACTGCTGAAGCGATGGCAGGCAGCATATTAAGGAGGCAGTAGTATGGCAGACAATCATTTTGCGGCAACGGTAGAATCCCTGTTTCGGGGAATGGATCAGTTTGTTACAACGAAAACCGTAGTGGGAGAGGCGGTAAAGATTGATGATGCAATTATTCTTCCGCTGGTAGATGTAACCTGCGGTATGGCAGCGGGTTCTTTTGCAGACAATGCCAAGCAGAACGGCGGCGGCGGTATGAGCGCCAAAATGAGCCCCAGCGCTGTGCTTGTGATTCAGAACGGCGTTACCAAACTGGTTAATATTAAGCAGCAGGACGCAGTGACAAAGGTACTGGACATGGTTCCTGACCTTGTGAATAAGTTTACGGGAAAGAAAAGAGAAGAGATTTCTCCGGAAGTAATGGAAGCGGCAGAGGAAATGGCAGCCGGAGACGGAGAAAAATAATCCTTTCCAAAAAGGAAGATTTTTGGAAAGGTGCAGAAGAGCACATACAGAGAAGAAGCGCATCTATCTGGGACAGCGGCATAGAATGAAATATAGCTGGTTTTGAGGAGTGAGCCTGTGAAACGAGTATTCGGACTTATGCTGTTTTGTTTCGGAATGGGGATGACGCTTCTTTTATTTATTCCTGAGACCCTGACTACTCTGATTTTTATTATCGGATGCCTGGCTCTGGGATATCATCTGTTTTGCTGTTAGCATAAAAAACCCATAAACGCAAAGAAACGCGTCGAAAAGACGCGTTTTCTGCAATGTTCATTATTATGCTCTCTCAACTAAGCCGGAACGTAAGCAAGAAGTACATACATACATCTTTTTAGCGCCGCCGTTAACCTTAACCTTAACAGATTTAACGTTTGCTTTCCAGATCGCATTGGATCTTCTATGAGAGTGGCTCACATTATTACCGAAGTGAGCAGCCTTTTCACAGATTGCACATTTAGCCATGATTGCACCTCCTTAACCGGTACTTGATTTCCCAGCGGGAAACCACAACAAATGTATGATACCAGATACTTATGGATTTTGCAAGCAGAATTTGTGAATTTCTTAAAAATAAACCTATTGAGATGGAAAAAGGCAGGAAGGAGCCGTGCTGATGGAAAGTCAGAATAGACACAGGTGCAGTCATGTGATATACTAAAGACGGTTCGCAGAAAATTTATTATTATTTTCCTATGGATTTTGGAAATGTTTTCATGAATAAAAATGGAGGGGTTCATATGAAAGGACGCATCAACAATAAGCTTGGTGAAATCCAGATCAGTTCTGATGTGATTGCCATGTATGCAGGTATGACGGCAGTAGAATGCTTTGGTATCGTAGGTATGGCGGCAGTCAGCATGAAGGATGGTCTGGTGAAGCTGCTGAAAAGAGAGAGTCTCGCCCATGGAATCAATGTAGAGGTAGAGGATAGCCGGCTTACGATAGATTTTCATGTTATTGTGGCCTATGGCGTCAGTATCTGTGCTGTTTCAGACAACCTGATGGCTACTGTAAAATACAAAGTTGAAGAATTCACCGGCATGAGCGTTGAGAAGATCAATGTTTTTGTAGAAGGTGTACGAGTGATTGATTAAGGAGGACCTACCGGTGAGTTTACAGGTGATTGATGCCGGATTGATGCAGCGGGCATTTCTGGCAGGAGCCAAGGGATTAGAGGCAAAAAAAGAGTGGATTAATGAACTGAACGTATTTCCTGTTCCGGACGGAGATACAGGAACCAATATGACAATGACCATTATGGCGGCAGCCAAGGAGGTTGCTTCCATGGAGGAACCGACCATTGACGGTCTGGCAAAGGCGATTTCTTCCGGTTCTCTGCGTGGAGCGAGAGGAAACTCAGGTGTAATTCTTTCCCAGCTTTTCCGCGGATTTGCCAAGGAGATCAAGGGTCATGAGACCATTGATGTGGATGTTTTGGCTGCTTCATTTAACCGGGCTGCAGAGACAGCTTACAAGGCAGTGATGAAGCCTAAGGAGGGCACAATTCTGACAGTTGCCAGAGGAATGGCGGACAAGGCTCTTGAGGTGGCAGAGCAGACCGAGGATATTCTGGTGTTTGCAGAAAAGGTGATTGAGCATGGAGATTATGTGCTCAGCCAGACCCCGGAGATGCTTCCGGTGCTGAAGCAGGCAGGTGTGGTGGATTCTGGCGGCCAGGGGCTGATGCAGGTCTTAAAAGGCGTTTTAGACGGCTTAAAGGGCAAAGAAGTGGATATGACAGTTCCGGGCGCAGGGGCAGCAGCTTCCTCTGGGGCAGCAGCCGGAGCTTCTGAGATTGACACAGCTGACATTAAATTCGGATACTGCACAGAGTTTATTATTAATGTGGAAAAAAACTATGACGAGGCGGAGGAGCAGCATCTTAAGGCCTATCTGGAATCCATCGGTGATTCTATTGTAGTAGTGTCCGACGATGATGTAGTGAAGGTTCATGTTCACACCAACGATCCAGGTCTTGCCATTCAGAAGGCTCTGACTTACGGTTCCCTTTCCCGGATGAAGATTGACAACATGCGGGAGGAGCACCAGGAACGCCTGATTCAGAATGCGGAGCAGGAGGCTCTTCGTCAGAAGGAAAAAGAGCAGGAGGAAAAGCAGGAACCCCGCAAGGCCAACGGCTTTATTGCTGTATCAGTCGGAGAGGGGCTTGGCGAGATTTTCCGCGGAATCGGTGTAGACTATCTGATCGAAGGCGGTCAGACCATGAATCCCAGCACAGAGGATATGCTCAATGCCATTGATCATGTGAATGCAGATACGGTTTACATTCTGCCAAATAATAAAAACATTATTCTGGCAGCAGAACAGGCTAAGTATCTGGTAGAGGACAAAGAAATTGTAGTTGTTCCGTCTAAAACGGTTCCCCAGGGAATTGCAGCTATGATTAATTTTATTCCGGATCATTCCAAAGAGGAAAATTTGGAGTCCATGACAGAGGAGATGAGCCGGATTAAAACCGGACAGGTAACCTATGCAGTCCGCAATACAGTGATTGACGATAAGGAGATCCATGAAGGGGATATTATGGGTATCGGCGATCATGGCATTCTTGCAGTCAGCCAGAGTATTGAGGAAACAGTGATCGAGACTCTTGCGGCAATGATTGACGAGGACTGCGAGCTGGTAAGCATCTACTACGGAAGCGATGTTGAGGAAGCTGACGCTGAGGCTGTTCTGGAAAAGGCTCAGGAAACATGGCCCCAGCTGGAGTTCGAACTGCAAAGCGGAGGACAGCCCATTTACTATTATCTGCTGTCTGCAGAGTAGGCGGCCTATGAACCAGGAACCAGTTACAAGTTTAAAGGGAATCGGAGAAAAGACAGCAGGACTTTTTGCGCGGCTTGGGGTTTGTACAGTGGAGGATCTGCTTCACGATTATCCCAGAGCCTATGATGCCTATGAAGAGCCGGTGCCTGTGGGAAAGCTTCAGGAAAACACCACGGCGGCGGTTGCGGGCCAGCTGTTAAAGACGCCTTCTGTCCGCCGGTTCAAAAATATACAGGTAATTGTTGCTACAGTAAAAGATATGACGGGCAGCCTGCAGCTGACCTGGTATAACATGCCCTATCTGCGGAATACTCTGCAGATGGGGCAGTTTCTGGTATTCCGGGGAAGAGCAGTGAAAAAAGGCGGACGTCTGACCATGGAGCAGCCGGAGATTTTTACGCCGGAAGCCTATGAGGCAGTCAGGGATTCCATGCAGCCCATATACGGACAGACGAAGGGACTGGGAAATAAGGCCATTGTCCGGGCTGTGGCTCAGGCGCTGGAGCAAAGGCAGCTGGAGCGGGAATATCTGCCTCCCTCTCTCCGGGAAAAATATGAGCTGGCGGAATATAATTATGCAATAGAGCATATCCACTTTCCTTCCAGCCGTCAGGAGCTCCTTTTTGCAAGAAAACGTCTTGTATTTGACGAATTTTTCTTTTTTCTTCTGGCAGTGCGGAGGCTGAAGGAAAAACGCCAGGACTGCAGGAGTTCTTTTGTTATGAGCCACGCTTCCCAGGTGGATCAGCTGATAGAAGCTCTGCCCTACAGCCTGACAGAAGCCCAGAATAAGGTTTTGAAGGAGGTCAGCCGGGATCTGGAAAGCGGTCTGGTGATGAACCGTCTGATTCAGGGAGATGTGGGCTCCGGAAAAACCATTATCGCAGTGCTGGCCCTGCTCCAGACGGCCTGTAATGGTTTTCAGGGCGCTTTGATGGCTCCTACGGAGGTTTTGGCAAGACAGCATTTTGAATCCATTACCGGGCTTTTTAAGACCTATAACATTGAAAAAACAGCAGTCCTTGTGACTGGCTCCATGACAGCAAAGGAAAAACGGACTGCCTATGAAAAAATTGCTTCTCACGAGGCAGATATTATTGTGGGAACCCATGCGCTGATTCAGGAAAAGGTTCATTATCACCGACTGGGGCTGGTGATTACAGATGAGCAGCACCGTTTCGGAGTCGGACAGAGGGAGGCTTTGGGCAGCAAGGGCCAGGAAAATGGCTCGCTTCCCCATGTGCTGGTTATGAGCGCCACACCGATTCCGCGGACTCTGGCAATTATCCTTTATGGAGATCTGGATATTTCTGTAATTGATCAGATGCCGGCCAACCGTCTGCCCATTAAAAACTGCGTGGTGAATACCGGATATCGGGAGAGGGCCTATCAGTTTATTGCAAGAGAGGTGGCGGCAGGACGGCAGGCGTATGTGATCTGTCCCATGGTGGAGGCAAGCGAAATGATTGAGGCGGAGAATGTGCTGGATTACACCAAGCTTTTACGTCAGAAGCTGCCGGAAACCATTACTGTGGAATATCTTCACGGAAAGATGAAGGGAAAAGAGAAAAATCAGATTATGGAGCGTTTTGCTGCCGGGGAAATCCAGGTGCTGGTTTCTACAACTGTAGTGGAAGTCGGCGTCAACGTGCCCAATGCCACAGTAATGATGATTGAAAATGCCGAGCGCTTCGGCCTGGCCCAGCTTCATCAGCTGCGGGGGCGGGTTGGCCGGGGAAGCCATCAGTCCTACTGCATTATGGTCAACTGCTCGGATCAGGAGGGAACTCAGGAGCGGCTGGATATATTAAACCGATCCAACGACGGCTTTTATATTGCCTCTGAGGATTTGAAGTTGCGGGGACCGGGAGACTTTTTCGGTATTCGCCAGAGCGGAGACATGGAATTCAAGCTGGCAGATATTTACACAGATGCCGGTCTGTTAAAGACTGTTTCAGAGGAAGTAAACCGGATTCTGGACGAGGATCCTACCCTGGAGGGAGAGGAATATGCGGCTTTGAAGGAGCGGCTGGAAGCCAGTCTTTCCCAGAGCTATGAGCGGCTGAATCTATAGCCAGGGAGAATTGACCGGAAGCGGGGAGACAAAAATAAAAATGTCAGACAAATTTTTTTCAAAAAAACAGTTGACAAACAGCAGACAGCGGCGTATGATAAGACCAATACAAAAAACCGATGAGAAAGAGGAGTAGGCTTAATACCGAAAATCACAGAGAGCTGCAGGCGGTGGGATTGCAGTATGGACGGATTTGCTGAATGGACTTTCGAGGGCAGCTTTGAAGCCGGAAGCGGGGCGGGATTTCCAGATAGAATTTACAGTCAGTATGGAAGCCTTTTCGTGAACGGACAGTAGGAGCTGACGGAGACCACAACCGTTATCTGGTGGCGTATATGTTTGTATACGGAGTAAGTGGGCAAAGGCCAATTTGAGTGGTACCGCGGATTTGTTAATTCGTCTCAGATACAGGAAACTGTATCTGGGACTTTTTTTATGTTCTATGATATAAAAACGCTCCGCGAGGATCAATTCTTTGTTCCCTCCCTATACCTGCATGAATCTGTTTCATTTCCCTTCGCTGACGGCAAAGCCGTAGCGGAGAAAAAACAAGAAGCGTTCAGGAGGAAAAAATGATGAGAAAACATGTTATGGCAGTAATGATGGCAGCAGCAGCGGCAATGGTAATGGCAGGATGTTCCGGAAATAACTCAGAAGCATCAAAAGGCGCTGAGACAGCAAAAACAGAGGCAGCCGGTACACAAGAGGCTGGAACAGCCCCGGAGGCAGAGGCTTATACCATTGGCATTGGACAGTTTGCAGAGCACGGCTCTTTAGACAACTGCCGCACCGGTTTTTTACAGGGACTGGAAAAAGAGGGCTTTAAAGAAGGGGAAAATCTGACGGTGCTTTATGAAAATGCCCAGACAGACGGAGGAACCTCCAGCCAGATTATGGATAATTTCCTGGCCAAGAAGGTGGATCTCATTTGCGCCATCGCAACTCCGATTGCCCAGAGTGCATACAGCGCGGCAAAGGATACCGGCGTGCCGGTTATTTATACAGCAGTTACGGATCCGGTTCTTGCAGAGCTGGCAGCAGAAGATGGAACTCCGGTGGGAAATATTACCGGTACCAGCGATAAGCTTCCTGTAGAGAATCAGCTGGAAATGATTCGCACCATGCTTCCTGATGCAAAAACCATTGGAATCATGTACAGCACCAGTGAGGTAAACTCAATTTCCGCGATTGAAGAATACAAGGAGGCAGCTTCGGAATATGGATTTGAGATTGTGGAAAGCGGCGTATCCTCTCCGGCAGATATTCCGCTGGCAGCAGATTCTCTTCTGGAAAAGGTAGACTGCATGACGAACCTGACAGATAATACGGTGGTAAGTTCCCTGCCGCTGATTCTTGATAAGGCAGGAAAGAAGGGAATTCCTGTATTTGGAAGTGAGGTAGAACAGGTAAAAGTCGGATGTCTGGCAGCTATGGGACTGGATTACATCAGCCTGGGTGAGCAGACGGGACGGATGGCAGCTCAGGTGCTTCGGGGAGAGAAAAAGGCGGAGGAAATGAAGTTTGAGGTAATCGAACAGGCAGCCTTCTATGGAAACAGCGCCGTTGCAGAAAACCTGGGAATTACGATTCCAGAAGAGTTATCCGGCTCTGCAGCAGAGATGTTTGATCAGATTGCAGCAGAATAACTGGAGACGGTCTGGTTATCAAAAAGCAGCGGTGGAAAATAAAATGTTAGGGAGAAATGCTTCATGTCTATTGTAATCGGCGTTATTGAGGAAGGTCTGATTTATGCCATTATGGCTCTGGGCCTGTATATTACCTACAAAATTCTTGATTTTCCGGATCTGTCCGTAGACGGAACCTTTCCCATGGGAGCGGCAGTGACGGCCATGGTGATTTTAAAGGGAGTGCATCCGGCAGCTGCGCTGTTTATAAGCTTTTTTGCGGGAATGGCGGCAGGGTGCATTACCGGTCTGATTCATGTAAAGCTGAAGGTGCGGGATCTGCTGTCTGGAATTATTGTAATGACGGCTCTCTACTCAGTCAATCTGAGGATTGCAGGCAAATCCAATCTGCCGATTTTCAGCAAGGAGACGATTTTTGGCAACAGCTTTTTGAACACGGCGGTACCGGAAGCCTTAAAGCCCTGGACTGTAAGTATCCTTCTTCTGGTGATTGTGGGAATTTGCAAGGTGCTTTTGGATCTGTTTTTAAAGACCAGAGCCGGATATCTTCTGCGGGCTGCAGGAGATAATGAGGTTTTGGTAACCTCTCTGGCAAAAAACAAGGGAACAGTTAAAATTATTGGTCTGGCTCTGGCCAATGGCTTTGTGGCTTTGTCCGGCAGTGTTTACTGTCAGCAGAAGGGATTTTTTGAAATCAGCACTGGAACGGGAACCATGGTCATCGGTCTTGCCAGCGTGATTATCGGAACGAAGCTTCTGAAACGGTTTGGCGCAGTGAAGACCACCACCGCTGTTGTTTTCGGTTCCATCGTTTATAAGGGCTGCGTATCTGCGGCTATTGCTCTGGGCATGGCTGCTTCGGATTTAAAACTGATTACAGCAGTACTGTTTCTGGTTATCCTGGTTGCCAGCAATCAGAAGGAGAGGAGAAAAGCCCATGCTTGAGTTAAATCATATTCAAAAATATTATAATACCGGTACAGTCAATGAAATGCGTCTGTTTGATGATTTTTCCCTGACAATCGGTGACGGAGAATTTGTGTCTGTAGTAGGATCCAATGGTTCTGGTAAAACCTCTCTCCTGAATCTGATTTGCGGAAGCATTCCTCTGGATGCCGGCTCTATCCGTATCGGAGAAAAGGATATTACCCATATGCCGGAATATAAGCGGCAGAGGCGGATTGGCCGGGTTTATCAGAATCCGGCTATGGGAACCTGTCCGTCCATGACCATTCTGGAGAATATGGCACTGGCAGACAACAAGGGAAAGCCCTTTAATCTGCTGCCAGGAACCAACCGGCAGAGGATTGACTTTTATCGCGAACAGCTAAAAAGCCTGGGACTGGGCCTGGAGGATAAGCTTCATGTGAAGGTCGGTGTGCTCTCCGGCGGACAGCGGCAGGCCATGGCGCTTTTGATGTCAACCATGACGCCGATTGAGTTTTTGATTCTGGATGAGCACACGGCAGCACTGGATCCGAAGACGGCTGAAATTATTATGGAATTGACGGATCAGGTGGTAAAAGAAAAGCATTTGACAACCATCATGGTAACTCATAACCTCCGCTATGCGGTAGAATACGGCAGCCGTCTCATTATGATGCATCAGGGAGAAGCAATTATGGATAAGGGCGGAGAAGAGAAAAAAGTTCTGCGGATTGAAGAGATCCTGGATAAATTCAATGAAATCAGCGTAGAATGCGGCAATTAGCGAAAATTTAGAATAGTTTTATACTCTTTATGCACTTCTTATGGTATACTTATTAAGTGAGGCAGTTTTCTCACTGAGGAGTCTGCCTGAAAGGGGTGCATTTTTTATGAAATTAAAAACACGCCTCGCCATTGCATTTCTCACCTTCAGCCTGCTCCCCATTGTGTTTGTAGGCATGGTGATTTCCATGGGACAGCTGTTTGTGCTTCACCAGTTTAACCGGTTTGGTCCGGAGGTCCGGGCCGTGATGATACAGATGTTGGTAACTGGTGTGATGATTCTGATTTTTGTATGCGCAGCGCTGACGCTCTGGGTGTACCGTTCTGTTTTGCGGCCCTTAAGCAAGCTGCAGGAGGCTACGAGAAAGATTCGGGACGGCAATCTGGACTTTACCCTGGAAGTGGAGGAGGATGACGAGATTGGAGAGCTTTGTCAGGATTTTGAGGAGATGCGTATTCGCCTGAAGGAGAATGCGGAGGAAAAAATTCAGTATGATATCGAAAATAAGGAACTGATCAGCAACATCTCCCACGATTTAAAAACGCCGATTACAGCAATCAAGGGTTATGTGGAGGGCATCATGGATGGCGTGGCCTCTTCCCCGGAAAAGCTGGACAAGTATATCCGAACGATCTACAACAAGGCCAATGACATGGATCGGCTGATTGATGAGCTGACCTTTTACTCCAAGATTGATACCAACAAGATTCCCTATGAGTTCAATAAGATCAATGTAAACAGCTATTTCGGAGACTGTGTGGAGGAAGTAGGACTGGACATGGACTCCAGGAACATTGAGCTGGGGTATTTTAACTATGTCAGTGATGATGTAGTTGTGATTGCCGATGCGGAACAGATGAAGCGGGTGATCAACAATATTATCAGCAATTCTGTAAAATATATGGACAAGCCCAAGGGGATTATCAATATTCGGATCAAGGATGTAGGAGATTTTATCCAGATCGAGATTGAGGATAACGGGCGAGGCATTGCAGCTAAGGATCTGCCGTGTATTTTTGACCGGTTTTACCGCACAGATTCTTCCCGGAATTCGTCACAGGGAGGAAGCGGAATCGGACTTTCCATTGTCCGCAAAATTGTGGAGGATCATGGAGGCCGGATATGGGCCACCAGCAAGGAAGGCATGGGCACAGAGATGCACATTGTGCTGAGAAAATATCAGGAGGTATTACAAAGTGAGTAGGATCTTGATCATTGAGGATGAGAGCAGCATTGCAGAGCTGGAAAAAGATTATCTGGAGCTGAGCGGTTTTGAGGTGGCTTTGGAGGAGGAAGGAAACCAGGGGCTGAAGCGGGCTCTGGAAGAGGATTTCGATCTTCTGATTCTGGATCTGATGCTTCCGGGATTGGATGGATTTGAGATCTGTCGGAGATTTCGGGAGGTAAAGAATACCCCTATTATTATGATTTCTGCCAAAAAAGAAGACATTGACAAAATCCGCGGCCTGGGTCTGGGCGCAGATGATTATATGACAAAGCCCTTCAGTCCCAGTGAGATGGTGGCCCGTGTAAAGGCTCATCTGGCCCGGTATGAGAGATTGATTGGCAGTGGAAGTCCGGAAAATGAGATTATTGAAATCCGTGGCCTGAAGATTGACAAGACGGCCAGAAGGGTGTGGATCAACGGGGAAGAGAAGAATTTTACCACCAAGGAGTTTGACCTTTTAACCTTCCTGGCCCAGAATCCCAACCATGTTTTTACCAAGGAGGAGCTGTTTTCCAAAATCTGGGATATGGAATCCATTGGTGATATTGCAACCGTGACGGTGCATATTAAGAAAATTCGGGAAAAGATCGAGTTCAACACAGCAAAGCCCCAGTATATTGAAACCATCTGGGGAGTGGGGTATCGGTTTAAGGTATAAAAGCGCCGGAGCTTTCTATTTCAAACAGAATAAAGAATACAAAAGCCGCATCACCAGAGGAATAGCTGATGATGCGGCTTTTTGACTGCCTGCAGGCAGAACTTTGCGAATTGGGGATTATCTTAAAATTACGCAGTAATCCTCGCCAGCGGTTCCATCCAGCACATAATAGGCAGCCGCTTCCTCCATATTCACATAAATTTGGATTTCTCTGGCTGTATAGCCCTTCTGTTCCATATCTTTTTTAACAGCATCCTCCACATCCTTTGGACTTAGCTGAAGACCATTGCACTGAAAGCACAGAGACAGAGCCGCCGGCTTTTTTTGAGCTTCCATCGCCTTCTCTGCCTTTTCTTCCTGTTTTAATCCTTCTCTTGCCAGAGCCTCTGCTGTCTTTACAGAAGCCTTGTTTCCTGTATATTTTCTTACCATGATGTCTGTTTCTCCTTTTTGTCAGTATTTAAACGCGCAGGTATAAATATATCTCATTACAGAGAAAAGATCAACCGGCTTCTGGCGGTTTTGTTTAATTCTGGAAGTTTATCATCTGTTCTTTTGTAAGAGGATAGGAATACAGTGTATTTCCATCCAGATTACAGCGGTGCATATCCACGGCGCTGATGCACTGATTTTCATAGGTTGTATAATAATAAATTCCCCGGTCGGTGTTGATACAGGAGGTATAACCAGTAATTTCGTAGGATCCGTCATCTAGGCGGACACAGCCCCTCTGCTGCTCTACAGAGCCAAGAATATGGAAAAACTGGCTGATGCTTTCTAATTCACTGTCTCCGGATACGGAATTAAGCTTTACATAGGCGGCCCGGACAAATCTAGAGGCAGAGGATAAATCGCCGGGAAGTCCGATGGCCCCCATGCCTTTGCAGTAAGGGCGCAGTTCTACCTGGCCAAATCGGTTTTCCGGAGAATAACAGGTCAGATTGATAAATTCTGTCAAGTGAATCATGTGGTAGTCAAAGCAGGGGTTATTGGTAAGAACTCCTACCGGGTTTTCGTAGATTTTTAACCCGCTTTTTACACACTCTACTGTAATAGAAGCGTCTTTGTCAGAAATCATCCAGTGCAGAGGAGAGAGAGGAAGCTGGTCTGCAAAGTTTTCCTTCCATAGATTTATCTCCGACAGGCAGCGGTGAACCTCAGACAGAGTCTTGCACTGACCAAGAAGCCAGGGAATCAGTTCAAAGGGAGCAATGTTGATTTTTTCCGGATCTGCCGGGAAGTAATGTGCATTTCCCGGGAAATTTAATCCGGCTACAGCCAGTCCCCATTCATTGGCTGCCTCGTAATACAGAGGGTAACCATCCATAACAGTAGCCATTCCGATGATTGCTCCGTGGCTGGACAGAGTTTTCCCGTTTCGGAAGTGGAGGGGGAAATTCCTTGGGGTAACGGTAACGGTTTCCTGATAGGAGTATTCTAAATCCAGAGTTCTTCCAAAATAATGATCTTTTGTTTGATAAGTGACTGCTGTACACATAAGCATTTCCTCCATTCATCCTTGTTAGAATAGAACATGATAGAATTATATCATAAATGGCTTATAAAAAAACAGAAAAATCCATACAGTCTGTTTGACATTCCCATTTATTTATGATAGTATTATTCTTCGTATACTATGAGAGGATTCAGGGGATTCACTTGAACCCTCTCAATTTAGTTTTGAGATTGGAAACCTCTGCCTGGGGCAGAGATCGTTAAAGGAGAAAATATAGAATGGAATCAGTGAGATTTGAAGATTTACAGTTAGACGACCGGATTTTGCGGGCAGTTGCAGATATGGGTTTTGAAGAGGCATCCCCGATTCAGGCAAAGTCTATTCCTGTACAGCTGGAGGGCGTGGATATGATTGGTCAGGCGCAGACTGGTACAGGAAAAACAGCAGCCTTTGGAATTCCCCTTCTGCAGAAAATTGATCCGAAAAACAAAAAGCTGCAGGCGGTAGCTCTGTGTCCCACCAGAGAGCTGGCCATCCAGGTGGCAGAGGAGATCCGCAGTCTGGCAAAGTATATGCATGGCATCAAGGTCCTTCCGATTTACGGAGGACAGGATATTGTACGTCAGATTAAGGGTTTGAAGGACGGCACCCAGATTATTATCGGAACTCCGGGCCGGGTGATGGATCATATGCGCCGGAAAACGGTAAAGTTTGATCAGGTACATACAGTGATTATGGATGAGGCAGATGAGATGCTGAACATGGGCTTTCTGGAAGACATGGAAACTATTTTAAGTCAGCTGCCGACAGAGCGTCAGACGATTATGTTTTCTGCAACCATGCCGCCGGAAATCCAGAAAATTGCAGAAAGCTTCCAGAAGGATCCTCAGGTGATCCGGGTGGTAAAAAAAGAGCTGACGGTACCGAAGGTGACGCAGTATTATTATGAAGTAAAGCCCAGAACCAAGGTGGAGGTTATGTGCCGTCTGCTGGATCTGTATGCGCCCAAGCTGTCTGTGGCATTCTGCAACACAAAAAAGCAGGTAGATGAGCTGGTAGACGAGCTTCAGGGACGGGGCTATTTTGCAGAAGGACTCCACGGAGATCTGAAGCAGATCCAGAGAGACCGGGTTATGAACAGCTTCCGGAACGGACGCACGGAGATTCTGGTGGCTACGGATGTGGCAGCCCGTGGAATTGATGTAGATGATGTTGAGGCAGTGTTTAACTACGATATTCCTCAGGATGATGAGTATTATGTACACCGGATTGGACGAACCGGCCGGGCCGGACGAACCGGAATTGCGTTCAGCTTTGTTGTAGGGCGGGAGGTCTATAAACTGCGGGACATTCAGCGGTACTGCAAGACAAAGATTATTCCTCAGGCAGTGCCGTCTCTGGATGATATTACAGAGATTAAGGCAGAGAAGATTCTGGAACAGGCAGGCTGTGTGATGAATGAGATGGATTTAAGCCCGATCGTTCACATTCTGGAAAAGAAGCTGCTGGAGGAGGATTATACCTCGTTAGAGCTGGCGGCAGCGCTTTTACGGATGCATATGGGCGAAAGTAATGAGGATATTATCATTGACAGCCGGCCGGCACGCTCCCTGGATGATCTGGATTCCTGGGGCGGAAAAGATCAAAGAGGACGCCGGGACGGACGTTATGGCCGTGGACGGGATGCAAGAGGCCAGCGGAGCGGCCGTGGCGGACGGGGACGGAGCCAGGACAATGGAATGGCAAGGCTTTTCCTGAATGTAGGACGGGATCAGAACATTAAGCCGGGAGACGTGCTGGGAGCCATTGCCGGAGAATCCGGTATTTCCGGACGGATGATTGGAAGCATTGATATGTACGATAAATACACTTTTGTAGAGGTTCCGGAGGACTGTGCCGGAGAAGTGCTGGAGTGTATGAAGCGAGTGAAAATCCGCGGAAAAAATGTGCGGATGGAGCTGGCAAACGAGAAATAAAATACCTGTTGTGGATTTTTTTATGAACCTGCGTTATAATAACGGCAGGTTCATTTTTTATGCCATAGGAAAGTGTGTCCTATGACATAAAAACGCTCCGCGAGGATCGCCATGCGGTGGAAGAGAATTTTGTTGCAGAAGCGACCCGCCGCAGGCGGAGAAGCTCGCGAGCTTCTTTTTAATATAAACGCAGGAGGTATTTCTATGATTATTCAAAGCACCAGAGTCTGGATCTGCGGGCAGTTTATGCCTGCGCAGCTGGAGGTACAGGGGGAAAAAATTGCGGGAGTTCATGCTTATCAGTCACATCCGGCGGATGTAGATTATGGCAGTAAACGGATTCTGCCGGGATTTATTGATGTTCATACACATGGGGCTTATGGATTTGATACGAATGATGCTGAGCCGGAGGGACTTCGGGACTGGATGGCTCGGATTCCAGAGGAGGGAGTTACCTCTATTCTTCCTACGACAGTAACTCAGATGCCGGAGGTTCTGACAAAGGCAGTTGCCAATGTAGCAAAGGTTGCAGAAGAGGGCTATGAGGGGGCCGAGATCCTTGGCATCCATTTTGAGGGACCATATCTTGACATGGATTACAAGGGCGCTCAGCCGCCGGAAGCAATTGCTGTTCCTACGGTAGAGCAGTTTTCCATGTATCAGGAAGCAGCGAAGGGTATGATTCGGTATATTACCATGGCTCCAGAGCATGATCCGGACTTTGCTCTGACCAAATACTGTCATGATACAGGCGTTGTTGTCAGCATGGGCCATTCTTCTGCAACCTATGAGGAGGCTTTGCTGGGGATCGCCAACGGCGCTACTTCCATGACTCATGTATACAACGGAATGACACCCTATCATCACAGAAAGCCGGGACTTGTGGGAACGGCTATGCGGGTGCGTGACATTTACGGTGAGATTATCGGAGACGGACAGCACAGCCATCTGGCTGCTTTGAATAATTACATGACAGCTAAGGGACGCGATTACGGAATTCTCGTTACAGACTCTCTTCGGGCAAAACACTGTCCTCCGGGAGGCGATTACGAGCTGGGCGGCCATTCCATAGAGATTCGTGAGAACGGACTGGCTTATCTGAAAGGAACAGAAACCATTGCCGGAAGCACCCTTTATATGAACCGCGGACTGCGGATTATGGTTGAGGACGCTCTGATTCCTGTAGATGCGGCAATCAATGCCTGCACCATTAACCCGGCCAGATGCCTGGGCGTAGATGACAGAAAGGGCAAGCTGGTAGCCGGTTACGATGCGGATATTGTGGTTCTGGAGGATGATTATCAGGTGCTTCAGACATACTGCCGCGGAAAGGCAATGCTGTAAGGCAGGGGGAAAAGAGAATGGCAGACAGAATGTATCAATTTGGTTTCATCGGCATGGGCAATATGGGCTATGCCATTTTAAAGGGACTTCTGGGGGTATACAGTCCAGAGAAGATCACCTTTTCTGCAAGAAATCAGGAAAAGATTCAGGATATTGCAGCCAGGACAGATGTAAAGCCTTCTGAGAATAACCGGGCCTGCGCTTCCTCCTGTAAATATCTGGTGCTGGCAGTGAAGCCGCAGCAGCTGGATGCAGTGATGGAAGAAATTCGTGATGCGGTGGATGAAAGTCAGATTGTGATTTCCATTGCGCCTGGGATTACGATGGAAAATCTCCGCAAGAGATTTGGAAAGCCTTGCCGGATTGTTCGGGCTATGCCCAATACTCCTGCGCTGGTAGGTGAGGGAATGACCGGGGTTTCTTATGATTCCGAAGAGCTTTCTCAGGAGGAAATTCAGGTAATTCATCAATTTTTCCAGTCCTTCGGCCGGATAACTGTGGTGGAGGAAAAACTGATGGATGCTGTGGTCTGTGCCAGCGGAAGCTCTCCTGCTTATGTATACATGTTTATGGAAGCGCTGGCAGACAGTGTGGTAAAATACGGAATTCCCAGAGCTGCAGCCTATGAGCTGGTTGCTCAGACCGTGCTTGGTAGTGCCAAAATGGTGCTGGAGACAGGAGAACATCCAGGACTTTTGAAGGATAAGGTCTGCTCACCGGGAGGAACTACCATTGCCGGGGTGGCTGCTTTAGAAGAGAACGGACTGCGGGGAGCGGTATTCCATGCTACAGATGCCTGCTACGAGAAGTGTACGAAGATCAAATAAACAAAAGTAGAGTAGATGTTTCAGAAAAGAGGATGGGATGATGGAAGAAAAAAACAAAGAAGGGCAAAACCAGATTCCGGCGGTGATTCGTCTGGATCGTCAGTTAAAATATACAGGAACGATTTTAAAGATTTATGAAGATACGGTAATGGCCAATGGTCACGAGGCTCACTGGGATTTTATACATCATGACGGAGCTGCTGCTGTAGTTGCTGTGGATGATGAGGGATACCTTCTGATGGTTCGCCAGTACCGCAATGCTCTGGATCGGGAGACTCTGGAGATTCCGGCAGGAAAGCTGGATGCGCCTGGAGAACCGAAAATTGAGTGTGCTTACCGGGAACTGGAGGAGGAGACTGGTTATCGCTGCGAGCATCTGGAATACCTGATGAGCATGAATACAACTGTGGCCTTCTGTGACGAATTTATTGATATTTTTGTTGCAAGAAATTTGATTCCTTCCAAACAGAATCTGGACGAGGACGAGGTGATTCACGTAGAGCGCTGGAAACTGGAGGATTTGCTGGAACTGATTTATTCAGGAAAAATGACAGATGCAAAAACAACGGCGGCGATTCTCGCTTATGCCAGAAAATACGGAAAATAAGTCTTCCTCTGTCATAGACCGGCGTTTTTCTGCGTACATATAGAAAAAAACGGCGGTGAGAGAGACGAAACGCAGATATGCTCTGTTTTTCTGGCTGGCAGCCGGCTGGCTCCTGGGAGCAGTGGGAGTCAACCGGCTGTTTGCTTCTGGGCTGATTAACGGTCAGGCTCTTTATGGTTTTGTGACAGACGGATGGATTGGAGCCATAGAAGGACAGAAGGCGGCAGTCTATCGGATTGCGGCAGTCCGAGTGGCGCAGACAGTGGCAGCTGCAGGAATCTGCAGGAGCAGAATGCAGAATTTTGGAATACCATTTCTTCTTGTCTTAACAGGCTTTGCAGGCAGTACTGCGCTGGTAGTTTTTACCTGGTGCAGAGGACTGGAGGGAATGTGGTGCTTTCTGGTATCCGGCTTTCCCCATCAGCTGTTTTATCTGGCAGCCTGGGGACTGTTGGCTTATCGATACGGGTATGGTCTTTCCGCACGCAGAGGAAGGTTCTGGAGTGCGGTAATCAGTCTTACTGCCGGGGGTATACTGGCAGAAATCCGCCTGAATCCTCTGTTTTTGAAACTGCTGTAATAATCCAAATACTCCTATGAAAAAACTTTTTTTGTTTTTTTACAACATATTGAAGCCGGAAACAACGGCGCTCCATATGTTGTATTTTTTTATGTTAAGCATCAAAAAAGCAGAGGAAAAGTGGGAAAAATGTGTTTGATTTTATGATAAAATGCGGATATAATGGTACACACATGAGAAAAATACGGTAATTTTGGACGAAAGAGAGTTTGAGGAAGATTGGAATGACAGAAGAAATAGATGCTTTTATTGACTATTTGCAGCAGGTGAAAAAATCATCGGTCAATACGACCATGTCTTATCGAAGGGATTTGACTCAGTTATGGGAGTATCTGAAACAGCAGGGGATTGACGAACCTTCCCGGGTGACAAAGACCAGTCTGAATTCTTATATTTTATATCTGGAGGGGCAGGGGAAAGCTTCTACAACGATTTCCCGTGTCGTTGCATCGATGAAATCTTTTTTTCATTATGAGATGATTCAGGGAAACATCAGAAAGGATCCGGCCGAGTTTTTAAAAACCCCGAAGATCGAAAAGAAAGCGCCGGTTTTTTTGACCGTAGAGGAGGTAGACCGCTTTTTACAGCAGCCCAGCGGAGATTCTCCCAAGGAGGTTCGGGACAAAGCTATGCTGGAGCTTTTATATGCTACCGGTATTCGGGTTTCTGAACTGATTGGGCTGACTATGGAGGATGTGAATCTGGGAGTAGGCTTTATTATCTGCCGGGACGGACAGAGAGAGCGGATGATTCCCTTTGGCAAAGCGGCAGGAGAATCCTTGAAGCATTACCTGGATACAGCTCGGGTACGGCTGCTGAAGGGAAAGGGATCTCCCTGGCTGTTTACCAACTGTAGCGGCAGTCCCATGTCACGTCAGGGCTTTTGGAAGATTGTAAAGTACTACGGCGAGAAGGCCGGGATTGAGACAGATATTACTCCCCACACTCTGCGCCATTCCTTTGCAGCCCATCTAATCAGCGGAGGCGCGGATCTCCAGGCAGTGCAGACTATGCTGGGCCATGCGGATCTTGCTACCACCCAGGCTTATATTACTTATTTGCAAAAAGATCCTCTGAGAAAAGCCTACACAGGCGCTCATCCGAGAAAATAGCAGTTTTGGTGAATATAATATACGGAAACAGAAAATGCCTGCAGAAGGAAGGAATGAAACTATAATGGGAGAAGAACGGGAAAACAGAAAACGAAGCAGAAGACAGCGAAAGAATAAAAACCGCCGGATGACGCTCAGACAGAAGACCCTTGCGCTTCTGACCCTGGATACCATCCTTTTGATTGCCGTTTTGATTACCGGAGGTATGCTGATGGCCCGCTGGTATCGGGAAAAAAATCGCCCCCGCCTGTCAGAGCTGACTGCACCGGAGTGGTATACCCAGGACTTTCTCCAAATCAATCCCTATTCCAGACCGGGAACCAAGCGCAGGGAGATCAATCACATTGTGGTTCATTACGTTGCCAATCCGGGAACTACGGCGGCGCAGAACCGTTCTTATTTCAACAATCTGGCCAATCAGACCGGAGAAAAGGCAACCTCAGCCAGCAGCCATTATATTATCGGAATTGACGGAGAGATCCTTCAGTGCATTCCTTTAGATGAGGTGGCCTATGCCAATTATCCCCGGAATGAGGATACGGTTTCCATTGAGTGCTGCCATCCAGATGCATCGGGAGAATTTTCTTCTGAAACAATAGAAGCCTTAAAAAGGCTGACGGGATGGCTCTGCGCGGAGCTGAATCTGACAGAGAGGGATATTATCCGCCATTATGATGTGGTGGGAAAAAACTGTCCCAAGTATTATGTAGAGCATGAGGATGCCTGGAAGTCCCTGAAAAAAGAAATGGGAGAAGCAGTGAAGCAGGCAAAGCAGGAGAAACGGGACAGAGAATAGAAAGGAATCCTGAATTTATGGGAAAAGCATTATACATAGCCGAGAAGCCCAGCGTGGCTCAGGAGTTTGCCAATGCGCTGAAAATTTCGGCACGGAGATCGGACGGCTATCTGGAGTCAGATACGGCTGTTGTAACCTGGTGTGTGGGACATCTTGTTACAATGAGCTATCCGGAAGCCTATGATCCCAAATATAAACGGTGGAGTCTGCAGACCCTGCCGTTTTTGCCTAAGGAATTTAAGTATCAGGTGATTGACGGAGTGTCAAAGCAATTTCAGATTGTCAGCCGCCTGTTAAACCGAAGCGATATTGATATGATTTACATCTGCACAGACTCCGGGCGGGAGGGAGAGTACATTTACCGCCTGGTGGACCAGATGGCAGGAGTTCATGGAAAAGAGCGAAGACGGGTTTGGATTGATTCCCAGACAGAGGAGGAGATTCTTAGAGGAATCAGAGAGGCCAGAGACTGGAAAGAATATGACAATCTGGCGGCATCTGCGTACCTGCGGGCAAAAGAGGATTATCTGATGGGAATTAATTTTTCCCGTCTTCTTACATTAAAATACGGCCCTGCGATTTCTTCCTATATGAAGACAGACTGGACAGTTCTCTCGGTTGGAAGGGTGATGACCTGTGTTCTTGGCATGGTGGTTCGGAGAGAGCGGGAGATTCGCGATTTTGTAAAGACGCCCTTTTACCGGGTGATCGGAAACTTTGATATGCAGGGCATGAGCTTTGACGGAGAGTGGCGAAGTGTGGAGGGATCCCGCTATTTCCAGTCTCCCCTGCTTTATAAGGAAAACGGATTTCAAAAGCGGGAGGACGCAGAGGCGCTGATTTGTGCTCTGCAGCAGGAGACGCAGCTTCTTGCCCGCCTGATTAAGGCGGAAAAGAAGAAGGAAACAAAGAATCCGCCCCTGCTGTATAACCTGGCAGAGCTGCAGAATGACTGTTCAAAGATGTTTAAGATCAGTCCCGATGAAACGCTGAAGGTGGTGCAGGAGCTGTACGAGAAAAAGCTGGTCACTTACCCTCGTACAGATGCCAGAGTGCTTTCTACGGCTGTTGCGAAGGAGATTCACAGGAATATTGAGGGCCTTCAGCGGTTTGAGCCGGTAGGCGGCTTTGCCAGTGAGGTTCTGGCAGGGAAGGCTTTCCAGGGCATTGAAAAAACAAGGTATGTTAATGACAAACAGATCACGGATCACTATGCCATTGTTCCTACGGGACAGGGCTTTGGGGCTCTGCGCAGCTTAAATTCTCTGGGAATGAAGGTATATGAGGTGATTGCCAGAAGGTTTTTAAGTATTTTCTATCCGGCAGCAGTGTATCAGAAATATTCCCTGGAGCTGGAGGCGGATCGGGAGCATTTCTTTGCCAGCTTTAAGGTACTGACAGAACCAGGATATCTGAAGGTTGCCGCTGTTCCCAAAAGCGGAAGAAAAACGGAAGAAAATGAAAAAAAAGGCAGCAGAACCGGAGAAAATGGAAAAGAAGGCCTGGAGAGAGAGGATAAGGAGGATTCAGAGATCAATCAGAAGGATCTGGAGAATCCGGAGTTTATAGCTCGCCTGGCAGGACTGAAAAAGGGAATGGAATTCCCAGTAAACAGTCTTTCTGTTAAGGAGGGAGAAACCTCTCCGCCGAAGCGTTATTCTTCCGGTTCCATGATTCTTGCTATGGAAAATGCCGGACAGCTGATTGAGGACGAGGATCTTCGGGCTCAGATTAAGGGAAGCGGAATCGGAACCAGTGCGACCAGGGCGGAGATTCTGAAAAAGCTGGTAAATATCAAATACCTGGCCCTGAATGGAAAGACGCAGATAATTACGCCAACCCTTCTGGGGGAACTGATTTTTGATGTGGTAAACGCATCCATCCGCCAGCTTCTGAATCCGGAGCTTACTGCAAGCTGGGAAAAGGGACTGACCTATGTGGCTGAGGGAACCATTACGCCGGAGGAATATATGGAAAAGCTGGAGCGGTTTGTGGCGGGCCGGACCTATAATGTACTGAAGCTGAACAACCAGTATCAGCTGCGGGAATTTTTTGAGGCAGCAGGGAAAAACTATCCCTAAATGCGCTCTGGAAAAAGCCGGAGCGCAGATAGTAAATGAATATAAAATATCAGGAGGAGTAGAATCACATGAAGAAATCAGAAATGAAAATCAAGGATCTTTACAGTCTGGATCACACCATGGCCAAATCTTTGTTGGAGCAGTTTGAGTATCCCTGGGAGGCTCTGGCCCATATTGGGGAGTATGTGGAAAAGCTGGGAGAATCCCTGTCGAAAAATGAGTATATGAATCCGGCAAAGGGAATCTGGATTCACAAAAGCGCCAAGGTTGCGCCGACAGCAGGAATTATCGGGCCGGTAATCATCGGACCGGAGGCGGAGGTTCGCCACTGCGCTTTTATCCGCGGAAAGGTAATTATCGGATCCAATGCAGTAGTAGGCAATTCTTCTGAGCTGAAGAACGTGATTCTTTTTGATAATGTTCAGGTTCCTCATTACAATTATGTGGGAGATTCCATTCTTGGTTACAAGGCGCACATGGGAGCTGGTTCCATTACTTCTAATGTAAAGTCTGACAAGGCGTTGGTAAAGGTACATGCAGAAGACGGAGATATTGAAACAGGCTTAAAGAAATTCGGCGCTATGATTGGCGACGAGGTAGAGGTGGGCTGCGGTTCTGTGCTGAATCCTGGAACTGTCATTGGAAAGAACAGCAATATTTACCCGCTGTCCAGTGTGAGAACTTGTGTGGATGCAGGATCTATTTACAAAAAGCAGGGTGAGGTTGCAAAAAAACAGTAATAAAAAGTAATAAAAAACAGCCAGCGGGAACATTCTCACTGGCTGTTTGCGTTTTCTTATTTGGTACCGAAAATACGGTCGCCTGCATCGCCCAGTCCGGGGCAGATATAAGCTTCGTCATTGAGACAGCGATCCAGGTGTCCTACATAAATCTGGATATCGGGATGAGCCTTTCTCAGGCGCTCCAGGCCTTCCGGAGCGGCAATAATAGCCATAAACTTGATATGCTTGCCGCCATGCTGCTTAATAAAATCAACAGCTTCTACAGCGGAACCGCCAGTAGCAAGCATGGGATCCGTTACTACGATAGTGCGCTGGTCAATGGGGGTAGGAAGCTTGCAGTAGTATTCATGAGGTTCATGAGTTACCTCATCCCGGTAGAGACCAATATGTCCAACCTTAGCGCTGGGAACCAGGGCAAGGATTCCGTTTACCATGCCAAGACCGGCGCGGAGAATCGGAACAATCGCCAGCTTCTTTCCGGCAATCATGGGAGTCATACAGGTTTCAAGCGGGGTTTCTACCTCCTGATCTTCCAGAGGAAGATCCCGGAGAGCTTCATAGCCCATTAACATGGCAATCTCTTCTACCAGAGAGCGGAACTCATTGGTACCTGTCCGCTTGTCACGAAGAATCGAAATTTTGTGCTGAATTAAAGGATGATTAAAAATTACTACATTTTCCATAAATAAAATGTCCTTTCCGTTTTGTAGGTAAGCCCTGTTTATCATTTTACCAGATGAAATAACAAATAGCAAATTATTTATTCTCCGGAGTGAAAATGGCAATCACATAGTCTCCCGCTGCGTGAGAAACGGGAATAGAAACGTAAATATCTCCCTCATACTCATAGCTGAAGGACTCAGGGAAGCTGCCGTCATAGGGGAAGTCCGCTTTGCTGAAGAGATCCGTATAGTAAGCCTTGCTCCGACCGGCATTGATCTGGGCCATGGCAGATTTCAGCTCGGGAGAAGTGTTCTGGTAAATGCAGTCTGCAGAAAGCACATAGTCTGCCAGAACCGCCGGATCTGTCAAATAGGGAAGATCCAGACTGGATGCACTGCGGACATCAATGGTATTGGTGTAAAACAGATTCGAGGGATGGGCGCCCCCGGATACGGTAAGGGAACCAGTATAGGTCAGGGTAATGCGGCTTCTGTCTGCAGATATCACCTTACACTGGATATTCAGAGTGTCCTTTGCCTCATCAATATCATAGGCATCTACAATGGATAGGGCATTCTTTTTGATCAGGGCATTGATATCAGAAGCATTGTCCAGATTCTCTACAACCGGATATTGAATGGAAACCTTGCCGGAGGTGTAGGTGGTCAGGCTTGTCTTTACCTGGTTTTTCGTAACAGCAGATCCAGAGCCGTTTCCGGAAGCGGAGGTTCCAGAATTGGAGTTTACCGCATTGTCAATGCCTGGTTCCAAGGTGATTCCGGCAGAAGACTCCGTTTCCTTTGGAGAGGAAGAGGGAGCCATGGTTTCTGCGGAAGTCGTATGGGTGCTGGATAAATCAATCTTTTCATTTTTCTTGCCGCAGCCGGAAATCAGGCAGACAGCAGTCAGAGCCATCAGGCAGGCGGCAGCAGGACGGAGCAGTCTGCGGCGGCTGCGGTTACTTTTACGGGACTCCGGGTTCTTTCGCTTTATCATAAAAGGTCCTCCTTTGTGATACGTGACACAATCGTATTTGTACTTATTATAACGGATATTTCCAGAAAAATCAGCAGAAAAAGTCTTACGGTAGTTTTAATTTTTCACAAATACAAGCAAAAGAAAGCGACCCTGTCGTGTCGGATACTAGGAAATATCTGCGGAAGAAACCTTCATAAAAGAGCCTGAAAAATTCGAGTTGTCAAAATTTTTTAAATTGCTTGCAAAAATCTTTTATTTGTGATACAATGATTTTGTTGCAAAAGTGTGCCGGCGTGGCGGAATGGCAGACGCATCAGACTCAAAATCTGACGGGGGCGACCTCGTGCCGGTTCGAGTCCGGCTGCCGGCATTCCTTGGCAGGGGCAAAACCCAAAACACCGTCAAGTTTTCTAGTAACTAGAAGGCTTGACGGTGTTTTTTTTATTTCATAGGATTTTGCATTTTCGAAGAGAAAAGGTGATTTCTGCACAAAATCATGAAGTCAGTATGATAAAATCTATTCTACAGAGCAGAAACTATCATTAATATCGGGAATATCGGGAATTCTGATGTTCTGGAAGTATATAATGTAGATACAGAAAAAAGAACAATAATAGAAAAAGGATCTTGCAGAAATGCGGATCCTTTTTTTGCTTCTGATAATGTTAATTATAGGCAGTTCAAATTAAATTCCAGCGGAAAGATTGTGAAAAACAAGACCGTAAAGGACGGCAATGACGATGAGTGGAAGACAGCGGCAAACGGCGAGATTGTCCAGTTCGGAAACAGCCATGTAGCAGAGGTGGTGGAGCCGGATGCGGAGACCGAGTAAATAGAAACTGCTTTTATATATGCTGGGGGGACTTAAAAACACAGTCGGAGGAAGTGACTTTATATGAAAGATTTAGAGCGGAAAAAATATCTGGGCTGGCTGAGAAAACAGAAAAATCAGCCGTTGGTTAAGGTGATAACCGGCGTTCGCGGATGCGGAAAGACGGCTCTGCTTCGCCGGTTTCAGGAAGAGCTGGCCGAGGAAAATGCCGGAAAAGCCAGAGTGCTTGCGGTTGACTTGGAAAGCCCGGAGTTTGAGGATTTAACAGACTGTGAAGCCCTGAACCGGTATCTGGAAACGCAGATAGAGGAGGGACAGAGCTGCTTTGTATTTCTGGATGAGATTCAGCATGTAGAAAACTGGGAGGCAACAGCGGCCTGGCTTCTGTCCCCGGGAACCTGTGATCTTTATGTCAGCAGCTCCTGCCTCTGGGAACCCGGGAAAAAAGCTTTCGGCCTTCTGGAAGAAAAGTGGGCAGTTCTGGAAATGCAGCCCCTTTCTTTTCGTGAGTATCAGGATGCCCGGGGAAAAGCGGAAAAAGAGGAAGCGAAGAAAGCTCTGCAGCAGTATACAGAGTCTGGTTCCTTTCCGTATCTGTCAGGACGCAGCCTTGACAGGGAAGAAACGCGGGAGTATCTGCGGGGACTTTACCATACGATTCTGTTAAATGATGTAGTGAAACGCCAGAAAATAGCAGATGCTGTTGTTTTGGAAGCAATTTCCCGGTTTCTCATGTATGAGATCGGAATACGGACTTCACCTGCAGCGATTGCCAATGCGATGGCTGCCTCAGGAAGAAAAGTGGATCAGAAAACCGTAGACCGGTACCTTCAGGGATTGACAGAGAGCCAGCTGTTTTATGAAGTGCGCCGGTATCATATTAAAACGCGAAAGCTTTTGACTACGATGAATAAATTTTATCTGTGTGACCCAGTTTTTGGAAGGATGATGGTAAGACAGGAAGAAAAAGACCGGGAACGCGTACTGGAAAATCTGGTATTTCTTGAACTGAAACGCAGATATTCGGAGGTTTACAATGGCCAGCTGGGAGCCAGTACCGAAATTGATTTTGTGGCAATTCGGGATGGCAGACCTGTCTATTTTCAGGTGGCGGAAAGCACAAAGGATCCGGCGACGCTTTCAGAAAAGCTGACCCCTCTTCAGCAGATTCGTGACAATTATCCAAAATACCTTTTGACAATGGATGAGCAGGAAGCGGATTATGAGGGAATTTTACAATTGAATCTTGTGCAGTGGATGAAAGAAACAGTCTGAAGCTGCAGGATGGAAACAGGTACAACAATGAGCCGGTTTTTTCTAATCTGCGATTGACGCAGGCTGGGGAAAGCCGGCTTTTTGCGTCTTATGAAATAAAAACGCTCCGCAAGGATCGCCATGTGATGGGGCGCTTCTGCGTATTTTGGAGCGCTGTCTTGCTATTCATTCTTGGAAATGGTAGAATCGGAGTAAGAAAAAGGGAATGATGAACCGGAAAAGTACGGAGGAAAATACATTGGAGAAAAAGCAATGGTATTTTTTCAGGCAGAGGCTGACACAGTTTCGTGTGGTATGCATTCTGGCAGCAGTGGCAGTGCTTTGTGGTCTTGCTGTTTTGGGACAGGGAGTGGGAAAGAAAGCGGAACGTTTGGAGGAAGAAATTCCGGAGGAGAAAAAGCTGGTTCTTTTTACCTCACACAAGCCGGAGGTATATGATCCCATTGTCCGGGAATTTGAATCAAGAACGGGAATCTGGGTAGATGTGAGGGCCGGAGGAACGACGGAGCTTTTGGAGAAGATTGAAGAAAGCAGAAAAAAGGGAGATTTTTCCTGTGATCTGATGTTTGGCGGCGGAATTGAGAGCTACGAGGCAGCAAAGGAAAATTTTGAAGGATATCGGACTAAGAGGAAGGAGCAGATCATCCGTCGATACCAGTCTCAGGAGGATCTGTGGACCCCATTTACAAGGCTTCCCATTGTCTTTATTTATAACAACAAGCTGGTAGGAAAGGAGGATGCGCCTTGCAGCTGGAAAGAACTTTTTACAGAGACGTGGAGAGGGAGGATTGCATTTGCGGATCCTGCCAATTCAGGAAGCAGCTGTACCATGCTGGAAACGATGCTTCAGGTCCTGGACGGAGATGAGGATCAGATTCTGGAGGCATTTGCCAGGGCTCTGGATGGCAGCATTCTGGAAAGCTCCGGCGCAGTTTTGGAGGATGTGGCAGCCGGAAGAAAGATGGTGGGAGTCACTCTGGAGGAGACAGCCAGAAAATGGATTGACAGGGGCGCTGACCTGACGATTGTTTATCCGGAGGAGGGAACCAGTGCTCTGCCGGATGGATGCGCGGTGGTGAAGGGAGCCCGTCATCGAAAAAATGCAGAGCTTTTCCTGGAATTTATTGTCAGTGATGATACCCAGCGGTTTGCAGAGGAATATCTCTGCCGCAGAACGATTCGGGAGGACTTAGAATTGGAGGCCCGGGAACCGGAAAGAAAGCTGGTGAGGTTTGATCTGGAGCTGGCGGTGGGCCGTCAGAAACGGATTTTAGAGAAATGGGCGGTGCTGACAGATGAAGGAAAAAATTAAAATATCATTTAAGCGGGAGCTTCTTGCGGGATTTCTTACGGTTGCCGTTCTGCCTCTGGTGGTTTCCTGTCTGTTTCTGATTCAGATGTTCCAGGTTAAGGCAGACAGGGATTACAGGAAAGTAAATATGGAGCAGGTTCACATCGTAAATTCTGCATTTTTGGAGTTTTGGAAGAAGATTGAGGACGCAGAAAACAGTCTTGCCTCCTCCTGGATGGTACAGATGGCTATGGCAGGAAAGGCAGAAGGAAGAAAAAGTGAGGTTTATCATATTTTATATGAGAAAACCTCTGAGTTAAGAGAACTGGCTCGTTTTGATCTGTATTCGAGGGATGGAGCTTGCCTGTATTCTACCGGGACTGGCATGTATCAGAAAAAACTTCCTGTGTACTGGGGAATTCTGAAGGTTTCCGGAGCTCATGGGGATGATTTGATTGTTCAGAAGGATCATGAGGATATGAGCCTGATGGCGGCCAGGGGGATTCCAGGGGAGGACGGAGTACCGATTGGCTTTGTTGTGGCAAATCTGACAGAGGAAAACCTGAATCAGGTATTTCAGGGGCTTTTGGGAAGTCAGGATGGGCTTTGTATTCTGAATGAATTTTATGAGCCGGTATACAGTGCCGGCACAGCTGCAGGAGGAGAAATCGCACAGACTTTGAGGGCTGGAAGAATGGAGGGAAAAGAAGCGCTTTCCTCCTGGAAGGACAGCGAGGTTTTTGTGGCGTCGCTGGGAGATACAGGGCTGACCAGTGTTCTTCTCCGCCCGGAGATATTTACGGGAGGGCTGACAGGCTCCATGTATTCTGTTCTCTTTCTTATGACGGCATTCAGCTTTCTCCTTTGTCTGTTTGTGGCTTCCCGGCTGAGCAGTCACCTGTCCCAGCCGATCCTTTTGCTGAACAGAGCCATGGAAAAGGTGAAAAAAGGAAATCTGGATACCCGTGTGCAAATGGAACGGGCTGATGAATTCGGACAGCTGGCAGCCAGCTTTGATGCTATGACTGCACAGCTGGATCAGTATATGAAGGAACAGGTGGCTCAGCAGAAAAAGCTGAATGAGGTACAGATTGCCATGATGCAGGCTCAGCTGAATCCTCATTTTCTATATAATACTTTAGATACTATGAAGTGGGTGGCCAAGGCAAACCATATTCCAGAAATAGCCACGCTGTCGGCAAAGCTGGCAAAAATTCTCAGAACCAGTATTTCCAGTCCTCAGATGATTACTTTAAAGGAGGAAATGGAACTGGTGGACAGCTACGCAGAGATTCAGAAAATTCGCTTTGGAGGCCGATTTACCTTTACCTCTGAACTTCCGCAGGAGCTTTCCGGGATTTTCGTTCCCAAGCTGATGATTCAGCCTATTGTAGAAAATGCCATGATTCATGGGCTGGCAGACTGTGATAACGGAACCATTCATGTGAAGGTCCATCGGCTGGAGGCACAGGGGCTTTTATGTATTGAGGTGACAGACGACGGCTGCGGCATCAGCGATGAGGTGTTAAAATGCCTGAACAGCCGGGACCGGGAAAAGCTGTCCGGCCATATTGGATTTTACAATGTAGACATGGTGATACGGCTTCATTATGGAGACGGATATGGCCTTCAGGCAGAACGGAGGCAGGAGGGCGGCACCTGTGTGCGGATTCTTATGCCGGACGGGGAGCAGAACCGTGAGGGTTTGGAAAATAACAAAGAAACGAAAAAGGAATCAGGAACAGGCAGCAAAGAAGAAGTGGAGGGAGTGAACAGGAATGTATAAGCTTTTGGTGGCAGATGATGAGATGTTTGTGCGAAAAGGCATTGTTTGTGAGACAGACTGGAAGTCCCTGGGCTTCGGGGAAATTCTGGAGGCTTCAAATGGCAGGGAGGCTCTGGAAATGATTCGGTCAGAGAAGCCGGATCTGATTATCAGTGATATTCGAATGCCGAAAATGAGTGGAATCGAGATGCTGAAGGCGATGCGGGAGGAAAAAAACGATACGCCTGTTATTTTTCTTACGGCCTACAGTGAATTTGAATATGCCAGGGAAGCGCTGAAGCTGTACGCCTCTGACTATATTTTAAAGCCCTTTGAAGATGGCGAGCTGGAGGCGGCAGTTCTTCGGGCCAGGGAAAAAATTCTTCGGTCCCATGACAAAAATGAAGAGAGAGAGCATCCTGCTTCCCTTTGACGAAAACTCTCCCGGCTTGTCCGGTTATGTAAGAGCGGCTGTCCGGTATATGGCAGTTCACTACGGAGAAAGTGAGATTACGGTAGCTCAGATAGCAGATGCTGTCGGAATCAGCGAGGGCCATTTAAGCCACTGTTTTAAAAAAGAAACCGGATATACGGTTATGGCTTGGCTGACCAGATATCGGATTCAGTCGGCTATGAAGCTGCTTTCTGACTGCCGGAACAGGGTATATGAGGCAGCGGAGCAGGTTGGATATAGGGATATTGCCTATTTTTCCAGCACCTTTAAAAAGGTGACAGGAATCACTCCGTCAGAATACCAGAACCGGTGACGGGAACGGTTAATCCTCCTTAATATCATCAATAAAAATGCAAGATAACAGAAAAACGAAAAGAATCGCAGTCCTGTCATCTGGCTGAGGCTGTCCTTCCACAGTATAATAGAACTATAGTTAAGGACGGCAATTCAAAAAAAGGAGGAGATTCATATGAAAAAACGTTTCTTATCAGTAGTTCTTGCGTGTTCCCTGACGGCAGTATCACTGGCAGGTTGTGGCGGAGGCGGCAGTAAGGAAACCCAGCCGGCAGCAGCTCCCACGACAGCAGCAGAAGCTGGAGAAAAGGAAACAGCGGCGCCGGAAGCAAAGCCAGAGGCATCTGGAGATCTTTCTGAGGTAGAGAAGATTATCCAGGAGGCAGAGGGAATGTCCATGGAGGAGCTGGCTAAAAAAGCCATTGAAGAGTCCAATGGAAAGACCTTTTATGGCGTAGGAAATTCCAGCCGCGGAAAGAGCGCCCTGCCCTTATTTATTGAATATCTCCAGACCATTGATCCTTCTTATACAATGGAGTATGAGTGGCAGCAGCCAAAGAACAATAAGATTTTTGAGCAGCTGTCAGCGGATTCTCTGAAATCTACAGGAACCTTTGCCATGACGCTGATTCAGGACGGCAACCAGATTGAATCGAAAATGGTACAGACTGGTATTCTGAAAACCTATATTCCCAAGGAGTGGGCAGAGGCCAATAACACAACACCGGATGCTTATGAAGGTTTCCTTCCTCTTCAGACACTGAATAAGGTCTTTATGTACAATTCCACAGGAGATGCAGTGTATGACAACTGCTGGGACTTTGTAGCAGAGGGAAGCCATCCACTGTTTATGGATATTGACTCTGAAATTGTAGGAAAGAACTTTCTGTATATGCTGACAGAGGATCAGTACGCAGGCTGGTTAAAGGATGCCTTTGATGCCCTTGATGACAGCGATAAGGCCTATTTCCAGCTGGTGGTTGATGAGGTTTCTGCAGATGCAGAGGATTTGGGACTGGGTGAAAACGGCGCTTATGCACTGGCATGGATTAAGCTTTGGGTAGAAAATTATAACGCGCAGACCGATGACGGTCCTATCTGTAATACTCTGGTAACAGATTCTGCTACGGATCAGAGTGGCCTTCTGGTTTATTCCAAGCTGCGTTCTGTTGAGGAATCTGCTGGTGTATCCTTAAACAACATTAAGGTTGCAGCTTATGAGGACGGCTATCAGGGAATCGGCGGATATGGATACTGCCATTATCTGTTTTTGACCAACAACAGTCCTCTTCCCTGGACAGCCTGTGCATTTATCCAGTATATGACCTGTACAGAGGACGGCTTCTCAGCATGGGGCAAGGATATGGGCGGTTATTCTGCTAACCCGCAGGTTGCAGAGGCCATTGAGACAACCTATCAGCACAGCAAGGGCGGCTACAATGAGGCCGGTGAAAATGTGTATGAATGTAAGAATGATCGCGGCTATGACTGGTGGACAACAGACGGAGAACTGGTTCTTGAGGATCCGGAATACTGTGCTTCTGTTTCCTTTACTGTAGGAAGCTGGATCGAGATGCTGAGCAAGTATGCGGACAGCGCCCAGTAGAGTGTGAAACCATCCGTCTCTTGCAGCAGGCAGAGAGGTTTCATCACTGATTGATAGAATCGAAGGTGCTGTAAGTGATTCGCATATCTGTTTGCGGACCATCTGCGGCACCTTTTCCGATTACAGGAAAGGAGCGGACACAGTTGAAAGAGAATCAGAATACAGCAATTTACAAAAACCGAGTCCGGACGTACTTTTCCAAGCCGCAGAATGTGATCCTGCTGTTGTTTGGTATTATTTTGACCTTTACAACCATTGCGCCGATTGTTGCCATTGTAAAGGATACGCTGACCATTCACCCGGGCACCATTGATGCTCATTTGACGGGAAAGGCATCCGGCTATACGCTGATAAACTATGTGGATCTTTTTACAAGCAGACTGGCTAAGACGAATTTGTGGAAGCCGTTATGGAATACGCTTCTTCTGGCAGTCTTTACCTGTGTGATTTCCATTGTTTACGGCGGTACGTTCGCATTTTTGGTTACCAGAACCAATTTAAAATTCAGAAAATATTTAAGCTCGATTTTTATTTTTCCCTATATCATGCCTCAGTGGACACTGGCTGTGGTGTGGCAGAATGTGTTTAACAGCAATGCGGTTATGGGAACTGCCAATGGACTTCTGGCTTCTCTGACCGGGTTTGAGGCAGCGAAATGGTGGTGTCAGGGGCTGGTTCCCAGCTCCATTGTTCTGGGACTCCATTACGCGCCTTTTGCCTATATCCTGATTGGAGGAATTTTCCGGAACATGGATGCAAATCTGGAGGAGGCAGCGACAATTCTTGATACACCCAGATGGAAGATTATGTGCCGGATTACCCTGCCAATGATTAAACCGGCGATTTTGTCTACCGTTCTTCTTGTATTTGGAAGTGCAATGGGAAGCTATCCGGTTCCTCATTATCTGGGGCTGACAACGCTTTCCACCAAGTATATTTCCCTGAACTCCAAATACACAGGAGAGGCCAGTATTCTGGCTATTATTATGATGATTTTTGGCGTTCTGATTCTGACGATGAATCAGGTAAGCTTAAAGAGCCGGAAGAATTATACCACAGTAACAGGAAAATCAGGACAGCTGTCCAAAATTAATCTGGGCAGAATCGGAAAATATGGAATTGCCATTGTCATGATTATCTTGACCTTTTTTACCAGTATTTTCCCGATTTTTTCCTTTGCACTGGAAACCTTCCTGCCGAACCCCGGAGATTACAGCTTCCTGTATACAGGCGATTTTTCCAATCTGACTACCAAGTGGTGGCTGACCAGTGAGAATGTGACGGAAAATGGCCTGTACGGTCAGCACGGCATTCTTTACAACAGCACCATCTGGCATGCCTTTGCAGGAACCCTTTTCGTAGCTGTCAGCTGTGCGCTGATAGCAGGAACCATAGGAACTCTGATTGGGTATGCGGTTGCGAAAAACAGGAGAAGCAAGTGGGCCAGCTATGTGAATGCTATGGCATTTCTTCCTTATTTGATGCCGTCCATTGCAGTAGGAGCAGCATTTTTTATCCTGTTTTCCAATGAAAAGATTAATCTTTTTAATACATATACCCTGTTGATTATTACAGGAACCATAAAATATATCCCCTTTGCTAGCAGAAGTGCTCTAAACTCCATGCTGCAGCTGAGCAATGAGATAGAGGAAGCGGCCATGATTCAGAATATTCCCTGGCACAAGCGGATGTTCCGGATTATTATTCCGATTCAGAAATCAGCGATTATCAGCGGATATATGCTTCCGTTTATGACGTGCCTGCGTGAGCTGTCACTGTTTTTGCTGCTTTGCACCCAGGGCTTTATTCTTTCCACAACCCTGGATTACTTTGATGAAATGGGACTGTATGCATTTTCCAGTGCCATTAACCTGATTCTGATTGTAACGATTCTGATTTTCAACACTCTGGTCAACAAGCTGGCCGGAGCCAGCTTAGATGAGGGAATCGGCGGCTGATCAAAACAGAAAGGAAGGGAACTCTTATGCCGGAAATTGTTTTAAAAAACGTTACAAAGCGGTGGGGAAAATTTTATGCGGTGGATCACCTGAATCTTCATATTGATGATAATTCCTTTATCACCCTTCTGGGCCCCTCCGGCTGTGGAAAGACTACAATTCTGCGAATGATTGCAGGTCTGGAAACGCCGACAGAAGGGCAGATAACCATTGGTGATCGAGTTGTATTTGACAGTGCAGCAGGAATTAATGTGCCGGCTAATAAAAGAAAGGTAGGTTTTCTGTTCCAGAACTATGCTCTTTGGCCCAATATGACGGTTTATCAGAATATTGCATTTGGACTGAGCAATATTAAGGAGCAGCTGCCCAAATATGACTTTGAAGCCATGAAGGCCGGGGAACTGAAGAAGGCGCTTCAAAGCGGAAAGCGGATTCGTGACCTGGTGGAGGAGTGCCGGGACAAACGGGGAAAGCTGGATGAAGACAAAATCTATTTGAAATTTATGGATTCCTTTACCCTGTCCATTTATACAGCAAAGGAGCTTTACGGATTGAAGATTCATGAGGCGGCGGATCCGGATGCAGCGGCATCAAAAAAGTCTGAAGAATATTCGAAAAAGCTGGAGGAAATCCGGGCGTCTTATGAGGCAAAGGGACAGAGCCTCAGTGAACAATATGCAGTAACGGCAGACGGAAAGACATTGATGGAAGAGCGCAAGCTGACAAAGGAAGAGATTGATAAGACAGTGCGCCGTGTGTCCCGGATTGTTAAAATCGGAATGTTTATGAATCGTTATCCGGCAGAGCTTTCTGGAGGACAGCAGCAGCGTGTGGCGATTGCCAGAACTCTGGCTCCGGAGCCAGATGTGCTTTTCATGGATGAGCCTCTTTCCAATCTGGATGCCAAGCTGAGGCTGGAAATGCGCTATGAGCTTCAGCGGCTTCACGTAGAGACAGGCAGCACCTTTGTATACGTTACCCACGATCAGATGGAGGCCATGACTCTGGCAACAAAAATCTGTCTGGTCAATAATGGAGTTCTCCAGCAGTACGATGCGCCGCTTGATGTTTACAGACGTCCAGCCAACCTGTTTGCTGCAGATTTTGTTGGAAATCCATCGATCAACTTCATTGAGGCTCATGGATGCCAGAAGGCGGACGGCAGCCTGGAACTGTCTCTGCTGGAAAACCAGAAAGCAGTTTTTCAGCCGGATGAGCCCCTCAATCTGGACGGCTGGTTCCAGGAGCGCGATCGGCTGGAGCAGGAAAAGGAAGCAGCCCGGGCAGAGCTTTTAAAAGATAAGCGGGCAGTAGAAAAAAGCAACAAGGACGAGGCATTCCGGTATCACATTGCAAAGGTAGATGAGTCTGACTATGCCATAGAGGATGAGCCGGTAATTACCAACGAAGATTTTGTCCTGGGTATCCGTCCGGAGTGTATCCGGCTGGAGGAAACCGGGGCGGTTCCGGCTGTCATTTACGGCGCCATGCCTACAGGCATGGAATCTACCCTGAAGCTGCGGATTGGAAAATTCTTGCTGACCGGGGTAGTATTTGGAAGTGTAACCTTCCGCCTGGGAGAAGAAACGGGGATTTCCATTACAGGCTCAGATATCCTTCTCTTTGACCGGAAATCAGGAAAGCTGATTTCATCGGGAAGACTGAGTTTTTGTTAGAATTTTCTGTATAGCGAGTCGGAAGTACGAATTTAAGAATAAATTCGAAAATAAAAAAGAAAAGAAATAAGGGATTTGATTCGTCATAATGTCGGATCAGATCCCTTATTTGTTATAAAAAAACATAAAAATCATCAGTTTTCTTATGGTGAAAAAGCCATATTATGATGAAAAAACCAGATAGAACTGAAAAACATAGGTAAAACACCATAAAATTAAGAATCGAAACTTGAATATTCATGTTTAAAATAATAGTATGGTCTCATCAAACACGAATCGGGATACAGAGGTATCCTGCAATGAAGGAGGACGTTTTATGAGAAAGCAAAAACTGGTACGGACAATGGCAGGCATTATGTCAATTTGTCTGATGACAGGCGCATTAACTGGATGCGGGGGCAAGAAAACAGATGCGCCAGAAGCTTCAAAGGAAGGAAATGCAGCAGAGAGCCAGCAGTCTTCAAAAGAAGAAGGCCCGGTAGAACTGAAGTTGTTCCTTACAAATAAGAATATCGTGGATAATTCTTATGCAAAACAGAAAATTGAAGAAGCAACCAATACCAAACTGACCATTATTCAGGTACCAACCAAGGAGCTGGATAACAAGCTGAATATTTTGCTGGCATCTGGTGATCGCCCAGATATTATTCAATGCGAGACTGAGACTATGGAAAGCCAGCTGCTGGCTTCTGGAATTTTGCTTCCGTTAAATGAGTACTGGGATGATTATCCCAATATTAAAAACGGACGCGATGAGGCAACCTGGGACTTGATGAGATATAATGACGGAAACATCTATTCTGTTGGTATTAAAAATCCAAATCCTTTATCCATTATTGCATACAGACAGGATTGGCTGGATAAGCTTGGACTGGAAGTTCCTACCACACTTGATGAATATTATAAAGTAGCAACGGCTGTTGCAAAAGAAGATCCAGATGGAAACGGTGTAGATGATACCTTTGCTTTTGGTGGTTATCAGAATGTAGATACTACATGGTTTGATCATATTTTTGGAGCATTTGGCTCTTTGCCGAACTACTGGATGGAAAAGGACGGACATATTGTAAATGGTTCTATTCAGCCGGGAATGAAAGACGCTCTTGTTTATCTGAATAAAATGTACAAAGACGGTCTGATTGATCCGGAGTTTGTAACAGATGATCCGAAGAGATGGCAGCAGAAGGTAAAATCCGGTGTTTATGGCGCAGGTGTGACTAAGATTCATATCTTCGATCAGAATAACTGGTCCAACTATTATGAGCCATTCATTCAGGCATATCCGGAAGGAAAGCATGTATACGGACCGGTTCTTCAGGGAGGATGCGAGAATCCGGTTGGTATACGTATGGCAAGTGAGAGAGGCTGGTTAAGAACCTTTATTTCTAAGGATTCTAAACACATTGATGCTTGCTTACGTTTGCTTGATTACCTGATGTCTGAGGAAGGAAACCGCTTTGCCCAGTACGGTGTTGAGGGTGAGCATTACAAATGGGAGGGTGATAAGCTGATCCGTCTGATTGATGATAATGAAACAAATGAACTGGATTTAAACAAATTCTTTATCGGAAATACTGTATTATTTGATCACTCTTCTCCAGAATTATTTGATGCATTTGAGTTCTCTCATACGATTGCAACTCCGAATCCGGTTGATGGTATCTTTATTGATGAATTGAATGATATTTATCCAAAACTGAAGGAAATCACAAATACACGTTTCATCGAAATGATCGTAGGGGAAACACCGATCGATGGAGGATTTGAGGCATTTGTAGAAGAGTGGAATTCCCGTGGAGGAGATAAACTGACGCAGGCGCTGGATGAGGCTTATCAAGCTAAGAAATAAAAGTGTTAACATGAAGGAGAAGATAGTATGGCAGCAGTATCCCGTGTAAGAAATGTATCCGGCGTGAATTGCAGCAAAAGTACGTCTCGCAAGAAACTCTGGAAAAGTATGAAAGAACATAAAATGCTTTACCTGATGATGCTTCCGGGTCTGTTATATTTTGTGTTATTCCGCTACTTACCAATGTTTGGTCTTGTTATTGCATTTAAGGACTATGATATTTTTCGTGGAATCTGGGAAAGCGAATGGGTTGGTCTTCAGAATTTTAAAGACCTGATGTCGTCATCTGATTTCTGGAATGTAATGAAAAACACATTGGTAATTAGTTTAACAAAGATTGTAGTAGGATTTCCGATTCCGGTATTACTGGCAATTCTTTTGAATGAAATCAAAAATGTAAAATTTAAACGGATTACTCAGACCTGTATCTATCTGCCGCACTTTCTTTCATGGGTTGTAATCGGTGGAATTATGCTGAATCTGTTTTCGCCAGTCTTTGGACTGGCGGGACAGGTTTTCGAGGCATTAGGCATGGAACCTGTGAATGTAATGGCAAAGAAGGATACAATATTCTGGGTTGTTATTCTGTCTGATATCTGGAAAGAGGCCGGATGGAGTACTATCGTATTCCTGGCAGCCTTGACTCAGGTTGATATGAACTTATATGAGGCAGCTCGTATGGACGGAGCTAATAAATTCCAACAGATGCTTCACATTACAATTCCTGCAATTTCATCTATCATTATTGTCATGCTGATTCTTAGAATTGGTAAGGTTATGAATGCAGGTTTTGAGCAGATTTTGGTGCTGCAGAATCCGATTACTATGGAAAGTATTGATATCTTCGATACATACGTATATCGGGAAGGTTTAGGACGAGGTTCGTATAGTTTTGCAGCAGCAGTTGATATGTTTAAGTCAATTATTGCACTTATTTTAGTAACAAGTGCAAATAAAATAAGCAAATGGTTTGGGGAGGAAGGTATTGTATAATGCATAAACATAAAAAAATATCTATCTTTACAGTACTGAATTATTTCCTGTTTTTGATTATCGGAATCATTATGGTGTATCCATTTTGGTATGTTGTCATGTATTCCCTCAGTGATCCCTCCCAATCCAGCTTAAGCAGTCTGTATTTGTGGCCTCAGGGATTTACACTGGAATCCTATAAGTATGCATTGTCGAAGGAAATTTTATTTACAGGATTTTTCAACTCTGTATTTTTAACGGTTGTAGGTACGCTGGTAAATGTGGTTTTAACGGTATTGCTGGCATATCCGCTATCAAGAGAAAACCTTCCCGGAAAGAAATATTTTTCTGCGTTTGTTGTATTCCCGATGCTGTTTAACGGCGGAATGATTCCAACCTATCTGGTTATCAAGGAATTTGGATTGCTGGACAGCATCTGGTCTCTGATTGTTTCTCTTGCAGTTAATGTATACAATCTGTTGATTTTAACAAAGTTTTTTAAGAGCATTCCAGAAAGCTTAATCGAAGCGGCAAAGATAGACGGCTGTGGAGATTTTAAAACACTGGTAAAGATTGTTCTTCCTCTGTCCAAGGCTTCTCTGGCAACGGTTTCTCTGTTTTATGCAGTACAGCATTGGAATGAGTTTTTACGTTCCACAATCTACATTAACACAGACTCCAAGTGGCCGCTGCAGGTAGTTCTCCGTAATATTATTGATATGGTCGCCAATGATTTAAACAGCGGAGGGGAAGTGTTTATGAATCCGGAGAACTTTAAAATGGCAACGATTGTTATTACGGTACTTCCGATTATCTGTGTATATCCATTTTTACAGAAACACTTTACTCAGGGTGTTATGATGGGTTCTGTTAAGGGATAAAAAGGAGAAAGGTGAGATGAAACAGAATAAAAATATTTTATTTTTTATGACGGATCACCAGAGGTTTGACACCATGGGAATGGTTCAGTGTGGGCGGGAGGTAACCCCCAATCTGAACCGGCTGGCAGAAGAAGGAATGGTATTTGAGCGGGCATACGATACATGCCCGCTCTGTGTGCCAGCCAGAACTGCTTTGGCAACCGGAGTGTATCCGACTAATAATGGGGTGGTTTACAATGACTGGAAAGGAAAAACAGCAGGAAAATTTACACCCATTCACAAAATACTCCAAAATACCGGTTACTGCGTAGGGCATGTGGGCGTAGACCATATTAAGGTACAGCCGCCTATGAGGGAACAGGGGCTGGATTATTTTATTAATCAGGAAGATTATGAAAAATGGGCGGCCAAGCAGGGCGTAGAAACTTTCAGAAAACCGGAAGAACTGATCCAGGTAGAAGAAGAGATTGAAGGTAGCTATGAGAAAAAGCTTTACAGCGGACATCTTGTAAGCAAATGGGAGAAGCCTTTTGAGCAGTTTAAGGACAGCTATTTTTTACAGCAGTCTCTGAATTTCCTGCGAAGTCAAAAGGGAGATAACCCCTTTGCCCTGTTTACTTATTTATGGGCGCCTCACCCGCCGTTACGGGTACCGGAGCCGTATGCATCTATGTATGATCCAGATCAAATCGTGCTTCCGGACAATATTGCTCTTCCATCGGAGCAGGAACCGGCTGTTAGAAGAAGGGGAGTTCCGGCCCAGCTTGCGCAGGGGGTTACCATGGAAGAATGGAGAAAGGTCTGGGCTGCTCATCTGGCACTGACAACAATGGCAGATGAGATTCTGGGGACTTTGCTGGATGAATTAAAACGCATGGGGGTATACAAGGATACCTGTATTGTATTTACTGTAGATCATGGAGATCATCTTGGACAGCATAATATGTACCAGAAGATGGAAATGTATGAAGAAGCAGTCAAAATTCCTCTTGTTGTGAAGATGCCGGGAGGAAAAACTGGAAGAACTGATACTCTGGTTTCTCATCTGGATATCAAGCCGACTCTCTGTGAGATGATTGGTGCAGAGGCCGGAGTATGCGATGGAATGTCTCTTATGCCGCTGTTCCGTGGGGAATCTGTGCCTGAGGACAGATGTCTCTATATCCAATATTCCGGCAACCCCGGTTATGGAACGATTCGAAGAGCGGTTGTGTCCAGACAGTACAAATATGTATTTGACAGCAGCTATGAGCATGAATTGTACGATTTGGTCAAGGATCCTTCGGAAATGTATAATGTGGCAGGTGAGGAGGCTTATCAGCAGATAAAGACCCAGATGTATGAGGCCTGCAAAGCATATCATCAGGAAAAGAAGGATTATTTTGACTGGGAAGGGCAGGAAGAGAAAAAATGAACTGGGTGGACAATGCGTTAAAGGAATGTTTTGAAAAAATTGACAGAAATATAGAACAGATTGGATTACATTTTCCGCATGTTGCTTATGATGGAAAATACAATGATCAGGGTGCTGCCTTTTGGACTTCCGGATTCTGGCCGGGACTTCTTTGGCTTTTATATGAGGAAACAAAGAGTGAACGTGCACTGGAACTGGCCCGCCAGTTGGAAGAGAAAATGGATGATGTATTGGATGGATTTTTAACCCTCCACCATGATGTCGGTTTCATGTGGCTTCCATCAGCAGTGATTGATTACAAGCTGACAGAAAATCCAGAGTCAAGAGTCAGAGGTTTGAAGGCAGCCAGTCATCTGGCTGGCCGGTTTAATCTGGCTGGTCAGTTTATCCGGGCCTGGACGGACGAGGTAAATCCCAATTCCAAAGGCTGGGCGATTATTGACTGTATGATGAATATTCCTCTTTTGTTCTGGGCGTCAAAAGAAACCGGTGATCCGAGATTTTACCATATTGCAAAGGCTCATGCAGATACGGTGCTGAAGCAGTTTTTAAGACCGGATAATACGTCTGCACATATTGTCAGCTTTGATCCCTACACAGGCGAAAAAATAGAAAATTTGGGAGGTCAGGGAAAGGGGCCTGATTCAGCATGGTCCAGAGGACAGGCATGGGCAATCTATGGAATGGCAGCAGCTTACAGAGAAACAGGAAAAGGAGAATATCTGACAGCATCGAAAAATGTCGCTGCATATTTCCTGTCCCACCTGCCGGAAAATAAGGTGCCGTATTGGGATTTCAGAACAGAGGAGAAGGATCGCTGGGTTCTGGACTCTTCAGCTTCTGCCTGTGCTGCAAGCGGATTGATGGAACTGAGTAATTTGGTAAAGGATACGTCAGAACAGATTTTTTACCGGGATAAGGCACTGGAAATACTGAAAGGACTGTATGATAATTTCTTTGACCATTCCGAAGAAAGCCAGGCTATGATCTTATCGGGAACAGTAAATTATGCAAATAATAAGCATATCAATGTTCCGATTATTTATGGAGATTATTTCTTTACGGAGGCACTGATCAAGTTAAAGCATCCGACCAGTATTTTTTAAAAGACAGATAAGAATAAGGGGAAAATAATGAAAACTTATTTTGGAGATTTACATAATCATTGCGGAATTACTTATGGATTTGGTAGCTTATCCAATGCAATTGACAGAGCAAAAAGCCAGTTGGATTTTTGCGCATTTACCGGACATGCCATGTGGCCGGATATGTATGAGAAGGCACCGGGGACTGAGTTTGTTGTGAACTTTCATCTGGAAGGATTCAAAAAACTGCAGGATCATTGGGAGGAAATACGAAAAGAAGTGGCAGAGGCCAACAGTGAGGATTTTGTAACCTTTCAGGGATATGAGCTTCATTCGAGAGAATATGGAGATCATCACCTGATTTCCATTGATGATGAGTTGCCCTTAATTTACCGGGATTCCCCGGAAGAGCTGGTAAAGGACTGCGGAAAGGATGCGATTGCTATTCCTCATCACATTGGATATACTCCGGATTACCGCGGTATCGACTGGAAAAAATTTAAGGAATCCAATTCTCCTGTTGTAGAGGTATTCTCAAAACATGGCTGTTCCATGAGCGAGGATGCAGATTACCCGTATTATCATAATATGGGACCCAGAGACACAAGAAATATGGTAGATGAAGGGCTTCGTCAGGGCCATAAATTCGGTTTTGTTGCATCAACGGATCATCATGCCGGTTTTCCTGGCTCCTACGGAGATGGAATGGCAGCAGTTCTTGCAGAGGAAAAGACTAGAGAAAGCATCTGGGAGGCAATAAAAGCAAGAAGAACTTATGCAGTAACCGGAGATCGGATCTTATGCGATTTTAAAATCAATGATGCCTGGATGGGAAGCGAAATAACAGGAAACGTGAGAAGGGTAAAGGCACGGATTGAGACAGAAGGTACCCTGGACAAAATTATTCTGTATAAGAATCTGAAGCCATATCACATTATCAACGGAGAAATGTTCCAGGAGGTTAATGAAGAAGGCTGTTACAAGATTCGCATGGAAATGGGATGGGGAAATTCTTCTTTATACCGCTGGAACGGTCAGGTAAGAACAACCGGTGGAACCATTGAAGATTACCATACCTATTTCAGAGGAAGAAGTGTTTTGGCCCCTTCTGCTGATGAGTCTTATGATGAGAACAATATCAATGATATTGAAACATATTCTAAATTAAAGAATGATAAAGAATTGGTATGGAGCTGCGATACTGTAGGAAATAAATCTACACTGCATCCCTCCACATCCTCGATTGTCATCAAGGTAAGGGGAGATCTCCAGACAAAGATTTCATTCCGGTTTAATGAAAAAGAATACGAAGCAACCATAGGTGAGCTTCTTCAGTATGGATATACCAATCATATGGAATATTATCATTCCCAGGCATTTAAGATCTATAAGGCAGTTCCGGAAACAAAGTATATTTTTAATCTGGAGCTGGAGGATTTAAATCCGGAGCAGGAATGCGACTGCTACCATTTGGAGGTGGCGCAGAAGAATCGTCAGTGGGCTTTTGTATCGCCAATCTATGTTAACAGAGAATAAATATGGGGGATGGGTATGCTGGAAGTAAGTAGAAATCCATTAAGAACGAAAGAGGATCTTCGCAGATTAACAGAAGAAATGGCATCCTGCGTTACAAAACAGCTGAGTCCGGGAAAAGCCTGGCTGAATGCAGGAGAAACCGCAGCAAAATACCCGCATAAAACAGCCTGGATGGAGGGATTTTTAAGACCTTTATTTGGGCTTGTCCCATTTCTGGCAGGAGGTGGGCAAACACCGCTGTGGGATACCTATTTAGAGGGAATCAAAAATGGTACAAACCCGGAATCGGAGGAATACTGGGGACATCTTCAGGGAAAAGAGCAGAGGGTAGTTGAGATGACAACCCTGGGACTGGCTCTTGCCATGATTCCGGAATATGTATGGGAGCCGCTGACGGAACAGGAGAGAGAGAATGCAGTAAAATGGCTTTCTGAAATCAACCATGTTCCCTTGGCAACCAACAATTGGTTGTTTTTTCCGGTTATTGTGAATCTTGGTTTAAAAAAAGTGGGGGAGCCATATGATCGGAAACTTATGGAGGAAGCTCTGGAGAAAATAGAAGCCTGCTATTTATCTGACGGCTGGTATTCTGACGGTTCTTCTCTTCAAAGAGATTATTATATTGCCTTTGCCATGCATTTTTATAGTCTTATTTATGCAAAATTAATGGAAAAAGAAGATCCGGAGCGGTCAGTACGTTTGAAAGAAAGAGGAAGAATTTTTGCCCGGAGTTTTATTTACTGGTTCAGTTCTCAGGGAGACGCTCTGCCTTTTGGCCGGAGTTTAACCTATCGCTTTGCCATGTCTGCTTTTTGGAGCGCTTTAGCTTTTGCAGATGTAGAGGCATATCCCTGGGGGGTTGTGAAGGGGATTATTTTAAGAAATATCAGATGGTGGATGAAACAGCCAATTTTTGATGAAAGAGGTCTTCTGACAATCGGCTATCGATACCCGAATTTGAAAATGGCGGAATTTTATAATGCGCCTGGTTCTCCTGGATGGGCGATGAAAACCTTTCTTATTCTGGCGCTTCCGGATGACCATCCGTTTTGGATGGCAGAGGAGGAAGCACTTCCGGAACTGAAAGAGGTATCCGTACAGAAGCATCCGTTTATGATTCTTGGCAGACGGGAAGAGGGGAAACATATTCAGGCTCTGACATCTGGTCAGTATGCCCGGTTTGAGCCAAGTTTTATGGCAGCAAAATATGAGAAATTTGCTTATTCCAATGTTTTTGGATTCAGTGTTCCTGGAGGGGAATTCGGGCTGGAGCAGGGGGCTTATGATTCGATGTTGGCTCTTTGCGAAGAAAATGATGAGCTGTACCGGGTGCGAAGAACATGTGAGACTGTTCAGGTTGAGGAGCGTGGAATTTACAGCGTATGGAAGCCGTGGAGTAATGTTTCCATTCAGACATGGCTGATTCCCTGCGGAAGCTGGCACGTCCGTGTTCACAAGATTCAAAGCGGACGAAGATTAACTGCGGCAGAAGGCGGGTATGCGGTTTCCTGCGATACCTATGAATCGAATGAGAATCAGGAGATTCTCCTGGACGATGGAACCCTGATTGGGGCATCCTTTCCTTGGGGAACTTCTGCAATTGCAGATTTGGAAGGAAATCGGAAGAAAACCTTGGTAAAGGCGCATCCGAATTCTAATATTTTATATGCAAGAACAGAGATTCCCACATTGGAAGGAGCAGTCAGGGCGGGCGAAACCTGGCTGGCCTGCGCTGTGTTAGGAACAAAATCGAGACAGGAGGCTGCAGCATGCAGGGAAAATCCTCCACGGTATGAGAGAAAGGGGAATCAATTTCAGATTATCTGGAACGGAACAACCAATATATACGAGATGGAGTGAAATGGGGTATGGAAATCTGCTTGGATTTGCTGAGGGAATGGTGCGAAAAGCTGTTAGAACTTCAGATTCACGGCACAGGACAGCCGACGCTTGACGGTGGGATTTTATGTCCGGCCTGCTCAAGAGTTCACGGCCGATGCTTTGATGCTATTTATCCGTTTTTGTATCTTGCTGACAGAGATGGGGATCAGCGTTATCTGGAAGCGGCGAAGCAGTTGTTTGAATGGGCGGAGCATACGGTTTCTAGGGAAGACGGCTCCTATATCAATGACACAAGCGGACCCTGGAAGGGGACAACGGTTTTTAGTGTGATTCAGCTGGTAGAGGCTTTAAAATATCATGGTCATCTGCTGGAACCAGATGTGTATTGTCGGTGGAAAGACCGGGTCAAGAAAGCAGCCGATTTTTTAAGGGATTTTGAGGAATTTGAAGTATGCAATGTAAATTACAGAATTACAAACAGCCTAGCCATGCTTTTGTGCGGAGAATTTTACGCAGATGATTCTTACATGCAAAGAAGCCAGGAGCTGGCAGAAATGGCGGAGCAGTGCTTCAGTGAAAGTGGACTGCTGATTGGAGAGGGGCGTCCAGTTGACGGATACAGTAAAAAGCATTGTCGTCCGGTGGATATTGGCTATAATATGGAGGAATCGCTTCCGTCCTTTACCCAGTATGCATTTTGTACAGGAGATAAAAAGAAGAAAGCCATGGCATGTAAGGCTTTAAGGGCCCATCTTTCTTTTATGCTTGAAGACGGCGGAATTGATAACAGCTTTGGCACCAGAAATTATAAATGGACCTATTGGGGAAGCAGAACTTCGGATGGATGCCTGTTCGCTTATCTGATGGCCTCGCAGGAGGAACCGGAGTTTGCAGTAGGGGCATGGAGAAATCTGAAGCTGCTGAGAGCCTGTACGGAAGAGGGACTGTTGTACAGCGGACCTCATATGCGGGAAAAGGGAGAGCTTTCCTGTGTTCATCACAGTTTCTCTCATGCAAAAGTGCTGGCTATGATTCTGGAACATGGGCTGGAATCACGTCTTTGCGATGGAATTCTGCCAAGAGCAAAGATGAAGACACCTAGGTATTGGGAGGAACTGGATACCTTTCTGATACCGGGAGACGGATGGACAGCAACAGTGACAGGATATGACTGGGAGTATTTGAATTTAAAGGGAGGACATGCCAGCGGAGGAACCCTATCTCTTCTGCATGATCAGGAGGCAGGGCTGATTTTGGCTGCCGGAATGAGTAGCTACAGCTTAAAAGAACCTGCAAACATGCAGCTTCCCCGGTTTTCCGGTCACGAGTGCATTACTCCAAGACTGGAAATTCAGTCAGAAGGCATATGGTACAGTAGTATGTATGATAACAACTGCAGAATGAAGGGAGAGGAGATAGAGAACGGATACCGGATTAAAGTAAAGGGAAGAATGGTGGATTTGAACCAGAATGAACAAAAAGATGGTGATTATGAAACAGAATATCTGTTTTATTCCAGGCAGATTTGTGTTCACGCAAAAACAAAAAAGAATGTGACCTTTGTGCTTCCGGTTATTTCGCAAAAGAGAGAGTATGTTACACAGGATGACGGAAACGTATGGATTGAGAAGGAGAAAAAGACCATACAAATAACTGCAAATAAAGGTGTTTTGGAGCTCCCTTATGGAATAAATACACGAATTTATAATCTTGTTCCAGGAGTAGAGGCGTTAAAAATAACCATAAAAGAGGAAAATGGGGAGATTGATTTTTCTATGTTATTTTGATATAGTTATCCTTGCTGGGAGAAAAAAGTATGAAAAAGAAACGAATTAAAATAACAGAAAAAAGCCGCGTTTTTTATAAAATCTATCTGGTAAATATTATGATTACCATGGTTTTTATCTGCCTGATTTCTGTGGTCTGCAGTACAGCTAGTTCAAGACTGATTCTGGATAATTTCATAGCATATAATCAAAATATGATGGTTGAAAAAGGTAATGTTCTGGATGAAAGAATCCGCCAGCTGGATGAAACTTGTAATCTGGTAGTAGGAGAAGAGAATGCCTTCCGCCTGATTATGACAAACGAATCAGAATATGAAAATCCTACCAGATTAATCCTGATTATGCGGTATTTCCAGAATGTCTGTTCCGGAAACAGTCTGATTGATGGATTAGGTCTGATTGACTGCAGCCGCGGAATTATGCTGACAGATAAAACGAAGTTCGAGCTGGAAGATGCCGGTCCCTATGAATCCTGTGAAAACGGAAATTCTTTTTTTCTCACAGAAAGAGATGGGGGAAAATGTCTGGAATATGTAAAACGGTATGAACCGATCCGCGGGGAAAAGACGGTATATGTAATTATCAGGGTCAATCAGGAGGCATTATTCAGCAATCTTTTAACAGGTGGAGAAGATGCCATGATAGAAAGCTATCTCCTTACCAGAGACGGGCAGACTTTATCTGTGGGAAATTCCAGAGAACTGTCCGGAGATTTGAGAGAGCATTTGATGGGCTTGTCCGAGACGGTTCAGAAATATAAAACAAAAGCCAACAAGCTTGTTTTATATAAAATGCCGTCTCAGATTTCAGATATTGCCTTAGTTGCAGTCCAGGATTATACCTACCTGGAGCGGCAGACGGAAAATCTGAAGCACAGGATTATTCTGATCAGTATTTTTATGATTACAGTGGCATCGGTGATTATCTATCTATGTTCTCTGTATCTGTATCATCCGTTGAAAAATTTGGTCACCAGAATTCAGGAACTTCCGGTGAAAAAGGATGATAAACCGCCGAGAGACGAGTTCCATCTTCTGGAACAAATGGTGGATACCTTTCAAAATGAAAAGGCCCATACCCAGCCTCTGGTAATCCGCGACTCCATTCAGAAGCTTGTCCGGGAAGCGTTTGATCAGGAGCGGTTTGACTATTTAAAGGAAATTTTTCACCAGAGCATGGAGTATTCGGCCTATGTTTTGCTTATCACAGAATGTAAGACGGACGAAGTGGATAAAAAGAGGGGCTGCCGGTTTTTAAAACGTCTCAGTGAAGAGCCAGAAATAGACGGATTTTACACGGAAATTACCAATGAAAGAAGTATTGGAATTTACAATACGGATTTGGGATATGAGACATTTGTGGAACGGGCAGAGGATTTAAAGCGTCAGGAAGAGGGAGAAAATACTCCTTTTATCTGCTGCATCAGCCGTGAATTTAAAAACAGGGAAAGTATGAATCTGGTGTATTCTGAAACCTTGAATTCTGTGGAGAAAGCTGTCTTTATCGGGAAATTAACCCTGGTTTGCGGCCGGAGTTCCCTGGAAAGAAGAACGAAAGAAACAGTACAAAAAGAAGAAGAAAACCGCTTAATCCGGTATATGGCAGATGGTAAAACAGAAGAGGCGCTGGCTGTTCTAGCATCTATAACGAGTGGGTTTGGCGATAATCCTGAGGATATTCAATATACTCGTTTTTTGTATTTTGAGGTATGCAGAAATTTGGTAAAAAATTCCCGGGAAATGGGAGTAAAGATTCCTTCTGCATGCGGAGAGAGGGAATTGTTTCAGGAGATTTTTCGGGCGGAAACGATCAAGGAACTGGGGAATTTTACCCAAGAGGTATTTTACTGCTGCCTGGAGAGCTTTCAGAAAAAAGAAAGAGGATACTCTTCCAATATCGAAAAAGCAATCGAGTTTATCCAGGCCAATTACATGCGGGAATTGTCTATTGATGATGTTGCTGCCAGTGTATTTTTATCATCCGGTTATTTGGGAATTATTTTTAAAGAAGAGACGGGATATACGATCCTGGAGTATATAACCTATGTCCGCATGCAGAAAGCAGGGGAGATGCTTCGCAGTCATTCAGAGTGGAAGGTGAAGGATGTGGCAGAGCAGCTGGGATACAATAATGTTCAAAGCTTTATCCGTTTTTTCAAAAAATATTATGGACAGACTCCTGCTGCCTACCGCAAGGAAGAGGGGGTCTGAAATCATTAAAACAGGACTGCCACTTATGGTCAGTCCTGTTTTTTTACTCTGTGGAGGCCTGCACTGCTGTTTAACCGTTACCAAGAACAGACTGGGGATGTGGAACCGGACAGTCCGCCATGTCAGTATCGTAGGCTGTAATACCGAGCTCTTTTTTTGTATTTGTCTGGAATGTTCTTGCACGCAGATCTACTTCGTAAGGATTGCAGACGGAAAGAAGGCGTTTATGACATTCTTCTGCTGCAATCATTATTTCAGGTGCAGCCGGTTTCTGCTCTAACAGGGAGTGATTCTCGCTGGGATCCTGATTTAAGTCAAACAGCTGCGGCTGTTCATAGCAGTAATAGATATATTTATATTGCTTCCAGCGTATCATAAACATTCCATGTGGAATACCATGGGCATTGTATTCGCTGAAAGAAAAATCCTGATGCGAGCTGCAGAAGCCGGTTTCGATATAGGGCTTCAGACTTTGGCCGTCAAGCTGTTCCGGAATGGGAAGATTCATGTATTCGCAAACCGTTGGGAACCAGTCAACCAGATTAACCGGATCCGAAATTCTCCTGGGAGTCTGACCGGGAACATGCACAATCATGGGAACATGGGCGGACTGTTCAAACATGGTACATTTCCACCAGAGCCCATGATAGCCAAGCTGCTCTCCATGATCACTGGTGTAGCAGAATATTGTCTGATCGTACAGAGAAAGCTCCTCCAGCTTGTCAAGAAGAATTCCAATTCTCTCATCCAGTTCAGCAATCGCACAGTGATATCCGATTAAGAGCTTACGAACGGTTTCTTCTGACAGATTTTCACATTTGAAATAAGCCCGAAGCCAGTTTAAGGGGTCATTTAAGGAGGTAAAGGGAGGCTTCAATTCATCTGGTACCTCTGTGATGAGAGCTTCAAAATAATCCCAGTTTTCTTTTTTTACATAGAAGGGGAAATGCGGATCTAAAAACCCGATATAAAGATGCCAGCTGTCCTCATCCTTATGTTGATCTAGCCATTTTAAGCTGGATTGCAGAACCTTGTCATCATAGCTTTCTTCTGTTTTTAGACCAATTTTTTCAAAGCGTTTTTCTGCTCCGACACGTCCGGTTTTCTTTTCACGAAAGAAGCATCCGATATCGGGCTTTTGCAAATATCCCGGAAATTCCACATGGGAAAACTGATAGTCTCCCTCTGGATGAAAATGTGTTTTTCCAATACAGATGTGGGGAATATCGTGCTGGTTTAAGTAATGGGAAAGTCCCGGAACAGAACCGTCATAAGGCGTAGAGTTGTCCCAGGTACCGATCCGGTTTACATAGTGTCCGGAGATAAAGCTTGCTCTGGCAGGTGCGCAGACAGGACAGGGAGTGTAGCAGCTGTCAAAAACAATACTGTTTGCTGCAAGACGATCCAGATTTGGTGTCTTCAAGATCGAATGGTTTATAAAATGCATCATCTGATAAGAATGTTCATCTGACATAACAGTGATAATTTTCATAGGAAACCTCCAGTGTGTATTGTTGTTCCGTTATCTGTAATTATAGCGGAAAGGCAGGGGATTTGCTATAGTACGAAAGGCATATTACTATCAATAGTCTATTTTTGTGATTGATGTACCAGGGCAAATCGACTATAATAAAACAAAGTTTGCAAAAAAGACATGCAGAGAGGAAGAAAATGGGAAAGCTATGGTGAAAGAAAAGCGGGCAACAATTAAAGAGGTGGCAGCCCTTTCCGGCGTTTCTATCAGTACAGTATCGCGGTATTTATCTAACCCGGAAAGCGTGAAGCCCTTTGCGGCATATAAAATCAAGGATGCAGTGAATCAGCTTGGGTATGTACCCAATACCTTTGCAAGAAGTCTGAGAAAGGGCGGTTCAAAAACCATTGGGGTTGTAATTCCCAATCTGGAATTCTTTTTTGGAAAGGCATCTAAGGCAATCAGTGATTATTTTTATAGTCAGGGATATGTTACCTTTATCTGCGAAACAGACAATGAATCAGATAAGGAAAAGTTTTTTATTCAGCAGCTGATTGATCAGCAGGTGGCAGGAATGATCATTGCATCCTCCGGACTAAATACTGCGTTTCTTCAGAAAACATACAGCCAGTATCCTAATATGGTGATGCTGGACAGAGCAGAAAAAATAGGAAGTGATATTGTGGCAGAGAATTACGAAGAAACAACGTATCAGCTGCTGATTCATATGCTAAAAAATAAGCCATGTACCAGAATTGAATTGATCTTAGGAGAAGAAACAGCTGTTAATACCCGGCTTCACATGGAGGGAATTCATCGCGCCTTAAAGGAGATGGGGCGGGATTATTCTCTGGTTCGTCCTTGGTATGGATGCCGGCGGGATGGGAAAATCGGAGATATCATGGAGGCAGTATTAAAAGAACTCGGAAATGAACGTGTAACCATTTTGGGATTTGAACCAGATTTTGTAGAGGAAGTTGTTATCAGTGTCAACCGGATCAAGCCATCTGCATTATCCCAGATTGATCTTTCCGGATTCACCATGCCTAAAACAATGAATAAAATGGGAATGAATTTTTCTTGTATTATTCAGAATCCGGAATATGCTGGAATTCAGGCAGCACAAGTGCTTCAAAAAAGAATTGAGAATGATTCAGAGCATCAGGAAGCTGTAAAGTATTATGAAATAAAATCAATGTATCACTTAGTATGATGTTTTCTGGATTTTAAGAAATAAAATGAAAACGATTTCATTACTATGGCAATGAATTCATCAAAAAACACAATTATTTTTTGGATATAATATACAAAAAATAAGATGAAAATTAGAAGATATCATTATTTACGCGCTGTAAAACTATTGGTATACTAGCTTTAGTGATAAAAACAAAATAAAAACGTTTTCAAAACGAGAAAAGGAGAACAATCTTATGAGATTTACAAAGCGAGTATTATCCCTGATTCTTGCAGGAGCTATGGCTGTCAGTCTGGTAGGCTGCAGCGGTGGAAGTAAGACGGCTTCGAACGGATTGGATGCAAATGGTGAATGGAAGCCTTCTTCTAGCATTAATATCCGTGTTCCTTTTGCAGCTGGAGGAAGCGCAGATACGATTGCACGTATTGCAGCCAAGGGGATGGAAGCTACATACGGACAAACAGCAGTGGTCAATAATCTGACCGGTGCAAATGGCGCCATTGCAGCCAATGACCTGTTAAGCAAGAATCCGGCGCCTACCGAAATGATGGTTGCAGGCATTGGTTTATTTACATTAGCGCCCTTGTTTAATTCCGATATCAAGGTAAATCTGGATGATTTTCAGATTGTAGGTTCTTTAATTGCAGAGGATTTTGTCCTGCTTTCTGCTCCGGAAAAGACTGGAGTTAGCGATTTTGAAGGTTTGATGGAGTATGGAAAAGATAAGAGAATTGTGTGTGCAGGAAACCCGAGTGGAGGTACCACTCATTTACTTGCAAAGGCTCTGTTTGGTGAAGCTGGAATTGAGTGTGAGGTATTAAGTGAAGACGGCGGTTCTAAGAATGCACTGGCTGTGGCATCTGGTGATGCTGATTGCTGTATCGTATCTGCAAATGCTGCTCTGCAGTATGTACAGGATGGAAGCCTGGTACCTTTGGCCTGCTTTTCAGAAGAGGACTATACCGGATATGAGGGTCATACCGTTCCGACTGTAAAAGATAAGGGATACGACATTGTCTTTAAATCCTGTAACTTCCTGATGACAAAGAAAGGTGTTGATCCGGCTGTTACAGACAAGATCTATCAGGATATGCTGGCGTACAGAGAGACAGATGAATTCAAAGAGCTGGCAGGTAATGCTTCTTATATTCCGGATAATCAGAATGGAGAAGAAGTAAGAAAAACAGTAGAAGATTCTGCTGATTTCTGTAAGGAAATGTATGAAAAATACTATGCTGGAGAAGCAAAATAAAAAGAGGACAGGAGGCATTCTGATATGAAAAAAATCAGATATCGTTCTAATCTGACAGCCGGTATCGTGAGTATCATTTTTGGCTTGATTGTTTTGAGCGTAATTCCCAGTCAGATTAGTCTGGGATTTGATAATACTTATGGAATTACTCCTAGAACCATACCTTATATTTTAGCGGGAATATGTATTCTTTTTGGAGCCCTGCTGATCGTTCAAAGCCTGGTTCTGAAAAAAGATACGGTTAAAGAAATGGAACTTTCACGGGAACTGAAGGCCCTGGCATATATGGCAGTGTTTGTAGTATATTCTCTGCTCTTTAATGTCAGCTTTGTGCTTGCAACAATCCTGCTTGGTGCAGTAACCCTGATGTTTTTGAAATGTAAAAAACCTCTCTATTATGCCATTGTGGCAGTTACGGTAGTGTTCCTGTATTTTGTATTAACGCAGTTTCTTCACATTCAACTGCCATAAGGAGGAGGAACTATGGGAAGTGTAATATCTCAGGCTTTAATAAACCTGCTGACAATTGAAAATCTAATTATGATGAATCTCGGAATGTTCGTTGGAATTATTTTCGGAGCCATTCCGGGGATGAACGGAAATCTGGCAATTACAGTACTTCTTCCGTTTACATTTATGCTAGAGCCGGTGCCGGCACTTTTACTGCTGACAGCTATCTTTTTTGGTTCCAACTTTGGAGGCTCGATCAGCGCGATTTTGATTAACACTCCAGGTACAAATGCAGCAGCAGCAACACTTTTGGATGGATATCCCTGCTGCCGAAAGGGATTTCCGGGAAAGGCGCTCAGCACTGCACTTACGGCATCTACAGTCGGTGGACTTATCAGTGCATGCTGGCTGTTGTTCTTTGCTCCCCAGATTGGAAAAATGGCAATGAACTTTGGCGCTCCGGAGTATTTTGCACTTGCAATTTTCGGACTTTCTGTGATTGCCTCTGTCAGTGGAGACAGCCTGTTAAAAGGAATCATCAGCGGCTGCTTTGGTATCCTGATTGCATCTGTTGGCATTGACTCAGTTAGCGGAGTTACCCGTTTTACCTTTGGCAATCTGAGCTTATATAATGGAATTAAAATGCTGGCAGTTCTTCTGGGTGTTTATGCAATTTCCCAAATGATCAGCCGTATCAATGGTACGGAAAAAGCAGCAGCAAGTGAGCTTGGAGAATTAAAGCAGAGCGATAAGCTTACCTTTAAAGAATTCAAAAAGATGTTCTGGACCATGTTCAAATCCGGAAATATCGGTGCATTTATTGGTGCAGTCCCTGGAACGGGCGGTGCAATTGCTTCCTTTTTGGCTTACAATGAGGCAAAGCGCTGTGCGAAGCCAGATGAAAAATTTGGTGAGGGTGAGCTGAAAGGAATTGCAGCACCAGAAGCTGCTAATAACGGAGCAACTGCAGCAACACTGATCCCGCTTTTGACATTGGGAATTCCCGGTGATGTGGTTGCAGCAACTCTTCTTGGCGCATTTACGATGCAGGGACTGGTGGTAGGGCCAAAGCTTTTTGAAAATGATGGACCGGTTGTCTATGCTATTTTAATCGGATGTCTGATTGCCCAGATTTTTATGTTCCTACAGGGAAAATATCTTCTTCGTGTATTTGTAAAAATTACACACATTCCGCAGGATTTGCTGACAGCACTGCTGGTTGTGATTTGCTGTACGGGTGCATTCTGTATTGCCAACTCTGTATTTGATGTTTATGTATTGCTGTTCTTTGGCGGTGTTGCCTACTTTATGAACAAGATTGATTTGCCGCCGGTACCGATTGTACTGGGTATGGTTCTCGGACCAATTGCGGAATCTAACTTAAGAAATGCTTTGGTTCTCAGTGGTGGAAGCTGGAGGATTTTTGTTCAGCGCCCGATTTGTTTAATGTTTATTATTTTGACTGTTGTTCTGATTGTTGTTCTGAAAAAAGGAAGCAAGAAGGAAAAAGCGGCAGCTGAAAAACTGCAAGCAATGATGGATGCTGATGCAGAAAAGAAAAATTGAGAAAACGGATTGGACAGGAGGAAGAAAAAATGAAATTTAAAAAACTCTGGACGGATCTTCACAGCAATATTCATCACGATCAGATGGAACAACTGGAAAAATGGTGTGATCATGCCCGGCAGGTGATGGATTTCTGGCCGATTGCCTATTATCCCATGTATATGCGGAGAAATGAGTCTGGTGCTCCTTTGGAGGATATTTATCCCAGAGAGGCAATTGAAAAGGACTGGGAGGAAATCCGCAAGGTTGTAAAACAGCAAAATGAAGAAGGCTGGCCAATGTTTATGGGCTATGAATGGCAGGGCTGTGGATTTGACGGAGATCATAATGTATTCTTCTTGGATAACGATCAGGAAATGTTGCATCCAATGAGATATGGAGAGCTGAGAGATGCTTATCAAGATACCGAAGCAATTGCGATTCCTCATCATGTAGCATATCAGCTGAAAAGCCGGGGAAAAAACTGGGCTACCCATGATGAAGATTTTTCTCCTTTTGCCGAGATTTATTCCAGCCATGGATGCAGTGAAAATGATACAGGAAACTATGATATGGAACGCCATCTCCACATGGGACCCAGAACAGGAGAAACCTGTTATGAAAGAGGATTGGAGGCAGGCCTGAAGGTTGGTTGCATTGCCAGCGGTGACAATCACAATGTTCCTGGAGTTCACGATCATGGAATGATGTGTGTGCTGGCAGAGGATTCTTCTAAAGAAAAAATATGGGAAGCTATGAAGCAACGGCGGGTATATGGTGTCAGCAAGACCAGAATGGAGATTGATTTCAGTATTAATGATGTTCCGATGGGCGGTGTAGTAAAGCCGGGCGAAGGAAACATGGAGATTGCGGTAAATGCAGGAGATGCGATTGATCGGATTGAAATTATTCGTGATAATATCGTCTATGAAATGGTTGCACATTCTGGCACATGGGAAAAAAATATGCCAAAACCTGGTGAGCGTTTCGTGTTTAAATTTGCCTTGGAATTTGGATGGGGGCCCAATCCGCGTTTCTTTAAAGATAAACTGAAGAAAGAATGGCATGGAAGTCTGGAGGTCCCGGGAAAACTTCTTGGAGTTGAAAAATGTTGGAACAGCTTTGGGCAGAATCTTCATCACGTAACAGAGCACGGCTGCGAGTTTGATATGACCACCTATATGTCTACAACAACAGGACACTGGATGGGGCCAAGCGCTGTTCAGAAGGAGGGCTTCATTTTTGAAATTGAAGCATCGATAGATGAAAAAATTATGCTTCATGTTGACGGAAAAGATTATCAAATTCCAGTGAAGGAACTGCTTCATACAGGTAGAATTATTGCTGAATATGAAGAGGCAGAGCAGCTTGCAAAGGAGACTTTTGGGGATATTGAGCATTATAGAGATGATCTGATTTGGCATACTGCGTATAAAATGCGCCTTCGTCAGGGCGTAATACAGGAGGGGTATCAAATGAAGATAGCTAGAAAGGTTTCATTAGAGGATGGTTGTAATTATCGTCTGAGAGTATGGCTTCGGAATGGTGATGTCGCATGGGTAAGTCCTATTTTCTGCAGAAAATAAAATAAAACATTACGAACGGAGAATTCTGTGAGGCGGGATTCTCCGTTTTTAGTTTGCGCGCCAAGGGCGCGCTTTAACAGGTGCAAGCCCTGAACATGCCCAGGTAGTAGGAACTGTATAAGTGAACAGCAAGGGTATCCATCGTGAGGTGGAAAGGAAAGAACGCATGGACATAAGTAGTCTAATGGAACGGATATTATCAGATAACAATCTCAACAGAGTGTATCTACAAGTTGTACGAAACAAAGGTGCAGAGGGTGTGGACGGAATGAAGTACAACTTAAAGAACTACTTGCAAAGAACGGCGAAATCATCAAGGAATAGTTAAAGACAAGAAAATATAAGTCTCAGCCAGTACGGAGAGTTGGAGATAGCAAAGCCTGAGAGTGCCAACAGTAACAGGCAGATTTGTATAACAAGCTATTTACAGTGGTACTAATAGAGAACAACCTCCATATCGCCGTTCTGACTTGTTGAAACTGCATGTTTATGGTTATATAAATAAGATACGATCGAACAGAACTCTGGAAGTAGAGTGTAGGCGAAATATTGAATTCATGTGTCTGGTTAACGCAATAACACTGGATCATGGAACTATCGACGGTTTTGTAAAAGAAAACGGAAAAGCTTTTCATAACACGTTGCAGCAATTAACGCCTATCTTTAAAGACTGGGGATTGATTGCCGGTTGAATCTGAATATAAAGATAAGTTGGAAAACTATCAAAAACTACAAGGAGAATACCTATGTCAAGAGGAGGAATTTGAATTTCCGGATATAGACTTTGCATCTGGAATATGATACAATTTTTTCTTGATAGATAGAATCGCAGTATAATACCGGACGGCAGGGGGGAGAGTGATAACATGCGGATGCTTACCTGTAAGCAAGCAGAAAAAATGGTAATGCCCTATATAGACGGAAGATTGGATGAAGAGGAGCTGGAGGATTTTCTTTCCCATGTCAATGAATGTCCGGCATGCCGGGAAGAACTGGAAATTTACTTTACTGTGTATGTAGGTCTGAGACAGCTGGATACAGGGACAGGGGTTTATGACATTACCGGAGCCCTGGGGGAAAGCATGGATCTTTCCTGGATGAAGGTGCGGGCAGTCCGTCTCCGGAAGGTAGTCTGTTATGCAGTCAATACTCTGGTGACAGTTAGTATTCTGGTGATGCTGGCCATGCAGCTTCGAATCTGGATAGGATAGGAGAAAATATGGAAAAACTGGTGTTAATAGACGGTCACAGCATTTTGAACCGGGCCTTTTACGGGGTTCCGGAGCTGACAAATTCTGAGGGACTTCATACCAATGCAGTGTATGGGTTCCTCAATATTATGTTTAAGATTCTGGAAGAAGAAAAGGCAGATTATCTTGCAGTTGCCTTTGATTTGAAAGAGCCAACCTTCCGCCACAAAATGTTTGCGGATTATAAAGGAACGAGAAAGCCTATGCCGGAGGAGCTTCGGGAACAGGTTCCTCTTATGAAGGAGGTTCTGACCTCTATGGGGATTCCTATTCTGACAATGGCAGGTTATGAGGCAGACGATATTCTTGGAACGGTGGCAAAGCGCAGTCAGGCTAAGGGGCTGGAGGTTTCTGTTGTGTCCGGCGACAGAGATTTGCTGCAGCTGGCAGATGTGCATATTAAAATCAGAATTCCCAAGACAAACCGGAAAGGAACCGAGATTTACGATTATTATCCGGAGGATGTAAAGCGGGAATACCAGGTGACCCCTCAGGAATTTATCGATGTGAAGGCTCTGATGGGAGACTCCTCAGACAATATTCCAGGAGTGCCTTCCATTGGGGAAAAGACGGCAACCAGCCTGATCACAGCCTATGGTTCCATTGAAAATGTAAAGGCTCATCTGGAGGAGGTTAAGCCACCCAGAGCGAAAAAGGCCCTGGAGGAGCATTATGATATGGCAGTGATGAGCAAGGAGCTGGCAGCTATCTGTCTGGAATGCCCGATTGATTTTTCCTGGGATGAGGCAAGGCTTGATAATCTTTACACACCGGAGGCTTACCAGTATATGAAGCGTCTGGAGTTTAAATCCATCCTGACACGTTTTGATGTACAGAGCATGGGCGGAGCTTCTATTGAGGAAAAGTTCTGGACGGTTGAAGAACTGGCTGGGGCGGAAGAGGTGTTTGAACGGGCAGAAGCGGCGGAGAATGTTGGGTTTCAGCTGATTAAAGGAAAGGATGGAGCAGCAGGTCTGGCGATTTGCTTCGGAGAAGAAGAAATTTACGGGATTCCGGTATCTGGCTTTATGACAGCAGCCTATTTGTGTGATAAAATCCGCAGTCTGGCTGAAAAACGAAAAGGCACGGATTCTATGAATACCCTGAATTTAAAGGCGCAGCTTCCCGAGCTGGAGCTGGATTACGGCAGCCCGGTTATGGACGGGGCAGTTGCCGGATATCTGCTGAATCCTTTGAAAGATACGTATGACTATGATGATCTGGCAAGAGATTATCTGGGAATGACGGTTCCCTCTCAGGCAGATCTTCTGGGAAAGGCAGATTTTGGTGAGACATTTGCGCAGGGAAAACAGGAAGCAGTTACCTGCGCCTGCTATATGGCTTATATTGCGTGGAAATCGCTTCCTGTGCTGAAGAGCAGACTGGAGGAGGAGGGAATGCTGTCTTTGTTCCTCCAGATGGAAATGCCTCTGATATACAGCCTTTATCACATGGAGCAGGCAGGTGTCCGGGTGGACAGAGAACAGCTGAAGGTCTATGGAGAGCAGCTGGAGGTGAAGATCCAGAAGCTGGAGCAGGAGATTTACCAGCTGGCCGGGGAGACGTTTAACATTAACTCTCCCAAACAGCTGGGAGAGATCCTTTTTGAGCGGATGCAGCTTCCTCATGGAAAGAAGACAAAGACAGGGTATTCTACAGCGGCGGATGTGCTGGAAAAGCTGGCTCCGGAATATCCGGTTGTTCAGATGATTCTGGAATACCGTCAGCTGACCAAGCTGAATTCTACTTATGCTCAGGGTCTGGCTGGTTTTATCCGGGAGGATGGCAGAATTCATGGAAAATTCAACCAGACCATTACGGCAACGGGACGTATCAGCAGCACAGAGCCGAATCTGCAGAATATTCCGGTTCGCATGGAGCTGGGACGGGCTATTCGGAAGGTGTTTGTGCCAGAGGAGGGCTATGTATTTGTAGATGCGGATTATTCGCAGATTGAACTTAGAATTCTGGCCCACATGTCTCAGGATGAACGTCTGATTCATGCGTATAGAGACGCTCAGGACATTCATGCCATTACGGCTTCGGAGGTATTCCATACTCCTCTTGAACAGGTGACACCACTGCAGAGAAGAAATGCCAAGGCTGTGAATTTCGGAATTGTATATGGAATCAGTGCTTTTGGACTCAGTGAGGATTTAAGCATCAGCAGAAAAGAGGCTCTGGAATATATTAACAAGTATTTTGAAACCTATCCGGGAGTGAAAGCATTTTTGGATGAGCAGGTGCGTCTGGGAAAGGAACAGGGGTATGTGACTACGCTGTACGGCAGAAAACGTCCGATTCCAGAGCTGAGATCAGCCAACTTCATGCAGCGCTCTTTTGGTGAGCGGGTTGCCATGAATTCCCCGATTCAGGGAACTGCAGCCGACATTATGAAGCTGGCAATGATTGCGGTGGATCAGGAACTGAAGGAGAGAAGGCTGGATGCACGGATTGTTCTGCAGGTTCATGATGAGCTGCTGGTAGAGGTGAGGGCTGAGGAGGCAGAGACGGTAGCGGCGCTTCTTACAGAAAAAATGAAGCAGGCAGCGCAGCTGAAGGTTTCTCTGGAGGTAGAGGCCCATACAGGTTCTACCTGGCTGGATGCCAAATAAAACGAGATGAGCCAGGGCAGCACAGCTGCGCTTTAAACAAAGGCCACAGGAACCGGGCGGTCAATATCCAGAGAATTGGGCGTGACATGGCAGTCATAGGCAAGAATATGGACGCCATGGGCTGCGGCATGGGCCAGAGCATCCGCAAATTCTGGATGAGTAGCCCGGTTGGCTTCAAAGGAAGTGACTCCTTTCATGGCAATGACAAAGAGAAGGTAGGCCCGGCAACCCTCTGCGGCAGCCAGCTCCAGCTCTTTTAGATGCTTCAGCCCCCGTTCCGTCGGGGCATCTGGAAAGCGGGCAGTTTTGTTTTCTTCCAGGGTCACACCCTTGACCTCCATAAAGGCAGGAACGCCGTTTTCCTCAAAGGCCAGATCGAAACGGGAATTGCCGAAGCGGACTTCCCGCTTCGGGGAGATTCCCTGGCTGCACAGCCATTCGTACGCAGCCTGATTGGGAGCCTGGGAGTCCATATTGATCAGAATGGAACCAAGATCGGTTTCCTTACGGACGCAGATTACAGAATACTCTGTTTTGCGTCCCAGGGCAGCGGCATTGGGATGGTGCTGAAGGAAAAGCGGGGCTCCGGGAACCAGAAGCTCCCGGCAACGGCCTGTATTTTTTACATGACAGGTAACCTGCAAGTTTCCGATTTTTGCATAAGCGATAAAACGGTTGGGGCGGGACTGGAAAACCGCAGGCATCATATGTTCATATTTCATGGAAATGACCTCGTATTTCGTATGATTTTCACAGGAATAAGCCATCCTGTACGATAGGAAAGCTTGCCAGTTTTTCTTTCGTTTGTCAAGTGAATTTGAGAGGAAAATGGAAAAAAGAAGATGCAAAGCTGAACTGTGACGAAAAAAGAGTAATAGGAGATGAGAGAATGGAGAAACCCTGTATTTTAGTGAGTGCCTGTCTGCTGGGGATGAACTGCCGGTACAACGGAAAAGGAGAATTGAACAGACAGGTTCTTGAACTTTCCCGGGACGCGGCTTTGATTCCCTTTTGCCCGGAAATATACGGAGGTCTTGCTACGCCGCGGGATCCGGCAGAGCGGCAGGGAGAACGGGTTATGACTGCAGCAGGAGCAGATGTGACGGAGCAGTACAAAAAAGGCGCTGAGGAGGCGCTTCGCCTGGCCAGAGTTTTTGAATGCAGGGCAGCTGTTCTAAAAGAAAGAAGCCCCTCCTGCGGACGGGGGCAGATTTATGATGGAACGTATACCAGAAGGCTGATTTCGGGAGACGGCGTTACAGCCCAGCTTCTGGAGCAGGAGAAGATTCCTGTTTTTGGAGAGACTTCCTGCGGCCAATGCCGGGAATTTCTGGAAACGTTTAAAACAGGGGAAGAACAAGAAAAATAAAAGTTCTTATAGAAGAGATGAAAAAACTGTGATATAGTATGTGCTAGAATCAAAGCAAGAAAAGAGAGGTTCAGACAATATGAATAATCAGTCATCAGAAGAAATAAAGAATCCCAAACTGGTTCAGGCGATGCAGGATATGTTAAAGCATGACAACGCCCATACCCGCAGCGTTATGGCAGAGGCTCTTATGGAATCCAGAATGCTTTCTCCGATTCTGAAAGAGACCGTTCTGACAGAGAAGGCTGGTCCCAGCACCAGAATCAAATTTGAAGACATTGCTAATACAGAGGGCGAGCATTATTATCTGGCATTTACCGATATGGACGAGTATGAAAAATGGAATGAAGACGGAACACACGATCAGGCACTGATTATGACGATGGAAGATTTTGGAAACATTCTGATTCGTCAGATCAATGATTTAAAGGGCTTTGTAATCAATCCCTATGGCGAAAATGTGAGCATTTCCAAAGGTCTTTTGTTATCCCTGTTAAAGCAGCAGGAAGCAAAGCGGAACGCAGAAGGTATGAATTAATGGAGCTTGTGCTTGGCATAACAGGAGGAGTGGGAGCTGGAAAAAGCCGGATTCTTGAAATTCTGCGTCAGGAATATGGCGCCAGAATCATTCAGGCAGATCAGGTGGCGGCAGTCCTTGAGGAGCCTGGTGAGCCCGGTCTTCTGGCTCTGACAGAGCTGTTTGGAACAGGAATTCTTAATCAGGAGGGAAGCCTGGACAGAAAAGCCTTTGCACAGCGGATTTTTACAGATGAGAAGGCTTTGGAGATGGTAAATCAGGTGATTCATCCCATGACCTGGCAGAGAATTCGGGAAATGATTGCTCAGGAACCCTGCCCAGTTACAGCAGTAGAAGCAGCTCTTTTTAGTGAGCAGAGCCGCAGTCTGTGCCGCCATTTAGTGTTTGTGGATACCAGTGAGGAAAACAGGATTCACCGCCTGATGGAGGGACGGGGGTATTCCCGGGAAAAATGCCTGGATATTATGAAAAATCAGCCGGACAGAGAATATTTTCTGCAGCTGTCGGATTATGTGATTGACAACAACGGAAGTCTGGAGACAGTGCGCAGTCAGATTTGCCGGATGATGGAGGAAGTTACCAATGAGATTCGTTAGCATTGCCAGCGGCAGCAGCGGCAACTGTATTTATATCGGTTCAGAGCGTACTCACATTCTGGTGGATGCGGGAATCAGCAATAAAAGAATTGAGCAGGGACTCAACGCCATTGGTTTAAAGGGAAGCGACTTAAACGGAGTGGTGATTACCCATGAACACTCAGACCATATTAAGGGGATTGGAGTTCTGGCCAGAAAGCATGGTGTGCCTATTTATGCAACCAGGGAAACTCTGGACGAAATAGCGTCGAAGACTTCTCTTGGAGAATATCCCAAGGAGCTTTTTCATCCTATTTCTCCAGATGTGGAATTTTCTATTGGAGATTTGGAGATTTCTCCCTTTTCCATTGATCATGACGCGGCAAATCCGGTGGCTTATCGGGTGAAAAATGGGAGAAGATCGGTTGCTGTAGCTACAGATATGGGGCATTATGATCCCTATATTATTGAGCATCTGCAGGGGCTTGACGCTCTTCTTCTGGAATCAAACCATGATGTGAATATGCTGCAGACTGGACCCTACCCCTATTATCTGAAGCGGAGAATTCTGGGGGATCACGGTCATCTTTCCAATGAAAATGCAGGACGTTTGCTGAATTATATTTTACATGATCAGATGAAGCATATTCTTCTGGGACATTTAAGTAAGGAAAATAATTATGAAGAACTGGCTTATGAGACCGTTCGCCTGGAGATTGATCAGGGAGACTGTCCTTACCGGGCTGGAGATTTTCCGATTGATGTAGCCGGACGGGATCAGATGTCAGAGATTGTGAATTTGTAAGCAGGAAACCATACATAGAAATGAGCCTTCCTGGTACATGGGATTTTTCCGTGCAGAAGTGGGATGGATATCATAAATGAAAAATCAGAGAGGTGGAACAGATATGAGTAAGGTGATTATTACCGTAGTAGGAAAAGACACGGTGGGCATTATTGCAAAGGTATGTGCCTACCTGGCAGAAAAGCATGTTAATGTTCTGGATATTTCTCAGACAATTGTACAGGAATATTTTAACATGATGATGATTGTAGACATGGAGAAGGCTACCGGCTCTTTTGAAGAGGTTTCCATAGAACTGGAGAAGGTAGGCGAGGAAATCGGCGTAACCATTAAGTGCCAGAGAGAAGAAATCTTTACAAAAATGCATCGAATCTGATGGAAATCCGGTGCAGTTTAGGCTCTGTGCCGGACAGAAACGGTGTACGACAAGTAAAAGGAAAAGGTGGAACTGTCTATGTTAAATATGTTTGAGGTAAATGAAACAAATAATATGATTGAGCATGAGAAGCTGGATGTGCGCACCATTACAATGGGTATCAGCCTGCTGGACTGCTGCGACAGCAATCTGGACGCGCTCAATGAAAAAATTTACAGAAAAATCACCACCTATGCAAAGGATCTGGTGTCTACAGGAGAGGCCATTGCCCGTGATTTCGGTGTGCCGATTGTAAACAAGCGAATTTCTGTTACTCCGATTGCTCTGGTGGGCGGCTGCGCCTGCAAGTCTCCGGAGGATTTTGTGACTCTGGCCAGAACCCTGGATCGGGCAGCAAAGGAAGTGGGCGTAAACTTTATTGGCGGCTATTCTGCTCTGGTTTCCAAGGGAATGACACCTGCTGAGGAGAATCTGATTCGTTCGATTCCTCAGGCGCTGGCTGAGACAGAGCGTGTCTGCAGCTCTGTGAATGTAGGATCTACAAAAACAGGACTGAATATGGATGCTGTACGGCTTATGGGCGAGATTGTCAAGAAGACAGCCGAGGCAACAAAGGAAAATGATTCTCTGGGCTGTGCAAAACTGGTAGTATTCTGCAACGCGCCGGATGATAATCCTTTCATGGCAGGCGCTTTTCATGGTGTGACAGAGGCAGATGCCATTATCAATGTAGGCGTCAGCGGCCCTGGAGTAGTAAAGGTGGCTCTGGAAAAGGCAAGGGGAGAAAATTTTGAAGTGCTTTGCGAAACCATCAAAAAAACGGCCTTTAAGATTACCCGCGTCGGTCAGCTGGTTGCCCAGGAGGCTTCTAAGCGTCTGGGTGTTCCTTTCGGCATTATTGATCTGTCGCTGGCTCCGACTCCTGCAGTGGGAGACAGTGTTGCAGAGATTCTGGAGGAGATCGGCCTGGAACGGGTTGGTGCGCCGGGCACAACGGCAGCGCTTGCCATGTTAAATGATCAGGTGAAAAAGGGCGGCGTTATGGCATCCTCTTATGTGGGCGGATTAAGCGGCGCGTTTATTCCGGTCAGTGAGGATCAGGGAATGATTGATGCAGTATCTTTGGGGGCGCTGACTCTGGAGAAGCTGGAGGCCATGACCTGTGTCTGCTCTGTTGGTCTTGATATGATTGCTATTCCTGGAGACACTCCGGATACGACTATTGCCGGTATGATTGCTGATGAGGCGGCTATTGGTATGATCAATCAGAAAACAACAGCAGTTCGAGTGATTCCTGTGATTGGAAAGACAGTAGGCGATACCGTAGAGTTCGGAGGACTTTTGGGCTATGCTCCGGTTATGCCGGTGAACTCCTACTCCTGTGAGAAGTTTGTAAGCCGCGGAGGACGGATTCCTGCGCCGATTCACAGCTTTAAAAATTAAGAAACTATCTTAAAGGAGCGGTCATATGAAAAAAGAGACAGTGGAATCCATGGTGGAGCTGTTTGCCAATGAGCAGCTTCATCAGATGATTTTCAGTAATCCAGTCCAGAAGGACGGGATTTTGAAGGTACGAATCCGGCCAGTCAATTTGCGGGGCAGACTGTTGTTCCAGGCGGAGGAGCTGGTAGGAACCCAGGCTTTTCATAAGAATCTGCTTCCTGAGGAGATCTGCGGCTATGTAACAGGGCTTCTGTCCGGAGGTCTTCGCAACGGAGAGGTGATTTCCGGTCTGGGAAGCGCTGTTGTACTGGTCAGCAAAAAGGGTACTGTGACTGTCAAGATCAAACGGGCAGCTCAGACAAAGCAGAAGGAGAACCAGGAGGAAGATCGCCTGGCATCAGAAGTAATCCTGGCCCATAACCGGAAAAAACGCTATGTGCTGGAGGAAGGAAAACCGGTAGAATTTCTGGTGGATCTGGGTGTCATGACCAAAGAAGGGAAGATCGTCCGAACCAGGTATGATAAGTTCCGTCAGATCAACCGTTTTCTGGAGTTTATCGAAGACATTCTGCCGAATCTGGATCCGGGGCGGGAGACGACCATCATTGATTTTGGCTGTGGAAAGTCGTATCTGACCTTTGCCATGTATCATTACCTTCACTGCCTGAAGGGATATCCAGTGCGGATTATTGGCCTGGATTTGAAAAAAGATGTAATCAGCCGCTGCAATCTGCTGGCAGAGCAGTATGGATATGAAAAGCTCCGGTTTTACCACGGAGATATTGCCAGCTATGAGGGCGTGGATCATGTGGATATGGTCGTGACTCTCCATGCCTGTGATACGGCAACGGATTATGCCCTTGCCAAGGCTGTTCGATGGGGCGCCCGAGTGATTCTTTCGGTTCCCTGCTGTCAGCATGAGCTGAACCGCCAGATGAAAAATGAACAGATGAAGCCGGTTTTTCAGTACGGTCTGATAAAGGAGCGAATGGCAGCGCTTTATACGGATGCACTGCGGGCTCAGCTGTTGGAGGGACAGGGCTACCGCACCCAGATTCTGGAGTTTATTGATATGGAGCATACACCGAAAAATATTCTGATCCGGGCAGTCTGGGACGGAAGAAAAAAGCACAACGAAAAGGAACTTCAGGAAATTATGGACTTCCTTTCTGTAAAACCTACTCTGGCCTCTTTGCTGGAAGACAGATAAAGAATAATCGTGAGATGCAAAAAGAGTATCGCTGGATTCTGATCGAACATGATGAATCTGCGATACTCATTTTTGATAGTTTACGTTTTTTCAGGGATACAGAATCACAGACCGGGTATATTCATTTTTCATTTTCCGGCCCTTCTGGTAAACAAGAGACTGGTAGAAATGGGAGGCGAAAAGATCCTGTTCAAACCAGTTCATGGCCTGGGGAGGAAGAATTTTTCCTGCGTTGGCTGTTTTTGTGATTATGGGAAGAGAGGCATGTTTCTTCATAGCATTTAAAAGCGGTCCGGCGGATTTGCGGAAGCCCAGAATGCGGATGAAAGCGGCATAATCTGCTTCCTTCTGTCTCTGCTGGGCTTCTTTGGTAAGATTTAAAAGCAGGTGAATCAGGGCACGGCTGATGCGGGTATAGGTGTACTGCTTTGTTTTCAGCTGTTCAATCCTCTGAGAAAATCCGGCGGGAGAAAGAGAAAGGCCCAAAAGCCGGTCAGCAAGCTCCGGGGAAAAATCGGCATAGCGGCTGAGATCCTCATGGCTTTGGACGGCCTGCAGCAGCCGATACTGAAGCTGGGCGGAAAGATCGTCCGGGAATACAGGGGCAGAAAGGGCCGCCTCCTGAATGCAGGCAGCCAGAGCCGATTCCGGAATCTGAGCGAGAACGTTCTTATGAGACGGAGCAAAAATGGCGTCATGGGAAGGCGACTCCCGGAAGCTTTTCCGAAGAAAGGAAGCGGAGGCAAAAGTGGCTTCTGCGGGAAGTGAGGTATCGTGGTAGCCCTGCCCCTTGCGCTGAATAGATGCCGGTGTGATGGAGCTTTTCCGCCGTTTCAGGGCTTTTAAATATTCTATGGCAAGAATATTGTTGGGAGTGGAGAGAAGGGAGGCATCGGCGCTGTCTCGCCCGGTATCGGCTGTCATGGAAGAGGTCTGAGGAGATTCCGTCTGTCTTTGCGCGGCAATGGTTTCTCTGAGAGCGGCTTCCCGGGCCGCAGGAAAAGAGATTCCCTGCTTTAACAGACCGCGGAGAATGTCCTGAAAGTCTGAAGATTCCTGACAGAGAAGTTCTGCTGTAGCCTGCAGAGATGACAGATCTCCGGATTCACTGCCAAAACACAGAGTGTCTACAACTCCCGTCTGATCCAAAAGAGAGACGCCGCAGGCGGCAAAGTCTTCTGCACTTCCTGTGGCAAAGGCGGAGGGCAGCTCGATAACCAGATCCACGCCGCAGCTTAAAGCCATGGCAGTACGGGTGTATTTGTCAAAAACAGCCGGTTCCCCCCGCTGTACAAAGTCTCCGCTGACAGCCGCCACAATCCAGTCGGCGCCCAGGGCTTCTCTGGCCTGCCGGATCTGGTATTCGTGCCCTCGATGAAAGGGATTGTATTCTGCAATGATTCCTACTGTTCTCATAAATTCCGGCTCCTTTGGTGTAAAAGTCTGATGATTTTCCATTATAATCACATTTGGGCTGTCCGTAAAGGGAGAAAAAAACCATTGTTTGATAAAAAATGCAAAAAAAAAGAGAAATACAGCTTGTTTCCTATTTTTACACCGTTTATAATAGAACTATATGCAACAAAATAATGAAAGGGGTATTATCATGGGATTTATTGATGTAATCAAAGCAAAAGCGAAAGCTGACAAAAAGACGATTGTACTGCCGGAGTCCATGGACCGCAGAACATGGGTTGCAGCTGAGAAGATCCTGAAAGAAGGACTGGCAAATCTGATCATTATCGGTACACCGGAGGATATTGGTGCACACAGCGAGGGACTGGATATTTCCGGCGCTACCATTATCAATCCGCAGACCTATGAGAAGACACAGGAGTACATTGACCTTTTCGTTGAACTGAGAAAAGCAAAAGGCATGACCCCTGAGAAAGCAAGAGAAACCATTTTAAGCGACTATGCATACTACGGCTGCCTGATGATCAAAAAAGGCGATGCTGACGGTATGGTATCCGGCGCATGCCACTCTACTGCAAACACCCTGCGTCCCTGCCTGCAGGTTATTAAGACCAAACCGGGCACAAAGCTGGTTTCTGCATTCTTCCTGATGGAAGTTCCGGATTGTCAGTTTGGCAACAACGGAACCTTCGTATTTGCAGACTGCGGCCTGAACCAGAACCCGAATCCAGAAGAACTGGCAGCAATCGCAGTTTCCTCTGCAGAGAGCTTCCGTATGCTGACCGGTGAGGAGCCGAAGGTAGCAATGCTGTCTCATTCCTCCAAGGGAAGTGCTGCTCATGCAGATGTAGATAAGGTTGTAGAGGCAACCAGAATTGCCAAGGAGATGGCTCCGGAGCTGGCATTAGACGGCGAACTGCAGCTTGACGCAGCAATCGTTCCGGAAATCGGCGCTTCCAAGGCTCCTGACAGCAAGGTTGCAGGACAGGCAAACGTTCTGGTATTCCCGGATCTGGATGCAGGAAACATTGGCTATAAGCTGGTTCAGAGACTGGGCAAGGCTGAGGCTTACGGCCCCATGTGCCAGGGTATTGCAAAGCCGGTAAACGATCTGTCCAGAGGCTGTTCTGCTGACGATATCGTAGGCGTTGTTGCAATTACTGCTGTTCAGTGTCAGAACGCTGAGTAAGAATATTCAGCAGGGGATACCCTGTGAGAAATTCTGAAACGGATTCATAGAAAAACGGATAGAATGTAGATATAGGAGAAATTCGGATTATGAAGATTTTAGTTATTAACTGCGGAAGCTCTTCCCTGAAATATCAGCTGATTGATATGGAAGATGAGAGCGTAATTGCAAAAGGTCTCTGTGAGAGAATTGGCATTGATGGTTCTAAGCTGACCCATCAGCCTTCTGGTAAGGACAAATATGTTGTTGAGAATCCTATGCCCAGCCACAAGGTAGCAATCGAAATGGTTATGGATGCTCTGCAGGATCCGGAGCATGGCGTAATCAAGAGCACCGACGAGATTTCCGCTATCGGACACCGGGTACTGCACGGCGGCAGAGTTTACAGCGATTCTATCGTAGTAGACGAGGATGTAAAGCGCGTAATCCGCGAGTGCTTCGATCTGGGACCGCTGCATAACCCGGCAAACCTGATGGGAATTGAAGCCTGTGAAGAGGCAATGCCTGGAAAGCCCAATGTAGCAGTATGGGATACCGGATTTGGTATGTCCATGCCGGAGAAGGCATATATGTATGCAATTCCTCACGAGTACTATGAGAAGTACAGCATCCGCCGCTATGGCTTCCATGGAACCAGCCACAAGTTCGTTTCCGGTGAAGCAATTAAGTTCGGCAACCTGGATCCGGAGAACGCAAAGGTTATTGTTTGCCACCTGGGCAACGGTGCCAGCGTATCTGCATCTATTGGCGGCAAGTGTGTAGACACCAGCATGGGTCTGACTCCTCTCGAGGGCTTGATTATGGGTACCAGAAGCGGTGATGTGGATCCGGCTGTGATTCAGTATATCTGCAACAAAGAGAATAAGGACGTGAACGAGGTTCTGAATATTCTCAACAAGAAGTCTGGTGTTCTGGGCATGAGCGGCGGCGTTTCCAGCGACTTCCGTGACATTGAGACAGCTAAGAAGGAAGGCAATCATCTGGCAGAGGTTGCGCTGGATGCATTTATCTACCGTGTTGCAAAATACATTGGCGCTTACACTGCAGCTATGAATGGTGTAGATGCCATCGCATTTACCGCAGGCGTTGGTGAGAATGACAAGGCTGGCAGAAAAGCTATCTGCGAGTATCTGGGCTATCTGGGCGTTAAGATCGATGACGAGGCTAATGATGTAAGAGGCAAGTATGCTGTGATTTCTGCTCCGGATTCCAAGGTAAAGGTTATGTTGATCCCCACCAATGAGGAGTTGGCTATCGCAAGAGAAACCAAGGCTCTGATCTAACGTTCCATAAGGATGGGTACTGTGCGCCAGAGGAAAAGGCTGATGACGCAGCCATGCTTCGGCGCGGGAATGTGCCAAGGCACATTCTTTATGTCATAGAAAATTGCGTCCTATGACACAAAAACGCTCCGCGAGGATCGCCATGCGACGGAAGAGAATTTTGTCGCAGAAGCGACCCGCCGCAGGCGGAGAAGCTCGTGAGCGAGCTTCTTTCTTGCAGAAAAGAATTGTCTCTGGTAATTTCTGAAAAAACCGGTTGACAAAAGAAAAGCGCCTGTGTATAATATCATAGGTGCGTATTAGGAGATTAATATGCTGATTAACCTGACAGAGCTGTTTTCCAGGGAAGGAAAAGAAAAAACCTACACATGCAGTATTGACATGGACACGCTTACTACAATGAAGGAGGCGTTCCCGATTGTGTCAAAAGGACCTGTATCCCTACAGATTCGGAATCTTGGCAACAGAAAGCTTCTCCTGACAGGAAGCGCAGAGATAACTCTGCAGATTCCCTGCAGCAGATGCCTTGAGCCGGTAGAGTGTCCGTTCTCCCTTGATTTGGAGGAGGAGCTGGATTTGGAGCGGACTGAGGAGGAGCGTGCGGAGGATTTGGACGAACAGCCCTACGTAAGCGGTTATACTCTGGATGTAGACCGGTTGCTCAGTAACGAGCTATTGCTGAATCTGCCTATGAAGGTATTGTGCAGGGAAGACTGCAAAGGGATATGCAATAGATGTGGTGCGAATCTCAATTACTCGACTTGTTCCTGTGATAGAAGTTCGCCTGACCCAAGAATGTCAGCAATCCAGGATTTATTTCAAAAGTTTAAGGAGGTGTAAACCATGTCTATCTGTCCTAAGAATAAATCTTCCAAAGCAAGACGTGACAAACGTAGAGCTAACTGGAAAATGAGCGCAATGAATTTAGTAAAGTGCAGCAAGTGCGGCGCCCTGATGATGCCTCACAGAGTCTGCAAATCTTGCGGTTCTTACAACAAGAGAGAAATCGTTAAGGTTGAAGACTAATACAGAGTAATTTTGCTCAATCAATATAACAAGCGAAATAAGGCCTTTGGAGTTGCTCCAAGGGTCTTGTTTTTTATGTCATAGGAAGGTGCGTCCTATGAAATGGATTGTAAGGTTGCATGGCTGAACGGATACAATGTGTTTTAGGATGGACAGGATTGGCACTTGTGAATAAAGGGGACGCTATGATATAATATTTCAGAGACAAAGGATGATCTGGGGGGATGATATGAAAGGGATGGTGGGGAAGAAAAATTCCAGCTGGACGGTTTTTATTATTGTTTCGGTATTATTAATTTCTACTGTAACAATGTATTTCCGCTTCCTTTATTATTCGGAAAATATCCGGGCAACTGTGGTAAAGCAGGAAATTAATCAGATCGAATTGACCTCCAATTATATAACAAAAATTTTTCACACGGAAATGGAGGACTGTGTCGATGTGCTTCGGGAAAATGCGAGAGCGTACTATCTGTCAGATGCGGAAAACACGCTGGAGGATACGGTGGAATTTCTGCAGAACATAAAGCAGCATACGGATTTTACTGTGGTGGGAGTGATTCGTCCAGATGGATGGAGTATGAATGACAGCGGAATCCAGAGGCGATTAAGAGATCGGGCAGTTCTGCAGGCAATTCTGAAGAACGAGATTTACGTATCGGATCTGCTCATAAGCGGGGAAAAGAAGCTGGGGAAAATTCTGATTGCAGTGCCGATTCATGAGAATGGCAGAGCAGTGGGAGCTATCTGGGGCAGATATCCCATTGATGTAATAGCGAAAAAGGTGGAAGAAACTGGAGATCGGGAACGGAATTTTTATATTATCGATGACAAAGGGGCATATATCAGCCGTTCATCCGATCTTTCCGCCTGGAATGGCTCGACGTCAATCTGGGATGAGCTTGGCAAGTGCAGCTTCCCTCAGGGAGATACCGTGGAATCAATCCGCAGCCGCGTGGAAAATCATGAGTCGGGGATTGTCTGTTTTCGGGTTAAGGATGGCAGCAGCCGCTATGCAACCTTCCGGCCCCTGGGAATCAATAACTGGTATATCTTTTCTGTTCTGGCGGGCAGTTCTCCAGACAGATACATTGGAAAGATTCGGGAATTTACCATACATATGCTTTCTTCTCTGACCTGCTTTCTGGGATTGTGGTTTTTCTTGATTTTGCTTCTCGTTTATCGAAATAAGAAAACAACAGAGCGGCAGAATAGCCAGCTGGAGGTAAAGACTGAGCTGTTTCGAATGGTAATGGGAAAAACGAAGAATATTCCTTTTGAGATCAATACCAGCAAAAAATGGCTGAAGCTGTATCATGGAGAGGATGGGCAGCCAGATTATGAGATGATGGATGATTTTTCGCCGGAATTTATGCTGAAAAACGGAAAAATTCGCAGCAGCGATCTGGCGGTATATCAGCGAATTTACGATACAGCCATTGAAGGAAGAGATTCTGAGCCTGTTATTCTTGAAATGGATATGGGAAAGGGAATGACCTGGATGAGGATTCATCTGGTTACAGTCAATTCTGACAGCGTCATTGGTTATCTGGAGGATTATGCAGAGCAGATGAGAAAGAGTCAGGAGCTGGAGGCTGTCAGCCAGAAAACAAAATACGATGTTTTGACCGGACTTTACAATCGGGAAACCTTTATTACATCGGTAGAGGAAGTACTGAAAAAGCCCCAGGCTATGATGTCAGCCCTGTTTTTGCTGGATCTGGATCATTTTAAAGACGTAAATGATATTCTCGGACATATGACAGGAGATCGGGTTCTTCAGGAAATGGCGCAGAATTTAAAGTCAGCAATCCGCAGCAGAGATCTGTCCGGCAGAGTAGGCGGAGATGAGTTTATGGTGTTCATTCAGGATGCGGCAGACACCAATGCGATTAAGAAGTGCGCGGAGAAGATGAATCGGATTTTGCAAAGACCTTATGAGAAGGACAGCAAAAGGGTTAAGGTAAGCGCATCCATTGGTATTGCTGTGGCAGAGGAGGGGGTAACCTTCCGAGAGCTGTATGAGCGGGCGGATAAGGCCCTTTACGATGTAAAAAAGAACGGACGCAACGGGTATTCTATATACGCAGGTTTTTAAAATACTCTGTGAAAGACACAAAAAGAAATACACAGACAGAAGCAGGATAGAAATAAAAAACACAGAAAAGAAAAATGCAGGAAACCGGTTTTCACGCCGGAAATCCTGCATTTTTTATATGTTACATTATTTGTGGAGACTGTCATAGTCTCTGGGAGACATGCCTGTTACTTTTTTAAAGACCTTACTGAAGTAATACGCATTGTCAAACCCTAGCTGTCCTGCGATTTCATAAATCAGATACTGTCCGGAATCAATCAGCTCCTTTGCATGCTCAATTTTAACCTGAGCGATATAATCGGAGATAGTCAGATTCATATACCGGCTGAAGGTGGTGCTCAGGTGGCCGGAACTGATCCGAAGATGATCGGCAATGTCAGACAGGGTCAGCTTTTCGGTATAATGCTCGTTGATATACCGTTTTGCCAGATAGACCAGCTTGTCGGAGCGGTTTTCTTTTCGCTCAGTCAGAAGACCGCACATTTTCTCACAGAAGCTGTCCAACCATAAGAGAATGTCCTCCAGACTGCCCAGCTGTGCCAGCTGCTCCGTAATGTCGCTGATATAAGGGAAATCCTCTGTATCAGCACTTTCTTCCTGAAACAGATCGTGGAAGAAGCTGTAGATATTAATGCAGGCGCTGACTGCCTGCGTTTTTCCTGGCTTATACTGACGGAACAAAGAAGAAAGCTCGTCAAAAATCTGGTGCAGCTCACTGCTTTCGTTGTGGAGCACAGCATCGTACATGGCCTTCTTCAGGAAGTTAATATTGAATTCCCGGTTGCTGGAACGGTGGCGTTCTTCAGTCTGCGGCCGATAGAAGGAGATGGAACGATTAGACTCATAATAACAGTCGTCAAGGGCCTTTTTCGCTTCCAGAAAAGCCTCTGGCAGTTCAGAGAGCTGTTCCTTTCTTTTACTTATACAAACTGTGCTGTCAGGGCAAAATAGGTGCTGAGAGCCACTTTGATTTTATTGCAAAAATCAGAAAGAGCCTTTTCGTTGTCATTTTCCAACTTGGGACATACGGCAAGGGCAAGGGTGTCCTTTTCCTGAGGCAGTGTGGTGCAGCGGGCAAAATAACGGGATGAAATTCCGGAAATAATGTCCAGCAGCTGACTGCGGATGAATTGAAAATCATAAGCGTCAGTCTGTCCGAATTGGATCTGTTCCGGCATCATCTGGAACAGAATCATATAGACAAAGGGGTAATTTTTTTCAAGTTCGCTGTTGACCGGAAACTCGTCTTTTTGAGGATTCAAAAGCTGTGTAAAGTAGGATCGCTCCACTTGGGCCTGGCTGTCTTTTAACAGGAAAGAGTACAGCTCCTTCTTGTGATGGCTTTTCATGAGATTGCAGCAGTCCTTTGCCCGCTCCAGAGCGTCAATCAGAGCCTGGGGCTGGAGATCCAGCTTGACCAGGTAATCTGTGGCGCCAAGGCGGACTGCCTGCTGAGCCAGCTGGAAATCCTCCAGGTTGGTCAGAAGAAGGAATGCAAATTCGCAGCCCTGCTTCTGACAGGCTTCGATCAGCTCCAGGCCATTCATAACAGGCATTCGGATGTCTGTTATTACAATATCTGGATTTAGCTCCAGAATCAGCTCCATGGCGCTGTTGCCGTTGGTGGCCTTTCCCACAATCGTACACTCATACTCCTCCCATGGGATCAAAGAAGCAATTCCTGCTAAAACTAAAGGTTCATCATCAATCAATACAATTCTATACATAAGCAACTCCTGTTAATTAGATGATCATTTTATTATATTTCCTGCATTTCATCGCTGAATTCCAGCGGTAAAGAAACGGTAACACAGGTGTAGCTTCCGATTTCGCTTTCCATTTTCAGACCATATTCCTCTCCGTAAACCAGTTTGATCCGCCGGTCAACATTGGGAAGTCCGATGCCGCTCATATAATTTTTCGTGACTCTTCCTGTGTCTGTCAGAAGACGGCGGATATTTTCTTCAGAAATACCAATTCCGTTGTCGCGGATGCTGATGTAAAGCACCTGGTCTTCTGCATAAATATGAATTTGAATCAGCCCTGGCTTTCCGCTGGGTTCGATTCCGGAGAAGATACTGTTTTCTACAATGGGCTGCAGGGTCAGCTTGACAATGTGGGCGTTGTAAAGCGCCGGATCATCTACGGTAATCTCCACATCAAATAATTCAATATAACGGATCTTTTCAATTGTAATATAGTTTTCCAAAAAATCAAGCTCCTGACGGATTGTTACTTTTTCATTAAAGCCCTTTGCCATATTTTTCAGCAGGGAGGAGAGGGCAGAAACAACCTTTACAATTCCTGTGCTGTGCTGCATGGTGGCAATCCATTTGATGGAGTCCAGAGTGTTGTACAGGAAGTGAGGATTGATCTGGGCCTGAAGGATCTTGATTTCCATATTCATTTTTTCTTTTTCATCCTGGATTCGGCTGTCCATGAGTTCGGAAATCCGGGATGACATTTCATTGATCTGTTTTCCGATGAGACCAAATTCATCTTTTGTTTCAATATCTGGGTTTTTGGTGAACTCTCCAGTTGAAATAACCCTAATGTGCCTGGTCAGCCGATCGATAGGACGAATCAGGTTTCTGGAGAACAGCAGGGAAAGGGCAAGGCCGATTACCATGGCGGACATAAAAATCAGGAAAATCGTAGTATAAAGAACCTGCTTGTCCAGAGGCATTTCCTTAATCGGAAGAATCTCACAGAAAATCAGCCCGCTGACAGGCTGCCGTTCCCAGGCAATGACACAGTCATTTCCATTGACATGCTCGATAATATGTCCGGAAATTTCCGGATGCTCTGCTAAAATCAGTCTGGCAGAGTCAAGCTGGGGTTTTTCCATATTTATAGAGCTGATGGTGGTATAGTCCGCTGTCAGAATCGTAATGTTTTTATCCTGTGGCATGAAGGACAGGGACTGCTCAAACAGCATGGGAGAAATGGCCAGATAAACCCAGGCATCTCTGGGGGCCTCGGCGGAAACATGCTCCCAGGGGCGCAGCAGGGGGAGCACCTTAGGATCCCGTCTTGTGTAGGGGAAGAAAATATTGTCCTGAAGCGTCAGCTCGTAGGCCTGCAGCTCTCTTGTAAGGAGGGTATCAAACCAGGGCGTCTTCATCAGCGATTCCGGCGCTTGGAGACTTCCATAGGAGGTTCCGGCCTGGAGACACACAGAATCCTTTTCGTATACAATGATCTGATTAATATACTGATTGTAGCCGGAAACTGCGCAGAGATCCTTTAAAACATTTGCCGAATACAGCTGTATCTCATCGGAATGTGCGTAAGTGCTGCGGGTCGAATTGAGAAACAGCGTTTTTCTGCTGGCACAGTTCTGGACAATATTGATCATCTCTGTGTATGCAATATCCAGTCGGGCAGAAAGCGAGTGAAGTCTGTTGACAGAGTTTTCTGTTTCGTTGGCAATGACATCATTTTTATAAGAAAAAAAGGTATAAAAACTGATGGCAGAGGCAATACAGATAATGGTCAGAAAATTAAAAAAAATCAATTTTTTTTGAAAAGTTCGAGGTATTTTTTTGTTCATAATCATCCTTTCTTTTACAATTCCTATGTTATTATACACAAAAAAAACCATCCTTTCAATGCAAAATGTACATAAAATATAAAAATAGTAATAGAATAGGAAAATTGTATATGTTTTTCAAAAAGAAAGAAAAAACATGTCTAAAAAAAAGAAATCAAAATCCGAAAATTGTTGATTCAGAAAACGATATGTTCCTGTTACACTTATCTTAACAACGGCGGAGCGCTTCCGTCGAAAAAATGGAGGGTTATCATGAAAAAGAAACAGGTAGTCGTAATGACAATGGCAGCAGTCATGGCATGCGGTGCTATGACTGCCTGCGGCGGCAGCAAGTCTGACGCTGGAAACAATGCAGCAGCTGGAAGCGAGGCTTCAGGAGAGACCGGCAGTGCAGAAGGAAAGCAGGTCCTTTCTGTTACTACATGGGACAATGAATCCACTCCTCAGTTCCAGGCAGTGATCGATGCCTATGAGGAAAAGAATCCGGATGTAGAGATTAAGATTATCGATACCTCTGCAGATGAGTATAACAACTCCCTGGGTATCAGCCTTTCTGCAGCACAGCCGGATCCGGATGTTATCTGGGTTAAGGATATGGGTTCCATGCTTCAGATGGCAGACAAAGAGCAGCTGCTTCCAATTGATGAATTCATCAAGAAGGACAATCTGGATTTATCCATTTACAAGGGAGCTGCTGAGCAGCTGCAGTACAATGGTGTTTCCTATGCTCTGCCTTACAGAAATGACTGGTATGTTCTGTACTACAACAAGGATCTGTTTGATGCAGCAGGTGTTGAGTATCCGTCCAATGATATGACATGGCAGGAGTATTACGATCTGGCAGCAAAGCTGACCAGCGGCGAGGGAAGCAGCAAGGTATATGGCTCTCACAATCATACTTGGCAGGCACTGGTTACCAACTGGGCAGTACAGGACGGTGAGCATACTGTAGTTGAAAAGGATTACAGCTTTATGAAGCCTTGGTATGAAGAGGCTCTGGCTCTTCAGAAGAATGGCTACATTCAGGACTATGCAACCTTAAAGACTGCAAACATCCACTATACATCTGTATTTAAGAATCAGCAGTGTGCTATGATGCCGATGGGTACTTGGTTCATCGCAACCATGATGCAGTCCCATGCAGCAGGCGAGACCAGCTTCAACTGGGGAATTGCAACCATTCCGCATCCGGAGAACACAGAGGCAGGCTACACCGTTGGCGCTCTGACTCCTATTGCAATCAGCGCATTTACCGACCAGAAGGATCTGGCTTGGGATTTCGTGAAGTTTGCTTCTTCTGAGGAAGCAGCAACTATTCTGGCAGCACAGGGCGTATTTACTGGTATTCCGTCTGAGGAAGCACTGAAGACTATCGCAGCAGCTGAGAATTTCCCGGAGGGTGAAAGCAATGTAGAGGCTCTGGAATATACCCATTATTCCTTTGACCGTCCGCTGGATCCGAAGATCGAGGAAATCCGTACTGTGCTGAACGAAGTACATGAATTAATTATGATTGAATCCTACTCTGTAGACGATGGTCTTGCAGAGCTTCAGGAGAGAGTAGCAGAAATTAAGGGCTGGTGATAAACCAAATGAGCGGGCTGGTGCAATACCAGCCCCGCCTTTTAAACAGATAAAATCTGAGGAGGATGGATATGAGTAAGCTGACATCCAAACAGAAGAGAGCATTGCGGACCAATATGACAGGTTATGCCTTTATTTTACCGAACCTGATCGGATATTCCCTTTTCGTATTTGTTCCGGTTATTTTTTCTTTTGTTCTGAGTGTAATGAGTTGGGATGGTTCACAGAGACCGATGCAGTTTGTAGGACTGCAGAACTTTACAGAAGTTTTTGGCGACAGAGTTTTCCGCGGCGCACTGGTACATACCTTATCCTATGCGCTGATGACAGTTCTTCCCACGCTGGTTCTGGCACTTTTGCTGGCAGTTCTTCTGAACAACAAAATCAAAGGCGTGGCATTTTTCAGAACCGCATTTTACTTCCCATATATCGCTTCTATCGTTGCGGTAGGCGCTGTGTGGAACATGCTGTTCCAGCCTGATTTTGGACCGGTTAACGAATTCCTGAAATTTATCGGCATCAGTGAGCCTCCTAGGTGGGTAGTTGATAAGGATTGGGCTATGGTAGCGGTTTCCATCGTAAGCGTATGGAAGTATATGGGTTACTACATGATCGTGTATCTGGCTGCTCTGCAGGGTATTTCTAGTTCTCTGTATGAGGCTGCAAGCATTGACGGTGCAAATGGCTTCCAGAAGCTTTTGTACATTACTGTTCCCATGCTGACACCGACAACCTTCTTCGTATTAATTATGCTGACCATTCAGTGCTTCAAGGTATTTGACCTGGTATACGTTATGACCGGCGGCGGTCCTGGTAACGCAACCAAGACACTGGTTAACTTCATTTATGAAAAAGCATTTACAAGCTGGGAGTTTGGTCCGGCTAGTGCAGGCGCAATTGTACTGTTTGCAATTGTACTGCTTATCACTCTGATTCAGTTCAGCGGTGAGAAGAAGTGGTCTAAGGATTTATAAGGGGGGAAAGGTATGGAAGCCAAGAAAAAAATAACAAAGACAATACTTTACATCCTTCTGATCTGTCTGGCCCTGTTCATGCTGGTTCCGTTCTATTGGATGGTAATTTCTTCATTAAAGCTGAATAAAGACGTTTTCTCTATCCCCATGAGATGGTGGCCGGAGACAATGCATCCGGAAAACTATTCCACAATCTGGAAAAAGCTTCCGTTGCTTACTTTCTTTAAGAACACTGCAAAGCTGACCCTGTGTACAACAACAATTCAGCTGTGCACCAGCTGTTTCGCAGCATACGGTTTCACAAAATGTCACTTCAAAGGAAGAGATACTCTTTTCCTGATGTATGTTACTACCATTGCCGTTCCGTGGCAGGTATACATGGTTCCTCAGTTCATCCTGGTTTCTAAAATGGGACTGAACGATACTCATATCGGACTGATGCTGATGCAGGCTTTCTCCGCATTCGGCGTATTCTTGATGAGACAGTTCTACATCAGTATTCCGGACGAGCTGTGTGAGGCTGCAAGAATTGACGGACTGAATGAGTTTGGTATTTTCTCCAAAATCATTTTCCCGTTAGGTAAGCCGGGTATGGCTACCCTGACCATCTTCACATTCACCAATGTTTGGAACGACTTCATGGGACCGTTGATTTACTTAAAGACACAGGAATTAAAGACCGTTCAGCTTGGTATCCGTATGTTTATTTCTCAGTACGGCGCCGACTATGCATGGATCATGGCAGCATCTGTATGTTCCCTGATTCCGGTTGTAATTGTATTCTTAAGCTGTCAGCGCTTCTTCGTTGAGGGTGTTGCTGCCAGCGGTATCAAGGGCTAAGATTTTACAGCTAATTGTTTTAGGCTAATATTAAGGAGAAGGAATTATTATGGCACAGACATTTGAGTCAATCATGAACTATCCTGTTATGGATGCAGAGGGTGCAAAAAAGGCACTGGAGGAAGCGGTAAAGATTGTAAAGGCAAATCTGCCGAAATATACCGATCATTTCCAGTCCTCCAACAGCTTTGATGGTTTTTACGAAGCAACGGAGAACGTAGAATGGACAACAGGCTTCTGGACAGGCGTTATCTGGCTGGCTTATGAATTTACCGGAGACGAGGCATTCCGTAAGGCAGCAGAAGTACAGGTAGAAAGCTTCCATGACAGAATTCTCAATAAGATTGATGTAAACCATCATGATATGGGCTTTCTGTTCAGCCTTTCCTGCGTAGCAGCTTACAAGCTTACAGGAAATGAGCGGGCAAAGGAAGCTGCTCTGATGGCAGCAGATCACCTGGCATCTCGTTACAGAGAGAAGGGTCAGTTTTTACAGGCATGGGGTAACGTAGGAGAAGCGAAAGAATATCGTATGATTATCGACTGTCTGCTGAATCTGCCGATTCTTTACTGGGCAAGTGAGGTGACTGGTGATGGACATTATGCTCAAATGGCTGAAAACCATATTAAGACAGCGATGAAATGTATCCTTCGCCCGGATAATTCTACCTATCATACTCATTTTATTGATATGGAAACCGGAGAGCCGACTTACGGTGTAACCCACCAGGGTAATAGAAACGGTTCTGCATGGGCGCGTGGACAGGCATGGGGAGTTTATGGAATCGCGCTGAGTTACCGTTATTTGAAGGATCCTTCTTATATTGATTTGTTCTGCAGAGTAACCGATTTCTTTGTAGAGCATCTGCCGGAGGATTTAATTCCTTACTGGGATTTCGATTTTGATACAGGAAGTGATGAGCCGAGAGATTCTTCAGCAGCTGCAATTGCATGCTGTGGTATCTTCGAGATGGCAAAATATCTTGAGCCGGAAAAAGCAAAGAAATATCTTGACGCAGCATACCGCATGATGTATGCTCTGGATGAAAAGTGCGGTAATAAGGATATTACCAAGTCCAACGGCATTCTGCTTCACGGAACCTATGCAAGAGATTCCAAAGAAAACACCTGTAAAAACAGGGGCGTAGATGAGTGTAACACATGGGGAGATTATTTCTATATGGAAGCACTGACCAGGATGATTACTGACTGGAAGCTTTACTGGTAATTTTAGCAAAGCGGCAAACGCCAGAAAACTGTGGTACCCTGAGATGGAGTTCTTCCGTCTCAGGGTGCCCTTTTAGTTCTTTTGAATCAAGAGAAAAGAAAGGGTTGCTTATGAAAACAAATTTAATTTATGTGTTTGCAGATCAGTGGCGGTATCATGCCATGGGCTGTGTAAATCAGGACCAGGTGCAGACGCCCAACATGGATCAGTTTGCTCAGGAAAGCCTGCAGTTTGACCATGCCTACAGCACTTTCCCCCTCTGTACGCCTCATCGGGGATGTCTGATGACGGGAAAATATCCGCTTTCTATTGGTCTGTGGACCAACTGCAAAATCGGTCTGGAAGAAAAGCTGATGTTAAAGCCTCAGGAAACCTGCATTGGAAATGTATTAAAAGACAGCGGATATCAGACTGCTTATATAGGAAAGTGGCATCTGGATGCTTCAGAGCAGAATTTCTGTGAACATCCGGAATCCGGCGCAGAGCACTGGGATGCCTATACGCCGCCGGGAGAGCGCAGACAGGGCTTTGATTACTGGCTGTCTTATGGTGCCTGTGATGATCATCTGAATCCTCATTACTGGCAGGATACGCCGGAACAAATTCGTCCAGGTAAGTGGTCGGCAGAATATGAGACAGATAAGGCGCTGGAATATATGGACAGTCATAGGGACAAGGACGAGCCTTTTGCGCTGTTCGTATCCTACAATCCACCGCATCTTCCCTATGAGCTGGTTCCTGACCGCTATTATGAGAAGTTTAAGGATATGCCTGTGAACTGGAGACCCAATGTACCTGAGGAAAAGAGAACTCCGGAGATGGAGGTTATTGCCCGTCAGTATTTTGCAGCAGTATACGGAATTGACGAGCAGTTTGGACGAATCACCCAGTATCTGAAGGAGCATGGAATGGAGGAAAACACTCTGGTGGTGCTTTCAGCCGATCATGGCGAGATGCTTGGTTCTCACGGAAGAATGAGCAAAAATGTGTGGTATGAGGAATCGATCCATATCCCGCTTCTGTTCCGTCAGAAGGGACGGATCCATCCTGGCAGCTGTGACAGAATGTTTGCCAGCCCGGATCATATGCCTACGCTTTTGGAACTTCTGGAGCTTTCCGTTCCGGATACCTGTGAGGGAATGAGCCACAAGGATGCAGTTCTGGGAGAAGAAAGCACAGACGCGCCGGATTATATGTTTTTATGTTCTTATCCAGGAATGCCGGAAAGCGTATCTGCCTATGCGGCGTTGGGGCTGACTCACAAGGCCCATGGATGGCGCGGAATCAAAACGCCGGAATATACATACGTGATTTATAATGGCTATATGCCGGATGAAAAGCAGAAGGAATATCTGTACGATGATAAGAAGGATCCCTTCCAGCTGAATCCGGAAGTGATTGACCGGGACAGCAGCGATCCGAGAATTTTAAAATTCCGCAGTCTGCTGAAGGAATATCTTGCGAAATTAAATGATCCATTTTTATGGGATTGGGAGCGATAGGCGATGATTGCGCCAGGGGATTGGAAAAAACTGCAAAAAGCAGTTTAATTAAAAATAAAGGAAGGTTGTTATCATGAAAAAGAAACCGGTTCTGGTAATTATGGCAGCAGGAATGGGAAGCCGTTATGGCGGACTCAAGCAGATTGACCCTGTAGATGAGTACGGAAATCTGATTATTGATTTTTCCATTTATGATGCAGTGGCAGCTGGATTTGAGAAGATTGTATTTATCATCAAGAAGGCAATCGAAGAGGACTTTAAGGAGCACATTGGAAAACGCATGGAGCAGCACGCAGAGGTTGCTTATGTATATCAGGAGCTGGATAAGCTGCCGGAAGGCTATACCTGTCCGGAAGAACGCGTAAAACCGTGGGGAACTGGCCATGCAATTCTCTGCTGTGCAGAGGAAATCGGAGATGCACCGTTTGCAGTGATTAATGCAGATGATTACTACGGAAAATCTGCATTCAAGACCATTTACGATCAGCTTTGCAGCATGGAGGATGATGACATCTGCCATTACACCATGGTAAGCTACGATCTGTATAAAACTCTGACCGACAATGGCCATGTTGCCAGAGGCGTATGCTCTGTTGATGAGAACAGAATGCTGACTGATATTGTAGAAAGAACAAAGATTGAAAAGCATGGAGAGCAGGCTGAATTTACAGAGGATGACGGAGCAACCTGGAATCCGCTTCCACAGGGAACAGAGGTTTCCATGAACCTGTGGGGCTTTACACCCAGCATTTTCCGTGAATTAAAGGGACGCTTCTCTGCATTCCTGGATAAGAATCTGCCGGTAAACCCGCTGAAGTGTGAGTATTTCCTTCCCTTCGTTGTAGACGAGATGTTAAAAGAGGGAATGGCTGACGTTAAGGTTTTAAGCTCTGCTGACAGCTGGTATGGCGTAACCTACAAAGAAGATAAAGAAAAAGTAATGAGTGCAATCCGTGGATTTAAGGAAGCCGGTCTGTATCCGGAGCGTTTGTGGGAGGAGAAATAATGGACTATCAGAAAGTTGCAGAAGGTGCCTGCGCAAAAATAGAAGAGGCAGTGGCAAAATTCGCTTTTAAAGGAACTCCGGTTGAGTGCAGACGGTATGGAAACGGACATATTAATGATACCTTCCTTCTGGTTACAAAGGACGGAGAAAAGGAGTACCGTTATATCTGGCAGCGTATGAATACAAATGTGTTTAAGGATCCCAAGGGTCTGATTCAGAACGTTTCCGGAGTAACCGGATTTTTAAGAGAGCAGATTATTGCCAATGGCGGAGATCCGGACAGAGAGACTCTGACTCTGGTAAAGACTCTGGACGGACAGGACGCCTACGAGGACAGCATTGGTTCCTGGTGGAGAATGTATCTGTTTATTGATGATGCAACCACCTATGACGTCGTTGAGACTGAAGAAGATTTTTATCAGAGCGCAAAGGCTTTCGGTCATTTCCAGCGTCTTCTGGAGAAGTACCCGGTTGAGAATCTGACAGAGACAATTCCGGACTTCCACAATACGCCAAAGCGTTTCGAGACCTTTAAAAAGGTTCTGGAGGCAGATGTATGCGGACGGGCAAAGGACGTTCAGGCTGAGATTGATTTTGTAATGGCTCATGAAGCAGATATGTCTGTTGTTATGGATAAGCTGAAAAGCGGGGAAATGCCGTACCGTGTTACCCACAATGATACAAAGCTCAACAACATCATGATTGACAACAAGACAAGACAGGCTCTGTGCGTGATCGATCTGGATACGATTATGCCGGGTGCTTCTGTATTTGACTACGGCGATTCTATCCGTTTCGGTGCGAATACAGCAGAAGAGGATGAGACTGATTTAAGTAAGGTTTCTCTGTCTCTTCCGTTGTTTGCAGCCTATACCAGAGGTTTTCTGGAGGGATGTGCAGGAAGTCTGACAAAAACTGAGCTGGAGATGCTTCCATGGGGTGCGAAGCTGATGACTCTGGAATGCGGTACCCGTTTCCTGACCGATTATCTGGATGGAGATCATTACTTCCGGATTCACAGACCGAACCACAATCTGGATCGTGCGCGGACACAGTTTGCACTGGTTGCAGATATGGAGAAAAAGTGGGATGAGATGAAGCGCATCGTAGAAGAGGCATCCAAATAAAAGGAGCAGATGTTAAAAATGAAACAGTGCTGTGTGGGAATTGATATTGGTGGAACAACGGTAAAATGCGGACTGTTTACTCTGGAGGGGGAGCTTCTCGATAAATGGGAGGTTCCCACCAGAAAGGAAGACAGCGGACAGCATATTTTACCGGATGTAGCAAAAAAATTAAAGGAAAAACTGGCAGATCACGGGTTGACTGCAGACGAGCTTAAGGGTATCGGAATGGGGGTTCCGGGACCGGTTATGCCTGATGGGTGTGTAGAGGTCTGTGTCAATCTGGGATGGCATGACTGCTGGCCTGCCAGAGAAATGCAGAAGCTGATGGGAGCAGAGATTCGCTGTGAAGCAGCAAATGATGCCAACGTTGCCGCACTGGGAGAGATGTGGCAGGGCGGCGGAAAAGGCTGTTCAAATGTAGTAGCAGTGACTCTGGGCACCGGTGTAGGCGGCGGCGTGGTAATTAATGGCCACGTGATTGCAGGCGTACACGGCCTCGGAGGCGAATTGGGGCATATTCATGTGCGTGATGAGGAGAAGGAATTTTGTAATTGCGGCGGCAGAGGTTGTCTTGAGCAGGTTGCAAGCGCAACGGGAATTGCAAGAGAAGCCAGACGGAATATGGCCGCAAGCACACAGCCGTCGGCTCTTCGGAAATTTGGCGATAAAGTAACAGCAAAAAATGTCTGTGACTGCGCAAATGACGGAGATTCCATGGCAATGGAAACACTGGACACAGCCTGCCGATATCTGGGGCTGGCTATGGCCTATGTTACTCATATTGTAGATCCGGAGGTTTTTGTAATCGGCGGTGGGGTAAGCCGGGCAGGAAAGATTTTAACGGATCTGACTATGAAGCATTACGAGGAGTTTACGCCTGTCTCCAAGAAAAAAGCAGGCATTGTCCTGGCATCGTTGGGGAACGATGCAGGTATATACGGGGCAGCTCGCATGGTACTTGACTAACAGGTACCTGCATAGGGGGTAGTGTTTTAAATAGAGGGACGCAGCAAACGTTGGGGGACGGTTGCTGCGTCTGTTTTTTTGTGTCATAGGAAAGTGCGTCCTATGACATAAAAACGCCTCCGCGAGGATCGCCATGGGTTGGAAGAGAATTGGGCCGATGAGACGACCCGCCGCAGGCGGAGAAGCTCGCGAGCGGGCTTCTTTTTTTCGTCCTCTCTTACAAGAGAAAAATTCATTGACAGTGTCCTCTTTATTTCCGTATAATGAAAATAGAATCCCTGTGGAGGGATGGCTGTATGCAGAGCATAGAAACGGAAACGAGTGTATTTTATCCGTAATAGATCCGGCTGGCAGGGCAGGATTTTCGGGGAAAGGAGTACGGATGCATCATTTGATTGGAAAGGAAGCGGAAGAATTTAAGGTTCAGGCCTTCTGCAGAGGAAAATTTGAAGAAGTGACGAAGGAAAGCCTTCTGGGGCACTGGTCTGTGCTGTTTTTTTATCCGGCTGATTTCACCTTTGTGTGTCCCACAGAGTTGGGAGATCTTCAGGATTATTATGAGGATTTCCAGGAAGAGGGATGTGAGATTTATTCTGTTTCAGAAGATACCCATTTTGTACACAAGGCATGGGCAGATGCTTCTGAGACTATTCGGAAAATTCAGTATCCCATGCTGGGGGATCCGGCAGGTGTTCTTGCCAGGCAGTTTGGCGTCCTGGAGGAGGAAGCAGGGCAAGCTCTTAGGGCAACCTTTATTCTGAATCCAGAGGGAAAGATCCGGGCTTACGAGATTCATGATATGGGAATCGGTCGAAATGCCCAGGAGCTTTTAAGAAAGGTACAGGCGGCAAAATATGTAGAGGAGCACGGAGATCAGGTGTGTCCGGCCAAATGGAAGCCGGGAGAGGAAACCCTGATGCCAAGTCTGGATCTGGTAGGACTTTTATAGGGAGGTGATGGGATGATAGACATTTCTCTGATTTCTGCAGAAACTCCCCTTCTGGATGAAAAAACTGCGGAAACTATGAGAGGAGTTTTTCAGAAGCTGGAAAAAGCTGTGGTTCTGAAAGCGGTGGTGGATCTTAAGGAGGAAAAATCTGCTCAGATGGCATCATTTCTGAAGGGAATTGCAGGACTTTCTCCAAAGCTTTCCCTGGAGCTTTATAGTCCGGAGGAATCCGGTATTCTTTCGGCTCAGACCAGAGAACAGGGGACAGAGATAGATGTTTCCCATTTGCCTGTAACCGGTATTTTTGTGGACGGGCTCTATCAGAGGGCAGCATTTCATGGAGTGCCGGGAGGAAAGGAAATCAACTCCTTTGTTATTGGAATCTACAATGCGGCAGGGCCTGGGCAGGAGATTTCCAGGGCTGCCATAAAAAAGATTGGAAAGCTGAAGCGGCCAGCCGATGTGAAGATTTGTGTTTCTCTGGCCTGTCATCACTGCCCTGGCGTGGTGATTGCCAGTCAGCGGATTGCCATGTTAAATCCCCTGGTTCAGGCTCAGATGTACGATGCCAATTTGTATCCGGATTTGGTGGAAGCCTATCAGATTGAGCGGGTTCCTCTGGTTATTATTAACGACAGTCAGGTTTATACAGGACCCCGGAGTATTGAGGATCTGACCCAGCTTTTGCTGGATGCCAGGTAAAGGAAAAAGAAATTCAACAAAAAAGCAGATTATGTGCATTGTGATAAAAAAATAACGAATTATTTATGAAACATGCACAATTTAAGCAAAAAGAATCTAATAGAATTTTAAATAATGCCGAAAAAACAAATTACTATTGAAAAGAATATGTACAGTGTGCTATATTAGAGACAGGAAAACAAATAACATGCTGAGAGAGTGAGAGCATAGCGTTACAACAGAAATGTTGTTTGAAGCTATGCTCTTTTTGTATTTTCTTGCAGGAAATTTTACAGCTTTATGCAGGAAACAGCAGAGGAATACTACGAAGAGAGAACAGCAGAAAGTAGAGGGTTCATACAGAAATGGAACAAAGATTTTATGACATGGTTGAGGCAAATCCAGTGATTGCGGCAATTAAGGACATGGATGGTCTGGAGCAGTGCTGTCGGGTGCCGGATATAAAAGTAGTATTTATTCTGTATGGAGATATCTGTAATATTGCAGATATCGTTAGAAAGATAAAAGAAGCAGGAAAAATTGCGATAGTCCATGTGGATTTGATTGCGGGACTCAGCTGTAAGGAGGTTGCTGTTGATTTTATCCGGCAGCATTCCGGGGCAGATGGAATTATTTCCACAAAGCCTTCTATGATACGGCGGGCAAAGGAGCTGGGGCTTTACACCGTTATGCGTTTCTTTGTATTGGACTCCCTGTCCTTTGAAAATATTGAAAAGCAGCTGGTTTCTGTAAAGCCGGATTTTATTGAAGTGCTTCCCGGCGTGATGCCTAAGATTATCCGGAGAGTCTGCAAAAGAGTCAGAACGAATCTCATTGCAGGCGGTCTGATTTCTGACAAGGAGGATGTGATGGCAGCGCTGGATGCAGGTGCTATTGCTGTCTCTTCCACCAATCAGAAGGTGTGGCTTATGTAGATACTTTCTGCCGAAGGGGGTTCGGCAGTGCGTATAGTTTCACTTTTATTATTATTTTTATAGGAGGTATTTTATGGCAAAGTATGTAATGGCTCTTGATGCAGGTACCACCAGCAACCGGTGTATCCTTTTTAATGAGAAGGGCGAGATGTGCAGCGTGGCACAAAAAGAGTTTACTCAGTATTTCCCGCATCCTGGCTGGGTGGAGCACGATGCCAACGAGATCTGGTCAACACAGCTTGGTGTTGCAGTTGAGGCTATGTCAAAAATCGGTGCAACTGCAGAGGATATTGCGGCAATTGGTATTACCAACCAGCGTGAAACCACTATTGTATGGGATAAGAACACAGGTGAGCCAGTTTATCATGCAATTGTATGGCAGTGCCGCCGGACATCCGAGTATTGCGATACTCTGAAGGAAAAGGGGCTGACAGAAACCTTCCGTCAGAAAACAGGACTGGTTATTGATGCTTACTTCTCTGGAACCAAATTAAAATGGATTCTGGACAACGTAGAAGGCGTGCGGGAACGGGCAGAGAACGGAGAGCTTCTTTTTGGTACCGTAGAAACATGGCTGATCTGGCGTCTGACAAAGGGCAAGGTTCATGTAACAGATTACAGTAATGCTTCCAGAACCTTGATGTTCAACATCAATACCCTGGAGTGGGATGATGAGATTCTGGCGGAGCTGAATATTCCGAAATGTATGCTTCCGGAAGCAAAGCCCTCCAGCTGCGTATACGGCGAGGCAGATCCTTCCTTCTTAGGCGGTCCTATCCCCATTGGAGGAGCAGCCGGAGATCAGCAGGCAGCTCTGTTTGGACAGACCTGCTTCCGTCCTGGTGAAGCAAAGAATACATACGGAACAGGATGCTTTATGCTGATGAACACAGGTGACAAGCCGGTATTCTCTAAAAACGGTCTGGTTACCACAATTGCATGGGGCCTGGACGGAAAAGTAAAATATGCTCTTGAGGGTTCCATCTTCGTAGCTGGTGCAGCAGTTCAGTGGCTTCGTGATGAGATGCGCCTGATTGATTCTTCACCGGATTCTGAATATATGGCAAGCAAGGTAAAGGACACCAACGGCTGCTACGTTGTTCCTGCATTTACCGGACTGGGCGCTCCCCATTGGGATCAGTATGCAAGAGGAACCATTGTAGGAATCACCCGAGGCGTGAACAAGTATCATATTATCCGTGCGACCTTGGAATCTCTGGCTTACCAGACAAACGATGTTCTTCAGGCAATGAAGGCAGATTCTGGAATTGAGCTGGCAGCTTTGAAGGTAGACGGCGGCGCCAGTGCAAATAATTTCCTGATGCAGACCCAGGCGGATATTATCAATGCTCCGGTTGAGCGTCCCAGATGCGTAGAAACAACCGCTATGGGTGCGGCTTATCTGGCAGGTCTTGCAGTTGGCTATTGGTCCAGCAAGGAAGATGTTATCAATAACTGGGCAATTGATAAGGTATTTATGCCGGAGATCTCCGAAGAGGATCGGGCCAAGAAGGTTGCCGGCTGGAATAAGGCAGTGAAGTATTCCTATGGCTGGGCAAAAGAAAATTAAGAAAACAGGAAAAAAGGGTAACAGCAAAATTCATACTGTATGAAAGGGGAAATTAATTATGTTGCCATATATCGCAGAATTTATTGGGACGATGCTTCTGATTCTTTTAGGTGATGGTGTAGTAGCAAACGTAACCCTGAACAAATCCGGAATGAAGGGCGCAGGCTCCATTCAGATTACTTTTGCCTGGGGTCTTGCTGTTATGGTTCCGGCATTTATTTTTGGCGCTGCATCCGGCGCACATTTTAACCCGGCTCTGACCATCGCTCTTGCAGTGGATGGCAGCTTTGCATGGTCCATGGTTCCCGGATATATTGTTGCTCAGTTTGCAGGTGCATTTTTAGGTGCGTGCCTTGTATACATTCTGTTTAAAGATCAGTTTGATGCAACCGACAATCCCGGAACAAAGCTGGGCGTTTTCTCTACTGGCCCGTCCGTTGCCAATATGCCTCTGAATATTTTAAGTGAAGCAATCGGAACCTTCGTTCTGGTATTTGCAATTAAGGGAATCCCTGCAACTGCAGCTGCAGGCGTTGAGAAATTTATGGTATTTGGCATTATTGTTTCCATTGGTATGTCCCTGGGCGGACTGACTGGATATGCAATCAACCCGGCCCGCGACCTGGGTCCCCGTCTGGCACATGCAATCCTTCCGATTAAAGGAAAAGGCGATTCCAACTGGGGTTATGCACCGGTTGTGCTGGTGGGCCCGCTGCTTGGCGCAGTAGCAGCTGTACTTCTGTATGGAGCAATTCCGTGGTAGGAAGCGCTGGACACAGGTGCAAAAAAGAATCAGCAGGTTTCTGTAGAGACAAAACAGCCAGAGTACCTGACTCAAATTAAATAGTGAATTTTGAGAGCGGAGCCTGGCAAATGGATATCGAAAGATACGAAGATGCCGGGTTCTGTTTTTAAGGAGGAATAAGAAACATGTATGATGTAATTATTATCGGCGCAGGTGTTTCCGGAGCGGCCTCTGCAAGAGAGCTGTCCCGTTACCAGGTAAAGGCCTGCGTTTTGGAGAAGGAAGAGGATGTGTGCTGCGGAACCTCAAAGGCAAACAGCGCTATTGTCCATGCAGGATACGATGCTGCAAGCGGTTCTCTGATGGCTAAGCTGAATGTTCAGGGAAACAAAATGATGGCTAAGCTGGCAGAGGATCTGGATTTTGAGTTTATGCAAGCGGGTTCTCTGGTTGTCTGCACAGAGGAAGAAAACCGTCCGGGGCTGCAGATGCTTCTGGAGCGGGGCATCAAAAACGGAGTAGAAGGTCTCCGGATTATTGAGCGGGATGAGCTGGTGAAAATGGAGCCTAATATTTCTGATGAGGCAGTAGCAGCTCTTTATGCACCCACCGGCGGTATTGTATGTCCTTTTAATCTGAATATCGCTATGGCAGAAAATGCCTGTACCAATGGTGTGGAATTTAAGTTTAACACTCAGGTGGAAGGAATCGAAAAGAAAGAAGACGGATTCCTGATTCATACCAATAAGGGCGATTTTGAAGCAAGATGTGTGGTGAATGCAGCAGGCGTTTATGCAGATCAGATTCACAATATGGTCAGTGACAGGAAGCTTACGATTACACCAAGACGGGGAGACTACTGTCTGCTGGATAAGACGGCAGGAAAGCATGTAAATCATACCATTTTTGCCTTGCCTGGAAAATATGGAAAAGGCGTTCTGGTATCTCCAACTGTACACGGAAATCTGATTGTGGGTCCGACGGCGATTGACATTGAGGATAAGGAAGGAACCAATACAACCAGAGCAGGACTTGACGAAGTAATTACCAAGTGTGCGAAAACAGTGAAAAATGTTCCCCTTCGTCAGGTGATTACCTCTTTTGCAGGACTTCGCGCCCACGAAGACGGACATGAGTTTATTATTGAAGAGCTCAAAGAGGCTCCTGGTTTTGTTGACTGTGCAGGCATCGAATCTCCGGGGCTGACCAGCAGTCCGGCGATTGGCTGCATGGTGGCAGATATTGTAAAGGGAATCCTGGATCTGAAAGAAAATCCAGACTTTGTAGGAACAAGAAAAGGTGTGCTGAATCCGGAGAAGCTCTCCATGGAGGAGCGCAATGAGCTGATTAAAAAGCAGCCGGCTTACGGAAATATTATATGCCGCTGTGAAATGGTGACAGAGGGAGAAATCCTGGATGCCATTCATCGCCCATTGGGAGCCCGTTCTCTGGACGGTGTAAAGCGCAGAACCAGAGCCGGAATGGGACGCTGCCAGGCAGGCTTTTGTTCGCCGAAGACTATGGAAATTCTTTCCAGAGAGCTTTCTATGGATATGGAAGAGATTACAAAATGCGGCGGCGATTCAAAAATCGTTGTTGGAACAAACAAGGATCGGATATAGAAGGAGGGGCGTCGAAACATGAAAGCATATGATATCGTAATCATTGGCGGCGGCCCTGCAGGGCTTGCAGCTGCCGCAGCAGCAAGAAAAAGCGGAGTGGAGAAAATCCTGATTCTGGAACGAGACAAGGAACTGGGCGGAATTTTAAACCAGTGTATTCACAATGGTTTCGGACTTCATACATTTAAGGAAGAGCTGACGGGACCAGAATATGCTGCCCGGTTTATTGATCAGGTAAAGGAACTGGAAATTGAATACAAACTGCATACCATGGTTATGGACATCAGTTCAGATAAGGTAGTGACTGCTATGAACCGGGAAGAGGGGATGTTCCAGATTCAGGCAGGAGCCGTGATTCTGGCAATGGGATGCAGAGAGCGTTCCAGAGGAGCGCTGAACATTCCCGGATATCGTCCGGCCGGAATTTATTCTGCCGGAACAGCGCAGCGACTGGTAAACAGAGAGGGCTTTCTGCTGGGTCGTGAGGTGGTAATACTGGGATCCGGAGATATCGGACTAATTATGGCAAGACGTATGACCTTTGAAGGTGCCAAGGTCAAGGTTGTGGCAGAGCTGATGCCATATTCCGGCGGCTTAAAGAGAAATATTGTTCAGTGTCTGGATGACTACGGAATTCCCTTAAAGCTGAGCCATACCGTTGTGGAAATTCGCGGAAAAGAGCGCCTGACCGGCGTTACTATTGCAAAGGTGGATGAGATGGGAAAACCGATTCCAGGAACAGAGGAGGATTATGACTGCGATACTCTTCTTCTTTCGGTTGGACTAATCCCTGAAAATGAGCTTTCCAGAGGAGCCGGTGTGGATATGAGTCCTGTAACCTCGGGACCGATTGTAAATGAAAGTCTGGAAACCAATATCGAAGGCGTGTTTGCCTGCGGTAATGTGCTTCACGTTCATGATCTGGTGGATTTTGTTTCCGAGGAGGCAGCAGCAGCAGGAAGAAATGCGGCTCTGTATGTACAGGGCAGACGACAGTCTGAAGCAGGAAAAGCCATTTTGCTGAATCCGGTGGAGGGTGTCCGTTATACCGTACCTTCTGTGATTCATCCGGATCGGATGGACGACAAGCTGACGGTTCGTTTCCGTGTGGGCGGAGTTTATAAAAACTGTTATATCAGCGTATATTTTGATGATGAACGGGTGATTCATCGGAAACGTCCTGTAGTAGCACCGGGAGAAATGGAAGAGATTAAGCTGGAGAAGGACAAGCTTCTGGCATATCCGGATTTAAAGACGATAACCGTAAAAATTGAGGAGGCATAAGCAATGGAAAAAAGAGAACTGATCTGCATAGGCTGTCCTCTGGGCTGCCCGGTAACGGTAACCATGGAAGCCGGCGAAGTAATTAAGGTGGAAGGAAATACCTGTAAACGGGGCGACGATTACGCCAGAAAAGAAGTGACCAACCCTACCAGAATTGTGACCAGTACCGTTATGGTGGAGGGCGGTAAGGATGTTACCGTTTCTGTGAAAACAAAGACAGATATTCCAAAGGAAAAGATCTTTGATTGTGTGAAATCCTTAAAGGGCGTGACGGTTCAGGCTCCGGTTCATATTGGAGATGTGATTCTGGCAAATACGGCAGATACCGGTGTGGACATCATTGCCACCAGCAATGTAGAAGCAAAATAAGACAAAATGGGCAGAACATCCCGGCATGGCAAAAAGACCATGGCGGGATACTGCTGATTCGTGGAAGACTGGTTTTCCCGGCAGAAGGAGCCCGGGAGCCATGCAATATGGCAGATATAGAAAGAGAGGAAGGAAAATGGAAGAAAAGAAAAAAGCTTCAGGATGGAGTAATTTAAACGGAATCAGTGATGACGACAAGACGTGCGGACTCAATGATATGAACTGTCTGGAGGATGAAAAAGACACCAGCTGCGGATTAAATGATATGAACTGCTTAAGCGGAGAGGATGACAGCACCTGCGGACTTAATGACATGAATTGTCTGGGAGAAGACAAGTAGACGAAAAAAGAAAATCTGCGGGGAACGAAAGACCTTTATAGAAGAGGGAAGCAGACAGAATGTACAGGAGAAAATAAGCGGAACGAAAGGAGATTTCAGAATGAAGAAATTTATCAATGGCGTTGACCAGGTAGAGGATCAGATGATTCAGGGTATGGTAAAGGCTTATCCAAAGCATCTTAGAAAGCTGGAGTGCGGAAATGTAGTCGTTCGTGCTGAGAAAAAGGAAGGAAAGGTTGCCCTGATCAGCGGAGGCGGAAGCGGTCATGAACCGGCACACGGGGGATTTGTGGGACGCGGTATGCTGGATGCGGCAGTTGCAGGCGCAGTATTTACTTCTCCGACCCCGGATCAGATTCTGGAAGGCATTAAGGCCATTGCTACTGACAAGGGTGTTCTGATGGTAGTAAAAAACTATACCGGTGATGTCATGAATTTTGAAATGGCAGCGGAAATGGCGGAGATGGAGGGCATTTCTGTAAAACATGTGGTAACCAACGATGATGTTGCTGTTGACGGAAGCTTATATACCATTGGCAGAAGAGGAGTGGCAGGAACTGTATTTGTTCACAAGATTGCAGGGGCCCTGGCAGAGACAGGAGCTGATTTGGATGAGGTTCAGACAGTCGCTCAGAGGGTAATTGACAATGTGCGGACGATGGGAGCGGCTATTGCTCCGTGTACGGTTCCGGCAGCAGGAAAACCAGGATTTGAGCTGTCTGAAAATGAGATGGAGGTTGGAATCGGTATTCACGGCGAACCGGGTACCCATAAGGAGGAAATGAGACCGGCAGATGAGATTGTGGATCTGCTTTTGGAAAAGATTCTTGCAGATCTGGATTATTCCGGCAGCGAGGTGGCTGTGATGATCAATGGTTCCGGAGCAACTCCTCTAATGGAGCTGTTTATTATCAACAATCATGTGGCAGACGTTCTTGCAGAAAAGGGAATCCGCATATATCGGACTTTAGTGGGAGAATATATGACCTCTATTGAGATGCAGGGCTTTTCTATTTCCCTGCTGAAGCTGGATGAGGAGATGAAGCAGCTTCTGGATGCAGAGGCAGATACACCGGCTTGGAAAGAATAGGAATCAGGAGGAGAAAACAATGGCAGATAACAAAATGGTGCTTTTGGTTTTAAAGAGAATTGGAGAAAAAATCGAAGCAGAAAAGGAATATCTTACAGAGCTGGATCAGCCTATCGGAGACAGTGATCATGGGATCAATCTGGCCAGAGGATTTCAGGAAGTGGAGAATAAACTGCCATCGATGGAAGATAAGGATATTGGAACGATTCTGAAAACAGCAGGAATGGCTCTAGTATCAAAAGTAGGAGGTGCTTCCGGGCCTCTTTATGGATCGGCATTTATGAAAATGGGCATGGCTTTAAATGGAAAAATGGATATGGATATGAATGATTTTCTCGGAGCTGTAGAGGCTGCTGTCGAAGCGGTGAAGCAGAGAGGAAAGGCAACCGTGGAGGAAGCTACCATGCTGGATGCTATGGTTCCGGCTTTAGATGCCATGAAACAGGCAGCAGCAGACGGAATGGACAGAAATGGCGTTCTGGAGGCTGGCTGCAAAGCATCCTGGGCTGGTGCAGAGCATACCAAGGATCTGGTGGCAACAAAGGGCCGCGCCAGCTATGTAGGAGAGCGGGGGCTGGGACACCAGGATCCGGGAGCCACGTCCTTTTCCTTTATGTTGGAAACGGTAAAAAATACTCTGAGCTAGGAAAGGGGAGAACAGGATGGTTGGATTTGTAATCGTTTCTCACAGCAGAAAGCTGGCTGAGGGTGTTGTGGAATTGGCAAAAATGATGGCTCCGGATGTCCCTCAGGTCGCCGCAGGCGGCCTGGAGGACGGAAGCTTTGGTACCAGCTTTGAGCGAATTCTGGAGGCTGTTAATGAGATATACTCAGAGGACGGAGTCATTGTGCTGATGGATCTGGGCAGCGCGGTGATGACCACGGAGATGGTACTGGAGGCTCTGGATGGACAGAAGCTGGCAATGGCAGACTGCCCTCTGGTAGAGGGCGCTGTTGTGGCAGCCGTGAATGCAGCCGGAGGAATGAGCTTTGAAGAGATTTTAAAGGATTTGGAAAAGGTTCGAGATATGAAAAAGCTCTCATAAAGATAATAATTATTTTGTTATCAGTTTAATCAAATACAGGTATTTTACATATTGCTTAAACTGGGGTATGATTTTCTTCGAAAGAAACACAGAAAAAGTGAAGCTTAAGGAGGAAAATACCAATGAATAAGCAAGTATGGAAAGAAACAAAGCCCGGAAAGCTGTGGACACTGTTCCGGGCTATGTTTGTGTTAAGCGCCTGTACCTTTGGAGGCGGGTTTGTGATTGTATCTCTGATGAAAAAGAAGTTTGTTGAGGAACTGGGGTGGCTGGATGAAGCAGAAATGCTGGATATTACAGCCATTACTCAATCCGCGCCAGGTCCGCTTCCGGTAAATGCCTCAGTGATTATTGGATACCGGATCTGTGGAGTGACAGGTGCTTTGGCTGCAGTTCTTGGAACAATTATTCCGCCGATGGCAATTATTTCCCTGATCTGTGTATTTTACACAGAATTTCGCACCAATGCCTACATTGCTTTGGCCCTTCAGGTGATGCGGGCCGGTGTGGCGGCAGTGATTGCAGATGTTGCCTGGAATCTGGCAAAGAATGTGTGGGATATGGGTTCTGTTTTTTATACGGGTCTTATGAGTGCAGCTTTTGTGGCAACCTGCTTTCTGAATATCAGCGCTATGACAGTGATTCTCATTTGTCTGGGTGTGGGCATATTTCAGGCATGGTGGAATGCAGCGTCAGTGAAGGGAGGAAAAAAACGTGAATATGCTTGTTAAACTGTTTTTTGCCTTTATTCAGGTAGGTCTGTTTTCCGTTGGAGGAGGATATGCTGCGATTCCTCTGATTCAGGCTCAAATTGTAAATATTCACAGGTTGATGTCCATGGAAGAGTTTACGGATTTGATTACCATTGCAGAAATGACTCCCGGGCCAGTATCCATTAATTCTTCCACCTTTGTGGGAACAAGACTGGGCGGACTGGGCGGAGCAATTTTATGTACTCTGGGATGTATCCTTCCATCCTTTTTCATCTGCCTGACGCTGGCATATTTTTATTACAAATATCGTTCCTTTTCTGGCGTACAGACGGTTCTGGCCGCTATGCGGCCGGCTGTAGTGGCCCTGATTGGCTCTGCAGGTTTTTCCATTCTTTTACTGGCTTTGTTTGACTCTGGGCTATCTGGTCTTCAGGCAGAAAATCTGAAAATCGTGGAGCTGGTTCTTTTTGCAGGAGGTCTGTTTTTGCTTCGCCGGTTCCGGGAAAAGGTGGGAGCCATTCAGATTATCTTCGGTTCCGGAGTTGTGGGAACGGCGGCCTATCTGATAGGAGGCCTTTTCCTGTAAAGAGAGTACAGCTGTCAGGAGACAGGCTCTCCGATAACAGAGCAGAGTGAGAGGCGGCACAGCTTGGCCAAACCTTCCATTTCCGGAGAAAGCAGCTTGTCTTTGTGATAGACCAGCCGGATATCCCGGCGGATATGAACCTGCTCCAGAGAAAGGGCAGTCAGTTTCTTCTCCTTCAGATACGGTTCAACCAGCATTCTGGAGAGAATAGCAAGCCCATGTCCGGCTAAAACAGCATTGATAATTGCCTGGGTGTTGGTGCAGGTCCAGCTTTTTGTCAAAGGAATATGGTGGCTTTGAAGAAACTGCTCAAACTGATTGCGATCGTTGCTTCCGGATTCCCGGGAAATAAAGGTTTCTCCGGCCAGTCGCTCTATGGGAATACAGGGCTGGCTGGCCAGAGGATGATTTGGCGGAGCAACAATTAAAAGTTCATCTTCGCATACCCTTGTGCAGAGCAGGTCTGGATTTACAATGGTGCCTTCAACAATACCTGCATCCAGCTGGCTTTCCAGAAGCATTTGCTCGATTCGGCTGGTATTGTTGACTGTAACCTGAAGATCTATGTCAGGGTGTCTGATTTTCAGCTGACTGGCGAGTTCCGGAATCAGGCAGGTACCTACCGATACGCTGGCTCCCAGCCGCAGACATTGGTAGGTTCCCTGGGAAATCAGAAGCTGTTCCATATCTTCGTAGGTTCTGAGCAAACGATAGGCATAGGCTAAAAGCTTTTCCCCGGCCGCAGTAATGTAAAGCCTCTGAGAAAGCCGCTCAAACAGCTGTACATGGTATTCTTTTTCCAGCTCGGAAATTGCCTGACTGACAGATGGCTGGGAGATATACAGTTTTTTTGCCGCTGCATGCATGGTCTTCTCTTCGGCAATTGTCACAAATATTCGGATAGTTCTTAGTGTCATAACGATTCCTTTCTGCTCCTTTCTGGCGCATGTCTTTTTTTATTTCTGTAATTCCTGGAAAATTGCTTCGTACTGAGCAGAAAAAATACTGTCTTTATTCCAGATAAATGAAAAATCGTGTGCGATTTTAAAATCAGATAAAGGAATTTCTATAAGGGTTTTGTCTTCCAGTTCTTTTTGGACAGCAGACTGGTACAAAAATGAAATTCCACAGTCCTCCCGTAGCAGAGAAACGATGGCATGAATATTTTCTATTTCGATAATATGGGAAAAATCTTCTGCAGACAGGTTGTTGAGGGCCAGGATTTTCGTAAGAATAGCCCGTGTTCCGGAACCGTGCTCTCTCAGAAGAAGACGTTCGCCTGTCAGATCCCGCAGGCAGGAAACAGGCTTTTGAAAAATATGTTTGCTGGAGGCAACGCCGATAAAGGGTTCCTTTTGGAGAATTCGTGTAGTGTAAAGATCTTCCCTAAAATACCCCTCAACAATAGCAAAATCAAGAGTTCCTTCCCGAAGGCGAGAAAGAAGTGTCTGAGTATTGCCGTAGCAGATATGGATCTCCCATTGTGGATGGGCTTTTAAAAAGCGGGCAAGGGAGGGAATGACAGCGTATTCTCCTATTGTCATAGTAACGCCAAAGGTCAGTCCCTTTTTTCCTGCCATACTTTGCTGCATCCTGATTTTCATCCGATGATCATCGCTTTGCAGAGTTTCTAGAGAGTCCTTCAGAATCTGCCCGGCGTCTGTCAGATAGAGTTTCTTTTTCTCACGGATAAATAAAGGTGTATCATATTGCTCCTCCAGATAGCGGATATGCTGGGAAACAGCAGGCTGTGTCAGATTCAATACCTGAGCCGCCCGAGTAAAGTTCATACATTCACATACAGTTAAAAATGTTTTCATACGAAAATCAATCATAGTTTGACACCTCCAAGAACAGGATATTTATATCATAATATAAATTTATTATATAATCAATATACATAATTTTACAAAATGATAAAACAGATCTATATTATAGAGGAAGGAAACAAGAGACAGGCCGGAGACGGCTAGGGAAGAGAACAAGAAGGTCAGGAGGAGCAAAGCTATGTATGATGTAATTATTATCGGAGCAGGTCCCGCAGGTATCAGTGCTGGAATTTATTCTGTAAGCAGAGGAAAGAAAACTCTGATACTGGAAAAGCAGGCCATTGGAGGGCTGATTGGAAAGGTTTCGACAGTAACCCATTATGCCGGAATTACAGAAGGAGAAACAGGAAAAACCTTTGCAGAAAGAATGAAAAAGCAGGCCATGGATGCAGGCGTGGAGTTTAAAATGGAAACAGTCACTGAGGTGGAGCTGAAAGGGAAAACAAAGACGGTTACTACGGAACGAGGCGTATATCAGGCGGAAAAGGTGATTATTGCCGCAGGCACATCTCCCAGAATGCTGGGAATCCCTGGAGAAAAGGAACTCAGCGGAAAAGGAATGACCATGAATGCAGCAAGGGATTGCGATACCTACGCAGGAAAGCATGTATATGTAGTGGGAGGCTCTGATGGTGCTGTAAAGGAGGCGCTGTATCTGTCAAAATCAGCCAGCCAGGTAACGATTATTCATTTTGAAGACGGGCTGGGATGTATTGCAGAATTTCGAGAAAAGGCAGAGAAGTGTCCGAACATGATTGTAAGATTGAATTCAAGACTTCATGGAGTTTATGGAACAGAACGGGTGGAAGCTTTGGAAATTGCCGATGAGAGAACTGGAGCAATTGAAACCATAGAAGATCCGGGCTGTGGAATTTTTGTATATGCGGGAACAGTTCCCAATACGGAATTATACGGACAGTTGAAGCTGGAAAATGGATTTATTCCAGTAAATGAACGAATGGAAACAGAGATTCCCGGGGTGTATGCAGCCGGTGATATTCGAGTAAAGGGTGTGCGCCAGGTATCTACGGCAGTGGCTGACGGCACAATAGCTGCTGTCTACGCAGCCATGAACTAAATTTTGAAAATAAAACTACAAAAAAGAGGAAATGCGGTTGGAGCTGCATTTCCTCTTTTTGGAATTACAAGATCCGGATGCCCAGATGGTAGCTTTTTTCCTCCTGTGGATTCAGAGACTGAACGTGGTGGCGGTGTGCAAACTCATCGTCCTCGTCAGAACGGATGGCAGAACCGTTCCAGGGCTCTACGCAGACGAAAGGAGCCTGAGACTCGTAAGGAGTCCAGAATGCCACAGTTTCAAAGCCGGCATAATCAACTTCGATTCCTTTTCCAGTAGATGGATTTACTACGGAAACCTTTCTGGAACGGATTTCGTCAAAATAAACAGCGTCATTATGGAATAACTCGTAGTCTAAGGGCAGAAAACGGGTGTTTTCCAGATGAAAGCGAGTGCTCTCTGCATTAAATTCCATTCGTTCTGGGTTGTAAGGCATGGAAGCGGTATTTTCTGTCTGTTCAAACTCTAACCGATAATCTTCAAAGGATTCTCCTTCCTCAAGCGGGCATACAAAGCCTGGATGAGCGCCGATACAGTATACCATGCGGCTGTCGCCGATATTTTTTACGGAATAATCCATGGAAAGTACTCCGTCATTCAGGCGGTAGGTCAGGGTAAGGATGAAGTAATATGGATAGAACCGTAGTGTATTTTCGTTGGCTGTAAGCTGGAATGTGGCATGAGTTTCGGACTGATCGGAAACAGAAAATTCAGAAGTTGCACAAAAACCATGTTTTGGCATCTCATACCACACACCATCAAAAAGCGTTTTTCCGTTACGGCAGTTTCCTACAGAAGGAAAGAGGAGGGGAGAACAGCGGGCCCAGACAGCAGGATCTCTCTGCCAGATATATTCCTTTCCGGAAGCGTCTTTCATAGAAATCAGCTGGGCTCCTAAGGTGTCGATAGATGCAGTTGTTTTGGAATCGCAGATAGTAATAATCATGTTTATTCTCCTTTTCATTTTATTTTTTTAATCCATATCGGTCAGCAGAGTGCAAAGCACCTGCTGGCTGTATTTGGACAACAGCAGGACCACAGCTCTCTCGATTGGCAATATAATAGGGGAGGCTGATTTTCATGGGAAGCGTGTGTCCCCCCTCGATTCGATCAATGAGAATTTTAGCAGTCATCTGTCCCATTTCATCGACAGGAATATGAATGGTAGTCAGCATTGGTGTTAAATACTGAGCTGTTTCAATATCATCAATACTGATGAGAGAAACATCCTCTGGGATGGAGAGATTGTGCTCTTTTAGGGCACGCATTACACCTATGGCAGTAATATCATTGGGGCAGAAGTAGGCAGTAGCTCCGCAATTTTTATCAAGAAGACTGCTGGCTCCGCGGTATCCGCCTTCAGAAGACAAAGCAACGTTAGCAGTTAGTTCCTTGCGTAAGGGGATTTTTGCAGCTGCTAAAGCATCACAATAGCCCCGGTAGCGATCCTCGTGTTCTGTTTCTCCAATATAGGCAATCTGCCTATGTCCTAAAGAAAGAAGATGATTGACAGCTGTTACAGCGGTGTCGTAACCACTGCAGATAATCTGATCATACTTGGCATCCAGGCTGTTAAGTCCCGTATAGGCTATACATTTAAAATATCGTTTGAGGAACTTCAGAAGCTGCTTGTCGCAGCGGCCTAAAACGGCAACTCCATCAACATGATTATCTGTAACCAGACGATAAGTGCCTGGATGGTTAATATCAAAGGCGGTAAAGGTATATTTTAAAATATAATTATACCGAAAGGCTTCTTTTTCAATACTTCTTGCAAGTGCTGCAAAAAAGCTGTCCGTTTCTTTTTCAGAAACACGGGCAAAAATGCAGGCAATGGAGCGGGAGCGGCTGCCGGTGCTTTCCTGGATTCCCATTTTTAGCTCACGTGCAGAGCTGTTGGGGACATAGCCGGTGCGGCGTACAATTTCCCAGATTCGATCCTGAACTTCTTGGCTGGCCGGGCATTTGCTGCTTTTGTTAATGACGCGGGATACAGTGGAAATCGATACGCCGGCCTCTGCTGCAATTTCCTTCAGTGTCATAAAGGGCCTCCTTTCTGAACGGTTGCTTTTATTCTATAAAAACACCTGGAAAAAAGCTATGGCAATATACACAAACGTTTGCGTAAAAATTGTGAAAATTGCACGGATTTTTCTTTTCGCAAATGACTTTGATCCCTTATAATAGAAATCATGTATAATAAAAGAAACAGAGCAGGATTTTCAGGCAGCCTTCAAAAGGGTATGATAATATTTCATACTGTTTTTTCTTCCCAAAACACGGTACACTTAGGTCAGTGAAGAAAATATACGGCATGACCGAAAAATGGGAGGTTTTTTATGGATAACGTGAAAGACAAAAAAGCCTTTTGGACGCGAATTCCTAACAGCGCCTGGATGGCATTATCGCTTCTTCTGGCAATTCTTCTCTGGATTTTGATTGCATCTACAGAATCCGGCGGAGTAGTATTTGCAGAACCTTGGGAGGTTTTTTCCAAGCTGACTGCAAAGATTCAGGATGGAACTCTGTGGCCTCATATTTATTCCAGCCTGTTTCGTGTAATTGTAGGATTTTCTCTGGGATTTATTGTTTCTATTCCGATTGCATTTCTGATGGGATGGTATGCTCCTTTTAGAAACTTGGTAGCGCCTTGGGTGCAGTTTGTTCGTAACATTCCGCCTTTGGCATATATTCCGTTGATTATTACAGGAGCAGGAGTAGGCGAAGAGGCAAAGGTAATAGTTATCTTTATTGCATCGTTTTTGGTTCTGGTAGTAACAATTTACCAGGGGGTATGTAATGTAGATGTGACACTGATTAAAGCAGCAAGGGTGTTGGGTGCTTCTGATAAAGATATTTTCTTTAAAGTAATTATTCCGGCCTCTACTCCATTTATTCTGGTAGGTGCCAGATTAGGACTTTCCGCTTCCTTGACAACACTGGTTGCGGCGGAGCTTACTGGTGCTTCAAAGGGCTTGGGCATGATGATTCAGAAAGCACAGGGATATTATGATATGGCAACCGTGCTTCTCGGAATTCTTATTATCGGTGTGATTGGTATGCTGATGGAACAGCTGGTTAAATTCTTAGAAAGGAAGCTAACGGGATGGCAGGAAACGGTACAGTAAAAGTAAAAATTGACAAGGTTGAGAAAATATATAGTGGGCGAAATGGCGATATGGTTGCCTTAAATGGTGTCAGCCTTGATATCATGGAAAATGAATTTGTCTGTGTAGTAGGGCCGTCTGGATGTGGAAAATCGACACTGCTAAATATTATTGCAGGTCTTTTGGAACCTACCTCAGGTGCAGTTTATGTAGATGGAAAAGAAGTACATGGACCTGGTCCGGAGCGTGGTGTAGTATTTCAGCAGTATGCATTATTCCCCTGGCTGACTGTACTGAAAAACGTACAGTTTGGCCTGAAACTGAAGGGAATGGGTGAGGCAGAGTCCAGGGAAATTGCCATGAAATATTTGAAAATGGTAGATTTGGAACAGTTTGCCGATTCTTATCCGAAAGAGTTGTCTGGTGGTATGAAGCAGAGAGTAGCGATCGCAAGAGCCTATGCCGTGGATCCTTCCGTTCTTCTGATGGATGAACCCTTTGGAGCTCTGGATGCTCAGACAAGAACGCAGCTTCAGTCAGAGTTGATTAAAACCTGGCAGGAGCAGAAAAAAACGTGCTTCTTTATTACTCACGATGTGGAAGAGGCAGTGATTCTGGCAACGAAAGTAATTATTATGAGTGCAAGACCAGGACGAATTAAAAAGATTGTTGATGTCAATCTTCCGTATCCACGAACACAGGAAATGAAGATGGAGCTTCCGTTCCTGGATTTGAAGACCTACATTTGGGGCGAGGTATATCAGGAGTATCTGGAGGTTCGCAAATAGAAACAAAGAGATTTGCTGAAAGTGGGAACGATACAGACAGAAATCAAGATGGCAGATAACACAAAATTAAGTAGAAACATACCCTGCGGGGAAGAAGGAGGATAAACTATGAAAAAACAGGTAAGCGTGATTCTGGCAGCAGCATTGGCGGCAGCGTCTCTTGCAGGCTGCGGTGGAGCTAAGAAGGAAGAAACACAGGCAGCAGCAACAGAGGCTCCCAAAACAGAAGCAGCAACAGAAGCTGCGACATCTGCTGAGGCAGAGTCAGAAACAGAGGCAGAAAGCTTTGAACCGGAAACAGTTCGAGTTGCCTATATGCCTAATATGGGAAGTGCTTCCCTGGCTGTAACGGCAAGAGAAAAGGGATATTTTGAAGAGATGGGGCTGACTGTTGAATTAGTTGAGTTCCAGGGCGGACCGGCTGAAATAGCAGCTATGGCGGCAGGTGATATCGCAATTTCTCAGATCGGTCATGGAGCACATGCTCTTTGTGCTGAGGGTGAGGCTGTTATTTTCCAGATTGACTGTACCAGCCTTGCGGATGCAGTTATCGGAAATGCAGACAAAGGAATCAGCTCTATCGCAGATTTAAAAGGTAAGAAGGTGGCTGCAACCAGTGGTACTTCTGCAGAAATTATTTTGAATCTGGCTTTGAAGTCTGCTGGACTGACTTCTGATGATCTTGAGATTGTAGAAATGGATGCTAACGGTATGGTAAGTGCTATGGTAAGCGGCAATGTAGATGCCTGCGCAACCTGGTCTCCGGGAACTGTAACCATCAGCGAAGCTCTGGGAGATAAGACCGTATGGCTTGCTACAAACCAGGATTATATCAATGAAGCAACCTTCCCGTCCAGCTTTATTACAACTCAGAAATATGCAGATGAGCATCATGATGTTCTGGTTCGCTTCAGCCGCGCACTTCAGAAGGCTGCAGATTACAGAAATGAGCATATCGAAGAAGTTGCAGAAATGGTTGCAAAACAGTGTGAGGTTGATGCATCTACTATGCTGGCTTGTGTTGGCGAAGGAAACTGGACTATTACCAGTGATTTCCAGAAAAAAGCTCTGGAAGATGGAACCATCCAGAAGTATTACGAGAACCAGCAGCAGGTATTTATTGATGGTGGACGTCTTACCGAGAAGGTAGATGTAAATAAATATGTTCTGTTTGATGTTATGAAAGAAGCTAACGAGGCAAATAACAAATAAAAATCAGGCAGGAAAAAGGGAAAAGGCAGAAATGTAATGTTTCAGCCTTTTCCCTGCACCTGTTTATGGAGTTAAAAATGCTGTTTATTATTCTACTGTTTCTTGCTGTTTCATCCATAATCCTGTTTTTCTTGAAACGTGACAGGGAAACCTTTTTTTTGCTGGGAATGTGCTTCAGCTTTATTGTTATGTTTATAGGTATTACTATTTACCTGGCAAAAACAGGAGGTCTTTCCCCGGAACAGAAAATGTTCCTTTTTTTTGATACCAGAATTCAGAGATGGCTGTCTTATCTCATTTTCCCTTTGAGAAATCTGGGATATACCATAGCGGTAGGAAGATATTTGTTCCCTTTCTTTTTGCTGACGTTTGCAGCAAATAAAAGTATGATTCCTTCTATCCAGAGGCTCAAACATAAGTTTTGGTTGTTTTTGCTTCTGCCTGCAGTCAGCCTTCTGATTTATTATCCCAATTTCTTTTTCGAACTGGTAAAGGGAAGGTTTGAACTTCAGAAGCTCTTGATGAGAGGTACCTTCTGCTGGATTCATATTTATTTAGCGGTTTCTGTGTTTCTTCTGTGTTATGAGTATTACCGCATTACAATTCCTCATTGTAAACGCCAGTTCCGGTATATCTTAGTGTTTATCCTTAGTGTAACGGTACAGTATGCTATTTATTGTGTCCAGGATCCGATTCAGGTATATCAGATTTATTCTCAGGAATATATGCGGTTTAATGGGCGTTTATATACAGATTCGACGATGAGTGTCGCAGGCTGGTATCTGTTTGCTGTAATAACACTTTTGTTTGTCGTTCTTGGATTCTGGAGTCTGCGCACCTATACAGAGATCGACAGAAAAGAAAACAGAGATGAGATCCGCATTCAGCGTAAATTTGAAACAGCAAGTATGGGAGTGACGGTGTTTGTCCACAGCATAAAAAATCAGCTGCTTTCAAACCGTGTTCTGTGTAAAAAAATACGCCGGGAATTAGCTGCAGAGCAGCCGGATATGGAAAAACTGAGAGAATATGCCTGTATGTTGGAGCAGTTTAATGAAAATATGCTGGGAAGAATGGAAGAACTATATAAAAGCATTAAATCCAATGCTTTGATTTTATCACCAATTCCGGCAGGACAGGTGGTTACCCAGGCAATCCGGCAGTTTCAGCAGAAATATCGAGGAGTGTCCGTAGATGTTCTCGGAGATCAGGATGAGGTTATTCTGGCGGATGTGCAGCATTTGGGAGAAGCTGTGTATAATCTGCTGACCAATGCTCATGAGGCATTTTTAGTTTCTGGAAAAACAGAAAAAGAAATTCTTCAAATTATTCTTCACAGTGAACGTTTTTATATTGGATTTGAAATTCGGGATAATGGAAATGGGATCGCAGAAAAGGAACGGCAGAAAATTTTTTATCCATTTTATACGAGTAAAAATACCAATAATAACTGGGGAATGGGACTTTATTATGTACGAGAAATTGTAAAGGGGCATTTTGGTATGATGAAGATGGAAAGCGTTCCTGGAGAAGGAACCAGTTTTTGTATGATGATACCTCGATATGAACCCAGAAAGAGACTAAACTTGAAGTGGAAGAGAGGGGAAGTATGATAAAAGTAGCAATTGTAGAGGATTTTGAACTGATTCGGGAAGATCTAAAGGAGCTGATTGACAGCCAAGAAGATATGCAGGTTGTGTGGGCAGCAGAAACAGGTGTCCAGGCAGTAGAGCTGGCAGAAAAAGAAGCGACAGATATTATTTTGATGGATATTGAAATGGAAACCATCAACGCAGGGATTCTTGCGGCAGAAAAAATCAGGGATAAGAATTCGGAACAGAAGATTATTTTTATGACAGCTCATGAAACGAATGAGATGATCATTACTGCCATGGGAACAGGGGCTGTTGATTATTTGGTAAAAGGAGAGGATAGTGAAGAGATCCTGTCTCATATCAGAAATGCTTTTGCTGGGCGGGCGACAATGAATTCTCGCATTCAGGAAACGATTATGCGTGAATACTCCCGCTTGCAGCGTTCAGAACGGAGCCTTTTGTTTTTCATTCATAATGTTTCTCAGCTAACAGCAGCAGAGCGAGAACTGGTAAAGCTTTTGCTGGAAGGAATGAAAGTAAAAGAGATTGCGCAGGTTCGCTGTGTGGAAATGATCACCGTCAAAACTCAGATTAAAAGCTTGCTGCGGAAATTCGGATGCAGCAGAACAAAGGAAATTGTGTCTATGATCCGGGATTTAAATTTATCCCATCTCTTTGTGTAAAAATAAGGCAAACGATTGAGTAAAAATTTGAACAAAAAAGACTGGTTTATGTTACAATGAAAATAAGAAAAGGAGGTATGTCACAATGAGACACGAATACTACGGATACAGCAAAGAGGAACTTCTTGCAAATCCGAAGATTTCCCTTGTATGTATGGCGGATAATGAGCAGGTATTTCGTCATATGGCAGGGGAAATGGCTGAAACAATTGAAGCCCACAACGCAGAGGGAAAAACAACGGTATTTATCTGCCCTGTCGGCCCGGTTGGCCAGTATCCATTTTTCGTTGAAATGGTAAATGAAAGAAATATCAGTTTAAAAAACACATGGTTTATTAACATGGATGAATATCTTGACGACGAAAAGCAATGGGTTCCTATGGATCATCCTCTGAGCTTCCGCGGTTTTATGGAAAGAACGGTGTATTCGAAGGTGAAACCGGAGTTGGTAATGCCGCCAGAACAGAGAGTATTCCCGGATCCCAATAACATTTCCTATATTCCGGAGCTGATTGAACGTCTTGGAGGAGTTGATATTGCATTTGGAGGCATTGGAATCAATGGTCATGTAGCATTTAATGAAGCAGATCCTTCCCTGACAGGAGATGAATTCCTTGCACAGAAAACGAGAGTGCTGGAAATCAGTCCGGAAACGAGAGCAGCGAATGCGATTGGTGATTTTAATGGTGCCCTGGAAGATATGCCACACTATTGTGTAACCATTGGTATTTATGAGATTGCTCATGCAAGGAAAATTCGCCTGGGCTGTTTCCGTAACTGGCACAGAGCAGTTGTCCGCAGAGCAGCTTATGGTGAACCTACTGCTGAATTTCCGGTAACCTTGCTTCAGAGTCATCCGGATCTTACACTGACGTTTACAGATTTCGTGGCTGCATTGGAAGGCTAAACACGGATAGAAAGAAAGGGGAGGTTTTGCATGAAAACGTTGCTGAAAGGCGGCACTGTTTACAGAGATCATAGATTCGTGGCTGCTGACATCCTGACAGAAGATGGTGTGATTCGGCAGATTGGCAGTAATCTTGAAGCAGACGGTGCTGAGGTTTTTGATGTTTCTGGCTATCGGATTGTACCGGGCTTTCTTGATATTCATACCCATGGGGCAGTTGGTGTGGATGTAAATGCTGCAAAACCGGAAGATTTTGAGAAGGTTTGCCGTTTTCAGGCAAGCCAGGGCACTACCGGCTGGTTGGGCTCTGTGCTGACAGATACAAGAGAGCAGACCTTATGGTGCATTGAGCAGTTTAAACAGTGGGAGAACCTGGAGCATAAAGGAGCCGAACTGCTGGGAATTCATTTGGAAGGACCATTTTTGTGCCCGGCCTACAAAGGCGCAATGCCAGAGCATCTGCTTCAGATGCCTAATCTCGAACTTCTGAAGGAGTATCAGGAAGCAGCAGAGGGAAGAATTCGCTACATCACCGTATCACCGGAGCTGGATGGAATGGTTGAGTTCATTGCTGAGATTGGAAAGCTGGGGATTGTTACAGCAATCGGACATTCTGGAGCGGATTACGAGACTGCCCAGGCAGCGATTGCAAACGGTGCAGAAGCAGCAACTCATACAGGAAATGCTATGAAGCTTCTTCATCAGCATTTTCCGGCTATTTGGGGCGCTGTTTTAGAGGATGACAACGTTTACTGTGAGATTATTTGTGACGGACGTCATCTTCATCCAGGAACGGTACGCCTGATCATCAAGACGAAAGGTGTGGATCGGGTAGTTGCTATTACGGATTCTATTATGGCGGCTGGACTTCCTGATGGAAAATATAAGCTGGGCGTTAATGATGTTGTTGTTGTGGACGGGGATGCACAGCTGGCAAATGGAGGAAGCCGGGCGGGAAGCACGCTGACCTCTGGTCAGGCATTGAAGAATCTGCTGAAATTTACAGGACGTCCGCTGGAGGAAATCATTCCTATGCTGACAGAAAATCCGGCAAAGCTGATTCGGGTTTACGATCGGGTTGGTTCCATTGAAGAAGGAAAAGCGGCAAACCTGGTTGCTCTGGATGAAGAATGTAATGTCTGCAGAACTTATGTAAAGGGAATGCTGGTATACGAAAAATAAAACAGAAGGATTTCTGAAATGAAAGGAGAGGAAAACGGGATGGCAGGAAATGTACTGGTAGTACACGGCGGTGGCCCTACGGCAGTGATTAACGCTTCTTTATATGGTGTTATTATGGAAGCAAAGGAAAGCGGCGTCATCGATCATGTGTATGGAGCCATCGGAGGAAGCGAGGCGGTGTTAAAGGAGCAGTTTCTTGATTTGATGAAATATCCCCAGGAAAAACTGGAGCTTCTTTTAACCACACCGGCTACGGCTATCGGCTCCTCCCGCTATGCGCTGGAGGAAGAGGATTATCAGGCCATGGGGGCGATTTTTAAAAAGCATGATATCCGGTATGTTCTGTTAAACGGAGGAAACGGAACCATGGATACCTGCGGAAAAATTTATCGGGCATGTAAGGATGCAGGTGTCTGTGTTGTGGGAATTCCCAAAACCATTGACAACGATATTGCTATTACCGATCATACCCCTGGATATGGAAGTGCTGCTCGCTATATTGCGGAAACAACGGCAGAGGTTGGCGTAGATGTAAAGGCGCTGCCGATTCATGTCTGCATTATTGAGGCTATGGGCCGTAATGCCGGATGGATTACCGCAGCCTCTGCTCTGGCAAGAAAAAAACCAGGCGATGCGCCGCATCTGATTTATCTTCCGGAGCGTCCATTTAAAGAAGAAGAGTTTCTGAAGGATGTAAAACGGCTGTATGATCAGCTGGGCGGTGTTGTCGTTGTTGCCAGTGAGGGACTGAAAAAAGAAAACGGGGAGCCGATTGTTCCTCCGATTTTCAAGAGCGGCCGTTCTGTATACTATGGTGATGTCAGCGCTTATCTGGCAGAGCTGGTAATTAAGAATCTGGGAATTAAAGCCAGAAGTGAAAAGCCGGGGCTTTGTGGCCGGGCATCTATCGCGCTTCAGTCCAGTCTGGATCGGGACGAGGCTGTTCTGGCTGGCCGGGAAGCTTTGAAAGCAGCCATGCGAGGCGAAGGCGGAACTATGGTGGGCTTTATCCGGGAAGAGACACCGGACGGCTCCTATAAAATGCATACCCGCATGATCCCCATCGAAGAGGTTATGCTGTATGAGCGTACCCTTCCAGGAGAATATATTAACGAGCGGGGCAACGATGTAACCCAGGCATTTACTGACTGGTGCAAACCGCTGATTGGAAGCGAAATCCGTGATTTCATTGATTTTCAGGAGCTTTACAGAGAAGAAAAGGGAGAACAGGCATGAAACATATTTTTTTAAATCTGAAACGGTTTGATATCCCCAAAGAACTTGGCGGAGTCAATGCCATTGCCCCCATCCATCAGTGGGGAAGCTATATTGTTGAGAATACACAGGAAGCGCTGAAGGCCTATGAGGGAGAGGACGTGGAGTTTGCCATGTATTTTCCAGAGGCTCATCTGATTCCGGCAGTCAATGCTCTCTGTGAAAACAGCCCCGTACAGGTAGGCTGTCAGAGCGTATACCGGGATGATACGGCAGTTGGCGGAAATTTCGGTGCCTTTACTTCAAACAGAACTGCTAATGCAGCAAAGGCAATTGGATGTGCAACAACCATCATTGGTCACTGTGAGGAGCGCCGCGACAAGGCTGGGGTTCTGGCAGAGGCAGGTGTTACCGATACAGCAGCAGTAAACCGTCTGCTGAATCAGGAGATTAAGGCTGCTGTAAAAGCAGGTCTTAAAGTACTTTACTGCATTGGAGAATCCTCTGAGGAGCAGTCCAGATGGCAGGAGGTGCTGAGAGAACAGCTGGAAACTGGTCTGGAGGGTGTAGACAAGTCTATGGTTACGATTGCCTATGAACCTATCTGGGCTATCGGACCTGGAAAAACTCCGCCGGATCAGGAATACATAACTATGATTGGTACCTTTGTAAAAGAAGTGACCGGAGGAATGGATGTGGTTTACGGCGGCGGTCTGAAAACAGACAATGCGAAAATGCTGGCATCGATTCCGGTAATGGACGGAGGTCTGATTGCTCTGACCCGTTTTTCCGGCGAGATCGGATATTATCCGGAGGAATATCTGGAAATCATCCGTACCTACATGGGTAAATAATTAAAACAGCTGTTTGTGCCGCGGCAAGCGGCACAGAAAATAAAAATGCGATCAAAATCAAGGAGGTAATATATGAAAGTATCATTTGAGTACGGACATGGCCTGATGACAGCAGAGCTTCCGGATTCTACAGACATTTTTATTCCAGGAGAAACTGTTCCGGATCCGCCTTATATTCCAGAGGATCAGATTGAGGCAAAAACCCTGGAATCTATCCGCAATCCAATGGGAATGGAGCCGCTTTCCAAGCTGGCTCATAAAGGCTCCAAGGTTACCATTATTTTTCCGGACCGTGTAAAGGGAGGCGAGCAGCCGACCTCTCACAGAAAGGTGTCTATTCGTCTGATTCTTCAGGAACTGTATGCAGCAGGTGTAGAAAAGAAGGATATTCTTCTGATTTGCTCAAACGGTCTTCACAGAAAGAATACAGAGCAGGAAATCCGCGGTGTTCTGGGTGATGAGCTGTTTAACGAATTCTGGTATACGCATCAGATTATTAACCATGACAGTGAGGATTACGATCATCTGGTTGATCTGGGAACTACCGATCGCGGTGACCCTGTACTGATGAATAAATATGTATATGAAAGTGACGTGGCAATTCTGATTGGCCATACACAGGGTAACCCGTACGGCGGTTATTCCGGAGGATACAAGCACTGTGCAACAGGTATTACCCACTGGAGATCCATTGCATCTCATCATGTTCCGCAGGTTATGCATCGCAAGGACTTTACACCGGTAAGCGGCAAGTCTCTGATGCGTACTAAATTTGATGAGATTGGACAGCACATGGAAAAATGCATGGGCAAGAAATTCTTCTGCTGCGATGCAGTTCTGGATACAAGATCACGCCAGATTGAGATTAACAGCGGCTATGCTAAGGTAATGCAGCCTCATTCCTGGATTATGGCAGATAAGCGTACCTATGTTCCGTGGGCAGAGAAAAAGTATGATGTTATGATTTTTGGTATGCCTCAGTTCTTCCATTACGGCGAAGGTATGGGAACGAACCCCATCATGCTGATGCAGGCGATTTCCGCTCAGGTAATCCGTCATAAGAGAATTATGAGCGATAATTGTGTCATTATCTGTGCTTCTCTGTGCAACGGCTATTTCCACGATGAGCTGTGGCCGTATTTAAGAGAAATGTATGATATGTTCCAGAAGGACTACATGAATACTCTTCCGGATATGAACCGGTATGGTGAGTATTTTGCAACCAATGAGGAATATATCCGCAAATACCGCTTCTGCAATGCCTTCCATCCGTTCCACGGCTTTTCTATGATTAGCTGTGCTCACATTGCAGAAATGAACACCTCTGCTATCTATCTGTGCGGCGCTCAGGAGCCGGGCTACGCAAGAGGAATGGGTCTTAAGACAAGAGCGACGATTGAAGAGGCTCTGGAGGATGCAAAGAAGAAATTTGTAGGACCGAACCCCAACATTCTGGCTCTGCCTCAGACCTTTAAGCTGGGCGCAGTTCATCTGATGATGAAGGATGATGTATATCAGGGCTAAGACACAGGGAATTGCTTATGCGTATTTTTGATGCATGCAGTCGTGAAAGGAGAAGCAACATGCCATTAATTCCATTACGGCCTCTTCTGGAGGCAACAGTGAAATACGGTTTTGGTCAGGGCGCATTTAATGTAAATGCTGTTGCTCAGGCTAAGGCAGCGATCGAGGTTCATGAGATGTTCCGTTCCGCAGCGATTCTTCAGGGCGCGGATCTGGCTAACGGATTCATGGGCGGAAGAACAGATTTTATGAATGCAACACTGGAAGATAAAAAAATCGGTGCTAGAAATATTGCGAATGCAGTGAAAAAGTACGGTGCTGATTCAGAGATTCCAATTGTACTCCACCTGGATCATGGAAGAGACTTTGATTCCTGTGTGGCGGCGATTGAGGGAGGATATACCTCTGTTATGATTGATGGTTCTTCCCTTCCGTTTAAGGAAAATATTGAGCTGACCCGGGAAGTTGTTAAGTATGCGCATGCCAGAGGCGTTAGTGTAGAAGGAGAACTGGGCGTTCTGGCAGAAGTAGAGGATCATGTTTTTTCTGCGTCTTCCACTTACACCAATCCCCTGGATGCAGTAGAATTTTTCCAGAAAACAGGTGTAGATGCTCTTGCAATTTCTTATGGAACCATGCATGGTGCATCAAAAGGAAAAGATGTTAAACTGAGAAAAGAGATTGCAATTGCAATCCGGGAATGCATGAATCATCTTGGAATATTCGGTGCCCTTGTTTCCCATGGCTCTTCTACCGTTCCGAAATATATTGTAGACGAGATTAATGGTCTGGGCGGCGAACTGACGAATACTTATGGTATTTCTATTGAAGAGCTCAAGAGTGCTATTCCCTGCGGCATCAGCAAAATCAACGTAGATACCGATATTCGTTTGGCAGTTACCCGCAATATGAAGGAACTTTTTGCCAAATATCCGGAGAAACGGAGCAGCAGCTCCATCGGTGCTATTTATGAATTGCTGGAAAGCAAGAAGAATCAGTTTGATCCTCGTGTGTTCCTTCCTCCGATTATGGATACCGTAATGTATGGAAACATTCCGGATGATGATGTTGCAGCAATTGTAGATTGCGTGGAACGCGGAGTTCGGGAAGTTGTTGGTACTTTGATTGTTCAGTTTGGCTCCTTCGGAAAGGCTCCTCTGGTTGAGCAGGTAAGCCTGGATGAGATGGCAGAACGTTACAAGAAAATGAAATAAAAGACCGAACAGCCCTGCTCCCTGATTGTGGGAGCGGGGTTGTTTAATTTCACAGAAAAGTTTGTTTCGTGAAATTAAATATTCTTCGAGAATCTGTCCTGATATAAGCTTTTCTGTTTTATGAGTTCCGTGTGGAGCTGTAAAAATATATATTGATTTATATACCATAATTTAGTATATTAGTTAAGGAACAGAGTTACCGGCAGACACCGGAAAGGAGATACGTAAATGATTAGGATAGCTGTGGACGCCATGGGAGGCGACAATGCCCCAGGCGAAATTGTAAAGGGTGCAGTGGATGCAGTGTCCAAAAGAAGCGATATTCAGGTGCTTTTAACAGGACAGGAGGAAGTGGTGAGAAAGGAGCTGGAGAAGTACAGCGTCTCCCAGGACCGGATTACGATAGTCCCTGCCTCAGAGATCATAGCTACGGATGAGCCTCCGGTGAACGCCATCCGCCGCAAGAAGGATTCTTCTATTGTTGTAGGAATGAACCTGGTGAAAAAGGGTGAGGCAGATGCCTTTGTTTCTGCCGGAAATTCCGGAGCGGTTTTAGTTGGCGGACAGATGATTGTCGGCAGGATCAAGGGTGTGGAGCGAGCTCCCTTTGGTGCGCTGATTCCCACAGAAAAGGGGGTATCCCTTCTTCTTGACAGCGGTGCCAATGTGGACGCCAGACCGTCCCATCTGGTTCAGTTTGCACGGATGGGTTCTATTTACATGGAACATGTAATAGGTATTACCAGACCCAGAGTGGGAATTGTGAATGTCGGCGCGGAAGAGGAAAAGGGCAATGCACTGGTGAAGGAAACCTTCCCTCTGTTAAAGGCATGTGAGGATCTGAATTTTACAGGAAGCATTGAGGCCAGAGAGATCCCTCATGGCGGAGCAGATGTAATTGTGTGTGAGGCGTTTACCGGAAATGTAATTTTAAAGCTGTATGAAGGAACCGGGGCTACGCTGATCAGCATGGTAAAAAAGGGAATGATGAGCTCCTTTAGGAGCAAGCTGGGTGCTTTGCTTGTTAAGCCTGCTTTGAAGGAAACCCTGAAGCGTTTTGATGCTTCCCAGTATGGCGGAGCGCCCCTTTTGGGACTGAAAGGCCTTGTGGTGAAAACCCATGGAAATGCAAAGGCTGGCGAGGTCTGCAATTCCATTATTCAGTGTGTGACCTTTAAAGAACAGGGGATTAGTGAAAAAATCAAGGAAAGCCTGGATGCCAAAGAACAGGCAGAAAAATAATAAGGACAGGAGAGGGATTTATGGAATTTGAAAAGTTACAGGAAATCATTGCAGAGGTTATGAACGTGGAGACGGATGATATTACTCTGGATACTTCCTTTGTGGAGGATCTGGGTGCAGATTCTCTGGATATTGCCCAGATTGTCATGGGAATTGAGGAAGCGTTTGACATTGAGATTCCGTCTGAGGCTTCCGAGCAGATCGCTACGGTAGGAGATGCTGTAGAGCAGATTAAGAACGCAATGAACTAAGGTTGCTAAAAGCGAAGGGGCTGACGCAGAATATCTGCGCGCCCCTTTTCTGAATACCTGAGAGAACACAAGACAGAGTTCCGGAAAAGCACCGGCACACTGTTTGTAATAGGAAGGAGCATGCAGGAAATTATGAATCGTGATTTAAACGAACTGCAGGAAATTACCGGCTATGAGTTCCGGGACAAAGAACTGTTTTGCCGTGCGCTGACTCACAGCTCTTATGCAAACGAACACAGAATGGCAAAAAAACAGTGCAATGAAAGACTGGAGTTTTTGGGAGACGCTGTGCTGGAACTGGTATCCAGCGATTTTTTATATCACAAGTATCCGGACAAGCCGGAGGGAGAACTGACGAAAATCCGTGCAAGTATTGTGTGCGAACCAACACTGGCATATTGTGCTGCGGACATTCATCTGGGCTCTTATTTGCTTTTGGGAAAAGGAGAAGAAGCGACGGGAGGAAGAGAGCGGAATTCTGTTGTTTCTGATGCCATGGAGGCGCTGATCGGCGCAATCTATCTGGATGGTGGTTTTGCTAGTGCAAAAGAGTTCATTCACCGTTTTATATTAAATGATATTGAGCACAAACAGCTCTTTTATGATAGCAAGACTATCCTGCAGGAAATCGTGCAGGCTTCCTACGAGGAACCTCTGGAGTATGAGATTTTAAAGGAGGAGGGGCCGGATCACAATAAAACCTTTGAGGTTCGTGCGCTTCTCGGCACAAAGGAAATCGGACGGGGCAGCGGCCGGACGAAAAAGTCTGCAGAAGCTGTTGCGGCTTATCGCGGAATTCTGAAGCTGAGGGAAGAGGTATGTATTTAAAAAGTATTGAAATACAGGGATTTAAGTCCTTTGCCAACAAGATCCTTTTTGAGTTTCACAATGGAATTACAGGAATTGTAGGGCCAAACGGAAGCGGAAAAAGCAATGTTGCAGATGCCGTCCGGTGGGTGCTGGGAGAGCAGCGCGTAAAACAGCTGCGGGGCGGCTCTATGCAGGATGTTATTTTTGCCGGTACAGAAATGAGAAAGCCTCAGGGCTTTGCCTATGTAGCAATTACTCTGGATAACTCGGATCATCAGCTTTCTATTGATTATGATGAGGTTACGGTTTCCAGGCGCCTTTATCGTTCCGGAGAAAGTGAATATCGGATTAACGGCAGTGCATGCAGGCTGAAGGATATTAACGAGCTGTTTTATGATACCGGAATCGGAAAAGAAGGTTATTCTATTATCGGGCAGGGTCAGATTGATAAGATTCTAAGCGGTAAGCCAGAGGAACGGCGGGAGCTGTTTGACGAGGCCGCCGGGATTGTGAAATTCAAACGGCGCAAGGCCATCGCCCAGAAAAAGCTGGAGGACGAGAAGCAGAATCTGGTCCGGGTGACAGATATTCTTACAGAGCTGGAAAAGCAGGTAGGCCCTCTTGCCCGCCAGTCAGAAACGGCAAGAAAATATTTAAGTCTGAAGGAGGAACTGAAGACTTATGATGTAAACCTGTTTCTGATGGAAGCGGAGGTTCTTCGCAGTCAGCTGGGAGAACTGGAGAAAAAAGAGGTAATTGTGTCCGGAGATCTGAAAGAAACGATGGAACAGTCAGAGGCACTAAAGAGTGAGTACCAGCAGCTAGAGCAGGAAATTGCCGGATTGGATACAGAGATTCTTGAGGAGCGGGGAAAATTAAGCCAGGCGGAAATGCGCAAAGGAAGTCTTGAGGGACAGATTAATGTGATCCGTGAGCAGATTAACAGTGAACGGATGCATGCAGAGCATATTCGTTCCCGGATTCAGGCGATTGCCCAGGATGCGGAGGAAAAAAGCAGCCAGATTGCTCTGTACCGGGAGGAACACGCAGGAATCGCTTCTGAGGAGGAGATAAGCCGGAAGCGTCAGGAGGAAGCTGAGGCCGGACTGATGCACAGGGATGAGCAGCTGATGCTTTTGGATCAGAAGCTGGAGGAGGCAAAAAGCAGTATTATTGCCGGGCTGAATGAAAAAGCGTCTCTCACTGCAAAGCAGCAGCGGTATGAAACTATGCTGGAGCAGGTTCAGGTAAGGCGCTCTGAGGTAGCTCAGAAAATTCTCAAGTTCAAAAGTGATGAGTCTGTTCAGGATGAACAGCTTCAGGAGGCATTAAAAAAGCTGGCAAAGGCTCAGGAGGAGCAGGAGGCGCTGGCATCTGCCCAGACAGAATGTGAGGAGCAGCTGGCTTTCTATGAACAGGAGCAGCGGCGCCTGACAAAAAATCTAAATGACCAGCAGCATGAATACCACACAGCTTCCACAAGGCTGGAATCTCTGCGCAATCTGGCAGAGAGGTATGAAGGCTATGGAAACAGTATCCGACGAGTGATGGAGGTTCGGGATCGGGTTCACGGAATTCGTGGTGTTGTGGCAGATTTGGTGACTACAGAGAAGGAATACGAAACAGCCATCGAAACTGCTTTGGGCGGAAGTATTCAGAATGTGGTAACCGATTCCGAACAGACGGCCAAACAGCTGATAGAATATCTGAAAAAAAATCGTTATGGCCGGGTAACCTTTCTCCCGCTGACCAGCATCGGAGGCGGAAGTGGTTTTTCCAGACCGGAGGCATTAAAGGAGCCGGGAGTAATCGGACTGGCCAGTGAGCTGGTTTATGTAAAACCGGAATACCAGGTTCTGGCAAAATACCTGTTAGGCAGGGTGGTCGTGGCAGATACCATTGATCACGCCATTTCCCTGGCAAAAAAGTATAAATATACGCTGCGGATTGTTACGCTGGAGGGAGAGCTTTTAAGTGCAGGCGGCTCCATGACCGGCGGTGCATTTAAAAATTCCAGCAATCTCCTGGGAAGAAAGAGGGAGATTGAAGAACTGGAGGCAGTCTGCAAGAAGGCACTGTCTGCAGCTGACAGTATTGAAAAAGAACAAAAGCTTAATGAGGGGCTGATGACAGAGAAGCAGGAGGAGCTGGAGGAATTGAAGAACCGGCGCCATCAGGTTTCTCTGGTACAGAATACCCATCAGATGAGTGTCAGCCAGCTGGAGGATAAAAAGGAGGAGATCCGGGAATCCTATCAGGATCTGAATCTGGAAAACAGACAGCTGGAAGCTCAGCTGCGGGAAATTGAGGAAACAAAAAAGAAGCTGGAGCAGGCTGCTACGCAGCTGACTGCCCAGAATGAGGAAACAAACAGCCAGATTGAACAGATGGCTGTCTGGATGGACGAGGATCGGAAAAACAGGGAAGAGGCCGCAAGGGGATTGGAGGAAATCCGCCTGGAAGCTGCCGCCCTGAAACAAAAGGTTGATTTTGTAAAGGAGAATATCCGCCGCGTTGAAACGGAACTTAAGAAGCTCAAGGAGGAGAAAGAAGAGCTGGAAGCTGGAAGCTCTGCCTCCGGAGAGGCGGTATCTGCAAGACAGAAGGAGATCGAACGCTTAAAGGAAGAAATCGTTCATGCAGAGGAAGAAAAAGAACAGCTGGAGAACAGCGTAAAAAGCCGCAGTTCATTAAAGGAAGAAAAGGCCAGCCGTCAGAAGGCATTTTTCAGCCGGAGAGAGGAACTGTCTGAGCGGACAGGCCAGCTGGATAAGGAGCTGTACCGGATTCAGGGACAGAAGGAAAAGCTGGAGGAAAAACAGGAAAGTCAGATCAATTATATGTGGAATGAGTATGAGCTGACTTACAGTACAGCCCTTCCTCTGAAAAACCCGGAGCTTACAGTTCTGACGGATGTCAGAAAGGGTATTGAGCAGTTAAAAGCTTCCATTCGTGCATTGGGCAATGTGAACGTAAATGCCATTGAGGATTATCGTGAGATTTCTGAGCGGTATGAGTTTATGAAAAACCAGCACGAAGATCTGGTTCAGGCGGAGGCTGCGCTGCTGCAGATTATTGAGGAGCTGGATACAGGAATGCGCCGACAGTTTCAGGAAAAATTCCGGGAAATCCGACAGGAATTTGACCGGGTATTTCGGGAATTGTTTGGGGGCGGACACGGAACTCTGGATTTGCAGGAGGATGAAGATATTCTGGAAGCAGGGATTCAGATTATTGCCCAGCCGCCGGGCAAAAAGCTGCAGAATATGATGCAGCTTTCCGGTGGAGAAAAGGCTCTGACAGCAATTTCTCTGCTGTTTGCGATTCAGAATCTGAAGCCGTCACCCTTTTGTCTGTTGGACGAGATTGAAGCGGCTCTGGATGATTCCAATGTAGATCGGTATGCTGGATATCTTCACAAGCTGACAAAAAATACACAGTTTATCGTTATCACGCACCGAAGAGGCACTATGGTGGCTTCTGATCGGCTGTACGGAATTACCATGCAGGAAAAGGGAGTATCCACCCTGGTATCTGTTAATTTAATTGAGGATCAGCTGGACGAGTGAGAACAGGTAAGTAAAACAGAAAAAGCTGGATGAATCAAACTGCGGACAACGCAGAAAATACGCCGGTCAGCATGCCGGAGGGGAATAGGAAGGAGAACGACATGGAAGAGAAGAAGAAGGGTTTTTTCAGCCGGCTGGTAGAAGGACTGAATAAGACAAGAGAAAATATTGTATCAGGGATTGACTCTATTTTCAGCGGTTTTTCAGCCATTGACGATGATTTTTTTGAGGAATTGGAAGAAACTCTGATTATGGGAGATATCGGAATCCAGACAACGATGACGATTATGGAGGATCTGAGAAAAAAGGTAAAGGAGCAGCATATTAAGGATCCGTCCCAGTGCAAGCAGCTTCTGATTGATTCCATCCGAAGCCAGATGGATTTAGGAGAAAATGCCTATGAATTTGAAAACCGTCAGTCTGTTGTTCTGGTAATCGGCGTAAATGGAGTGGGAAAAACTACTTCTGTAGGAAAGTTGGCCGGACAGCTGAAGGACGAAGGCAAAAAGGTGGTTCTTGCAGCAGCCGATACCTTCCGTGCAGCAGCGATTGAACAGCTGACCGAGTGGGCAAACCGGGCTGGTGTGGAGATTATTGCACAGCAGGAGGGCTCTGATCCGGCGGCCGTTATCTATGATGCTGTGGCAGCAGCCAAATCCCGGAAAGCAGATGTTTTGATCTGCGATACAGCCGGACGGCTTCATAATAAGAAAAACCTGATGGAGGAGCTGCGCAAGATCAACCGGATTATTGAAAAGGAATATCCGGATGCCTACCGAGAAACCCTGGTGGTGCTGGATGGAACAACAGGACAGAATGCTCTGGTTCAGGCGAAGCAGTTTATGGAGGTTGCTGATATTACAGGCATTATTCTGACAAAGCTGGATGGAACGGCGAAGGGCGGAATTGCAGTTGCGATTCAGGCAGAGCTGGGGCTTCCGGTTAAATATGTCGGTGTGGGAGAAAAGATTGACGATCTGCAGAAATTCAATTCTACAGATTTTGTTAATGCCCTGTTTGATGTAAAGCAGGACTGATAGAAATAAAGGACAGAGGGAGAGAGGACAAAAGTTATGGAAAATACAGAGAATATGGAGCTTTTAGAGAACGGACAGGATGAAGAAAAAATGACTCTGGAGAAATTTGAGGATGCCACAGAAGAGGTAAAAAAGGTTACTCAGGAGACGAAGCTGGTTTTCAGTGAATATTATTCATCGATTACAGGAAATAAGGTTTATTTCAAACCGGAAAATATGCAGTATACCGGCGCATATAAGGTGCGGGGCGCTTATTACAAAATCAGTACGCTTTCAGAGGAGGAAAAGAAACGGGGACTGATCACTGCCTCTGCGGGAAATCATGCCCAGGGTGTGGCCTATGCCGCCAAGCTGGCCGGAATCCGCGCTGTTATCGTAATGCCCACAACCACGCCTTTAATTAAAGTAAACCGCACCAGAAACTATGGGGCAGAGGTAATTCTGCACGGCAATGTTTTTGACGAGGCCTGTGCCTATGCTTATCAGCTGGCAAGTGAAAATGGATATACCTTTGTGCATCCCTTTGATGATCTGGATGTGGCAACAGGTCAGGGAACCATTGCCATGGAAATCATTAAGGAGCTTCCCACAGTAGACTACATTCTGGTTCCTATTGGAGGAGGCGGACTTTGCACAGGTGTTTCCACCCTTGCCAAGCTCCTGAATCCGAAGATCCGGGTTATCGGCGTAGAGCCGGCAGAAGCCAACTGCATGCAGGAATCCTTAAAAGCCGGTCATGTAGTAGCGCTTTCTGACGTAAATACCATTGCAGATGGTACGGCGGTGAAACGCCCCGGTGAAAAGCTGTTCCCTTATATTCAGCAGAATGTGGACGAAATCATTACGGTAGAGGATTCCGAGCTGATTGTTGCATTCCTGGATATGGTTGAGAACCATAAAATGATCGTAGAGAATTCCGGACTTCTCACAGTGGCAGCACTGAAGCACCTGGATGTGAAAAAGAAAAAAATTGTATCTATTTTAAGCGGCGGCAATATGGATGTGATTACCATGTCCTCGGTTGTTCAGCATGGACTCATCCAGAGAGATCGTATCTTTACCGTATCCGTACTGCTTCCGGATAAGCCCGGTGAGCTGGCAAAGGTTTCCTCACTTCTGGCGGAGGAGAAAGGAAATGTGATTAAGCTGGAACACAATCAGTTTATCAGCATTAACAGAAATGCAGCTGTGGAGCTTCGGATTACTCTGGAGGCAGAGGGTACGGAACATAAAAACAGAATTGTTCAGGCCTTAAATGATGCGGGATACCGCCCCAAGCTTGTAAAATCCAAGGGCGTGTACAGTGACTGATTCTGCTGTAAGGAAAAATGGGGGTATCTGGGATGAGCGAGGATGCTAGGACTGCGCCGTTGGCGTTGAATATACATTATTTTATCAAATGGACCCTGATTTCCGTTGTGATTGGCCTTACTGTAGGCGCAATAGGAACGGTATTTGGACACGGCGTAGCCTGGGCAACCCGGGTGTGGAATCGTTACCATTGGACGGTTTTTCTCATGCCGGCAGCAGGTCTTCTGATTGTCTGGCTGTATCGTGCTTGCCGGGAAGAAAAAAATCGTGGAACGGACATGGTGATTGAAGCTGTTTCTGCCAATGAAGAGGTAACCTTTGCTACTGCGCCGCTGATTTTTATTTCTACGATACTGAGTCACTGTGTCAGTGCTTCTCTGGGGCGGGAAGGGGCAGCCCTTCAGCTGGGAGGAAGTCTGGGAAACCTGATCGGCAAAGTGATGAAGCTGGATGAAAAGGATAAAAAGGTAGCGGTTATGTGTGGAATGAGCGCAGGCTTTGCAGCTCTTTTTGGGACACCGCTGGCAGCTGCTGTCTTTGCCATGGAGGTAATCAGCATTGGTGTCATGTACTATGCGGCCCTGGTTCCCTGTGTATTTTCCGCTTTTCTCGGAGCGGCTCTGTCTTCTCGCTTCGGACTGAAGGCAGAGGCCTTTTCTGTGGGACAGATTCCGGAATTCGGTTTGTATGGAGCAGCCCTGTCCATATTTTTCGGTATTCTCTGTGCCTGCGTAGGAATTGTTCTTTGTATCAGCCTTCATAAAAGCGGCCATCTGTACCGGAAATATCTTCCAAATCCGTTTCTGCGGATTCTGGCTGGAAGCGGAATTTTTATTCTTCTGACATTGATATTTTCAGATAGGACATATAATGGAAGCGGTATGGCTCTGATTGAGCGCTGCTTTGAGGGGGAAGCTGTTCCCATGTATGCATTTCTTCTGAAAATTTTGTTTACAGCAGTAGCGCTGGGGGCCGGATTTAAGGGCGGGGAAATTGTTCCGACCCTTTGCGTAGGCGCGGTATTCGGCTGTACAGCCGGAACCATTCTTCATGCCCCGGCTGGTCTGTGCACGGCAATGGGCATGGCCTGTCTGTTTGTCAGTGTAACAAACTGCCCTGTAAGCACCATGTTTCTGGCTTTTGAAATGTTTGGATTTGAAGCCATGCCTTATTATGCCTTGGCAGTGGGAGTGTGTTTTACGCTTTCTGGATACTATGGGCTTTACAGCAGCCAGAAATTTATTTATTCCAAAACAAGGGCAGAATATATTAACAGAAAATCTCATTAAAAACATAATAAACGGAGGACTTGTATGCGAACCGTAATCAATCATGCAACTATTCTTACCATGGATTCGGAGAAACACATTTATAAAGACGGATATGTGGTAATGGAAGGGAATACGATCCTGGAAACGGGAGAAGGAGAGGGGCCGAAGGATGCGGACTGTGTTGTAGATGGCAAAGGCGGAATCCTGATGCCTGGTATGGTCAATGTACACAGCCATATTTCCATGATTCCGTTTCGCTCCATGGGAGATGACTGTCCTGATCGTCTGAGGCGGTTTCTGTTTCCTCTGGAGCTGGAGGCCATGACTCCGGAGCTTATTTATTTAAGCGCCCGGTATGCAGTCTGCGAGCTTTTGCTGTCTGGTGTGACTACGGTATTGGACATGTATTATTTTGAAGATCAGGTTGCCCAGGCATGTGAAAAAATGGGAATCCGCGCGTGGGTGGGAGAGACCGTTATTAATATGGAAACCTGTGACAGCAAAGAGCCCTACGGAGGACTTGCCCTCTGTGAGGAGCTTTTGAAAAAATGGTCCGGCCACGACAGGATTCACCCGATGGCTGCTCCCCATGCTACCAATACCAATTCTCCGGAAATGCTGAAGGCAGCCTATGATCTGGCATGCCGCTATGAGGCTCCCTATACTCTCCATGTAAGTGAAATGGATTATGAAATGGAGCTTTTCCGGGAGCAGTATCAGAAGACACCGATTGAATTCCTGGCGGATTTGGGCGTCCTTGGCCCCAGAACCATAGCTGCCCACTGTATCCACGCAACCGATCATGACATTGCTCTGTTTGCAGAAACGGGAACAAAGGTGGCTCACTGTGTAGGCGCCAATACAAAAGGAGGAAAGGGTGTCTGCCCTGTTCTGGATATGAGAAACCAGGGCGTTTGTGTGGGCGTGGGAACAGATGGGCCGTCTTCTGGTAATACGCTGGATCTGTTTACCCAGTTTAAGATGATTGCTTCTGCTCAAAAAACAAAATACCACAGCCGCGGCGTTTTTCCGGCAGTGGATATTGTGGAGATGGGAACGATGGGCGGCGCCAGGGTTCTGGGGGCAGAGCAGGAAATTGGCTCTATTGAGCCGGGAAAGAAGGCGGATCTGGTTCTTTTGGAAACAGAGTCTGTTAACATGTTCCCCATATACAATGTATACTCTGCTATTGTATACTCTGCAAATGCGTCAAATGTAGACAGTGTATGGGTGGATGGAAAACGCCTGGTGAAAAATCACAGACTTCTTTGCGCGGATCTGGCAGCTGAGAGAAAGAAGCTGTCAGATGCTATGGGCGAATTTGCCAGCCGGGCAGAAAAATATCCGGATGTGCTTTGATTGTTTTTCAGTCTTTGACAAAAAACAGACAAAGGTACGATTTTTGTCAAAGCTATGCAGAATTGCGATAAAAATATGCACATAATTTGACGAATCGGGTTGACATTTGTTCTTTTCAATGTTATGTTAATATCGTTATTAGAGGAATTGATAAAGACTCGGCTATTTATTAGAGGGACTGATTAATGAGTGGGTATTCGACTTATAAATGCAAGTCCCTTTTTTCTGTCACAGTTTTTATGTTGCAGAAAGGAGTGTTTTTGCCGTAATATCGCCTCTTGCAACAGCAAAAGATTGAGAAAGAAAGGTTGGTAGAACCGTGCTTGAGAAAAAAACAAAGATTTACTGGCTGTTTATTCTTCCCGGCTGCCTGTTTCTGGCTGTATTTATGCTGATTCCGCTGTTTTCGTTGATTTTGACGACATTTTTTGATGAAGCGGGCGGGTTTAGCCTGAGAGGATATTTCAGTCTTCTGGAAAGCACCTACTTTAAACAGGTTTTCTGGAGAAGTATCCGTCTGAGTCTTATCAGTACAGTGGCATGTGCGCTTCTGGGATTCCCTACAGCGTATTATATTTCCAAATATTCCAAGAACAAGGGAATGCTGATGGCTCTGGCCGTATTCCCCATGTTTACCAGTCCGGTTATCCGTTCCTTCAGCTGGATGGTTATCCTTGGAAAGAAGGGCTTTGTCAATAATCTTCTGGTCAGCAGCGGAATTGTAGACAAGCCAATTAGTCTTCTGTACAACGAATTTTCTATGGTGGTAGGCTTTATTCAGCTGTTCCTGCCTCTGATGATTCTCTCACTGATTGGAATTATGGACAATATTTCCGAGGATCTGAATCTGGCAGCCGGAAGTCTTGGGGCATCCAGAGCCAGTACATTCCGCCATGTAATTCTTCCGTTAAGTATTCCCGGTCTGGTAACGGGAAGCGTTCTGGTATTTACCGGCTGTCTGACAGCCTACACCACCCCGCAGCTTCTGGGTGGAACCGACACTCGTGTGCTTGCTACCATGATTTATCAGCAGGCCATGTCTCTGGGTGACTGGACTCAGGCTTCCGTAGTGGCTGTAGTTATGATTGTGGTGACCATGCTGGTTTCCAGCGGCATCACAGCAATCAGTAAAAAACTGAACCCGACGGTCTGACCGTTGTAGAGAGGATAAAGGAGAAAAGTATGGCACTGTTGGAATTGCAGAATATTACTGCAGGTTATGACAAAAACGTGATTCTGAAGGATTTAAACTTTCAGGTAGAAAAAGGAGAGCTGGTTTCTTTACTTGGTTCCAGCGGATGCGGAAAAACCACTACTCTGCGTCTGATTGCAGGTTTTTCCACTCCCATGGAGGGAAAATTTATCTTTGACGACAAGGATTATACCCAGGTTCCTCTGAACAAGCGGAATTTTGGCTTTGTATTTCAGAGTTATGCCCTGTTCCCCCACATGACTGTTTTTGATAATGTGGCATTTGGATTGAAGATGCGCAATCTTCCGCAGGAGCAGATTCGTAAGGAAGTGCTGGAGATGCTGGAGACTGTGGATCTGAAAGGCTTTGAAAACAGGTTTCCCAAGGAAATGTCAGGCGGACAGAGACAGCGAGTGGCTCTGGCGAGAGCTCTGGTGATTAAGCCGGATCTGCTTCTTCTTGACGAGCCCCTGTCTAATCTGGATGCCAAGCTCCGTGTAAAAATGAGAGTCGAGATCCGCCGCCTGCAGCAGAAATTCGGATTTACGGCAATCTATGTAACCCATGATCAGGAAGAATGCTTTGCTATTTCTGACAAGGTTGCAATTATGAACCACGGCGTGATTGAACAGATGGATACCCCATCTGCTATTTACAATCATCCAAAGACAGAATTTATTGCCCGTTTCGTAGGCTTTGAAAATTTCCTGAACCTGAAAAAAGACGGAGAAAATTATCTGGCTGAGGACGGAACCCGGATTCAGGTTACGGAGAAAAAGGATGGAGAGCAGTTTAAGGCATGTATCCGTCCGGAGGACATTCAGATTGTCCCGGAAGGAGAGAGCGCGGTGAATCCCCTGTCCGGTGAAATTGTAGTAAGCACCTTCCTCGGCAAACGCCATCAGTACAATGTACGGACGGCTATCGGCGAGCTGGAGGTCAGCACAGATCAGGAATGCGTTTACGGCGTTGGAGATCAGGTTACCCTGTCTCTGACTCCCAATAAAATTATTTTACTGTAATGGCAAAGGAGAGATATTATGAAAAAGAAAGTATTGAGTGTTGTACTGGCTGCGTCTATGGCAGCTGCACTGGCAGGCTGCGGAGGAGCTCCGGAAGAGACAAAGGCTCCAGAAACCACAGCTGCTAAGACTGAGACTACGGCTGCTGCAGAAGGCGCTGAGAGCGAGGCTGCAGAGGGTGAGGCTGCAGAGGGTGAGGCTGCCGCTCTTGGCAATTTTGAAGGACAGGAGCTGAGTGTTTCTACCTTTTCCTTTAATGCAGAGCTGCTTCAGAAGAATGTTTACGATCCCTTTATGGAAGCAACCGGCTGCAAGCTGATTGTAGAAGGCGGAAAGAATGCAGAGCGTGTAACCAAGATCAAAGAAACTCCGGAAAACTATGATGTTGTGATTATCGGTGATGCTTTCGTGGCAGACCTGATTGATGCGGATCTTCTGGAAAAGGCTGATTACAGCACCTTAACCAACAGAGATGCTCTGTATGACAATGCAAAAGCACCTTTTGGCGAGGAGTACGGTCCTGCTTACACCTTTAACCGTCTTGGTATTGTGTATGACAAGGCTACCTGCCCCATTGAGATTACCTCCTGGGCAGATCTGTGGAATCCGGAACTGGAGGATTCTATTGCAATCCCGGATATTACTACTACCTCTGGCCCGCTGTTTTACTACGCTGTAGCAAAGATGGAGGGACTTACTCCCGGAACAGACGATGACGCAATCTTTGCAAAGATGGAAGAGTTAAAGCCGAATGTTATGAAGACCTACACCAGCGCAAATGATACCATCACGATGCTGAATCAGGGCGAGATTTCCGTTGCTGTTCTTCTGGACTTCTCCTACACTGCAGCAAAGGCTGCTTCTGAGGATTATGTCTGGGTAGATCCTTCTGAAGGAAACTACAGCGGATACAATACTCTGAATATTGTTAAGGGCTGTGAGAATAAGGATCTGGCTATGGCATTTATCGATTTCTACATTTCCAAGGAAGTTCAGCTGGCTGAAGCATTAGACGGCGTTGATTCTCCTGTCCGCATGGATGTAGAGCTGACAGAAGAGCAGGCTGCAAACTTTACCTATGGAAAAGAAATGATCGACGGTCTGCTGCTTCCTGACTGGTCTGTTATCAATGCCAACAAGGCTGACTGGACCGCCAGATGGAATGAGCTGTTCTCTGTACAGTAATCCGGCATTCCGAATCTGAACCAATAAAAGGAGTCATTCATGAAAAAGAGTAAATCACTGTTTCTTGTTACTGTGCTGGTATATATTTTCCTGATTGGGCCTCTTCTTGTCATTATGGCGGCCTCCTTCAGTGATACCACATACCTGAAATTCCCGGGCGAGGGCTTTACCCTCAAGTGGTATGCGCAGATTCTGAAGGTAAAAACCTTCGGAAGCGCAGCAAAATACAGTATCATTATTGCATTTGCCGCTACCTTCCTTGCTCTGATTCTGGGACTTCCTGCGGCCTATGCTTTGAACCGCTACCGCTTTAGGGGAAAAGAGTTTATCAAAGGACTTTTCCTTTCTCCGGTGCTGATTCCGGTGATTGTACTTGGTTTTGTTATGCTCCGCTATGTAACCAACCGGTTTAAGCTTCCGGCTCTGCCCAGCCTGCTGATTGGACATACGATTCTGTCCATTCCCTATGTTATGCGGGTGGTAACCTCCAGTCTGGCTAACTTTGATTTTTCCATGGAGGAGGCTGCAAGAATTCTGGGAGCGGGAAATGTTTATACCTTTTTCCATATTTTACTGCCGAATATCAAGTCCGGTATTGTATCCGCATGCATCATGGCGATCATTAACTCTTTCAACAACGTATCTCTGTCAGCCTTCCTGACAAGCGCTGGAGTTACAGTACTGCCGATTGAGATGATGGCTTATGTAGAGTACCATTTTGATCCGACGATTGCCGCTCTGGCAAGTCTTTTGATGGTAATTACTCTGGGGGTTATGCTGGTTATTGAGAAAACGCTTGGACTGAAGAGTGTTGTATAGGCTTGAAAAGGAGTTCCTGTGACGTGGTCATAGAAAAGAAAGGCCGCTGCTTTCGATTTCATTTGAGAGCAGCGGCTTTTTGTGTATAAAAGTTGTATCAGAGCTTATTCCTGAGTTTCCTTTTTGAGAAGAGGAGGAAGCAGCTCGGGGGGAAGAGAAGAGCCTGTGATTCCTACAACAGCAGCAGAAACACGGTTTGCGTAGGCCACAGCGTCAGCCAGAGGCATATCGTTTGTCAGGCAGGCAAGAATGGTTCCAATATGGGCATCTCCTGCGCCAATGGTATCCTTTACCTCAGTGACCGGTACAGATGGTACCAGATATCCCTCTTTTCCAGGCTCCAGACAGTAGGCGCCTTTGCTTCCAAGGGTCAGAATAACCGTATTATTTGTCACAGCCTGAAGAGCAGCGGCAGCTTCCTGGTAATCGCTGCAGCCGCTTAGGGCAGCCGCTTCGCCTTCATTCACATGGAGCATGGGATGAAGCGCCATCATGCGGTTTGTTTTGTCCGGTTCAATCAGTACGCCGCGGGGGCCAGGAGCATAGCACACAGAAAGCTGGGGATGACTCTCCAGATATTCAATCAGATTGATTCCGGTTGATTCTTCAATTTCCAGGCCGCATACATAGGTCAGTCCATAGGAGTCAGCCTGATAGGGCTCCATCCAGGATTTCTGGAAGGTATATTCTACTCCGTGGTAGGACATGAAGGTACGTTCTCCGGAAGCCTCTACCAGGCAGTAGCAGCATCCGTTTTCCTCTTCTGGAATATGGACAGAGACAGGAATTCCCTGAAGTCTCATCTGCTTTGCCACATAATCGCCGTAGGTTCCTCCGCCTACTGGGCTGATAAAGGTGTGGGGAGCGTGAAGCAGCCGCATCATATGGGAAACATTGTAGGCACAGCCGCCGAGAGCCATAGTCTGAGAGGTGGGGCGGATATTTTCCTCGGTTTTTGGAAGATGATCAATATGAAGGATGACATCCAGACAGGTGGAGCCAATAATTAAAGCTGGTTTCATAGCAGATAATAATCTCCTTATTTAATATTATTTTATCATTATACGATCTTTTCTTGGCTTGTTCAATTTCTTTTTGTGTTTTCCCAAGGAATATGGTAAAATTGACTGTAACTGTTCAGAGCGGCAGGAAAACCGGATAAGAAGATGATCCGTCCTGAACCGTTATCATTGACTTTATGGAAACTGACAGAACATGGGAGGAAATACGATGTACCAGAAGATAATCGAATATGCAGAAGCCCTGGATAAAATCAGCAGAGAGCGTCGGAGAGATTTTCACAGGTATCCGGAGACGGCCTGGCTTGAGATGCGAACATCGGCAGTAATTGCAAAGGTTTTAACGGAGCTGGGGTATGAGGTTCTCACAGGAAAGGATGTATGCCTGGAGTCCAGCCGATTGGGAGTTCCTTCTTCAGAGGAATTGAAGGAGCATGCAGAAAGAGCTCTTTTGCAGGGGGCTCCGGCAGAATATCTGACAGAGGAGATGAGAGCGGGCTTTACCGGTGTGATTGGAATTCTCCGGTGCGGAGAAGGGCCTGTGACAGCTCTCCGTTTTGACATTGATGCTCTTGGTCTGACAGAGGATGAAAATGTAAATCACAGACCCTTTGCAGAGGGATTTGCTTCCAGGAATCCGGGAATGATGCACGGCTGCGGTCATGATGGACATGCGGCGATCGGCCTGGGTGTAGCAGAGGTTCTGATGAAAATTAAGGACGGGCTTCACGGAACGGTAAAGCTGATTTTTCAGCCAGGAGAGGAGGGAGCAAAAGGAGCCTGTGCGATTGTGGCTCATGGACACCTGGATGATGTTGATTATTTTGCAGGAACTCATATTGCTCCTACAGGCGGACCGGATGACGGAGATGTAACACCCGGTACCTGGGGCTCTCTGGCTACAAGCAAATATGATGTGTATTTTGAGGGACAGGCTGCTCATGCAGGAGGATTTCCGGAAAACGGACACAGCGCCATTGTAGCAGCAGCCAATGCTGTATTGAATCTGACAGCAATTCCCCGCCATTCCGGCGGAATCACAAGAGTAAACGTAGGGATGATTCAGGGCGGAACCGGCAGAAATGTGATTCCTGACTCTGCCATGATTCAGATCGAGGTTCGTGGGGAAACGACAGAGATTAACGAATACATGGACGAGCAGGCAAGACGTATCTGTCAGGCTTCTGCAGACATGCTCGGTTGTACCTGCCGCATGGTATCTCAGGGCTCCTCTGAATCTCAGCACAGTGACGAGGATTTCCTTTATGACATTGGCAATATGGTCAGAGAGCATCTTCCCAGACTGAAGGTCAGCAGCTGTGAAAATGCTCAGAATTGGGGAAGTGAGGATATTTCTCTGATGATGAACCGGGTACAGGCACATGGAGGAAAGGCAACTTATATGCGTTCTATGACAGATATGGCATCTGCCCAGCATACAACTGCCTTTGATTTTGATGAGAAAGTGCTTGTAGATGCGATTGAAACCTTTTCTGTGATTGTTTATGATTTGATGAAAAAATAAAAAGAGAAGAGCCTGACTGGCCTGTAGATAAACCGGACAGACAAAAGGATAACCGGTCCGCGAATGAATCGGGGAACAAAAGAAGCCTGGGAGGTAAAAGTCCCAGGCTCTTTGTATGTCTTTCTTACTGTGCTGTAACTTCAACAGCAGGAATCTCTTTTGCACTGATGGTACCGGTGTAAGTAATCTTGAGTGTCTGATCCTCCTCATATTCGGTAAAGTCAATACTGTCAGAGACAAAGGTAAAGAAATCACCGTCTGCTGATTCCAGAACAATTCCGGCGCCGTCTTCGTTAACCTGTGCAACCGTTCCGATAAAGGCGTTGATCTCAGACTCTGGAGTATCATAAGAGTCTTCCATAACAACCTTGAGAGCCATGGGGGCATCATCTAAAGCGCCAAGATAGGTAACAGTCGCATTCTTGTTGACTTCAATGCCGTTTTTACCAACCACATAGGCATTGGCAGTTTCCAGGGTGTACTGCTCGCCGTCTACTTCCAGAGTCAGGGTGCCTTCCGATGCATCGACAACCTTGCCTTCCGCAGAAGGATCGGTATTCTGCCCGATGACAGACTCCATAACATCAAAGATCATAACCGGAACCGGATCCTCCGTGCTTCCAGCCGGGAAGGTAATATCAACCCAGTCGCCTTCAGAAAGAGGGAACTCCTTATTGACCTCAGCATTGGAAATATCATAATTCTTTTCTGTTTCATCACTGTCATTTTTTACAGTAATGGTATTGCCGTCAATTTTTGTGATCAGTCCGCTGACATAATCTTCCTCCACTTCTTCCTCTGTTTCTGTTTCAGCTTCTGTGGTGGCTTCTGTTACTGCCTCAGATGAAATCTCAGCGGTAGTAGGCGCTGTTTCCTCCTTTTTGGAACAGGCTGCCGCACTGATGGAAAGGGCTGCAATAGTAACCAGTAATAATGTTTTCTTCATAATTGAATCACTCCTCTTTTTGTCTCCAAAGCAGCTTGTTCCTGGAAAAGGAGCTTCTTTGGATGATTTTGATTAATAACAGAAGTGTACTACAAAGCTTTGGAAAATACCATTGATTTTTTATTAAATTTTTGAACTATTTTTTCGTAAAAAACAAAAATTTTTCTAAAATTTCGGAACAGAATAGAAAACTGACATTTGACGGAGCCGCTGAATGGTATTACAATATACATATTTCGGCAGAACAGCAGAGGAGAGGGGAAGTAAGAGGTTATGGATTTTAAAGGTTTGTTTGAAATGCAGGGAATGCTTTTTTCTATTATGATACTGGGGCTTTTTCTCCGGAAAAAGAAAATTGTGGGAGCAGAGGGAAAAAAACTTCTGACAGATCTGGTTATTGATGTAACGCTTCCTGCCAGTATACTGAAATCCTTCCAGATTGAATTTAACGGAGAGATTCTGAAAAGCTGCATGGTGATTGGAGCGGCAGCTCTGATTATTCAGGTGGGAAGCTATATGCTGGGGATGGTTCTCTATCCTGGATTTGGCGATGAACGAAAACGGGTTCTTCAGTATGCAACAATTTGCTCCAATGCAGGCGTTCTTGGCAATCCGATTGCTGAAGGGATTTTCGGTGGTCTGGGACTTTTATATGCTTCTATTTATGTGATCCCGCAGCGAATTTTCATGTGGTCTGTCGGTCTTACTTATTTTACAGAGGCGCCGGATAAGAAGACTCTGATAAAAAAAGTAGCAACCCATCCCTGTATTGTAGCAGTGGTTATTGGATTTCTTTTGATGATTTTTCAGATTCCGCTTCCCGGATTTGTGAATCTGACGATCAAGCAGGTGGCAGGAGCCAATACCTTTCTGGCTATGATGCTGGTGGGAACCATTCTGGCAGAGGTGCCTCTTTCCTCGCTGGCAGATGGAGCAACACTGTATTATTCTTTTGTGCGTCTTGTGTTTGTACCGTTTCTTGTATTTTGCGGCTGCCGGATCTGGGGAATTGACGGACTTGTGACAGGGGTATCGGTAGTTCTTTCCGGAATGCCGGCTGCCAGTGTTACTGCTGTTATGGCTTCAAAGTATCACAAGGATGAGGTTTTTGCTGTGAGATGTGTGGTTCTTTCCACTCTGCTTTCTATGCTGACTGTGCCATGCTGGTGTATGATTTTAAATTTTTGAGAGACATGCTTTCATTTTGTAATAGAAAATTCATAATTTTTCATATTTTTTTCACATACCTGCCTCGTCAAGCCCGGTGATTTATGGTATACTGTAACGGAATTTAGGTAAAGTACAGCCATGCAAAGATTCGGACAGGAAGATGCATGGCTGAACTATTATGAATTTAAAGAAGGAGCCCCCAATATGGCAGAGGAAAAGAACTATATTGATATCTTAAACAAAGCAAGACGAAGAAGAAAACGGGATCAATATAAAAAATATGTGATGTTTGGCGTGGCCGCTGTGGTTGCGGCAGCGGGAATTGCCGTTGTTGTCGGACATTTCAGAGGAGATCCTGCAGGAAGCGGAGAGAAGCCGGCGGCTGTCCGAGCAGAAGGAGCAGATGGAAATACGCAGGAAAGTGAAGCTGTAATTTCCTCAGAGGAGCTGGAAGCTCAAAAGGAAGCCCAGGAAAAACAGGCAGTTGTAGACTCCTATACGAATCTTGGAATGGTACAGCTTCAGGACGGAGGTTATTTAAACATCAGAGAAACTCCGACAGATGAAAGCATGGCAAATATTATTGGCAAGATACCGGATAAGGGCGCCTGCGAGGTGCTGGGAGAAGAGGAGAATGGCTGGTATCATATTCAGACTGGCGGTGTAGACGGCTACATCAGCAGCCAGTATGTGCTGACTGGAGAGGAAGCCCGTCAGAAGGCATTGGAATATGCAGCAAAGATGGCCGTGGTGACCATGGGGGAGGAAAATGAGACACTCCGGATTCGACAGACTCCGGATGCTTCCTCTCTGGATAATGTAGTAGGACAGGCTGCAAACGGATCCCGCTATCCGGTTTTAGGAGAGCAGGACGGCTGGGTGCAGATTCGGGAAGGATATATTTCCAGTGAGTTTGTCACCATAGAAATGGGACTTTCCGAAGGAGAAAAGCTGGATTTAAAGACAATGGCCTTAAATCAATACGACAATCTCCTGATTTCCCGGGTAGACAACTACCTGAATATTCGAAGTGAGCCAAAGGTTGATGCCTATGATGAAAATGTAATCGGAAAGCTGCCCAGTGACGCGGCAGGAGAAATTCTGGAAACCCTGGATGGCTGGTATAAGATCAAATCCGGTCCTATCACCGGTTATGTCAGCGCGGATCATGTGGCAACAGGCCCTGAGGCAAGGGATCTGGCTTTGCGCACGGCACAGCTGACAGCGATTGTGAATACGGATATGCTCAATGTCCGCACGGAGCCCAGTACGGAGTCCAGCATCTGGACGCAGATTTCCAAGGAAGAGCGGTATCATGTACTGGATCAGCTGGATGGCTGGGTGCAGATTGAACTGGATGCAGGAGACGGCGAGGGAGAAGAGGTGGACAAGGCTTATATATCCACCCGGGACAACAATGTCGAGGTACGGTATGCTCTTCCGGAAGCAATCAAATTCTCTCCTTTAGAGGAACGGGCCAATCAGCAGGCATCTCTGCGGAGCAAGGTGGTAAACTATGGCTTGAAGTTTGTAGGCGGAAGATATGTATGGGGTGGAACCAATCCCAATACAGGCGCCGACTGTTCTGGCTTTGTACAGTACGTGATGCGCAATGCAGCCGGTGTAAGTCTGCCCCGTACCTCCAGAGAACAGGCAAAAGTAGGAAGGTCTATCAAATCCAGCGAGATGCTGCCAGGAGATCTGATTTTCTATGCCAACAGCGGCGGCACAGTCAATCACGTTGCCATGTATATTGGAAACGGTCAGATTGTTCATGCAGCCAGCAGAAAGAGCGGAATCAAGATTTCTACCTGGAATTACCGGAGTCCAAAGACAATCCGGCGCGTTTTAAACTGAGTAACGAATAAATAATTTTTAAATAGTAACAAAAAGGAGCTGCGCTCTGGCAGAGGATGAAAGAAAACCTCTGCCGGAGCACAGCTCCTTTGCTTTTGATATCATGCCTGTGGAAGAAGCGTGATCCGTCGCAGGCGGGGAAGCTATCTGAGCGTTTTTTATCAGTGAAGAAATGGTTTTTTCAGACCGGAAAGGATTTCGATAAAATCTCTCATATATTTCGTCAGATACAGCTCTTTCCTGTGGCAGACATAGAAGCTGCGCCGCTGTTCGATTCCCTTAATGGGGTAAACACAGCAGCCAGGATACAGCTCCGGCGTCATTTCTATATAGTTGATGGGACAAATCATAACGGCATCACAGGCAATGGCTGTGCGTTTTCCAACCTCAATGCTGGATGTTTCCATCAAAATTTCCGGTTGAATATCATAGGTGACAAAAAGTCGATCCTGAGTATCCCGGACACTGTGTCCAACCTTGCTGCTGATGAATTTTTCGTTTTTTGCTTCTGTAATGGAGATGGAAGTTCCGGATGGAATCCGTTTCGCAAGCTGAGAGTTGCGGCTGGTCAGAAGAACCAGCTCTTCCTCTTCAATCAGAATATAGTTCAGTTCCTCATGCTTGGGATAGGTGGTCAAGCAGGCCAGATCCACAGTGCCGTCCAGGACGGCTGCCTCTGTAGTGGCAGATCCGCTTTCCCGCACATCCAGCTTTACATGAGGATATCTGGCATGAAAACGGGGCAGTACATAAGGCATGACCTGCATAGCCCGCTGTACCGGAATTCCCAGCTTGATGGTGCCATGTTCTTCGTGGTTGATCTCGTCGATTTCTTTGATCAGATTGGCATTGATGGTGAGAATTTTTTTGGCTGCTTCTATGTATTTTTCTCCGGCATAGGTCAGGGTAATGGGATCTGTTGTGCGGTTAAAAATAGGTGTTCCAAGAGTGTTTTCCACCAGCTTGATCATCTGACTTAAGGATGGCTGGGAAATATAAAGCTTTTTTGCAGCAGCGGTAATGCTCCCTTCCTTCAGAACCGTGAGCATATATTGCGCATGTTTAATATTCATTGAAAATCCCTCACATAATAAAAAATTATAGATGGCATAAACAGAATCGTATTAGCTATGTGAATAAACGTATGATACCATAAAAATAGTATGAATTCAATGCGAAAAACAGGGAATCGTTTGTTTGCTAGTAACAGTTAGGCCGTACATCTTCTTGCCCGCTTACAGTGGACAAGAAGATGTAAATATCTGTCCTATGAAGATTCAGATAGGAAAACGATTCTTGATGTAGTGAGGAAAATAAAGCCTTATCGGTTTGAAGAAAGTGAAGAAATAAGTGGAAAATAACAAAAAAATCAGAAAGACATAATAAAATAATTATAATCAGCATAATAATATATGTATTTGCACAATTGTATTTGAAATGATACACTGAATTCAGTTGAAATGACGGAGATCATTCTTCTCCGCTGATTCAGGCATAACTTGTCTTTGGACAAAAGGAGGAAGAAAATGGAAGTTAAGAAAGCTGCTATGGCAGGCACGCTGGAGTCCAGTGATGCTCAGGTAACCGTAGAACCGGGTAATGGCATTGAGCTTTCCATCGAAAGCAGTGTGATTCACCAGTTCGGAAAGCAGATTAAAGCAACAATTCTGGAGACGCTGGATCGTCTGGATGTAAAAAATGCAAAAGTAACTGTGGTAGATAAGGGTGCTCTTGACTGTACCTTAAAAGCGCGTGTGGAATGCGCGGTATACCGTTCCAATGATATTACTGAAAATCTTCCGTGGGGAGGTGTAATCAGATGAGTCATCCCAATAAAAAAAGATTAAGACGTTCCATGATGTTTTTAAACTGTCAGAAGCCAGGTCTGATTAAAGACCCGTATATCTATCGTCCAGATTCCATTATGCTGGATCTGGAGGATGCAGTAGCAGAAAATCAGAAGGACGCTGCCCGCTATTCTCTGTATCACGCTTTGCAGGAAATTGATTACAGAGGAGTAGAACGTGTTGTCCGTATCAATGGTTTGGACACGCCTCACTGGAAAGAAGATATTCGTGTCTGCGTAGCAGGAGGAGCCGATGTTATTCGTATTGCAAAGACAGAGTCTGGTCAGGATGTGCGTACAGTAGAAGAGCATGTGCTGGCTGCAGAGAAGGAATTCGGCAGACCGGAAGGTTCTACCCTGCTGATGGCAGCTCTGGAATCCTGCCGCGGAGTTCTGAATGCCCTGGAGGTATGTGAGTCCTCCGATCGTCTGATTGGCATTGCTCTTTCCGGAGGAGATTACACCAAGGATCTGCAGACTGTGATTACTGGAACAGGAGTAGAGCTGCAGGGAGCAAGACAGCATATGATTATGGCAGCAAGAGCAGCCGGAGTACAGTGCTGGGATACTGTATTTACCAACCTGGATGCAATGGACGTCTTTGAGGAAGAAGTAAAAATGATTAAAATGATGGGCTTTGACGGAAAATCTCTGGTAAATCCCCGTCAGATTGATATTGTACATAAGGTATTTACTCCAACTCAGAAGGAAATCATTTTTGCGGAAAAGGTAGTAAAGGAAATCGAAGAAAAGAAAGCCCAGGGTATCGGCGTATTTACCGTAGACGGCAAGATGATTGACATTGCTTTCTATGACGGAGCAAAGAGAACCATTGCTTTGGCAAAAGCATCAGGCGTATATGAGGGGGATCTGTAAAATGATAAATGCAGTAGGTAGAGAAATCCCGGAAGAGGTCTTAAAGGCCACCGGAAAGGATATTTTTAAAGGCGCATACGTCAATGCAGGTGTTGAGTATCAGAAGGGCGCCCCGAAGGTAAGAGCTAACGGAGATCCCACCAGGGACAAGCAGGTTGCTTCTATTGCCGAGGTCTTGAAGCTGTGCGGAATCCGGGACGGCATGACCCTGGGCTTCCACCATCACTTCCGCGAGGGTGACTATGTGGTTACTATGGTAATGGAAGAAATTCACAAAATGGGAATTAAAGGACTGACCATCTGTGCCAGCTCTCTGGGAAAGGCCCACGATGCTCTGCTGCCCATGATTGAGGACGGTACTATTGTAGGAATTCAGTCTTCCGGTGTTCGCGGCAAAATCGGTGAAGCAATTTCTACTGGAAAGCTCCGCGATATTGCTATTATGCGTTCACACGGCGGCCGCGTCCGCGCTATTGAATCAGGCGAGGTACATCTTGATATTTCCTTCATTGGAGCGCCCACCTGTGACAAATGCGGCAATATGAGAGCCAACGGAGGTAAAAGCGACTGCGGCGTTCTTTCCTATGCAATGGTAGATGCCCAGTATGCAGATAAGGTTGTAGCAATTACAGACTGTCTGGTTCCCTTCCCGAATATTCCGGCCAGCATTTCCATGATTGATGTGGATTATGTGGTTGTTGTAGATGAAATTGGAAATCCGGCCAAGATTGCTTCTGGAGCAGCAAAGCCCACTACAGACTTACGGAAGCTGAAAATGGCAGATTACTGCACACAGGTTGTAGTGAATACTCCGTATTTTAAGGATGGTTTTTCCTATCAGACCGGTGTTGGCGGAGCTTCGATCGCATCTACCATTTCTCTTGGAAAAATTATGGAGGAGCGGGGCATTACTATGGGCCTGGCGCTTGGCGGAATTACAACTCCTATCTGCAATCTGCTGGAAAAGGGATTGATCCGCAAGGTAGTTGATACCCAGGATTTTGACCTTGGAGCGATTGAATCTATTAAAAAGAATCCGAACCATATTGAGATTTCCGGTTCTGAATATGCCAACCCCTTTAATAAGGGCGCATATGTAAATCAGCTGGATTTTGTAATTCTGGCCTCTCTTGAGGTAGATGTAAACTTTAACTGCAACGTAGTAGTAGGTTCAGACGGTATGATTACCGGCGCGCAGGGAGGACATCCGGATACGGCAGCAGGTGCAAAATGCACCATTGTCATTGCACCGCTTCTGCAGGGAAGAATTCCGGCTATCTGTACCAATGTAACAACGGTAACCACACCAGGTGAGACCGTTGATGTGGTAGTTACTGATTACGGTGTAGCCATTAACCCAAGAAGACAGGATTTAATTGACTGTCTGAAGGATACCAACCTGCCCTTAAAGACCATTGAAGAGCTGCGGGATATTGCGTATTCGATTGTGGGAGAGCCGGATCCGGTTCAGTTTGGCGACAGAGTTGTTGGTGTTATTGAAGCCCGTGACGGAAGCATTATTGATGTTGTACGGGAAATTAAGGAATATGAATTTGAAGATTAAGCTTTAAATTCACAGGCGAAATGTAACAGTTCAGGATGGGGCAAGCTTGACACGGCTTTTTTGCCAGCTTTCCCGCCTTCCTGAATCAATTACGGTAAAATAATTATCCCGGTGGATGGGGACCGCCGGGTGATTATACAGCAGACTCTGCTTGCAGAGCGAAGACAAACCAATATATGGAGGTATTATATTTATGGCTGAAAACAAAGGATTTAGTCTGAAAACATTTGGAATGCCCTGGTGGCTGGCTGGAGCAATTGCAGTAATTGTTATTGCAGCAGCAGCAACAGGAGCACTTTCCGCAGATTTGGCAGGCTGTTTTGCACTGATGCTTGCCATTGGTCTCATTTGTAACGAAATTGGTGAGCGAATTCCGTTCTGGAACAGCTACATTGGAGGCGGTCTTGTTCTGACCTTCCTGGTATCTGCTTTTCTGTTTACCTATAAACTGATTCCGCAGAAATACGCAGATGGAATGATTATGATTATGGATGATGCAGATTTCCTTTCTTTCTTTATCATCTTCCTGATCACCGGTTCCATTCTGGCTCTGGACAGAAAGCTTCTGGTTCGTTCCTTTGCAGGTTATATTCCGGCTATTTTCGGAGGACTCTTAGGCGCAGGTATTCTGGGTATTGCAGCAGGTCTGCTGTTTGGTATCAGTCCGGTTGACATTCTGCTGAAATATGTATGTCCGATTATGGGCGGCGGAAACGGCGCAGGCGCAGTTCCCTTAAGCCAGATTTATGAGACAGTTACCGGGGATGCAGCCGCTAACTACTATTCCTTTGCAATTACCATTTTAACCATTGCCAATATTTTTGCAATTCTGACTGCAGCAATCCTGAAAAAGATTGGTGAGAAGAAAACAAGCTGGACTGGTGACGGAACACAGCTGATCCGCAAGGGCGGAGATTTTGCTACGGAAGATAAAAAAGTAAAGGTAAGCATGAAAGACCTGGGCGGCGCATTCTTCCTGGCTATCGGTTTTTATGCTCTGGGACGCCTTTTTGCCAAGGCTCTGCTTCCTACTATTTTTGGCGTTGCAATCCACCAGTTTGCATATATGATCATTTTTGTTGCACTGGTAGCTGCATTAGGCATTGTACCCGAGAACATCCGTGCAGCAGCAAAAAAACTTCAGTCCTTCTTTACTGCAAACCTGATTCTGATTATTATGGTAGGCGTAGGCGTTGACACCAACATCATTGAGCTGGCTAAGGCAATTACCCCGGGTAACGTCGTGATTGCACTTGCGATTGTAATTGGAGCAATTATCGGTTCCGCTCTTGTGGGATACCTGGTTGGCTTCTTCCCCATCGACTCTGCAATTACTGCTGGTTTGTGTATGGCAAACCGCGGCGGTTCCGGAGACCTGGCAGTACTTGGTGCCTGTGATCGTATGGGTCTGATTGCATATGCACAGCTGTCTTCCCGTTTAGGCGGAGGTATCGTACTGATTATTGCAAGTATTCTGTTTGGCGCTTTCCTGAAATAATGAACTAGGAAGCAATAACAAAACAAATATTACGCAGCAGGGGCTGTATACGCAAAAAGCGTGTACAGCTCCATTTGTTTGCGGCTGATGCATTTTCAAGACAGAAGGAACACTTACAAAAGGCGTTTTTTGTCGAACGATTTCCCTTGCATATTTTTCCTGCTCAGGCTATAGTAATAGTATCTTCATGAATCTGAGATTTTCGTACACTTCGTGTTTTTTCCAGTAAAAATATTCCTATGATTCCATAATAAGTAACAAGTGCTGCAAAGCTGCACAGCAGAATGTAGGTAAGGAGGGTTTTATTGTTCAGCAGAGTATACAGCGGCGGTCTGTCCGGAATGGAGGGCTATGTCGTGCAGGTGGAGGCAGATGTCAGTCCAGGGCTGCCTTCTTTTCACATGGTAGGATATCTGGCTTCTGAGGTAAAGGAGGCAGAAGAGAGGGTCAGAACCGGGATTCGCAATTCCGGATTTCGTCTTCCCTCTATGCGAGTAACTGTGAATCTTTCACCAGCCAATGTGCGAAAGGATGGAACTGGCTGCGATTTGCCGGTTGCAGTTGCAGTTCTGGCCTCTTATGGAGTGGTGGAGCCAACGCTTTTGAAAGACTCGGCATTCCTGGGTGAACTGGGCCTTGATGGAAGAATCAAGCCAGTGAGAGGCGTGCTGTCTATGGTTTTGGCTATGCGTCAGGCTGGTATGCGCAGATGCTTTCTGGCAGAGGAAAATATTTCAGAAGGATTGGCAGTAGAACAGATAGAAATTATAAAAGTAAGCAGTATCGGCAGCCTGGTGGAGCTTCTGAATTGCCCGGAGCAGATAAAAACATCCATCCGCGGAACAGAAGCGATTGAGGAGAGTGTCTATGCTGTGGATTTTTCAGAGGTCAATGGGCAGAAGCTGGTGAGACGGGCAACGGAGGTGGCAGTGGCTGGATTTCACAATATTTTGTATATTGGTCCTCCAGGAAGCGGAAAAAGCATGATTGCCCGAAGAATTCCGACGATTATGCCAGAACTTACACAGGCAGAGCAGCTGGAGGTATCTCAGGTATATAGTATCTGCGGGCTGCTTCCTCAGGGAAGAGCGCTGATGCGGGAGCGGCCGTTTCGTGCTCCCCACCATACGATCAGCGCACAGGCTCTGACAGGCGGCGGGATGATTCCACGTCCAGGTGAGATTTCCCTGGCTTCCCGAGGCGTCTTGTTTCTTGATGAGCTTCCAGAATTTGAAAAAAGGACACTGGAAATTCTTCGCCAGCCTATGGAGGACAGGAAGGTTACGGTAGCCAGAGTACAGGGAACCTATGAATTTCCGGCGCATTTTATGCTGGCAGCTGCGCTGAATCCATGCCCTTGCGGCTATTATCCGGATCGGCAGAGGTGTACCTGCTCAGAGCTTCAGGTGAGAAAATATCTTGGAAAAATATCACGGCCTCTTTTAGACAGGATTGATCTGTGTGTAGAGGCGGCGCCAGTTTCCTATCAGGAAATCCGCCAGCAGGAAATCAACGAATCCTCGGCCGCTATCCGAGAGAGGGTGGAAAACGCAAGAGGGATTCAGGAAAAACGGTTTGCAGGAATGGGAATTATTTTTAACAGCGAGATGGGGAATCGGGAAATCCGTCACTTCTGCCGTCTGGGAGATCAGGAAGAAGCATTTTTGCAGATGGTCTTTCAACGACTTGGCCTGAGTGCCAGAGGCTGCCAGAAGCTGCTTCGGGTAGCCCGTACTATTGCGGATCTGGATGGTCAGGAACAGATTCAGAAACATCATCTTATTGAGGCAGTCGGATATCGGGATCTGGAAGAACGGTATTGGGGGCGGGAAGAATCGTGATGAAAGAAAGAAACGCGGAAGAAAAACGGGCTTTATATTGGCTGTGCTGCTGTCCCTGTCTGGGCGCTGTCTCGATTCGAAAGCTGGGAAGTTATTTTGGCAGTTATCAGGAACTTATTAATATAGAAGAAACAGCGTTGGAGAAGATGCAGATTCTGACTCCTGCCCAGAAAAAGGGGATTTTGCAGTGGAAAAAAGAGTTTTCCAGATGCAGCAGTGCATATGATCGGATGGGAGGTAAACGAATCCGGTTTGTGACTCCCCTGGATTTGGAATACCCTCAGCGGCTTTTGGAAATCAGCGATTATCCGATGGGGCTTTTTCTGTATGGAGCACTGCCGTCAGATGATAAGCCTTCTGTGGCTGTTGTAGGGGCCAGAGGCTGTTCTTCTTATGGAGAGCAGATTGCGGAAGCCTTTTCCAAAGCCCTGGCTGCAGAAGGTGTTCAGATTATCAGCGGTCTGGCTGCAGGAATTGACGGAGCAGCTCACAAAGGCGCTCTGAAGGCAGGGCAGCCGACCTTTGGAGTACTGGGATGCGGAATCAATCAGTGCTATCCGCCAGAGCACTACAGACTTTTTGAAAGAATGAAAGAACAGGGAGGAGTCCTTTCTGAGTTTCCTATAGGGGAGCCGCCGCGTCCCAGAAATTTTCCCATGAGAAACAGGCTGATCAGCGGTCTGGCTGATGCGGTATTAGTAGTGGAGGCCAGGGAAAAAAGCGGTTCTCTTATTACTGCAGAGCTGGGACTGAACCAGGGAAGGGAGATATTTGCTGTTCCAGGGCGGGTGACGGATCCGCTGAGTAAAGGATGCAATCAGCTGATTCAGCAAGGGGCTCATATGGCAATATTGCCCAATGATATTTTGGAGTATTTAGGATTAAAATACAAAAAAACATTAATTATGTATGAAAAAGATGTAAATGGACTTGCCAAGAAAGAAAAAATGGTGTATAGTTGCTTGGATTTCAAACCGAAGCACATAGATGAGATCCTGTCTGAAGCAGGACTTCCTCTCAGCGAATGTATGGCTGCTTTAATGGAGCTTGAACTGGGCGGTTATGCCTATCGGTCTACAAATCACTATTATGGAAAACAATTATAATGTTTGTAACAGTTCAGCCTTGCGGGGATTCAGTCAGGAAAACTCGTTGAAAGTATGCTTTCATAAGAGTTTTGATGCTTGAATCCACATAAGGCGGACGCCTTGTATCTTCTTGTTCGCTGTAAGCGGGCAAGAAGATACAAGGCTGAACTGTTACTAATGTTTCACATTTAGGAGTGGCTATGGCAAACAATTTAGTTATTGTGGAATCACCTGCAAAAGTAAAGACAATTCGTAAGTTTCTTGGGTCTACTTATGTGGTAGATGCTTCAAATGGTCATGTTCGGGATCTTCCCAAAAGCACCATGGGCATTGATGCGGAAAATGATTACGAACCCAAATATATAACAATCCGTGGCAAAGGAGATATTCTTGCAAAGCTTCGCAAAGAAGTAAAGAAGGCTGATAAAATCTATCTGGCAACGGACCCTGACCGGGAAGGAGAGGCAATTTCCTGGCATTTAACAAAAGCTCTGAAGCTGGATGAGGCCAAGGATAAAAAGGTTTACCGAATCAGCTTTAATGAGATTACAAAAAATGCAGTGAAAGCATCTTTGAAGAATCCAAGAGAGCTGGATATGAATTTGGTTGATGCTCAGCAGACACGTAGAATTTTGGACCGGATGGTAGGATACAGCATTAGCCCGCTTTTGTGGGCTAAAGTAAAGAGAGGGTTAAGCGCCGGCCGTGTTCAGTCTGTGGCTCTGCGCATGATTTGCGATCGTGAGGATGAAATCAGTGCTTTTATCCCGGAGGAATACTGGAATCTGGAAGCACAGCTTCTCCAGAAGGGCGGAAAAAAAGCACTTCACGCAAAGTTCTACGGAACCAGAACAGAAAAAGCAGCGATTCACAGCAGACAGGAGCTGGACGAGATTTTAAAGGGCCTGGAAAGCTGTCAGTATCTGGTAGAAGATGTGAAAAACGGCCAGAGAACAAAGAAGCCGCCGATTCCCTTTACTACCAGTACCCTACAGCAGGAAGCATCAAAGGTTTTGAATTTTTCTACTCAGAAAACCATGCGTCTGGCTCAGCAGCTTTATGAAGGTGTAGATGTCAAGGGTCATGGAACCATTGGTCTGATTACGTATCTGCGTACAGACTCTACCAGAATTGCGGAAGAAGCGGATCTGGCAGCCAGACAGTATATTGAAGAACAGTATGGTCAGCAGTATGTACTGCAGACAGAGCAGTCCAGAAAAAACAGCGGCAAGATCCAGGATGCTCATGAGGCAATCCGTCCGACTGATATTTCTCTGACACCAACCCTGGTAAAAGAATCTCTGCAGAGGGATCAGTTCCGTCTTTACCAGCTGATCTGGAAACGGTTTACAGCCAGCAGAATGCAGCCTGCTGTTTATGATACCACCTCTGTAAAGGTAGGAGCAGGAGATTATCTGTTTACTCTTTCTGCTTCACGGCTGTCCTTTGACGGCTTTATGTCCGTTTACGTTCAGGATGATGAAAAAGAGGAGAGCAATATGCTGCTTGGCAAGCTGGAGCAGGGAGATGTCCTGGAGCTTCAGGAACTGGAACCCAGCCAGCATTTCACCCAGCCGCCAGCCCATTATACAGAAGCATCTCTTGTAAAGGCTCTGGAGGAGCAGGGAATCGGTCGACCCAGTACCTATGCGCCGACAATTACAACCATTCTGGCAAGACGTTATGTAACAAAGGAAAATAAAAATATTTATGTAACGGAACTGGGAGAGGCAGTCAACGGCATCATGAAGCATTGCTTCCCGAGTATTGTAGATATCAGCTTTACGGCTAATATGGAGCTTTTGCTGGATAAGGTAGCTGATGGAACGGTAAAATGGAAGACCATTGTCCGCAATTTCTATCCGGATCTGGATGAGGCGGTAAAAACTGCGGAAAAGACGCTGGAATCCATTAAAATTGCCGATGAGGTAACAGATGTTATCTGTGATGTCTGTGGACGGAATATGGTTGTAAAATATGGCCCCCATGGAAAATTCCTGGCCTGCCCTGGATTCCCGGACTGCAAGAACACAAAGCCTTATCTGGAGAAAATTGGTGTATCCTGTCCCAAATGCGGAAAAGATATCGTAATTAAAAAGACAAAAAAGGGCCGCCGATATTATGGCTGCGAAAACAACCCTGACTGTGATTTTATGTCCTGGCAGAAGCCGTCATCTGAAAAATGTCCTAAGTGTGGAAGCTATATGGTAGAAAAGGGAAATCGCCTTCTCTGTTCCGATGAGCAGTGCGGATATAGTATGAATTTAAAAGATAAATAATCTAATAATTAAAATAGTCAAAATAAATCGAAAAACTATTGTTATTATTGGCGAATCGTGTTAATATTTACTTAGTGTAGTACGATTGAACGAAGGCAGTCAAATAATTGAGGAGGTTTTTCGATATGAGTGTACAGCTTTTGGACAAAACTAGAAAAATAAACAAATTATTACACAATAATAATTCACACAAAGTTGTATTCAATGACATTTGTAAAGTGCTGAGCGATATTCTCTGTTCGAATATTCTGGTAATCAGCCGAAAAGGAAAGGTTCTTGGCGTAGGCCTGTGTCCCGGAGTGGATGAGATTGAAGAGCTGGTAGAGGATCAGGTAGGCGGATTTGTAGATCCAATGTTTAACGAACGTCTTTTAAGCATTCTTTCTACAAAGGAAAACGTCAACCTGGCGACTCTGGGCTTTGCAGAGGAATATGTGAAAAAATATCAGGCAATTATCACTCCGATTGATATTGCAGGAGAGCGGCTTGGCACCTTGTTTATTTATAAGTGTGACGAGCAGTATGATATTGATGATATTATTTTGAGTGAGTACGGAACTACTGTTGTTGGACTGGAAATGATGCGTTCCGTCAATGAAGAAAATGCCGAAGAGATTCGAAAGGTTCAGATTGTCAAGTCCGCAATCAGCACCCTGTCTTTCTCTGAGCTGGAAGCTATTACTCATATTTTTGAGGAGTTAGACGGCAATGAGGGCATTCTTGTCGCTTCTAAGATTGCAGACCGGGTGGGAATTACCCGTTCTGTTATTGTAAACGCCCTTAGAAAATTTGAAAGTGCCGGCGTGATTGAATCACGTTCCTCCGGCATGAAGGGAACCTATATTAAGGTACTAAATGATGTAGTATTCGATGAACTGAAAAATATCAAGGCAGATAAATAATGCTTAAACTCTGCGCCCGGGATCAGAATGTCTCCATTCGCTTTCTGATTTCGGGCGCAGTTTTTATAAGATCTCAACGCTCTTTCCTGTCTGAAGCTTTACATAGCTGAAAGGACGCGGAAATCTAGAAAAATTCAAAATCCCCTCTTGTCAAACCATGGAAGATATGGTAGGATAAAAAGGCTGATAAAAATCACGTCTGCTGATTCTGACGGCGGTGCCTGAATCCAGGTCCCGAAGGAAGCACAAGAGGCAGGCGGAAGTAAAAACCAATTGGAGGTAAGAAACATGAGCGTTATTTCTATGAAGCAGCTGTTAGAAGCAGGTGTTCATTTCGGACACCAGACCAGAAGATGGAACCCCAAGATGGCTCCGTACATCTACACCGAGAGAAACGGCATCTACATCATTGACCTGCAGAAATCTGTTGGCAAGGTAGATGAGGCTTACAATGCAGTATCCGAGATCGCTGCCAACGGCGGCACCATCCTGTTTGTAGGTACCAAGAAGCAGGCTCAGGATGCTATTAAGACTGAGGCAGAGCGTTGCGGTATGTACTATGTAAACGAGAGATGGCTGGGCGGTATGCTGACCAACTTCAAGACCATTCAGAGCCGTATCAACAGACTGAAAGAGATCGAGGCTATGTCCGAGGACGGAACCTTTGACGTACTGCCGAAAAAGGAAGTTATCGCACTGAAGAAAGAGTGGGAGAAGCTGGAGAAGAACCTGGGCGGAATCAAAGAGATGAAGAAGCTTCCGGATGCTATTTTCATTGTAGATCCGAAGAAGGAAAGAATCTGTGTACAGGAAGCTCATACCCTGGGTATTCCGTTAATCGGTATCGCAGATACCAACTGTGATCCGGAAGAACTGGATTATGTAATTCCGGGTAACGATGATGCTATCAGAGCCGTTAAGCTGATCGTTGCTAAGATGGCAGACGCTGTTATTGAGGCAAATCAGGGTGAGGCTGGCGCTGACTTCGCTGAAGAGTTTGGTGCTGAAGAGGAAACCGAAGAGGCTTAATTAGAAAAATATTTCAGCCTGCGTATCATTGCGCAGGCTGAATAACAATCATGGAGGAAAAAACAATGGCAGTTACTGCAGCAATGGTAAAAGAATTAAGAGAAATGACCGGAGCCGGCATGATGGATTGTAAAAAGGCTCTTGCAGCTACCGATGGTGATATGGACAAGGCCGTAGAGTTCCTGAGAGAAAAGGGACTGGCTGGCGCAGCAAAGAAGGCTGGACGTATCGCTGCTGAGGGTATTGTTGATACCGCTATTACCGAAGACGGTAAGAAGGCTGTTGTCGTTGAAGTAAACGCAGAGACTGACTTCGTAGCTAAGAATGCAAAATTCCAGGCTTACGTTGCAGATGTAGCAGCACAGGCTCTGACCACTTCTGCAAAAGATATGGACGAGTTCTTCGCTGAGAAATGGGCAAAGGACGAGACTCTGACTGTAAAAGAGGCTCTGTCTTCTCAGATTTCCATTATTGGTGAGAACATGAACATCCGTCGTTTTGAGCAGGTTGAGGAGCAGAACGGTTTCGTTGCTTCCTACATTCATGCAGGCGGCAAGATCGGCGTTCTGGTAGACGTTGAGACTGACGTTGTAAACGATGCAATCAAAGATATGGCTAAGAATGTAGCTATGCAGGCTGCAGCATTAAAGCCCATGTACACCAGCCGTGATGAAGTAAGCGCTGATTTCATCGAGCATGAGAAGAGCATCCTGCTGGCTCAGATCCAGAACGATCCGAAGGAAGCTTCCAAGCCGGAGAAGGTTATTCAGGGCATGATTCAGGGTCGTATCAACAAAGAGATGAAGGAAATCTGCCTGCTGGATCAGGTTTATGTAAAGGCAGAGGACGGCAAGCAGTCCGTTGCTCAGTATGTTGCTGAGGTTGCTAAGGCAAACGGCGCTAAGGTTGCTGTTAAGAAATTCGTTCGTTTCGAGACCGGTGAAGGTATGGAGAAGAAGAACGAGGACTTCGCAGCTGAGGTTGCTGCTCAGATGGGTAAGTAATTCTGAACTGACCAAGCGAATATGAGGGATGCTTTCTGCCCGCGATGCAGGAAGATACACATAGAGAAAAAACGCTGGAAACCGATAGGTTTCTGGCGTTTTTTCGCGTTTTATGGTAAAATATTATTACCATATTATCATCGACTGGCTGTTTACTCAATTTGAATTGGAGGTATAAGATGAGAATCGAAAGGACTAAAAAAATAAAAGAAATTTTGTTCCCCAAAAAGGTCGCACCAATACGGCTCTTCGGTTTTCGTTTATTCCATATGGGAGGACGCGTAAGGTGGATTATGGACTTATTCAAATAGTAAATTTTGAGATGGGATAGACTTAAAAAATTATACGAGGAGGTTCTTTTATGAAAAACAGAAATATAAAAGTAAAACCTGGAAAGACACAGTCCCTGTTAGGATTTGTTGTTGGAATTTTGTTTGTAATATTAGGAATTACAATTGTGATTCCGATGTTTGGACTTTTTGGGATTTTATGGACTGTTATGGCTGGCTTCGGTGTGTTTTTTCACTATAAAAATGCATTTACAGAAAAAGGGATGGCAACACATGAAATTGTGGTTGAAGAAGATAGTGAAACATCTGCAGAGCCATCCCAGGAAAATATCGAAGACAAGCTTATAAAATTAGAATCCCTATATCACCAGGGCTTAATTACTCAAGAGGAATATGATTCCAAGAGAAAAGAAATTCTGAACAGGCTTTAGGATTTTATTCTAAATTCAGCAGAAGGTTCTCGATATTGATATGTTTTGCATCAGAATGTGAATATATGCATTCCTATTTTCTGTTAATTTCAGAAAATTTGCGCTATAATGAAATAGGGCTAAGATTTTTCCTGCGCAGGATGAACAGGCTTTGGAAATCTAAGATTTTGAGAGTCTGTTTTTTATGTCATAGGATTAGGGTGTCAAAAGGTCATTTTAAAAAGGAATGACACATGAGAAAAGTATGAATCCCAAAAAACTGTGCTTATTAAAACAGCAAGTGGGAGAAATACAGCAAAAAAATATCTATGTTCACCCTACATGCCCATGCACTTTATTGAGGGAAAGCATATTTTTATTAAAATTATCCTTTTGACACCCTAATCGTCATAGGAAAGTGCATCCTATGACATAAAAACGCTCCGCGAGGATCGCCATGGGTTGGAAGAGAATTGGGCTGATGAAACGACCCGCCGCAGGCGGAGAAGCTCGCTTGCGAGCTTCTTTTTTATTCTCTGTATCAGCAACATTTCTTCTTTCAGGAATATTCTGAAAGTAAAGCAGTATCTTTGGAATAGCGGAGGTTCTGTCCGTGAGAAAAAACCTGTCTCATACGTCAGAGGAAGCCTATGTAATTCGAAAACTTTCTCTGGTAGGAATTATTGGAAATATTATTTTAAGCAGTTTTAAATTGGCGGCTGGAATCTGTGGCCACTCCGGAGCCATGGTTTCCGATGCGATTCATTCAGCCTCAGACGTATTTACCACAGTTGTTGCCTGTTTCGGTGTGCGGCTTGCCAAAAAAAATGCTGATAAGGAGCACCCCTACGGCCACGAGCGGATGGAGTGTATGGCTGCTCTGATTCTTGGCATGGTTCTGATGCTGACCGGACTTGGAATTGGAATAGAAGGACTCAAACATATCATGATGGCAACATCGGAAGCTGCCATAATTCCGGGACCGATTGCCCTCTGGGCAGCAGTGATTTCTATTTTTTCAAAGGAGGCTATGTTCTGGTACACCCGCTACTATGCAAGATTGTTAAACTCTGCGGCTTTTCTTGCAGATGCATGGCATCACCGGTCCGATGCCCTTTCTTCTGTAGGCTCTCTTTTGGGAATTGGAGGCGCCATGCTGGGATTTCCTGTTCTGGATGCTGTGGCCAGCGTGGTGATCTGCCTGTTTATTTTAAAGGTTGCCTTTGATGTTTTAAAGGATTCCGTTAAAAAAATGCTGGATACCTCCTGCGGAGATTTTTATGAGAAAAAACTCTCGGATTTTATTCTTATGCAGCAGGAGGTTCTTGGAATTGATATGCTTCACACCAGAATGTTCGGAAACCGGGTTTATGCAGATCTGGAAATCCGGGTGGACGGAGACAAATCTCTGAGAGAGGCTCATGCCATTGCGGAAAACGTTCATAATCAGGTGATAAAAGACTTTCCGTCCATGAAAGATATTATGATTCATGTCCATCCGGAGGACAGATTTGGAGAAAAAGAAATTCAGGAAAAATCTTTTTAGTTTTTCACGAAATACCCTTGACAACCATTCATTTCTATTGTATTCTTTAACGAGTACACACGAGTGTACATCGAGAAAGAGGATGAAGCTTATGGAAACTTCCAGAGAGCGGGTGACAAGAGCTGATGTGGCCAAAGCAGCCGGTGTCAGCGAAACCATCGTATCCTATGTTGTCAATAACAACCGATACGTGGCGAAGGAAAAGCGGCAAAGAGTTGAGGAGGCTATCCGTGCTCTCAACTACCGGCCCAACAATATGGCCCGGGCGCTGAAGGGAAAGAAGAGCAATCAGATTCTGTTTATTGCCGACCACATTACCAATGAGTACTTCAGCAGCATTGTCAGCGCTATGGATCAGTATGCCTATGAAGCTGGATATCTGATTTCTCTGTGTGCCAACAGGAATACACCGGAGTTTGTCTCCCAGGTGATCAGCAGGCAGTATGACGGCATTATTGTCAGCTCTGCCAGCTTTCCGGAGGAGTATGTAAGCCAGCTTTCCCAGGCTGGAATTCCTGTAGTGGTATTCCGCAGACGGCTGCATTTAAAACCCATGGAGCATGCAGCTCTTATGGAAACAGGGCTGTATACAGGAGCCAGAAAGGCAGTACGCCATCTTATGGAAAAGGGCTGCAGAAATATTGTTTATGTAGACAGAATCAGCGCCAGAGGCCATGTAAGTCCGGCAGACGATATGCGGTTCAGCGGCTTTGTAGACGAGATGAAGGAAAGTGGCTTTTCGGTAGGACCGGACAATATTGTCTGCGGCTGCCGAAGTCAGGAAGAGCTGGAAGAGGAGCTGAGGGAGCGTTTTCGAAAGGGAAAGGCAGCAGATGGCATTTTCGGACGGAATGATACCCTGGCCTGCATTGCCATGACTACAGCTCAGCAGGTAGGACTTCGGGTTCCGGAGGATATCCGCATCATCGGTTTTGATGATTCCAGCATTAGCCGGCTTTGTTCGCCCAAGCTTTCTACCCTGGGGTTTCAGCAGAGGGAGATTGCAAAAACGGCGATTGATATGCTGTCCCAGATGATGAACGGACAGCAGCCGGAGAATGTTGATTTTGATACAGTATTGATTGAAAGGGAAAGTACCTTATGAGCAAACCATTGCTCAGTCCCTTTTGGTCTATATACATACGAGTGTACATGAGATAATGATTCTTTGCACAGATATATCTGTGTAAAAATAAAGGTTTCACAAAAAACTATATTATAATGTATGGAGGAAATGATTATGCTTACAACAAGTAAGGAAATGCTTCAGCAGGCAGCGGCAAATGGCTATGCAGTACCCGCCATCAACACCCAGGGCGGAAACTATGACATTATCTGGGCAGTCTGCAAGGCGGCTGAGGATCTGGGATCCCCGATTATGCTGGCTCATTATGTGAGCACAGGCGCATATTCCGGACATGACTGGTTTGTAAATGTCTGCAAGTGGTGCGCATCTAAGGTATCCGTTCCTGTGGCAATTCACCTGGATCACGGCGACGGCTTTGATATCTGCATGGAAGCATTAAAGCTGGGCTTCACTTCCTTAATGATTGACGGTTCCACGAAGCCGGTTGAAGAAAATGCTGCAATGACAAATGAGGTTTTAAAGGTTGCAAAATGTTTCGACGTACCGGTTGAGGCAGAGATCGGAGAGCTGCTTCGTCTGGATAACATGGGAACCGTAATGGAAAATAAAAATATTGTGGATCCGGAGGAGGTTCGCCGGTTCTTAAGCCTCTGTCAGCCGGATTCTCTTGCAATTGGAATTGGAAATGCACATGGCTACTACAAGGGCGAGCCGGATATTCATCTGGAGGTTCTGGAGGCTGTGCGTAAATTCACAGATATTCCGCTGGTTCTTCACGGCTGCACCGGAATGAAAGAAGAGATCATTAAGGATGCCATTAAGCTGGGCGTTGCCAAGATCAACTTCGGTACAGAAATCCGCTACAAATATGTAGAGCATTATGAAGAGGGCTTAAAGACCATGAATCATCAGGGTCATTCCTGGAAGCTGTCTCAGTTTGCCAATGAGAAGCTGCAGGAGGATGTAAGAAAGATCATCCGTCTGGCCGGCTCTGAGGGACGTGTAAAATAATTTCGGGTAACAACTCAGGACGGCGGGAGAACTGGTTGGAAAATCCAGACAAGAAGATCCCCGTCCTGAACCGTTACAATTTCAACATTATCATTCAGAATACAAAACAAAAAGAAAGGAAATGAAAGACTATGAAAAACAGCGAACTTACCTACAAAGAAATTTACGGACAGCCCCAGTCCTTCCAGGCAATCAACAATACCCTGGGAGATATTTACAAGGTTCTGGATCAGGTATTTGCAGAGGAGTATGACGAGCTGATCTTTACCGGCTGCGGAACCTCCCTGTATCTGGCACAGGCTGCTGCTCACGCATTTGCATCCTGCACCAAGATTCCGGCTAAGGGAATGTGCTGCTCTGAGCTGTACTACTTCCCGGAGACTTATGTAGGAAACGGCAAAAAGGTCCTGGTTCTTCCGATTACCCGTAAGAGCTATACAACCGAAGTACGTATGGCTATTGATAAGGTACGCAGCTTCCCAGGCGTAAAATCTCTGGCAATCACCTGCGATGCTGACAGCTCCAAGTACAACGATTATATGATTCTTTCTCCGGAAACTGCAGAAGACAGCGTAATTATGACCCGTTCCTTCACCAGCATGATTTATCTGTCTGTAGTTCTGGCCTTCTATGCAGGCGGAAAGAAAGAAAAAATCGAGGCTATGGCAGACTACGCTGCTCAGTCTGAGGAGTTCTTAAAGCTCAGCGATGAGATGGCAAAGAAAATTGTTGCAGAGCATCCGGAGCTGAATCTCTTTATTACTCTGGGACAGGGCATCAACTACGGAATTGCCAACGAGTGCATGAACAAGATGAAAGAAATGAGCCTGAGCAATTCTGAAGCATATTACAGCCTGGAGTATCGTCACGGACCGATGAGCCTGGTAGACGAAAATACCATGATCATTCTTCTCAGCAACGAAGAAACCGTTGATGGAGATGTAAAGCTGATGACCCAGATGAAGGAATACGGCGCAACCATTCTGGCTATCGGCAATAACGCTTCTGAGAACTTCAAGGATGTTGACTATACTCTGGATATGCCTTACGGCTACGACAGTCTGCAGAATGCAGCTATGATCGGCTTCATCGGTCAGACCATGGGATATTATCTGGCAGAAAAGAAGGGACTGAATGCAGATACTCCCCGTCATCTGTCTCAGGCAATTGTAATTAAATAATAAAAACATTTCAGCGAACAGGCCTGCTTTCCGGCAGGTCTGTTTTTCTATGCGCCTGGAATTGTACGTTTGAGATGTATGATTAGAAAAATTTCATTTTTCATTTAGAATATTATCATTTCCAGATCTGATAAACAGAAGGTTTCTATGTTACAATAGAAGTAATTTAAATGCCGGAAATCAGATTCCGGAAATCGAATACAAAGGAAACGGAGATGGCATGTAAATGGTAAAACGGATCATCAAGTATGTGGGACTGGCTGTTTTTTTCTACCTGATTTATCTGGCTGTATGTCTGCTGGTTCCTCCGCTGTTTCACAAAACAACGGATGCGGCGGCAAGAGAAGCCTTTCATACAGTCAAAACCGATGAGGAAGGCTTTGCAAAGGAAAGAGCACGCAGTGTAGATACGAACCTGGATGCCCTTTTATGGCGGCTGCGCCTGGTAGAAGAGGCCCAGGAAAGCCTTGTGCTGACTACCTTTGATTTCCGGGATGAAAGCGGAGGCCAGGATATGATGGCTGCTCTCTGGAATGCAGCCAACCGGGGCGTGAAGGTGCAGATTCTGGTAGATGGCATCAATGCCGGTCTGTTTTTATCCGGCAGCGACAATTTCCGTCAGTTGGCCTCTCATGAAAATGTAGAGGCACGTTTTTATAATCCCATCAATTTTTTGACTCCATGGAAAATCAATTATCGGATGCACGACAAATATCTGATTGCTGATAACTGGGGCTACATATTGGGCGGAAGAAATACAGACAACCGTTTTCTTGGATGCTACGAGGAATTTTACAACGAGGACCGGGATATTCTTGTTTATGAAACAGTTCCCGGAAAAGGAGAGTCCTTATGCCAGCTGCAGAATTATTTTGAGCGCATATGGAACCTTCCAGACAGCAGGATTTTCAGGAAGAAGGGAAAAGGAGGCAATCTGGAGGCTCACTACCAGCAGTTAAAGCAGAGGTATCCGGAAGCCTTCACACCTACAGACTGGGAGCTGGAAACCACAGAGACAAACAGAATTGAGCTGTGTACCAATTCCATAGAGCCCAAAAACAAGGAGCCCTGGATTTGGGACAGAATGATTGAGGAGATGAAGCAGGCATCAGATGTCCAGGTACAGACTCCCTATATTATCTCCAGTAAAAAAATGTATCAGGATCTGAAAGCTGTAACTGATTCAGGAGTCTCCACAGAAATCCTGATTAATGCTGTGGAAAATGGAACCAATCCCTTTGGATGTACCGATTATCTGAACCAGAAAAAGAAAATTCGTGATGCAGGCGTTCATATTTATGAGTATCTGGGAAAACAGGCCCAGCATACAAAAACTGTTCTGGCAGATGATAGAATGAGTATTGTAGGCTCCTGCAATTTCGATATGAGAAGTGTTTATCTGGATACGGAACTGATGCTGGTGATTGACAGTCCCGAAATCAATGCCCAGCTTCGTAAGCAAATTGGACAGATGAAGGAAAGCTGCCGCCATATGCACCCGGACGGTGCTCTGCAGGACGGCTCTCAGTACCAGATTCCTCCTCAGGAGTGGCAGAAAAAGCTGATTTACAGCGTACTGCGGGTAATTATTATTCCGATACGTCATTTACTCTAGCCTCTGAAATCGGACTGCAGCAATTTCACTGGCTTTAGATGGTTTACTTTTGGGATTCTATATTGACAGAAAAAGGTTCCTTTTATATAATTCGTATCATACATATATGAATGATTGCTGACTTTCATAATAGGACATGTCTGTGTTGCGGACATGTCCCTTTTCTGCAAAAAATCAGCATGGAAAGAGAGGAAACAGGATATGAAACATTCAGAACGTCCGTATTCGTCCAGAGATCCCTATGCCCGGCTGAAACGGCTTGAACGGGAACGGAAACGAAGAAAACGGATTCTCCTTTGCTGGGGCGCAGCCGCTCTGCTGCTTTTGGGCACCGGAACAGCAGCCATCGTGCATATGCGCAGTCAGGGGAAAAAGCAGTCCATAGAAACAGAGATCGCCGCAGAAAATATTGTCATTGAAGAAAAAACCGTAGTAGATGGTATTTCCGTAAAGGGTATGAATCGTCAGAAGGCACTGGAAACCATTCTGAATCATACCCCCTGGAGTATGTCAGTAACACTGGGAGAGAAAACCTATCCCGTTTCCAATCTTTATCAGATTCAGGCTGAAAAGCTGCTGGATACCATTTGTACCCAGGAAGAGCCGGGAGAATATACGGTTGATATGGAAAATCTGAAAGAACTGGCGGCAAAAGAGGCCTCAGCCTGCGCAGACCTGTGGGATACTGCACCGAAAAACAGCGGGCCGGAAAGCTTTGATATTCAAACAGGAAGCTTTGTATTTGGAGAAAGCCTTCCGGGAACAGCAGTCAACCAGGAAAAGCTGTCAGAAGACATTCTGGAAGCTGTGAAAAATCGTGATTATGATGCTGTCATTCCGGCTGAAACCTCCCAGGTTCCTGCTGAAGTAACGAAAGCAGAAGCAAAAGAAAAGTACAAAACACTGGCTTCCTTTACAACAGAAACCACCAGCAATGCAAAGCGCAACACCAATGTCCGTCTGGCTGCTCAGGCGCTTAATGGTACGATTCTTCAGCCAGGAGAAGAGTTTTCCTTTAATCAGGTAATTGGGCAGCGTACAGAGGAAAAGGGCTATCAGGCTGCCGCCGCTTATAACAGCGGTGCAGTGGTTCAGGAGGTGGGCGGCGGGGTATGCCAGATTTCCAGTACTCTTTATAAAGTGGTTTTCCAGTCCGGTATGAAAATCACCTTTCGCCGTTCCCATACCTTTGAGCCGAACTATGTGACTCCAGGGCAGGACGCAACGATCAGCTGGGAGGAACCGGATTTTCGCTTTGTCAATACTTCCAAAGGACCGATTGGAATCCGTGCCAGCTATTCCAACCAAAAGGCTTCTGTTTCGATTTACGGACTTCCTGTTTTGGAAGAGGGAATTACCTGGGATCTGGATTCGAAAAAAGTAGAAGAGATGGAGCTTTTGCCACCCGTATATGAGGAGGATCCAACGCTGGAGCCGGGACAGGAGATTGTAAAAAGCGCCGGAACAAAGGGAAGCCGGTGGGTTACTTATAAAGTGGTCTATCAGAATGGAAAAGAAATCGAGCGGACGGAGGATCACTCCAAAACCTACAAGGGACATGCTCCTGTGATTCGAAGAAATACCAGCGGAGCGGTATTAAAGCCGGAGGAAACCCAAATGGCGGAGACAACAAGCGCAGCGGCAATAGACGGTATGCCGGATGATTACATTCCCGGCTCCGGCATGGAGCTTGTTCCAGAGGAAAGCAAAGGTGACGCAGAGCGCAAAAAGGAAAACAGCTCACTTTCAGAAAGCAGCTCAGCCGCCAAAGCGGAGGCCTCTCAGGAAGAAGAATCATCCAGAGAGACGACGGCAGAGGAGAAGACCTCTGCGCCGGAAATGGCCGAAACCTCTGAAACCAATCAGCCGTCGGTATCGGAAACCATTGCTCCAAAGCCAGAGGATTAGGGAGTATATCCATGAAAAAGAAACCTTTGATTCTGGCTGTCTGCGGAGTGAAGAATTCCGGAAAGACCACCCTGATCCAGAAGCTGATTCCGCTTCTTCAAAATCAGGGACTGAAGGTCGCAGCAGTCAAGCATGACGGTCACGATTTTGAGCCGGATGTGCCCGGAACAGACTCCCACTCCTTCTGGAAAGCTGGAGCTGTGGGTACGGCAATTTTTTCTGACTCAAAATATATGGTTATCCGGAAAAAGAAAATGTCCTACGAGCAGATAGGAGAGCTGTTTCCAGAGGCGGATTTGATTCTTGCAGAGGGACTCAAAAGCACTCCCTGTCCCAAGCTTGAAATCGTCCGCCAGGGAATTTCTCAAGAACTGTCGTGCTGCCAGGAGGGACTTTTAGGTATCCTGACGGATTTCTCTTTCGCGTATTTTGACTCTGAAAAAAATCCATCAGCAGTTCCAGTCCTTTCGCTCAATGATCTGGAAAAAATTGCAGATAAAATTCTTGATTTTTGTTTCGCAAGAAGGAGTCTTTCTATGGTAGTTTTAGCCGGCGGCCTCAGCCGGCGGATGGGACAGGAGAAGGCTGAGCTGAATTATGCAGAAACCTCGTTTTTAAATTATCAGTTAAAAAAGGGGCAGCTTCTTGGAATCGAAGAGCGTTTGATATCCGGATATCGCGGCGCCCTTGTAAAATCATTTCAAGAGGAAATCCTGATCCCGGATCGGATTCCAAATGCCGGTCCCTTGGGTGGCCTTGAAGCCTGTTTCCAGGCTTCTGCCAGACCCTATGCCCTTGTTCTTCCTGTGGATATGCCGACTGTAACCGTATCGCTTCTGGCATCTCTGATTTCTGGCTTTCGCAGATACATAAAAGAGGAATGCTCTGCTGGAAAACGACCGGATATTATGATTCTCTCTCATGGAGGAAAAGAAGAACCTCTGGCTGCTATTTATCCCACTGAACTGGCAGCTCTTGCAAGAGAGCAGATTTTAAGCAAGGATCGTTCTGTTATGGGATTTATGAAAGCAGCTGGATATCGAACCTTAGATGTTCCTGATTTGGAAGACGCATTTGTTAATATTAACGATCCAGGGCAGTATCAGAAACTAAAAAATATTCATGTATTCTAAAATATATTTATATTGCATAAAAAATTTTTAGTTCCATAAAAATGATTGTATTCTTTGCGAATTGTCTCTTTTTTTATCTATGCTATAATAGGATTATCAAAACAAGGGAGGCGCAAAATCCATGGCAGCAGTTGCAGTAATTCTGACAGTTGGTGCGTTCGGTCTGGAAGTATATCACACCGTTCACAATCAGTTTAAATTCTAAACAATATTACGTTTCAGTGAAATAAGAAATTCTTCACTGTTCGTCAATGATACAGAAATACCATACAGGAATCTTCCTGTACAAAAAAAGGGCCTGTGAATCTTCACAAGTCCTTTTTCTTTCGGTTAGAAAATTATTCGTTTTTCTTGTCCGGATCAGGCAGTACAATATTCATAATAACAGCAATCAGTGTTGCGATTACAACCGGAGAACGGCCGAAAATGGTCGTTACCCATGTTGGAAATGCAGACAGAGATGCAGATGCCTGAGAAACACCCATACCGAGCGCTGCTGCCAATCCTACGATGGAAGTATTGCGGTAGTTCATGTGAGCAGTCATTACCAGCTTCATACCAGTCATGGCAATGGATGCAAATACAGAAACCGTCGCTCCGCCCAGTACGCACTGAGGAATGGTAGTCAGCAATGCAGAAAACTTGGGAACCAGGCCTGCAATCAAAATCATAGCGCCTGCGCCGCCCAGTACAAAACGGTTTACAACACGGGTTGTTGTTACAATACCTACATTCTGGCTGAAGGTAGCTGTCGGAAGTCCGCCAATCATAGCTCCCAGAAGGTTCATGATTCCATAACCAACAATACCGCCCTGGAGCTCATCATCCGTAGGCTGGCGATCCATACCGCCGGAGGTTGTGGCTGAGAAATCACCAATGGCCTGAATGGAGTTAATGGCAAATAAAATGCCGATAGCAACGCAGGATGAAATTTCAAACTTCACACCAAAGTGCATCACAGAAGGGAGCTGGAACATCCCTGCAGTACCTACGCTGCTTAAATCTACCATACCAAAGGGGAGACTGAACAAATAACCTGCAATAATACCAATCAGAATTGATGCCAGCTTCAAAATTCCTTTTCCAAAATGGTTTAAAATCGTAACTACAGCCAGGGTAAAGATTGCAACCAGCCAGTTCTGCCAGGAGCCATAATTCGGGCTGGAGGTTCCGCCGGCCATATAGTTAATGGCAGTAGGATACAGAGACAATCCGATGGTAAATACAACTGTACCGGCAATCAGCGGAGGGAAGAATTTGCGGATCTTTTTAATAAAGATACCTACAAATACCGCTACAATACCGCCAACAATCTGCGCACCGAAGATAGCAGGAAGTCCAAAATCACCGGCTATCGCCTGCATACTGGGAAGATAGGCAAAGCTGACACCCATAATCACAGGAAGTCCTGAGCCTAAATGAAAGCCTCCCTTTTTCCCGATAGGAAACAACTGTAAAAAGGTAGAGAGACCTGCAATAACCAGAGCGGACTGAATCAGAATGACACTGTCAGAATCAGAAAGCCCGGATACACCGGCAATAATAATAGCGGGGGTTACACAGCCCACAATCATAGCTACCACGTGCTGCAAAGACAGAGGGAATGCCTGCCCAAATGACGGCACACCATCCAGTTCAAAAAGTGACGCGCGTTTTTTCGTTGCTTTTTCGCTCATTTATTTATCCTCCTTGGAGATTTTACTGATGAATTCGTGTTCCGGTCTTACCCAGAATACCATCCTTTGCTTTCTCCAGCAGGGTGATGAGAGCAGTACGGCCCGGTTTGGACTCTGCAAATTCTACAGCTGCCTCTACTTTTGGAAGCATGGAACCGGGAGCAAAATGACCCTCAGAAATATACTGTTTTGCCTGAGCTGTGTTCAGCTCATCCAGCCATTTCTCTTCCGGCTTACCGAAGTTAATCGCTACTTTTTCTACTGCAGTCAAAATAATCAGGAAATCTGCGTCCAGCTCCTTTGCAAGAAGACAGCTTGCGAAATCCTTATCAATAACTGCGCTTGCGCCCTTTAAATGATTGCCCTGCAGGGTCACGGGAATTCCGCCGCCGCCGCAGGCAATGACCAGCTGACCGTCGTTTACCAGAGAGCGGATGGCGCCGATCTCAATGATTTCTGCCGGCTTGGGAGAAGCAACAACACGGCGGTAACCACGTCCTGCATCCTCCTTCATTACATAACCGTAGGCCTCCTCTGCATGAAGCGCCTGTTCCTTTGTCATAAAATGACCGATAGGCTTGGAAGGATTCTGGAAAGCAGGATCTGCTTCATCCACACGAATCTGAGTTACCATAGTTGCTACAGGTATATCTTTGATTCCGCGGTTTAACAGTTCTTCACGAAGTGCATTCTGTAAATCATACCCGATATAAGCCTGACTCATAGCCACACAGACGGAGAGTGGGGTATTGGGCTGATTGGGGTTTTCCCGGGAAAGAGCCGCCATTGCATTATTAATCATACCAACCTGGGGACCGTTTCCATGGGCAACCACAACCTCGCAGCCCTCTTCAATCAGATCCACAATCGCCTTTGCCGTAATTTTTACAGCCGCCATCTGCTCTGGAAGAGTATTGCCCAGCGCATTTCCCCCCAGCGCTATCACAATTCGTTTCTTCTTGTCCATAATATTCTCCTTAAAATTTCTCATAGGTTGTTCCGGGCCGCCGGTCATTAAAACCAGGCGGCCCGAACGCAAGAGGATTTATCAAAATTGGTCAATTAATCAAATTTACGGGAGATTCCGCGCTCTTCCAGTTTTTTCAGAACAGCTGCCGGATCCTGGAATTTAGCCAGGAAAATCATTGCTGCAATCACATACGGCTTGTAGCTTGCCTCTTTGTACAGAGGAGTACGATACCGGTCAAATACAGAAGCCTCAACCTCACCGTCCTTGCAGCTTACATCGTTGATGTCAGCCGGCAGGCAGTGGAGATACAGAGCCTTGCCGTCCTTGGTTGTCTTCATCAGCTCTTCGGTACAGCACCAGTCTTTATGCTCTGCGTTCTGGGCCAGCAGCTCCTTCTCCAGAGCCTTAATGCCCTCGGAATCACCCTCTGCATACAGATTGGTTCTCTTTTCCATTGCTGCAAACGGAGCCCAGCTCTTCGGATATACAATATCAGCATCCTTAAATGCGTCTGCCATGTCGTGAGATACGCGGAAGGAACCGCCGGACTTCTCAGCGTTCTTTCTTGCAACCTCCTCAACCTCAGGCATTACCTCGTAGCCTTCCGGATGAGCCAGAACAACTTCCATTCCCATACGGGTCATCAGACCGATTACACCCTGAGGAACAGACAGCGGCTTTCCGTAGGAAGGAGAGTAAGCCCAGGTCATAGCCAGCTTTTTTCCCTTCAGATTTTCAACACCGCCGAACTCGTGGATAATGTGCAGCATATCTGCCATACACTGAGTCGGATGATCGATATCACACTGTAAGTTTACCAGAGTTGGCTTCTGCTCCAGAACGCCGTCCTTGTGGCCCTGGGTTACAGAATCAACAACCTCATGCATATAAGCATTGCCCTTGCCGATGTACATATCGTCACGGATACCGATTACGTCAGCCATAAAGGAAATCATGTTTGCAGTTTCACGAACAGTCTCGCCGTGCGCAATCTGAGATTTTCCTTCATCCAGATCCTGAACCTCCAGACCCAGCAGGTTGCAGGCAGAAGCGAAGGAGAACCGGGTTCTGGTGGAATTGTCACGGAATAAGGAAATACCCAGTCCGCTTTCAAATACCTTTGTAGAGATATTGTTTTCTCTCATGTAGCGCAGAGCGTCTGCAACGGTCCATACTGCTTCCAGCTCGTCATCGGTTTTCTCCCAGGTCAGGAAGAAATCGCCCTCGTACATTTCCTTAAAGTTTAATTTGTTCAGTTTGTCAATATAGCCCTGTAAAGTTTTATCCATGATGGAACCTCCATATTATTTATCATTTTTATTTTTCGGGAATTTATCTTGTATTGCTTAATTTGTAAAAGCTGTGCCGGTATTATTTGCAGTAAACGGTCGGAAGAGCAGCATAAACAGCAGCGCAGGTTACCAGATCCTGTTTCCAGGTCTTTTCGTTGGGAGCATGTGCCTGAGCCTCAGCACCCGGTCCAAAGCCGATGCACGGAATGCCGTTACGTCCCATAATGGAAACGCCGTTGGTAGAGAAGGTCCACTTGTCTGTCAGCGGCCGTGCAGTTCTCATTTCCAGAGTTTCCTCAGCGCCGATACGCTCTTCACCATACAGATTAATATAAGCTTCCTCGAGAGCCTTTGTTACGTCGTGATCTTTCGGAATAACCCAGGTGGGGAAGTAGCACTCAATCGGATAAACCAGTCCGGTATAGGACGGGCGCTCGTAGTTATACATAGAAACAACAACATCATCGCCGTATTTCTTTACGCTTGGCAGGTTGCGAATCTCTTCCAGACAGCTTTCCCAGGTCTCACCGGCAGTCATGCGGCGATCCAGAGAAACTGCACAGGAGTCTGCAACTGCACAGCGGCTGGGAGAGGTGTAGAAAATCTGGGAAGTAGTAACGGTACCGCGGCCCAGGAAGTTTGCTTCCTCCCACTCCGGATTGTATTTCTGATCCAGCATTTTTACAAGACCCTTGATCTCTGTATCATCAGCAGCATCGTTCTCGTTCAGAGCGCGAACGTCCTGAAGAATGTCAGCCATTTTGTAGATTGCGTTGTCACCGCGCTCCGGAGCAGAGCCGTGGCAGGAAACACCCTTTACATCAACACGGATTTCCATACGTCCACGCTGTCCTCTGTAGATGCCGCCGTCAGTAGGCTCGGTGGAAACTACAAATTCCGGACGAACCTTGTCTTCGTTGATGATGTACTGCCAGCAAAGACCGTCGCAGTCTTCCTCCTGAACGGTTCCGACAACCAGAACGGTATATTTGTCGCTCAACAGACCCAGATCCTTCATAATCTTTGCACCGTATACAGCAGATACGATACCGCCGCACTGGTCGGATACACCGCGACCGCCGATTTCTGTATCTGTCTCATAGCCCTCATAAGGATCAAATTTCCAGTTTTCGATATTTCCGATACCAACCGTATCAATGTGAGCATCAAAGCCAATCAGAGTTTTACCGGTTCCCATATATCCAAGAACATTTCCCATGGGATCGATCTCAACCTTATCGAACTCCAGCTTTCTCATTTCTTCTGCAATGCGGTCAATGTGCGCCTTTTCATCGCAGCTTTCGCCGGGGTATTTTACGATTTCCCGTAAAAACTTGGTCATATCTCTTCCATAATTCTGTGCAGCTTCTTTGATTTTTCCGTAATCAAGGCTCATTTTAATTTCCTCCGTTTTTGATAAGCATATTTTGTCTGGTATCTTTAAAAGGAGATTAGCGCTCCTTGCCTTCCCATACAATATTTTTATAACGCTCCGGATCCGTATCGCCCTCTGTCGAGAAGAGCAGTACTTTGGAATTCTCATCCAGTCTCAGATGCTCTCTTAATTCTTTATATTCGTCCATGGTCATGATGCAGGCCAGCACACCGAAGGGAGCTGCTCCGGATTCACCGGAAACCACCTGAGGATCACCCTTTATCGGAGCGGACAGCATACGCATACCCTTTGCTGCAACCCAGTCAGGAGCAGATACAAAGGTATCTACATGGTTTTTCAGGATATCCCAGGAAATGGTATTGGGCTCGCCGCATGCAAGGCCTGCCATAATGGTCTGCATATCCCCGTCAACAATCTGAATGCTGCCGTCGCCAACCTTTGCGCCCTTGTACAGACATGCTGCCAGATCAGCCTCCACAACAACAACCTTCGGAGGATTCTCCGGGAAACGGTTGGCAAAATAACCCTGAACAGCACCTGCAAGGGAACCGACACCAGCCTGAATAAACACATGAGTGGGGCGGTCACAGCCATATGCAGCAAGCTGTTCGTCTGCCTCCATTGCCATGGTTCCGTATCCCTGCATAATCCATGCGGGAATCTCTTCGTAACCATCCCATGCAGTATCCTGAACAACAACGCCTCTTGGAGTTTCAGCTGCTTCCTTTGCTGCAAGGCGAACACAGTCATCATAGTTCATATCTGTAATATCTACCTGAGCGCCTTCCTTCTGGATATTCAGAAGACGGGTCTGGGTTGTTCCCTTCGGCATATGTACAACAGCTTTCTGGCGAAGCTTATTTGCTGCCCATGCAACTCCGCGCCCGTGGTTTCCATCGGTTGCAGTAAAGAAGGTAGCCTGACCGAATTCTTCCCGAAGAGCGTCTGAAGTCAATACGCTGTAAGGAAGCTCAGATACGTCTCTGCCGGTTTCCTTCGCAATATAACGAGCCATAGCAAAAGAACCGCCCAGTACTTTAAATGCGTTTAATCCGAACCGGTAGGATTCATCCTTTACATAAACCTGACCCAGTCCAAGATAGGAAGCCATCTGATCAAGCTTTGCCAGGGGAGTGGTAGTATACTGAGGGAAACTCTCGTGAAAGGCGCGGGCCTTTTTCACTTCCTCCAGCGCCATTACCGGCAGTTGTTTATCATCGGTTTTGGGCATTGTATTGTAAGCCCACTCAATTGCTTTCATGTTGAAAACCTCCTGCATTATATAAAAATCCATGTTACTGTTTGCTTAGGGTGCTTCTGAATTCTTTTTTGCGGCATCAATATAGCTGTAAAGCGTAAACTTGGAGATGCCGAAATAAGAAGAGACCTTATCGCCGGATTTTGTTACCAGAAATGCTCCTGAGTCGTTTAAAAACTGAATGGCGGAAATCTTTTCATCCTTTGTCATCAGAGCCACAGGCTTGCCGACAATGGCTACGGACTGCTCAATCAGTTCATCCAGAAGATCATTGACATTGTGGGTGATTTTTCTCGGCTCCTTGTTTTCCGTAGGACTGGTTTCAATCAGAGAGCGCAGTGCGTTGTCGATGCTGATAAGTCCTGTAATATCATAATTAATCGAAAAGATATACTGAATCTCATCATCTTCTCCACGGATGTACATGGTGCTGGATTTTAAAATCCTGCCGTCCTCTGTTCTGGTCAGATAAGCAAGCTTATCGGAAAGAGCTTTGGAATGCTTGTTTTTTGTCTCCAGCACAATGCCCGAAGGGCCGTCACCCTTGTGGCGGTTGCTGACATGACCGTTTTCTATATATACAATAGAAGATTCCATGTCCGCCCTTGTCAGGTCGTGAATCACAATCTCACAGGATGTTCCAAAATGTGTGGCAACTCCGTGAGCTATCTGGGTTAAAAAATCTAGGGTCTGTCTCATATGAAGTTCATCCTTTCGCGAAAGCATTTTCGGGCAGTGTTCCTTGGCCAAGACTGCCTGAAAATTTTTTTGATAAGTCCATCATACCATAAAAAAAACAAAATGCAATAGTTTTCTTAAAAAAATTTAGATGATCTCAAATATTTTTTATTTTACTATTGCAATTATGGAAATTGAATGGTAGTATGTAGATATCAAAGCACGGCTGTTTGTGAATTACAACAAAATAAAAGGAGGTTCTTTCATGATTATTGTAGGAAATGGAAGATTAATCACCAGAAACCCGGATGCTCCGTTTTATGAATCCGGCGCTGTTGCCATAGAGGGGAACTCTATTGTAAAAGCAGGAGAACTAAAAACAATTCAGGCAGAATTCCCGAATGCAGAATTTATTGATGCAAAGGGCGGAGTGATTATGCCTGCCTTCATTAATGTACATGAGCACATTTACAGCGCTTTTGCCCGCGGTTTAAGTATCAACGGCTATAATCCAAAGGGATTTTTAGATATTCTCGATGGACAGTGGTGGACCATTGACCGCCATCTGACTCTGGAGCAGACCTATCTCAGCGCTATGGCTACTTATATTGACAGCATTAAAAATGGCGTAACCACTGTTTTTGACCATCACGCCAGCTTTGGCGCAATTACAGGTTCTCTATTTGAGATTGAAAAAGCCGCAAAAGAAACCGGTATTCGCTCCTGTCTCTGCTATGAGATTTCTGACCGGGACGGAAAGGACAAATCAAGAGAAGCCATTCAGGAAAATGTAGACTTTATCAAGCATGCTCTGGCTGACGACAGCGATATGATTGCCGGTATGATGGGTATGCACGCATCCTTTACCATCTCAGATGAAACTATGGAACGGTGTGCTGCCATGAAGCCGGAGGGCGTCGGCTACCATATCCATGTGGCAGAGGGCATTGAGGATCTTCACGCCTGCTTAAAGGATCACGGCAAACGGATCATTGATCGTTTAATGGACTGGAATATTCTTGGCGAGAAAACCCTGACAGCTCACTGTATTTATGTGAACAAGCATGAGATGGAGCTTCTGAGAGATACCAACACTATGGTAGTACATAATCCGGAATCCAACATGGGCAATGCCTGCGGATGTCCGCCTACTATGGAAATCTTCCATACCGGAGTACTGACTGGACTGGGAACAGACGGATATACCCATGATATGACAGAATCTTATAAGGTAGCCAATATTCTTCATAAGCATCATCTGTGTGATGCCAACGCAGCATGGGGAGAGGTTCCTGTGATGCTGTTTGAAAATAATGCAAAGATTGCTAATAGATATTTTAAAAAACCTTTAGGCGTTCTGAAGGAAGGCGCAGCAGCTGATGTTATTGTTACCGATTACAATCCGCTCACTCCCATGCATGCAGGAAATGTAAACGGTCACATCCTTTTTGGTATGACCGGGCGCAGTGTAGTGACAACCATTGCCAATGGTAAGGTTCTCATGAAGGATCGGGTTCTGACAACGATTGATGAAGAAAAAGTAATGGCTGACTGCCGTCAGGCAGCTGCCGCATTGGCAAAATCTATTAATGGATAAATTCCGGGGGACTTAGCGTCCCCCAATGATATTCAGTGATAAACAATACAAGGAGGAATACGTCATGAGCGACAGAATGACCCCAATGCCATTCGGTCAGATGATCAGATGGATTTTAAAAGAAAAGAAAGAACAGGGAACCGTATTTGGTGTTTATCATCCCTACCGCGCTGCAGACCAGTACAGCCGTCAGATTTTTGGGCGGAAGCTGGAAACTCCTGTGGGACCGGCTGCAGGCCCACACACACAGCTGGCTCAGAATATTGCAGCTTCCTACTACGGAGGCAGCCGTTTCTTTGAGCTGAAAACCGTACAGATTCTCGATGGTGAGGATTTGCCTGTCAACAAGCCCTGTATTAAGGCGGATGACGAATGCTACAACTGCGAGTGGTCTACGGAGCTTTATGTTCCCCAGGCTCAGGACGAGTACATCAAAGCATGGTTTTTATTAAGCGTAATGGCAAAGGAATTTGACCTGGGCGCTATGGATGGTTTCCAGTTCAACATGAGTGTGGGCTACGATCTGGAGGGAATCAAATCTGAAAAGGTAAATCGCTTCATCGATTCTATGATGAATGCAGCAGATACGGCAGCTTTCCAGGAGTGCAGACAGTATCTGTTAGATAACCTGTCTCTGTTCCAGAAGCTTACAAAAGAGGATGTTGAGGCAATTTCTCCCTGCATCTGCAATTCTGTAACTTTATCTACTCTGCACGGCTGCCCGCCTCAGGAAATTGAGCGGATTGCAACCTACCTGATTACAGAAAAAGGACTGAATACCTTTATTAAATGCAACCCGACTCTTCTGGGCTATGAATTTGCCAGAGAAACCATGGATAAAATGGGCTATGATTATGTGGCCTTTGGTGATTTCCACTTCAAGGACGATCTGCAGTATGAGGATGCTGTTCCCATGCTGAAACGGCTGATTGCTCTGAGTGCAGAAAAGGGACTGGAATTTGGTGTTAAGATTACTAACACCTTCCCGGTAGATGTTAAGCAGAACGAGCTCCCCAGCGAAGAGATGTATATGTCCGGAAAGTCCCTGTATCCGCTGTCTATTGCTCTTGCAGCAAAGCTCAGCAAAGAATTTGACGGAAAGCTTCGTATTTCCTATTCCGGCGGCGCAGATGCCTTTAATATTGACAAGATCGTAAAAGCAGGAATCTGGCCGGTTACTGTAGCAACCACCCTTTTAAAGCCCGGCGGATATCAGAGACTGGAGCAGCTTGCTCTGGCTACTCAGGAGGCAGGCGTTTCCTTCAACGGCGTTTCCTATGAAGCTGTTCAGAAGCTTGCCGATGAGGCTGTTACTGACAAACATCATGTGAAAGCAGTAAAACCCCTTCCGTCCAGAAAACTGAACCGTCAGGTTCCGCTGACTGACTGCTTTGTTGCTCCCTGTAAAGAGGGATGTCCGATTCATCAGGATATTACGGCATACCTGCAGCTTGTAGGCGAAGGAAAAATGAAAGAAGCCATGGAAGTTATCACAGAAAAGAATCCGCTTCCGTTTATTACCGGTACCATCTGCGCACACAACTGCATGAGCAAATGTACCAGAAACTTCTATGAGCATCCGGTACATATCCGCAATGCAAAGCTGACTGCTGCTGAAGGCGGTTTTGCAGATTTAATGAAAAACTTAAAGGCCCGTGATCCGGAGACTGGAAAGACTGCAGCAATCGTAGGCGGCGGTCCGGCCGGTATGGCGGCAGCCTTCTTCCTCAGCAGAGCAGGTTTTGCCGTAACCCTGTATGAAAAAGAGGATTCCCTGGGCGGTGTGGTAAAACATGTGATTCCTGGATTCCGTATTTCTGATGAGGCGATTGCCCATGATGTGGCTCTTGTAACTGCCTACGGCGCCAAACTGCAGCTGAATACAAAAATCGAGAATCTGGACAGCCTGAAGGATGCCTATGATTATGTGGTGCTTGCTGCAGGTGCTTCCGAGCCAGGAGTCCTGAAGCTGGAAAAGGGCGAGCCAGTAAATGCCCTGGAATTTTTAGCAGACTTTAAGAAACATGACGGCAATCTGGATCTGGGCAAAAATGTTGTAGTAATCGGCGGCGGAAATACTGCTATGGATACTGCAAGAGCAGCAAAACGCACCAAAGGCGTAGAGCATGTATATCTGGTATACCGCAGAACCAAACGGTATATGCCGGCAGATGAGGAAGAGCTTGTTATGGCAGTAGAGGACGGCGTGGAATTCAAAGAGCTGCTGGCTCCGAAGGCCCAGGAAAATGGAATGCTTCTGTGTGATGTTATGAAGCTTGGGGAGATGGATGCCTCCGGAAGACGCGGCGTTGTTGCAATCGGAGAAACTGTTTCTGTTCCGGCCGACACCATCATCGCTGCAGTCGGAGAGAAGGTTCCCACTCATTTTTATGAAGCGTGCAGCCTGAATCTCAACGATCGCGGTAAGGTTCTGGTCAATCCGGATACCAAGGAATCCAGCGTAAAGAATGTATATGTAATCGGTGACGGTCTGGGCGGTCCGGCTACAGTTGTAGAAGCAATCCGTGATGCCCTGACAGCCTCTGAAGCAATTGCAGGAAGAAAGCTGGTACAGGACTTTGATGAAAAGGTTACTTCTGAGGATGTTTATCCCAGACGTGGTTCCCTTCTGGAAACCCAGGAAGGCCGTGTAGAAAGCGGACGCTGCTTAAGCTGCTCCTCCATCTGTGAAAACTGTGCAGAGGTATGTCCGAACCGTGCAAACCTGGCAATCCGGGTTCCGGGTATGGCAAAACATCAGATTATCCATGTGGATTATATGTGTAATGAGTGCGGAAACTGCCGGAGCTTCTGCCCTTATGACAGTGCTCCTTATCTGGATAAATTCACCTTGTTTGCCAATGTGGAAGATATGGACAACAGTAAGAATGAGGGCTTTACGGTATTAAATAAGGCTGAGGTTTCCTGCCGCGTCCGTTATCTGGGCAATATCATAGAATGGAAGTCTGGCGAAAAGACAGAGATTCCGGAAGCTCTCTGCAAGGTTATGGAAACTGTATGCAGAGATTATGAGTATCTGATTCAGTAAAACCAGCTTTTGTGTCGGAAAACAGCTGCCTGCCAGCAAAGGGGGGAAGCTGTTTTCCTGGCGCATGTATTTGCCATCTGGTTTGTGATTATTTTCACATAAGGTTTCATTCATATAAAAGAAAAGGAAGGCGATGAACCATGAAAACATTGCTGAAAGGCGGACGGGTCGTATCCGGCAGAGGATGGATAGAAGCTGATATTCTGTTGGAGGATGATAAAATTTCCAAAGTAGAGGCTGATATTAGTGACAACGATGCCAGAATTATAGATGTGACCGGACGTTTTATATTCCCCGGTTTTATTGATGCCCATACGCACTTTGATCTGGCTGTAGCCGGAACTGTAACTGCAGATGACTTTGAGACAGGAACCAGGGCGGCTGTCAGCGGAGGAACCACAACCATTGTGGATTTTGCCACCCAGTATCGGGGCGAAACCTTAAAAGAGGCTCTGGATAACTGGCACAGAAAGGCAGATCAAAAAAGCTCCTGTAACTATGGATTTCATCTGGCAATCTCAGAATTTTCGGAATCCATCAGCAATGAGCTGGAAGAAATTATTCGTGATGGGGTCACTTCTTTTAAGCTGTACATGATTTACGATGACAATATGCTGGATGACGGCAGCATCTACAAGGTTTTGAAACGTCTGACCGAGCTTGGGGGCATTGCCGGCGTTCACTGTGAAAACAGCGACCTGGTAAAAGCCATGGTTCAGGAACAGAAAGAGCTGGGAAATCTTACCACCAGCGCTCATCCTGCCAGTCGTCCGCCTCTGGTAGAAGCAGAAGCCATTGACCGGCTGCTGAAGATTGCTGCTTTGACTGATTCTCCGGTTATTGTTGTGCATTTAAGCACCAAAGCCGGTCTTAAGGAGGTTCAAAGCGCCCGGAAGCAAGGGCAGGAGGTCTATCTGGAAACCTGTCCTCAGTATCTGCTTCTGGATGACAGCGTTTATGATCTGCCTGATTTTGAAGGCGGAAAATATATCATAGCGCCGCCGCTCAGAAAGAAAGAGGATCAGGAGGCTCTCTGGGAGGCTCTGGCTGACGATTCTATCCAGACCCTCTCAACCGATCACTGCAGCTTTACACGGAAACAAAAGTCTGCTGGAAAAGAGGATTTCACAAAAATTCCGGGAGGAATGGCAGGTGTGGAAACACGGCCAGTCCTGATGTATACCTATGGAGTGGAAGCTGGACGGATTACCATGGAGCAAATGTGCCGCCTGCTTTCAGAAAATCCCGCAAAGCTATATGGAATGTATCCGCAAAAAGGGGTAATTGCACCAGGAAGCGATGCGGATCTTGTGGTATGGAATCCGGAGACAGAGTGGGTTTTGTCTGCTGAAAATCAGACAGCCAATGTGGATTATCAGGCCTACGAAGGCTATCCGGTAAAGGGAATTGCAGAGCAGGTTTATGTGAATGGACAGCTTGCTGCTGAAAACGGAAAAATTGTAAAGGAACATCTGGGACAGTATGTAAAACGGGAGCCTTATACAAAGCTTTTCTAAAGCATACCGTTCCTTTCCTATCAAAATTGTAACTGTTCAGGACGGGGCATCTTTTTTTGGATTTTTCTTCCTGTTCTCCCGCCGTCCTGAATAGTTACTCAGAATTGCAAAAAGAAAGGGGGTTACGCTGTGGCAACATTTAAAGTAAATGGAGCTGTTGTAACACCGTCTAAGAATCAGAAGCTGCTTCGCTTTTTAAGAGATGAGCTTCATCTGTATTCAGTAAAAGACGGATGCAGTGAAGGCGCATGCGGTACCTGTACCGTAATTATTGACGGAGAAACGGTAAAGGCATGTGTTCCTGACACAGACGCTCTGGAAGGAAAAAATATCATTACTGTTGAGGGTCTGACTGCGTGGGAGAGCAAGGTGTTTACCTATTCCTACGGAGAAGCGGGCGCAGTACAGTGCGGTTTCTGTATTCCGGGAATGATTATGTGTACCAAGGCCCTTCTGGACAAAAATCTTGATCCGACAGAAGAAGAAATCCGTTACGCTTTGCGCAACAATTACTGCCGCTGTACCGGATATGTAAAAATCGTTGCAGCAGTTAAGCTGGCTGCAAAAATCATGAGAGAGGGAACGATTCCGAAAAATGGCACAGACAACTGGAAAATGGGTTCCAGTGTTCACCGGATTGACGTAGAGGAGAAGGTTCTGGGATATGGAAAATATCCGGATGACTACGATCTGGAAGAAATGCTTCATGTAGCGGTTCTGCGAAGCAAATACCCTCGTGCCAGGGTGCTTTCCATTGACACCTCTGCTGCAAAATCCCTGGATGGCGTTGCTGCCGTTTTTACAGCGGAGGACGTTCCCGGTGAAAATAAAGTAGGACATTTAAAGCATGATCAGTATTCTCTGATTCCTGTAGGCGGGCTGACTCATTATCTTGGCGACGGCATTGCCCTGATTGCTGCTGAGACAGCAGAAATAGCAGAGAAGGCAAAAAAACTGGTCAAAGTCGAATACGAGGTTCTTACACCTGTAAGAAATATTCAGGAAGCTGCTGCCCCGGATGCGCCCAAGGTATTTGATGAAGAGGAAAATAATATCTGCTCCTACAAGCATATCAGCCGGGGAAATGCAGAGGAAGCCATTAAAAATTCCAAACATGTAATTTCTCACCATTTTGAAACTCCGTGGACCGAGCATGCTTTTCTGGAGCCGGAGTGTGCAGTGGCCTATATCGACGAGGATGATGACGTTTTTGTTTATTCTACGGATCAGTCTGCCCATCAGACCCTTCACGAATGCCAGATGATTCTTGGAACTGACAAGGTAAAGGTTCAGAACGCCCTGGTTGGCGGTGGATTTGGCGGCAAAGAGGATATGACAGTTCAGCATCTTGCAGCTATGGTTACCTATCTTACCAGACGTCCTGCAAAATTAAAGCTGTCCCGGGAAGAATCTCTTCTGGTTCATCCCAAACGCCATCATTTCGAAATGGACTTTACCATGGGCTGCGATGAAAATGGTAAAATTATGGGTGTACAGGCGAAGGTTTACTCTGATACTGGCGCATTCATGTCTCTGGGCGGTCCTGTTCTGGAGCGCGCCTGTACCCATGCGGCAGGTCCCTACAATTATCAGAATTTCGATATTGAAGGAACGGCTTATTACACCAACAATCCGCCGGCAGGAGCCTTCCGCGGATTCGGCGTAACCCAGACCTGCTTTGTAACAGAAACTCTGTTAAATATGATGGCTGACGAGGTGGGAATTACTCCGTGGGAAATCCGCTATCGCAACGCCATCCGTCCCGGCCAGGTTCTTCCCAACGGACAGATCGTAGATGAATCCACCGGTCTGGTAGAAACTCTGGAGGCCATTAAAGAGGATTATGACGCTGCCATGGCAGCCGGCAAGCCGGTTGGTATTGGATGCGCCATGAAGAATGCTGGTGTTGGCGTTGGAATTCCGGATACCGGACGCGTAAAGCTGATCGTAGAGGAAGATAACAAGCTTCACATCTATGCAGGCGCTTCCTGTATCGGACAGGGACTGGGAACTGTACTTGTCCAGATTGTAGTGGAGGAGACGGATCTTCCGGCAGACAGCATTGTGTATGAACGAAGCAATACCTGGATTGCCCTTGACTCTGGAACTACCTCCGGCTCCCGCCAGACTCTTATCACCGGTGAGGCCTGCATGAGAGCCTGCCGTGAGCTGATGAAGGAGCTGAATGCAGGAAAGACCCTGGCTGATGTAAAAGGGCAGGTATTTTACGGAGAATATCTTGCAAAAACAGATCCTCTTGGAGCAGATGTTCCCACCCCTGTATCCCATGTTGCCTATGGATATGCAACTCAGATGTGTATCATTGATCCGGAAACAGGAAAGATTGAAAAAATGGTTGCAGCCCATGATGTTGGAAAGGCAGTCAATCCACTGTCCTGCGAAGGTCAGATAGAAGGCGGAGTAGTTATGTCTATGGGTTACGCTCTGACTGAGCGCTATCCGATTGACGATAACTGTAAGCCGATTGATAAATATGGCTCTCTGGGTCTGTTTAGAGCCCACGAGCTTCCGGAAATCAAGGCCATTGTCATTGATAAGCCGGGACTGAAGGTTGCAGGCGGTGCTATCGGTATCGGTGAGATTACCTCTATCCCAACTGCACCGGCCATTGCCGATGCTTATTTCCGTTACGATCATGAGAGACGGTATGAGCTCCCACTGAAAAATACACCTTATGAAAGGAAGTGGTAACTATGGCAGCAAAGAAAAAATTTCCCTATCACTCTGCATTTGTTGCCTGCAACGGCGGATGTCATGAAGGAAATGGTGATTCCTCCTGTTCCTATGGCTGTATAGCCTGCGGTCTGTGCGTCAACACCTGTCCCTACGGTGCCATTTCCATGAATGAATACGGCGTTGCCGAGGTAGACGAGAAAAAATGTACCGGCTGTGGACGATGTGCAGAAGCATGTCCCCAGCAGATCATCCATATCCATGAGGATGCCAATTTTATTGCTGTAAAATGCTCCAACCATGACAAAGGCGCTGCATCCAGGAAACAATGCGACGTCAGCTGTATTGGATGCGGCATCTGTGAAAAAACATGTACCGCCTCTGCCATTCACGTAATCGACAACTGTGCAGTGATTGAAGAAAAATATTGTCTGAGCTGCGGAATGTGCGCTGTTAAATGTCCGCGCCACGCTATTTATGATTTAAGAGGAGTGCTGACTCCGACAAGATAAGGCAGAAAAAAGCAACGAATCAAAGGACCGCCGCTCCATGGAAGAGAAATCCTCTGTGGAGCGGCAGTTTTTATGTCATAGGACGCACTTTCCTATGACATAAAAACGCTCCGCGAGGATCGCCATGCGGCGGCAGAGAATTTTAAGATAAAATTCAAAAAAACAAAAAGCGCTTTTGCATTTGGTATGCTATACTATTATCATGGAGGATTTGTCAGATTACAGAGATTCACAATCTGTATCCCGTATTGACTCTTTCCAGTGGTTTTTATCTGTTTTATCTGATACTTTTCATTCACTTAAGGGTTGGAAAACGAAAACAAAACGAATAGTTACAAGGAATAAAGGAATAAAACTATGAAAACGGCAATCTATTTTCTGGATGCCTCCTCTGTTCCGGAAGAGGAGGCTCTTTTACGGGCAGCAGGAGAGCTTTCCCGGAGCCGACAGGAAAAGGCGGCAAAGCTTCGCTTTCCGGAAGACAGGGTTTTATCTCTGGGCGCAGGACTGCTTCTGGACAGGGGACTGCAAAGGTATGGTCTTCGAGAGAGAGACTTAGAGCTGGAATACCGGCACAACGGAAAACCTTATCTAAAGCATTATCCGGAGCTTTATTTTAACCTGTCCCATTCCGGCACTATGGTAATGGCAGTATTTTCGGATCGGGAAATTGGCTGTGATATTGAAAAAATACGAAAAACAAAAATGGCTCTTGTACACCGGTATTTTACCAAAAATGAGCAGCTGTTTCTGGAACAGGAACGCCCGGAACAAGAAACCGATCGTCTGTTTTCCCGTTATTGGACTCTGAAGGAAAGTGTATTAAAGGCCACTGGAGAGGGGATGCGTCTTCCTTTAGACAGCTTTGAACTGCAGCTTGCAGAATTCCCTTCTGAGGCTCCTGTGAACCTGGTATGGCACACAGAAGCAGGAAAGAAGTTTTCTTCTTTTTCCTTCCGGGAATACGAATTTTCCGGATATCAGGCTGCTGTCTGCCGGGGCGGGGCTGATGATGGCCTTTCCAATGTTTTTTTCTCTTTTCAAAACCTACAAGATGTGGTAAGATAACCACGTAAGCAATGAGTACAGAAACAGGATCCTGTGTTTTTGTACAGAGTTGCAGAGCAAAGGAGAAAGATTCCATGGATATGAAACGTGTATTTCTGAAATTAAGCGGCGAGGCTCTGGCCGGACCGAAAAAAACCGGATTTGATGAGGATACGGTAAAGGAAGTTGCCAGACAGGTTAAGCTGTCTGTAGATGCAGGCGTACAGGTAGGTATTGTAATTGGCGGCGGAAATTTCTGGCGCGGACGTACCAGCGATGCGATTGAGCGGACAAAAGCCGATCAGATTGGAATGCTGGCTACGATTATGAACTGTATTTATGTGTCTGAGATTTTCCGCAATGCCGGAATGAAGACCCATATTTTCACACCATTTGCCTGCGGCACCATGACGGAGCTGTTCTCTAAGGATCGGGCCAATGCGTGCTTCGAAAACCAGGAAGTAGTATTTTTTGCAGGCGGCACCGGACATCCTTACTTCTCCACAGACACAGGAATTACCCTGCGGGCGGTTGAGATGGATGCAGACTGTATTCTGCTGGCAAAATCGATTGACGGTGTATACGACAGCGATCCGGCAAAGAATCCGAATGCAAAAAAATACGATACCATCAGCATTCAGGAAGTGATTGATAAAAAACTGGCTGTAGTGGATCTCACTGCGTCTATTATGTGTCTGGAGCACAAGATGCCCATGGCAGTATTTGATTTAAATGAGAAAGACGGCATTGCCAATGCAATGCAGGGAAAAATAAACGGTACCATTGTGACCGTTGAATAACAGGAGGTTTTTATGCAGGACGAATTAAAGGTTTATGAAAGTAAGATGGAAAAAACACTGGACGTGCTTCTGGACGAGTTTGGTTCCATTCGCGCAGGCCGTGCCAATCCGCATGTGTTGGACAGAATCAAGGTAGATTATTACGGTACCCCTACTCCTATTCAGCAAGTCGGCAATATTAACGTACCTGAGGCACGGATGATCGTGATTCAGCCCTGGGAAAAATCTCTGTTGAAATCCATTGAGAAAGCTATTCTGACTTCTGATCTGGGTATCAATCCAACCAATGACGGCAGCGTGATCCGTCTGGTTTTCCCGGAGCTTACAGAGGAACGCCGTAAGGATCTGGCCAAGGACGTTAAGAAAAAAGGTGAGGCCGCCAAGGTTGCTGTCCGTAATATACGCCGCGATGCAAATGAATCTCTGAAAAAAATGGAGAAAAACGGCGACATTTCCGAGGATGATTTAAAAGACGGCAATGATAAAATTCAGAAGCTGACTGACAAGATGATCGACAAGATCGACAAAGCAGTAGAAACAAAAACCAAAGAGATTATGACTGTATAATCCCATGTAACTATTCAGGACGACGGGAAGGCTGGCGGAAAAATTCTTGTAAAGCTCGCTTGTAAAGGAATTTTCCTGCCAGCTCTCACATCGGAGATTTCTCCGATACTTCTTGTTCGGCTTTGCCGGACAAGAAGGTGCCCCGTCCTGAACAATTACAATCTAATTTGTATATGAGCAGTATGGCGGGGCAGGGAAGGATCCCTGTCCCGCTGCTGTGTCGTGCATTTATATTTGAGCAGGGAGGAATTTTATGAATCAGAATCTGGATGGCATGGTAATCCCCAGACATGTGGCGCTTATTCTGGACGGCAACGGACGCTGGGCCAAAAAACGGGGACTTCCCCGCACCATGGGACACAAGGAGGGCTGTGTTACGGTGGAGAAAACCGTAGAAGTTGCTGCCCGCATGGGAATTGAGTATCTGACCGTATATGGTTTTTCCACAGAAAACTGGAAGCGTTCTTCCGACGAGGTGGGCGCTCTGATGCAGCTTTTCCGTTTTTACATGGTCCGCCTGTTAAAAATTGCTTCCGCCAATAATGTGCGGGTAAAAATGATTGGTGACCGCACCCGTTTTGATCAGGACATTATTGACGGCATCAACCGGCTGGAACGGGAGACAAAGGACAATACCGGACTTACCTTTGTAATTGCCGTAAATTACGGCGGCCGGGACGAGCTTACCCGCGCAGTCAGAAAGCTGGCTGCTGACTGCTGTGCAGGAAAACTGGAGCCTTCAGCCATAACAGAACAGGTGGTGAATTCCTATCTGGATACTGCAGATATTCCGGATCCGGATCTTCTGATACGAACCAGCGGAGAGCTGCGGCTGTCCAATTATCTTCTGTGGCAGCTTGCCTATACAGAGCTTTATGTGACAGATTGTCTCTGGCCTGATTTCAACCAGGAAGAGCTGGAAAAAGCCATTCTTTCCTATAACCGGCGTGATCGGAGATTCGGCGGAGTCAAATAAACAGAAACAGCAGCTAAAAAGAAAAAGGAGGACCGTTGATGTTTGCAAAACGGTTGATAAGTGGTATTATTCTGGTTATTCTTGCTATCATAATAGTAGGGCAGGGCGGATTGCTTCTATACGGCACCATGACAGCCATTTCTCTGATTGGCATGTATGAGCTGTATCGTGTCCTGAATATGGAAAAAAGTCCGCTGGCAGCTGTCGGCTATCTGACTGCCGTAGCCTATTACGGGCTTGTATGGTTTGAGGGAACCAGTCATGTAACCCTTCTTGCCATCGGTACTCTGATGGTGATGATGAGCCTTTATGTGTTTCAGTTTCCCAAATATAAAACAGAGGAGGTTGCCTGCGCCTTTTTTGGGGTATTCTATGTGGCAGGCATGCTCTCCTATCTCTACCAGGTAAGGGCCATGGCTGATGGCAAATATCTGGTGTGGCTGATCTTTTTAAGCTCCTGGGGCTGTGACACCAGTGCCTATTGTGTGGGTATGCTTTTTGGAAAACACAAAATGGCGCCTGTGCTGAGTCCGAAAAAATCCATTGAGGGAGCCATAGGCGGAATCGCAGGCTCCGCACTTTTAGGCATTCTGTTTGCAGGGATCTTCGGTGCGAAGTTCTCCTCTGTAGCCAATCCCCAGGCTGCCTGCGCTATTGCCTGCGCCATTGCCGCAGCAATCTCCCAGATTGGAGATCTTGCTGCCTCTGCCATTAAGCGGAATCACAACATCAAGGACTATGGCAATCTGATTCCCGGTCACGGCGGTATTTTAGACCGGTTTGACAGTATGCTGTTTACTGCGCCGGCGATTTATTTTGCAGTAACATTTCTTGTATCCTAAAAAACTTCCTAGGATACAAAAGCGCTCTGTGAAGATGCGCACATTCTTTTTTGATAAATGCTGACAAGGAGGATACCAATGAAAAAAATAGCAATTCTCGGGTCTACCGGTTCTATCGGCACACAGACTTTGGAGGTTGTAGAGAATAATGGAGATATTCAGGTAACAGCCCTGGCTGCAGGGAGCAATATTGTCCTTTTAGAGCAGCAGATCCGGAAATTCCATCCGAAGCTGGCCTGCGTGTGGGACGAGAAAAAGGCTGCAGATCTTCGGGATAAGATCCGGGATCTGGATGTGCGGGTTGTCTCCGGTATGGATGGACTGTTAGAGGCAGCCACAGAACCCCAGGCAGAAATTGTAGTCACTGCTGTTGTGGGCATGATTGGAATTCGTCCTACCATTGCAGCTATGGAGGCCGGAAAGGATATTGCTCTTGCCAACAAGGAAACTCTGGTAACTGCAGGACATCTGATTATGCCTCTCGCGGAAAAAATGCATGTGCGGATTCTTCCAGTGGACAGTGAGCACAGTGCCATTTTCCAGAGCTTAAACGGTGAAAATAAAAAAGAAATTCACAAAATTCTCCTGACTGCTTCTGGCGGTCCCTTCCGCGGATGGACCCGAAAACAGCTGGAAGGCGTTCGGGTAGAAGATGCCTTAAAGCATCCTAACTGGGCTATGGGACAGAAAATTACCATTGATTCTTCAACTATGGTGAACAAGGGACTGGAGGTTATGGAGGCCCGCTGGCTGTTCGGCGTGGAAATGGATCAGGTTCAGGTCGTAGTTCAGCCACAGAGTGTCATTCACTCCATGGTAGAATTTAAAGACGGAGCCATTATGGCTCAGCTTGGCACTCCAGACATGAAGCTTCCGATTCAGTATGCCCTTTACTACCCGGAGAGAAGATATCTTCCGGGAGAGCGTCTTGATTTTGCAAAACTGGGAAAGATCACCTTTGAGGCTCCGGATATGGAGGTCTTCCGCGGTCTTTCGCTGGCTTACCAGGCAGGCAGGAGAGGCGGTTCTCTTCCTACGGTTTATAATGCTGCCAACGAATATGCTGTCGGCAGATTTTTAAAGAAAGAAATTCCTTATCTGACCATCATTGATATGATTGAAGGCGCCATGGCGCATCACAAGGTGGTCGAAAATCCTGATGTAAGTCAGATTCTGGCTGCAGAGCAGGAAACTTATGATTATATAGAAAGCAGGTGGTAAATTGCTGAATATTCTGGCAGCAATTCTTTTATTCGGGCTGATTGTGCTTGTTCACGAATTCGGTCATTTTCTGCTGGCAAAGCTAAACGGCATTGGCGTAGTGGAATTTTCCATTGGCATGGGGCCGCGGCTGGCCAGCTTTGTACACGGAGAAACCAGGTATTCCCTGAAGGCGCTTCCTTTCGGCGGCTCCTGTATGATGGTGGGAGAGGACAGTGCGGATCCCAATCCCAAAGCATTTAACAACAAATCTGTATTTGCAAGAATTGCTGTGATTGCCGCGGGTCCTGTATTTAATTTTATTCTGGCCTTTTTTGCCGGAATCCTGATTGTATCCCAGGTAGGACATGACAATCCGGTGCTTATTGGTGTAGAGGACGGTTCTCCTGCTCAGGAGGCCGGTCTGATGCCGGGAGATAAGATTACCCGGATCAACAATCGAAAAATCAGCGCATACCGGGACATTCAGCTGTATACACTTTCCCATCCAGGCCAGGAGCTGACCATTTCCTATGAACGTCCGGCCGGTGGAAGCTGGGAAAATAAAGGTGCGGCAGAAAAACGAACTGCTGTCTTAACTCCCGCATTTAATGAAGAATATCAGGCCTACATGCTTGGTGTTCTTTTTGCCGGATATGAAAAAACAGACAGCTTTGCAGAGCTGATTCGCTGCAGTGCTTATGAAGTAAAATACTGTATCGTTTCTACCTTTGACAGCCTGCGCATGCTTTTCACCAAACAGCTTCCAGTAGAAGATGCAGTAACCGGCCCGGTGGGCATTGTCAGTATGGTTGGAGAAACGGTAGAGCAGGGACGGGAGGCCGGAGCTATGGTTCTCATAGTGATTCTGGCAAACTGGGTTCTTCTTTTAAGCTCCAGCCTTGGAATCATGAATCTGTTTCCCATTCCGGCTCTGGACGGAGGACGTCTGTTCTTCCTTTTTCTCGAACTGCTTCGTGGAAAGCCCATGGATCCGGAAAAAGAAGGAATGGTTCATCTGGCCGGCATGATGGTTTTGATGGCACTGATGCTCTTTGTTCTCTTTCATGACGTACAGAAGCTTTTGTAAGACAGAGAAAGGACAGGTGGATACGAATGAAAACGAAGGTAATTCAAATTGGTGACAGGGTCATTGGCGGCGGAAATCCCATACTGATCCAGTCCATGTGCAATACAAAAACAGAGGATGTAACAGCAACGGTTGCCCAGATTCTGAAGCTGGAGCAGGCGGGCTGTGATATTATCCGTGTAGCTGTTCCCACACTGGAGGCTGCAGCTGCCCTAAAGGAAATCAAAAAACAGATTCATATTCCGCTGGTGGCAGACATTCACTTTGATTATCGTCTGGCTATTGCAGCCATGGAAAATGGCGCTGACAAGATCCGCATCAACCCCGGCAATATCGGCAGCAAGGAACGGGTAAAAGCTGTGGTAGATAGGGCCAAGGAGCTTCACATTCCCATTCGAGTAGGTGTAAACAGCGGCTCTCTGGAAAAAGGTCTGATCGAAAAATACGGCGGCGTCACTGCAGAGGGGCTGGTAGAAAGCGCTCTGGAAAAAACTGCTCTGATTGAGCAGATGGGCTACGATAACCTGGTGATCAGCATCAAATCCTCCGACGTTATGATGTGCGTCAAGGCCCATGAGCTGATTCACAGCCAGACCTCCTATCCCCTTCATGTCGGAATTACAGAGGCCGGAACTTTAACCTCCGGTAATATCAAATCCGCAGTCGGACTGGGACTGATCCTCCATCAGGGCATCGGTGATACCATCCGGGTATCTCTTACTGGAGATCCGGTGGAAGAAATCAAATCTGCCAAGCTGATTTTAAGGACTCTGGGACTGCGCAAAGGTGGAATTGAGGTAGTTTCCTGTCCTACCTGCGGCCGTACCCGCATCGATCTGATCGGCCTGGCCAATCAGGTGGAAAACATGGTGACAGAGTTTGACCAGCTGAATGTAAAGGTGGCTGTTATGGGCTGTGTAGTAAATGGCCCTGGCGAAGCAAAAGAGGCTGATTTGGGAATTGCTGGAGGCATTGGCGAAGGCCTTCTCATCAAAAAAGGGGAAATTGTGAAAAAGCTGCCAGAGGCAGAGCTGCTTCCTGCTCTGCGTGCAGAGCTGAAAGCCCTGGCGGCAGCTCAGGAGAAAGGTGAATGAAGGATTTTTTAGATGTATTTCCCGGATTGCATATGACAGAACAAATGCAGGAGCTTTTATCTCTGGTAGGCGTGGAGCGTGTCTCCATGCCCAGAGACAGAAGCTCTCTTCGCATTTACCTGAACAGTCCGCGATTAATTCATAAAAAGAACATCTGGGATCTGGAACGGGGAATTCGAGAGCAGCTTTTTCCTGGAAAACAGATCCAGATCCGAATCTTTGAACGGTTCTGTCTGTCTGAGCAGTATACACCGGAAAAGCTTCTGAAGGTTTACCGGGACAGCCTGCTGATGGAACTGAAAAATTACAGCATTATCGAATATTCCATTTTTCGGAAAGCAGAATGTACATTTCCACGGCCGGACCTGCTGCATATGACTGTAGAAAACACCATGGTCAACCGGGAAAAAGCCGGGGAACTGAAGCGTGTCCTGGAAAAAGTTTTCCATGAACGGTGCGGCCTTCCTGTGGAGATAGAATACGAATATGTAGAGCCTGTACGCGCCAGAGGAACACTGGAAAGAGAACTGCAGGCAAAACACCAGGCAGAGGAGCTGGCTGCCCGCTATCTGGAGCACCACAGCACAGAAGAAGAAAATTCCCAGGAAGCAAAAAGCGGTGCATCTGCTTCTGCAGAAAAGGGAAAAACAAAAGCGGCAGGAAAAGGCAGTGAAAATGGCGGCAGTATTACCAGAGGTGAGTCACGCCCTGGCGCTCTGCGAAACGGGAAAAAGGAATTTCAGAAGAAAAACGACTGGAGTCATGGAGGATACCGGAAAAAATCGGAGAATCCCGATGTCCTTTATGGACGTGATTTTGAAGACGATTTTATTGAGCTGGAACGAATTGAGGGAGAAATCGGAGAAGTTACCATCCGTGGCAAAATCCTTGATAAGGACAGCCGGCTGCTCAGAAGCGGAAAAACCATTATTATTTTCCACATTACAGACTTTACTGATACCATTACAGTCAAGGTATTTGCAAATGAAGATACCCTGGAGGATTTAAATAATGCAATTAAAGAAAAAAACTTTATCCGCCTCCAGGGCATGACAACCATTGACCGGTTTGACGGAGAACTGACCATTGGTTCCATTCGGGGCATTAAAAAATATGAGGATTTTACCAGCAAGCGGACAGACAACAGCCCAGTCAAACGGGTAGAGCTTCACTGTCATACAAAAATGAGCGATATGGACGGTGTTTCTGAGGTCAAGGATATTGTGAAACGAGCCAAATCCTGGGGAATGCCAGCCATTGCCGTCACAGATCATGGCTGTGTCCAGGCATTCCCGGATGCCAGCCATGCTTTGGACAAGGGAGATTCCTTTAAGATTCTTTATGGCGTAGAGGGATATCTTGTGGATGATATGAAGGAGCTGGTTGAGCACTCCAGAGGGCAGAGCTTTTCAGACTCCTATGTGGTCTTTGATATTGAGACTACCGGCTTCAGCCCGGAAAAAAACAAGATTATTGAAATCGGCGCTGTCAAGGTTGTCAACGGACAGATTACAGACAAATTCAGTACCTTTGTCAATCCAGATGTGCCGATTCCCTTTGAAATCGAGCAGCTGACCGGAATCAACGACAATATGGTGCTTTCCTCGCCGGGGATTGAAGTGATTCTTCCTCAGTTTTTGGAATTCTGCAAAGACTGTGCCCTGGTTGCCCACAATGCTTCCTTTGATGTCAGCTTTATCTCCTGGCAGGCCGCAAAGCAGGGATTGGAATTTGAACCCACTGTCCTTGATACAGTCGCCATAGCCAGACAGCTTCTTCCCAGCTTAAACCGTTTTAAGCTGGATACGGTAGCCAAGGCCTTAAATATTTCTCTGGAAAATCATCACCGGGCCGTAGATGATGCCGGAGCTACTGCAGAAATTTTTGTAAAATTTGTAGAAATGCTCCGAGCCAGAGGCGTGGAAAATCTAGATCAGCTGAATGAAATGAGTGAGCTCAGTCCGGACACCATCAAAAAACTGCCGACTCACCATGTGATTATTCTGGCCAAAAACGAGGTAGGACGAATCAATCTCTACCGGCTGGTATCCTGGTCCCATATTGACTATTTTGCAAAACGTCCCAGGATTCCCAAAAGTCTCCTGAACCAGTACAGAGAAGGGCTCATCATTGGTTCTGCCTGTGAAGCTGGGGAACTTTACCAGGCTCTGCTGCGGGGATTGCCCAGAGCGGAGCTGATGAAGGTGGCATCCTTTTATGACTTTCTGGAAATTCAGCCCCTGGGCAACAATGCCTTTATGCTGCGGGATGAAAAAAGCACCGTAAAAACCATGGAAGATCTGATGGATTTGAACAGGAGAATCGTTCAAATGGGGGAAGAGCTGGGAAAACCCGTATGCGCAACCTGCGACGTTCATTTTCTCAACCCTGAGGACGAGGTTTACCGCCGGATTCTTATGGCGGGTCAGGGATTTTCAGATGCGGATCAGCAGGCGCCTTTATATCTGCGAACGACAGAAGAGATGCTGAAGGAATTTGAATACCTGGGGCCGGATAAGGCAGAAGAGGTGGTCATTACCAATACCCGGATGATTGCTGATATGTGTGAGCGCATTGCACCAGTACGTCCGGATAAATGTCCTCCGGTTATTGAAGACTCTGATGAAACCCTTCGAAAAATCTGCTATGACAAGGCCCATGAAATGTACGGGGAAAACCTGCCTGAAATTGTAACTGCCCGACTGGAAAAGGAGCTTCATTCTATTATTTCCAATGGCTTTGCCGTGATGTATATTATTGCTCAGAAGCTGGTATGGAAATCCAATGAGGATGGCTACCTGGTAGGCTCCAGAGGCTCTGTAGGTTCCTCCTTTGTTGCCAACATGGCCGGAATCACAGAAGTAAATTCCCTGAGTCCCCATTATCTGTGCCCCCATTGCCATTACAATGATTTTGATTCGGAGGAGGTAAAGAAATTCTCCGGAATGGCAGGATGCGATATGCCAGATCGGAACTGTCCCAAATGCGGCACTCCCATGACAAAGCAGGGCTTTGATATTCCCTTTGAGACCTTCCTGGGCTTTAAGGGAGATAAGGAACCGGATATTGACCTGAACTTTTCCGGAGAATATCAGAGTAAGGCCCACGATTATACAGAGGTCATCTTTGGAAAGGGCCAGACCTTCCGTGCCGGAACGATCGGTACTCTGGCAGATAAAACAGCTTTCGGATTTGTCAAACGTTATTACGAGGAAAGGGGAATTCACAAGCGAAACTGCGAAATAGACCGGATTGTTCAGGGCTGCGTCGGTGTCCGGAGAACGACGGGACAGCATCCTGGCGGTATTGTTGTGCTTCCCATTGGTGAGGAAATCTATTCTTTTACCCCGGTTCAAAGACCGGCCAATGATATGACTACCTCTACCGTAACCACCCATTTTGATTACCATTCCATTGATCACAATCTGCTGAAGCTGGATATTTTAGGACATCAGGATCCGACCATGATTCGAATGCTTCAGGATTTAACCGGTCTGGATCCGGTAAATGATATTCCTCTGGATTCTCCGGAGGTAATGTCTCTGTTTCAGAATACCTCTGCTTTGGGAATTACTCCGGATGATATTGGTGGCTGTAAGCTGGGAGCTTTGGGAATTCCTGAGTTTGGAACTGATTTTGCCATGCAGATGCTTCTTGATGCCAAGCCCAAATATTTCTCTGACTTAGTCCGCATTGCCGGACTGGCCCACGGAACGGATGTATGGCTGGGCAATGCCAAGGATTTAATTCTCAGTGGTCAGGCAACCATTCAGACTGCCATCTGCTGCCGTGACGATATTATGGTTTATCTGATTCAGATGGGACTGGAAGAAGGGCTTTCCTTTACTATTATGGAAAGTGTGCGAAAGGGTAAGGGCTTAAAACCAGAGTGGATTGAAGAAATGAAGGCTCACAATGTGCCGCAGTGGTACATTGATTCTTGCCTGAAAATTAAATATATGTTCCCAAAGGCTCACGCGGCGGCGTATGTTATGATGGCCTGGCGCGTAGCTTTCTGCAAGGTATTTTATCCTCTGGCTTACTATGCTGCATTTTTCAGCATCCGTGCAAATGGCTTTTCCTATGAGCTGATGTGCCAGGGACGTGAAAAGCTGGAATACCATCTGGCTGATTTTAAAAAACGGTCTGATTCCTTATCCAAGGCAGAGCAGGATACTCTTCGAGATATGCGAATTGTTCAGGAAATGTATGCCCGAGGGTATGATTTTATGCCGATTGATATTTACCGGGCCCAGGCAGAGCGGTTCCAGATTATTGACGGGAAGCTGATGCCTTCTTTAAGCAGTATCGCCGGACTGGGACTTTCCGCTGCGGAAGGCGTGGTTTACGCAGCTATGGACGGCCCCTTCCTTTCAAAGGAGGACTTCAGAAATCGCTCCAAGGTCAGCAAAACCATCTGCGATTTAATGTCTGATATGGGAATTCTTGGAGATCTTCCGGAAAGCAACCAGCTCTCTCTGTTTGATTTCTAAATATTTTTCCCGAACAGGAAAGAAGCTCGCTCGCGAGCTTCTCCGCCTGCGGCGGGTCGCTTCTGCGACAAAATTCTCTGCCGCCGCATGGCGATCCTCGCGGAGCGTTTTTATTTCATAGGACGTAATTTCCTATGAAATAAAAAATAAGAAGAAGGGTTGACAATCCTTCTTCTCTTTTTTATAATAAATATACCCCCATGGGGTATATTTAACCGGGTATCCATGATACCTGGAATCAGAAACATATCAGATAAAACCAGGAAAGGTGGACTTGCAATGGAAGAACAGTGCTTTTGCCACACAACAAAAGAACGATCGGAAAAGGAATATAAGGATCTGATCCATCGATTAAACCGGATCGAGGGACAGATTCGCGGAATCAGGGGAATGGTAGAAAAAAACTGTTATTGCCCGGATATTCTCATACAGGTTGCCGCAGCAAATGCAGCGCTGAACAGCTTTAACAAAGTTCTTCTGGGCAATCATATCCGCACCTGTGTGGCCCGGGATATCCGGGATGGAAAGGATGAAACCATTGATGAACTGGTGGGCATTCTTCAAAAGCTGATGAAGTAAAAAAGCCCGCTTCCGATATCCATTTTTCCAGTAAAGGAGGGAATTTTCTATATGGATCAATATCAAGTAACCGGAATGAGCTGCGCTGCCTGCAGCACACGGGTGGAAAAGGCAGTATCCAAGGTCCCAGGCGTCACCTCATGCTCTGTCAGCCTGCTGACGAACTCCATGGGCGTAGAAGGCGATGCATCTCCGGAGGCTGTGATTGCCGCTGTAGAAGAGGCCGGATATGGCGCTTCCCAGAAGGGACAGGGCAAAAACGCAGCCGGTTCCCATACCCATGGAGGGTACTCAGCATCGGAGGCTGAGGAAATGCTAACGGATCACGAAACGCCAATTCTGAAAAAGCGACTTTTTTCCTCCCTTGGATTTTTAATTGTTTTGATGTATTTTTCCATGGGCGCTATGATGTGGGGATGGCCGGTCCCCTCGTTTTTCCAAGACAACCATGTAGCCATGGGCCTGCTGCAGTTGATCCTGACTGCAATTGTGATGGTCATTAACCAGAAATTTTTCATCAGCGGCTTTAAAAGTCTCTGGCATAAGGCCCCAAATATGGATACTTTGGTGGCCTTGGGCTCTACGGCTGCCTTTGTCTACAGCACCTATGCCCTGTTTGCCATGACAGATGCGCAGATGCGGGGAGATATGGCCAGAGTTATGTCCTATATGCATGAGTTCTATTTTGAATCAGCAGCCATGATCCTGACATTAATCACAGTAGGAAAAATGCTGGAAGCCCGCTCAAAGGGCCGTACTACAGACGCCCTGAAAAGCCTGATGAAGCTGGCGCCAAAAACAGCTTCTGTCATCCGGGACGGAGAAGAAGTACTGGTTTCCATTGACCAGGTCACTAAGGGAGATATTTTTATTGTTCGTCCTGGGGAAAATATTCCAGTAGATGGAATTGTTCTGGAAGGAAGCAGCGCAGTTAATGAGGCTGCTCTGACAGGCGAAAGCATTCCTGTAGACAAAGCCGCAGGAGATAAGGTTTCTGCAGCTACCCTGAATCAATCCGGATTTATCCGCTGTCAGGCAACCCGGGTAGGAGAGGATACCACTCTTTCACAGATTATTCAGATGGTGAGTGATGCTGCTGCGACAAAGGCTCCCATTGCCAAGGTAGCCGACCGGGTATCCGGTGTCTTTGTTCCTGCCGTCATCGGAATTTCCATTGTCACCATGGTGGTGTGGCTGCTGGCCGGAGAAAGCATCGGTTTTGCCCTGGCAAGAGGAATATCCGTACTGGTAATCAGCTGCCCCTGCGCCCTGGGGCTGGCAACCCCTGTTGCTATTATGGTGGGTAACGGAATGGGCGCTAAAAACGGAATCATGTTTAAAACTGCCGTGTCTTTGGAAGAGGCAGGAAAGGTACAGATTGTTGCTCTGGATAAAACAGGAACCATTACAAACGGCGAGCCGAAGGTGACAAATATTCTTCCAGCAGGCGAGATCACCGAAGACGAGCTTCTTCGTCTGGCCATTGCTCTGGAGGCCAAAAGCGAACATCCCCTGGCCAGGGCCATTATGGAGGAAGCAAAAGAACGCCGTCAAATGCCGCAGGAGGTTTCCGATTTTCAGGCCCTTCCTGGAAACGGTCTGACAGCCCGCTTCGAAGGTTCTCTTCTTTATGGGGGAAATTACAGCTTTATCTCTAAAAAGGCGCCGGTTCCCGACTCTGTGCGACGCCAGGCCGAGGCTTTGGCCGAAAATGGAAAAACCCCCCTGTTTTTTGCAAAGGATCAGTCTCTTCTGGGAATTATCGCAGTTGCAGATGTTATCAAGGAAGACAGTCCGCAGGCTGTCCGCGAACTGCAGAACATGGGAATTCGAGTGGTAATGCTGACTGGAGATAACCAGAGAACAGCAAACGCCATAGGAGCCCAGGCCGGGGTTGACGAGGTCATTGCTGGTGTTCTTCCTGATGGGAAGGAAAGTGTCATCCGTGCCTTAAAGGAGCAGGGCAAGGTTGCCATGGTAGGCGATGGGATCAACGATGCGCCAGCCCTTACCCGAGCAGATACCGGCATTGCCATAGGAGCGGGAACCGATATTGCTATTGATGCAGCAGATGTCGTTCTGATGAAAAGTCAGTTAAAGGATGTTCCTGCGGCTATTCGTTTAAGTCGGGCAACGCTTCGAAACATCCATGAAAATCTGTTTTGGGCCTTTTTCTATAATATTATCGGGATTCCCCTGGCAGCCGGAATCTGGTATCCTATATTCGGCTGGAAACTGAATCCCATGTTTGGAGCTGCCGCTATGAGTCTTTCCAGCTTTTGCGTGGTAACCAACGCACTGCGGCTGAACTTATTCCAGATGTACAATGCTTCAAAAGATAAAAAATGCAAAGCAGCAGTACAGATTCAAGAAATCAATCTTATCAAGGAGGATGAAACTATGACAAAAACCATGAAAATTGAAGGTATGATGTGCGGCCATTGTGAAGCACGGGTAAAAAAGACCCTGGAGGCGCTGGAGGGTGTCAGCGAGGCAGCAGTAAGCCACGAGGAAGGAACAGCAGTTGTTACTCTGTCTAAGGAAGTGGCTGATGAAGTGCTTAAAAAGGCTGTAGAGGATCAGGATTATCAGGTTCTGGGAATCGAATAGGGTAGCGATTTAGAGCGAATTAAAAAACTTTTAAAATTTTTCATTTTTTTGTTGACAATTGGCTCAATTCATATTATACTATCAAAGGTATCGAGGCGTGGCTCAGTTTGGTAGAGCGCTGCGTTCGGGACGCAGAGGTCGCAAGTTCAAATCTTGTCGCCTCGACTAACCTTCGATAGTTTGTTTTAAGGCCTCATGGTCAAGCGGTCAAGACGACGCCCTCTCACGGCGTAAACCCGGGTTCGATTCCCGGTGAGGTCATAAAATGCTTTGGATGAAAAGTCCAAAGCATTTTTATCGCTTTCGTAGCGCAGTTGGTAGCGCAACGCATTCGTAATGCGTGGGTCGCCGGTTCGAGTCCGGCCGGGAGCTTTTCCCGAAACCCTTGCAGAATAAGGGTTTTTCTTATTTCTAAGCATAATTTCAGCCGTCCGGAAAGGGCGGCTTTTTTAGTTTTTTCCGGTCAAGCTCCTGTTTCCGCAGTGCGATATTTTTTAATAGAATCGTAAGTAGGGGTTAAAGAACATATTCAGGAAAAATGATAAAATAAAATCAGAAACGATTTGGAGCGATTATCAAAAGAGCTTAATTGGAGGAAAAAAAGATGGCAAAATTAGAGCGTGAATTAAATTATGATTTCGATGAACTGCTTCATCGTATTGACCAAGGAATTATGAATGGAAGTTCAACAGCCTCTCTTGAAGATGCCAGCGATTTTATGGATTCTGATGCAAGGTGCAGTGTGCGTGTTTTTGAAATAAGGCTACCGCAATCCCACTGGCTTTAGACGGTGGGTTAAGGTAGCCA